>Ga0210383_10000899_pt1 | contig 27466 bp, 20 predicted proteins | sample IncBWC14OmetaG_FD_160072 | JGI IMG/M metagenome (GOLD analysis project Ga0210383, IMG submission 160072) | Forest soil microbial communities from Barre Woods Harvard Forest LTER site, Petersham, Massachusetts, United States - Inc-BW-C-14-O ... | reverse complement strand
ACGCCGACGTGATCGCGTTCATCTACCGCGAGGAAATGTACAAGGGCAAAGAGAGCAAGGAGCCGGGCGTCGCCGAGATCATCGTCGCCAAGCAGCGTAACGGCCCCACCGACACCGCGAAGCTGACCTACATCAGCAACTACACCCGCTTCGAGAACTACACGCCTGAGTCGGGAGTGTTCGAGGACACCGGCGTCTAGAACGAATCGAGTTCGTCTTCCATCGGTTCCTGCTTCGTCATTCCGTGCGAGGATTTCACGGTCAGCGCTGGCTTTGGCGTTTTGTCGATCTTGTAATCGTCGTACGAGTACTGATCGATCGCGAATGGCAATCCCTCCGAGGCGGGGAACGACGGCGCGTCGCAGATCTGGAAATGCAAATGCGGCTCCGACGAATTGCCGGTATTGCCGAGATGCGCGAGTACGTCGCCCGCGTGAACCGCGTCGCCAACCTTCACCTTGATCGTGCCGGGACGCAGATGCGCATACGCGGCGTAGTGGTCTTCACTGAGCTGCTGAATGATGTGATTGCCGGCAAGCGTGTCGTAGGTAATTGGGGTCGCGAGCTTGCCGCTGTTGGGGACATTCTCGGGAATGCCGTCTTTCACCTCGACGATCTTTCCATCGCCGACCGCATGAATCTCCTGATCCCACGCGTGATAGCTTTTGTTGTCATGCTCGTCGCCGGTGTACGACTTGCCGTCGTCGCCGAGCTGAATCCAGTCAATCGCGTAGCGCTGGCCGATGTGAGGCTGCCCGTTAATCGGCAGCATCGCTCGGCGATGCGCCGACGTGTTCGAGGGGCCGTTGGCCGCGAGCCAATTCTTGCCGCGCAGCGGTGAGTGAATCACGATCGGATCGTCCTGGTTCAAATCGATCGCGGAAGCGTGGATTGTTCCTGAGCCGCTGCGCTCGCCGTGCTGCTCGATCGTAATCGCAGTGTCGAAATTGTCGGGATCTCCCTGGTCTGGAAGCCAATCGGTGAAGATAAAGAAGACGCCAGTCTCGCCCGGCTTGAGACTCGGATCGTTGGGCTTGCTCGCGTCGCCGCCGGTGGCCGGCATGAACATCGCGGCCAGTTGTTTGCCGCTGGCCGACTGATTCACGACTACCGAGTCGCTGTCTTTTCCCAGCACGTCGAGCTTGGTGATCTTGAGCGGCGTCTTGCCCCAATTCGTGACGTATAACTCGTACGCCGAATGGCGATGACCAGCGCCGTCAAGAATTTGCGCCTCGGGCGGGTAGGGCGTCGCGACGACGCGCATGTAGAGCGGGTCGTTTTCCGGCGCAGCGGGCGCCTTCTGTTGGGCGAACGACGCTCGTACCAACGCAAACGAAGTCAGTGCGATGAGAGTCACCAGCCGGAATCGATGCATCGTCGGTTCTCCGTTAATGCGAGGTCTTGTCGTCGTCAGATGGATCGGGCTCCGGCGCAGACGATTCCTCCGACGGCGTCTCCTCCTCAGTCTCGGCAGAGTCCTCGGGATGAGTCTCGATGCCTTGCACCGGCCCGGTGTTCGCCTGCTCGACGGCGCGCTCGATTTCGCGGAACTCCGACAGGTCGGGCAGGCCCTCGAGGTCCTTCAGCCCGAACAGTTCCAGGAACTCAGGCGTGGTCTCGTAAATTATCGGACGTCCCGGTGCTTCCTTGCGGCCGGCAATTTTGACGAGCCGCTTTTCGAGCAGCGTTTCGAGCACGCCGCCTGTGTCGACACCGCGCAACTGCTCTATCTCCGGCCGCGTGATCGGCTGTCGATACGCGATTATCGCAACGGTCTCCATCAGCGGGCGGCTGAGACGCGGCGGGCGCGCGGCGAGCAGCTTGCGAACGTAGCCGGCGTGATCTTTCGGCGTGCGCATCTGGTAGCCGCCGGCGACCTCGTCGATCGCGATGCCGCGATTTTCAGCGGCGTACTGTGCGGCCATCTCGGAGAGCGCCTTTTGCACGGTCGCGCGCGGGGTGTCGTCGAAAACGGCCGCCAGCCGCGCAATCGAGACAGGCTCGCCGGCCGCGAACAGCAGGCTCGCCAGAATTGATTTCAGTCGCTCTTCTTCCACTCAACCTCCCTCAGGTCGCAGCCGTCCCGCGCTCCAGGAGAATCGGGCCGAAACGTATTTCCTGGAATGCGCGAACGTCGCGGCGGCGTATCAGTTCGAGCAACGCCATGAACGTCGCGATTACCAGCGATCGATCGTTTGCATCCTCGAACAGCGCGGTGAACTGGATTCGGTCGACCCCTTCCAGCGCTCGCAGGATTCGCGGAATACATTCCGCTACCGGGATATCGCGCAGCTCGATTTTGCGCGGCGTCTTATCTGCGACGCGCTTGAGCACTGCGCCAATCGCCTCGACCAAATCGAAAATCGAAACGGTGTACTGCTTGGCATTTGCGTCTTCGGGCGCAGTCTCACCCGGAGTCGTAAACACGTCGCGGCCGAGCAGCGCGCGTTCTGACAGCTTTTCGGCCGCTTCGCGATAGCGCTGATATTCGAGCAGCCGCTCGACGAGGTCGCGCTTGAGTTCCTCCGCCTCCTCGCTGTCGGCCAGCTCCGGATGCGGCAACATCGCGAAAGATTTGATCAAGAGCAAAGTCGCAGCCATCACGAGATACTCGCCTGCAACGTCGAGGTTCAGCTGGTCGAGCAATTCGAGCCACGCAAGATATTGCTCGGTGATGACACTGGCGGTGACTTCGTGAGGGTCGAGCTCGGCGCGCTTGAGCAGATGCAACAGGAGATCCAGCGGTCCCTCATATATAGGGAGCCGGAAACGGACGCCGGCGTCTGCGCCAGGCCGGGGCGGCGTGCTGGATTCGTCGCTCAAAGTTGCACCATCCACATAATCGCGCCGTACGCCAGGTTCATTACTGGGTAGATCGCGACATCCAGCCAATGCATATACAGCAGCACCATCAGTATGAGGAAGCCGTAGCGCTCGGTCTGCGCGTACGCGCGCGCGGCGGCGATCGGCAGGAGACTGAACAGCACGCGCCCTCCGTCCAGTGGCAGCACGGGAAAAAGATTGAAGACCCCCAGCTCGACGTTGACGATCACCGACGCCTGCAGCATCCGCGCGATCGGCACGACGACGGTTGCTCCGAACGATCCATGCAGAAAGAACGGCATCGCGCGCAGTAGGAGTCCGCTCACTATCGCCAGCACGAAGTTCGTCAGCGGGCCGGCGGCCGCCACCTTCAGCATTCCGGTGCGCCCGCCGCGCAGCACTCGAAAATCCACCGGGACCGGCTTCGCATAGCCGAGCACCGGCAGACCAAACAGATACAGCGCGAACGGGAGAATAATCGTCCCGAAAAGATCGATGTGCGAGATCGGATTCAGCGTGAGGCGTCCCGCGCGGCGTGCCGTATCGTCGCCAAGCCTCAGCGCGACCACGCCGTGCATGACCTCGTGCGCGATGATCGCGAACATGATTGGTGGCGCGACGATACAGATGGTCGCGATGGTTCCGTTCAGATCGCCCAAGTCAGTCCGTGCCTTCCGCCGCGCTGGCGCGAGTCGCGCGCGGATGAAACGTGCGATGCACTTTGCGCAAGTGGCTTTTGGAGAGATGCGTGTAGATTTGCGTGGTCGAGATATCGCTGTGACCGAGCATCTCCTGCACGGCGCGCAAGTCGGCGCCGCCTTCGAGCAGATGCGTCGCGAAGCAATGACGCAATGTGTGCGGACTCATCCACGAGAGTCGCGGATCGTTTGCGGCCCATCCTTTGAGCGCCTTGAAAAATCCCTGTCGGGTCATCGCGCGCCCGAGCCTCGTAATAAAAACCGCGGAAACCCGCCGCGGGACTTTTTTCTTGCCGCCCTTCGCGTCGCCTCCAGGATTGAGAATCTCGTCGCGGCGCTCGAGGTATGCCTTCAACGCGCGAATCGCGGATCCGCCGATCGGCACCATCCGTTCCTTGCTGCCCTTGCCGAGCACGACGACGACGCCGGCCGCGAGATTCACCTGGTGCAATTGCAGACCGACCAGCTCTGAGACGCGGAGGCCGCATCCGTAGGCCATTTCGAGCATCGCGCGATCGCGCAATCCGCGCGCGTCGTTGGCGTCGATCGCAGCGATCAGTTTCGCAATGTCACCTGACGAGAGTGTGCGCGGGAGCTTGCGCGGATGCGGCCGCAGCTTCAAGGCGGGCGCGGGGTCGCGCTCGATAATTTTTTCGTCCACCAGCTCGCGCGCGAGGCCGCGCAGGCTGGCGAGATGGCGGCGCTGCGAGCTGACGGCGAAACCCTGGTCCGCGAGCGCTTCGAGGTAAGCCGTCAGCGCGGCGGCGTCGAGTTGCGGCGGCTCCAATCCTGATTCGCGGCACCACGCCTGAAAAAGGCTGAGGTCGTGAGCGTACGCCTCCATCGAGTGGCGGCTGAGCCCGCGCTCGACAGCCTGGCGCGACAAATGTCGATCGATTAACTCGTCCCAACCAGCGGCGCTCAAGTGGGTGCTCCTGCTCGGGGACTTTGCTCGACCTTTTCGAGCAACGCAGCGCGCAGCTCGCGCATCCGCTCGAGATCCTCGATTTTTCGACCCTCGCGATCGCTCACGTAAAAGACGTCAAGTGCCTGATCGGCGTTGGTCGAAATACGCGCAAGATGAATCCGCAAGCCAAGACGGAACAGCGTGTGCGTGATCGCGAACAGCAGACCGACGCGGTCCTGCGTGAACACGTCGATCACGGTGAACTGTTCGGAGGTGCGGTTGTCGACGGTAACCTCGGTCGGCACGTGGCGGACGAACTTGCGTCCGGCGCTCTGCACGTGCTGCGCCGAAGCGACGAGAGCCGCGATGTCCTGTTCGCCGGTGATGACACGCTCGAGGTCGTGTTCGACACGCAGCCAGCGGTCCTCTTCCAGCGCCATCGACGCCTCGCCCATCTGGTGCGACACGCGAAACACATCCATCGCGACGCCGTTGGTGCGCGTGGTGATTCGGGCCGACAGGATGTTGAGATTGTTGGCGGTCAGCACTCCCGCGATTTTCGAGAACAGTCCCGGTTGATCGCGCGTCACAACGATGAATTCGCTGAATTCGAGTTCGGCGAAATGCCGAATGCGGCAGACCAGCGGGCGGTCCGCGAGCGATCGCATCAGGTCGAAGTGCAACGGGATGTCGTCTTCCGGCACGGTGAAGAAGTAACGATCGGGCATTTCGTCGAGGAATGCGCTGACGTCCGCTTCGGGAGCCGCCGCGAGGAGCAGAAAGTCGCGAACTGAGGCCTTGACGGTCGCCAGCCGGCGCGCGGGATCGGCCGCCTCGCGATCGCCCTGCTCGAGCACCTTGAGCGCGCGCAAGTAGAGATCGCTCAGCAGCATGTCACGCCAGTTGTTGTAGACTTTGGGCGCGACCGCGCGCATGTCGGCATACGTCAGCAGGTAGAGCGCCTTGAGGCGATCGATCGATCCGACTTCGCGCGCGAATTCTTCGACCGTCGTGTGATCGTCGAGGTCACCTTTCTGCGCGACCTGCGACATCGTCAGATGGTACCGAACCAGGAACACGACGAGATCGATTTCCTCGCTGTTCAGTCCTAGCCGCCGCGAAACTTCCGCCGTCAGGCTAGCGCCGCGCTCGTGATGGTCGTGGCCGTGACCCTTGCCGATGTCGTGCAGCAGCAGCGCGAGGAACACAAGCGGCAGATGGTCGAGCTCGCGCGCAACTTCGGTGAGCAACGGCGTTGGATCCTTGAACTCGCCGGTACGCAGACGTTCGAGCTCGCGTACTGCAACGAGCGAATGCCGATCGACCGTGTAGATATGGTAGAGGTCGTGCAGAACGCGCGCGTAGAGGTTGCCGAACTCTGGGATGATCGCGCCGAGCACCCCGGAGAGATGCATGGCCTCAAGAGTGTCGGCCACGCGCTGCCGCGCCGAGAGAATCGTCATCAGCGCTTCGGCGATGCGCGGATCCTTGCGCATCTCGTCGTCAATCAATCCAAGATTGTCGCGCACCAACTGGTACGTGCTGCCCGAAAGACTCACGTTCTGCGCCTGGCAGTCGGCGTAGATCGTGAGCAGGTTCAGCGGATCGCGCTTGAAGAAATCCGGCTCGGTGATGCTCAGCAGGCTGCCTTGGACGACTAAGCCGGGGCGAATCTTGCGGGTCGGTGTGCGGCGAAAAAATCGTCCGCCCGGGCTGTTCTCGGTGACGCGCGCGATCAATCCTTCGGCAAAGCGATGTATCGTCGACGCGTGCTGGTAGTACGCACGCATCAAGGTCGAACCCGCGGTCTGTCCATCCTCGGGCGTGAAGCGAAATATCGGCTCGATCCGCTCCTGCATCTCGAACGTGATCTGATCGAAGTGGCGTCCCGTCAGGAAATGCAGAGAGTTGCGCACGCGCCATAGAAAATCGCGCGCCTCGATCACCTCGGCTGCTTCGGGCTCGGTAATAACCGCTTTCTGCACCAACTCTTCCAGCGAGTGCACCTTGTATTTGACCTTGGCCAGCCACATCGCCGTGTGAAGATCGCGCAGCCCGCCTTCGCCCTCCTTGATCTGCGGCTCGAGCAAGTAGATCGAATCGCCGTACTGGGCGTGTCGTTTGCGGCTTTCTTCGAGCTTGGTGGCGAAGAACTTGTCCTGGTTGCGATTGAGAACCTCGGCCACGAGCAGTTTGTCCAGCTCGCCGTATAGTTTTTCGTCGCCGCACAAATATCGCGCGTCGAGAATCGCGGTTTTTTCCTTCAGGTCCTCGTTGGCGAGTCGCACGCATTCCTTCGCCGTGCGAACGCCGTGTCCTACGATGAGGCCCGCGTCCCACAGCGCGTGCAACATTATTTCTGTGACGATTTCCGCGTAGGGGCCGCGCTTGTAGTCATGCAGAAACAGCAGGTCGACGTCGGATTGGGGATTCAGCTCGCCGCGTCCGTAGCCGCCGCGCGCGACCACAGTAATTTTCTGGTTGAGCTTTGGAGATCGGCGGCCGTGCTCGGCGTCGGCGTAGTAATAGAGCGCACGCAGCAAATCGTCCATCGCCGCCGTCATCGCGGCGACGATCTCGCTCCCGCTCGCGCCGGCGAAGTGACGCTCGGCCAGCTCGGCGCGCACGGATTGCAGATAAGCACGCGCGTCGACGCCGGGAGTTTTGCTCGCGACAAATTGCGCGAGTAACGCGTCCTGACCGCGCGGTGAAGATACGGTGGCTGCGACGATCTCGCTGGGGTTCGCGCCCGTTACCAGGCTCACAGATTTCCTACCGCCAGGTCGGCGTTGAAGTAATGTGCTACCGCCGTCGCGATCGCGTCCGCGAGTACGTCCTGGTAGTTCGGCGACTCGAGCCGCGCGGCTTCAACCGCGTTCGACATGAAGCCGCATTCGACCAGCACGGCTGGCATATGTGCGCCGACCAGCACGTAAAATGGTCCCATCTTCGCTCCCAGCGCGTTCACGTTCAGTCCAAGTCCGGCGTCAAGGTCGGCGACTGTCTGCGCGTCGATCATTTTTGCCAGCGACGCCGCTTCCGACGCCTTATAGTTCTGACGCAAGTCGGTGAGAATGTAGTTTAGGTTGGAGGCGTCCGGTGTGCCATAGCCGTCAGCGCCGCCGTTCTCCATCCGCGCCAGCCGAATCGTCGCGCGGTCGGTAGTGTTGTTCAGGTAGTAGACCTCGATTCCCGTGGTGTCGGTGTTCGGACTCGAATTGAGATGCACCGAAACGAACAGGTCGGCGCCGGCCCGATTCGCGATTTGGGTGCGCTCGGCGAGGCTGATAAAAACGTCGGAAGTGCGGGTGAGCTCGGCGCGGATACCGCGGGCTTCCAGAGTGGCTTTGAGACGCGTCGCAATCTGCAGCGCAAGATCTTTTTCCTGGACGCCGTCGGACGACTGCGTGCCGGGATCGTAGCCACCGTGACCCGGATCGATCATCACGAGATGACTCTCCTGATTGATGTCATTCGAGGAAACGGACGCGGGCGCGACCGGCTGCGCGACGGAAACAGGACGTGGATTCCCCGGGGGCGCGAACGCAGCATCACGCGCTACGGGTGGGGCAGGGCGCCGCGGCGCGTTGTGAACGATGATCGGTGCGGCGATATTCGGATCGGCGCCGGTGGTTGCGACACGCAAGACTATTTCGTTCCTGTCGCGGAGCCGCGCGATCGCGTAATCGGATTGGCCTATCACCTCGACTACGATTCGCGATCCGCTGTCCGACTGAATCGCGCGGATGCTCGAGATGGGCGCCGTTTCGGAGCCGAATAACGGGCGCGGCGGAATCGCGACGCGCGTGCTTCCGAGCGCTATCCAGATTTCGCTGCCGTGCGTACTGAGATCTAGCCTCGGAGCGGGACCGTTAAATCCAAAATGGATTTCGAGAGACGGACCGCGATGTTCAATCCGCGCGGAGGTCAGTACCGATGCGGGGACACTGCTGAGAGCAGGGCAAACCATCGCGCCGATCGTGACAATGGCCACTGCCAACGCCGTCAATTTCCGCGTCACCGCAACCTACCCACAGTCCCAAGGATAGCTGCCGGTTTGGGCGATTGCGACGCTTGGAACGGGCGCGTCTTCCCTCTTCCCGATCGGAGAGGGAAGAGGATTGAGCTACGACCAGCTCAGCTTCGTGATTACTTCTCCTGCTTGAGGCGCGCGGCCAATCGGGCGAGGGCGTTCAGCGCGTCCATCGGGGTCATGCGCTCGATGTCGAGGGCGCGCAGTTCGTCGACGATTCGTTCCTCGCGCGGTGAGAACAATCCGAGCTGCGGTGCGGACGCCTTCGCGCGGCGGTCGCGAGCGATTCGCGGCATCCCGGCTTCGTCCAGTTCGCCCTGCTCGAGGTTGGCTAGAATTTCGCGTGCGCGCGTGATGATCGAATCGGGTAATCCCGCCAGCCGCGCCACTTCGATCCCGTAACTGCGCGACGCCGGCTGCTCGATAACGCGGCGCAGAAAAATCACCTCGTCGCCCCATTCGCGCACCGCCATGCTCAAGTTCTTGACGCGTGGTCGTTCGCGCGCGAGGTCCGTCAGTTCGTGAAAGTGCGTCGCGAACAGCACCTTGGCGCGCGTCTGATCGTGCAGGTACTCGGCGACCGCCCACGCGATCGCGAGTCCGTCAAACGTGCTGGTGCCGCGGCCAACTTCATCGAGCAACAACAGGCTGCGTTCCGAGAGCCCCTTGAGCAGGCGCGCCGTCTCGCTCATCTCGACCATGAACGTGGATTCGCCGCGGCGAAGCTCGTCGCGCGCGCCGATTCGCGTCAGCACGCGATCGATCAGTCCAATCGTCGCCTCGGCGGCGGGAACGAAGCTGCCTATTTGCGCCATGATCGCGATCAGCGCGACTTGGCGGAGGTACGTCGATTTGCCCGCCATGTTGGGGCCGGTGATCAGCAGGATTTGGCGCGTGTCGGGCTCGGCGTCGAGGTCGTTGGGCACGAACTCGCCGGCGCGCATCCCGGCTTCGAGCACCGGATGGCGTCCGTCGCGCACACGAATCCTCAGCCCAGTATTGATCTTCGGACGCACATACCCGCGATGCCGCGCGACTTTCGCCAACGACATCACCGCGTCGAATTCACCAACGGCGCGAGCGGTTTCGAGAATCTTCGCGGCATGCGACTGCAGGTCTCGCAGCAGCTTGCTGAAGATCTGCAGCTCGAGTTCCTTGAGCGCCGATTCCGCCGTCAGGATTTTACGCTCGAGTTCCTTGAGCGCCGGCGTGGTGAAGCGCTCGGCGCTGACCAGTGTTTGCTTTCGCTCGTAGTCGGCGGGCACGCGCTCGAGATTCGGCTTCGTCACCTCGATGTAATAGCCGAAGATATTGTTGTAGCGGACCTTGAGCGACGGGATCGCGGTGCGCTCGCGTTCGGTCGCTTCGAGCTTCGCAATCACTCCGCGCGCGCCGCTGGCAAGGCTGCGCAGTTCATCGATCTCGGCACTCAGCCCCGCGCGAATAACATTGCCGTCGCGCGGATTCACGGGAGGCTCGTCAGATAACGTCGCAGCAATTTGCGCGACCAAGTCGGGCATGGGCGAGATTCGTTCGGCTTGCTGACGGATGAGCGGGCTCTTGAGTGCACCCATCGCCTGTTTCAGCGAATCCGCCGCCGCGAGCGCGTCGCAGAGGCGCAAGCAGTCGCGCGGCGACGCGCGCATCGCCCCGATTCGTCCCGCCAGCCGCTCGAGGTCGCCGATCCGCTTCAACGACTCCGCCAGCTTGCCGCCGAGATCAGCATCGAAGAGTTCTTCGAGTGCGTCGTGCCGTGCGTTGATCGCGTCGAGTGCAAGCAGCGGATAGATAATCCAGTTGGCGAGCGTGCGCGCGCCGATCGCGGTCAAAGTTTCGTCGAGAATCGACAGCAGCGATCCCTTGCGCGCGCCGTCGGTTGACGCGATCAGCTCGAGATGCCTCCGGGTGGTCTCGTCAACCAGCATGTACTCGGCAATCTGGTAAAGGCGCGGCGCCGCGATATGCGCGAGGTCCCGGCCGAACGTCTCTTCAACGTAGAGCAGCGCGATTCCTGCCGTATGCGCGGTCGATTCTTCGAGGTCGGCGACCGAGGCCGCGAAGCGATCTCGAAACGCTTTTGTCGAGCGCTCGACACTGTACGTTTCGTGATCGAGAGTCGTCAGCGGACAATTCAAATTCTTGAGCAGCGCGCCCAACTCGCCGTCCGGCGCGGCGATTATGATTTCGCGCGGCGCGATGCGCGCGATTTCCTCGCATAGCGTCGTGGCGCCGCGAACCTGCGTCGCGAGAAATTCGCCAGTCGAAACGTCGAGAGCCGCCAGCGTGAATCCCATTGCTTCCGCGCCCGTGACCGCGACCAGGTAGCTCTTCTCCGCCGCCGTCAGCACCATCTCTTCGCCAACGGTGCCGGGCGTGATCACGCGGACGATTTGCCGCGGCATCAGCTTTGGCGTCTTGGGATCGGGTGTGCCTTGCTCGCAGATGGCGACTTTGTGGCCCGCCTTCAGCAGCTTGGCGATGTACGGTTCCGCACTATGATAAGGCACGCCGCATAGCGGCACGCCGTCCTTGTTGCGCGAAGTCAGTTGGATATCGAGTACGCGCGCGCCGACTTCGGCGTCCTCGAAGAACATCTCGTAAAAATCGCCGAGGCGAAAGAACAGGATCGCGTCGGGGACGCGCTGCTTGACGCTCAGGTACTGCGCGATGAGGGGTGTTTGCTTGACTGCCACTGACGCGATTGCGCCTCACAATAGCAATAGCCGCGACCGCACGCCCACTTTTCGCTTTGCCGAATACATCTCGATTTACTATGGTTCGGGTGTTAAGCAGACTTTAGTCCGTCGACAGATCACCGACAGGGAGATAAAGAAAAATGGCATCAGCATCAGCGTCATTGGAGTCCGCGACTCGCGGCGCCAAGTCGAGCGCAGCGCTTGAGTTCCTCAAGAGCTCGCCCAAAAAACTTCTCATCAACGGCAAATGGGTGCCGTCGAAATCCGGCAAAACTTTCGAAACCCTCAACCCGTCCAACGAGCAGGTGCTCGCGCTCGTCGCCGAGGGCGACAAGGCCGACGTCGATGAGGCCGTCAAGCACGCGCGCAAGGCCTACGAGGAAGGCAAGTGGGCGAGCTTGAGCCCGCACGCACGCACGCATTTCCTGCTGAAGATCGCCGAATTGATCGACAAGAATGCAGAGGAACTGGCTGAGCTCGAGACGCTCGACAACGGCAAGCCGCTGTTCGAATCGAAGAATATCGACATCCCGGGCGCCGCCGAGACCTTCCGCTACTACGCGGGCTTCGCGACCAAGATTTACGGCGACACCAACCCGTCCGATCCCACGATGTTCAACTACACGCTGCGCGAGCCGGTTGGCGTTTGCGGCCAGATCATCCCGTGGAATTTTCCGCTGCTGATGGCGTCGTGGAAGATTGCGCCCGCGCTCGCATGCGGCAACGTCGTCATCTTGAAGCCCGCCGAGCAGACTCCGTTGACGGCGATTCGCCTCGGCGAGCTCATCTGCGAGGCCGGCCTGCCCGAGGGCGTCGTGCAAATCATCACGGGCTTCGGCCCCGGCGCCGGCAGCTCGCTCGCCGAGCATCCCGATATCGACAAGGTCGCTTTCACCGGATCGGGAGAGGTCGGCAAGATTATTCTCAAGGCGTCGGCCGGCAACCTGAAGCGCGTCTCGCTCGAGCTCGGCGGCAAGTCGCCCAACATCATTTTCCCCGACGCTGACATGCCGTCCGCGGTGTTCGGCTCCGCGATGGGCATCTTCATGAACCAGGGCCAGGTCTGCTGCGCCGGCTCGCGCGTGTTCGTGCAGGAGAAGGTGTACGACCAGTTCACCGACGAGCTGTCGAAGATCGCGAGCGGCATCACCCTCGGCAATCCGCTGGATCCCGGCACTCGCATGGGCCCGCTCGTTTCGAAGGAACAGCACGATCGCGTGAAGGGATACCTGAAAGCCGGCAAGGAAGAGGGCGCTAAGGCAAAAGTCGGCGGCGAACCCGGCAAGCAGGAATCCGGTTACTTCGTCCAGCCCACGGTTTTCACCGGCGTGAACAACCAGATGAAGATCGCGCGCGAGGAAATCTTTGGCCCGGTCGCGTCGGCGATCAAGTTCAAGGACGAGGCCGACGTTGTCCTTCAGGGCAACGACACGACTTACGGCCTCGCAGCCGCCGTGTGGACCAAAGACATCAACCGCGCGCTCGGAGTCGCACGCAAACTGAAGGCCGGCACGGTCTGGATCAATACCTACGGCCAGATCGATCCGATGTCCCCGTTCGGCGGCTACAAGCAGTCGGGCTTCGGCCGCGAACTGGGCAAGTACGCTATCGATCTCTACACGCAGATCAAGTCGGTGTACGCCAAGATCGGTTAGCCGAGAACAGTTAGAATCTCGCGGGAGAGGGCGTCCAATCGGGCGCCCTTTCTCTTTCCGCAAAGTAAAAAAATCACAATTTTGGGGGCAAACCATGTTTCGCTTGACCCCAGGATTCCTTATTATTGGGGCCAGTGAGCCAGTGGTGGGCGTCGCTCCGGAACAAACAGCTCCGGTACGACGCGCGTCTTAGGGCGTGTGGATGGGCCGTCGCGAGAGACGGCATTAAGTTGGGTGGTGTGGAATCGGCGTCGCCTGGATTCGGCGGCGCGGCGGGGTTCACTGATGGCGGTCGAGAAGAACGGCGATCCGATCGAGGCGATGATCTCGTCGCACGCCCCTCGTCGCCCGCATCAGGCAGCCGTCCCCCCAGTTCCCATCGAGACTCCCGTTCAACAACCTACCGAAGCTCCACGTCCTTCACTTGAACAAATCGTTCCGCCCCCAGAGAAGCCCAAGCCTGAGCCGCGCGAGCCGCATTCCCCGCCGCTGCGACCGCCGACGAACCTGCAGTTCGAAGGGCGGCTCGAAGTTCGTCCGATCGGAACGCCGCAGGGTCTGCGCGAGCTCGCCGCACTGCACAAGCGCACCTGGAAGATGCTGAACGTGCAGGAAAAGCGCGTCCACGTGCTGCTATGGCCGCTCGCGATTCATTTCGGCCTCTACTCTGTCGGCCAGGGCAGCGAACGGCGCCGCCCGCCGCTGATTGGCGCATTCTGGGCGCGATGCCTCGCGGACGCGCCGCTGACGCTCGGCCATCTCTATCCGGCGCAGTTGTTCAAGGGAATGCTCGCCTCAGAAGTTTTCGAGTTCGGCGGCATGGTGATCGACCCGACCTACCAGGGCAAAGGCCTGGTCAAGATGATGTCCGACACGGCGCGACTGTTCGTCTTCTCGCGCCGCCCCAAGCTGCTGATTACGAATCCAGTCGAGCCGCTCTACGAGATGTACAAACAGCTCGGTCTCAAGACGGTTGGCCGCGAGCCCGTCGAGCATCCGCACGCCTTCAACGTCCGCGTCTGGCTGATGTACGGTAAATTCGACGAGATGTCGAAACCCTACTTTATGTAGGATTTCCTACCACCCTACGATTTCGCTTTGTGATCGGTCTTGCCGCCGCCCATGAAGCTGGCAGCTCCCTGCATAACCCTGGTGCCGACGCTCAGCAACGCGTCGGTGACGCCCGGGAACAGCGACGCGAGTTTCTCCGCCACCGCCGCGCCGGGAGGTACATCAACCTCTGTCAACCCGAATGCCGCCGCCGCCAGTACCGCCCACGTAACCCATCGCGCCGGCATCGCCATCATCGCAGGGACGCCTTTGAGCGTGTCGTGTTTGAGCGCATTGCGCGCCATCGGCGTGTCGATAACGCCCGGCATCACCAGCGACACTTTTATTCCTGTGTTGAACAGCTCGACGCGCAAAGCTTCCGTCATCCCGACCAACGCAAACTTGGTCGAGCTGTAGCCGCCGAGCGGACTGACGCCGCGTCGTCCCGCAAGCGACGAGATGTTCACGATATTGCCCGACTTGGCCTTGCGCATCACGGGCAGCACAGCCTGCATTGCGTTCAGCGCGCCGAAGACGTTCACCCGCATCATCTTTTCGAGATCTTCAGGGCTCATCTGCTCGACTGTTTCCGCAATCAGCAGTCCCGCCGAGTTGATCAGGATGTCAACTTTGCCGAACGCTTCCTTGACCTGTTCGATCGCCCAGAAAACGCGCGCGCGATCCGTCACGTCGCAATCAAGCGCGAGCGCTTTGCCGCCGGCCTTGTTGATTTTGTTCGCAAGTTCTTCGAGCTGAACGCGGCGCCGTGCAAGCAGCGCGACCTGCGCGCCTTGTTCGCCGAACGCCAGCGCGACGTCGTGGCCGATCCCGCTCGACGCGCCGGTCACCACCACCGATTTGTCGAAGAAGTATCCGCGCACCGGTCCTTTGGATTCCCGCTTGGCTTCGCTCATGACCGTCACCTCGATTGGGCGCCGCGGCACGGAACTGATGGTGTGGGCGTCGCGTGTGGCATTGTGCGCCCGTCGCGCGCGCATTCGCAAACACCCGTTGAGGCAGTTGCCGGAGCGATCGAGCGTGAGTACTTTGTAAAGGAGAGAGTTGAAAAAAACGTGAACTCTAGAACCGTGATTACCGAAATAGCCGCGGCGGGAGCTTTGATTGGCTCGTATCCGCTCGACTGGATCGTCAAACGGGGCGAACCGTATTTTTGCTCGCCGTCGAGCGAGCCTGTCATCCTCCTTCACGGCTTCGGCGGCAGCCGCTCGAATCTGCTCGCGCTCGCGGCATACCTGCGGCTGGCGGGATTCGACAACGTGTCGTACTTCGAGTACCCGCGATGGCAAACGCTCAGCGATTCTGCAGTCCAATTGGGGCGCGTAGTGGAAGAAAAATCCGACGGCAATGGTGTTCATCTTATTGGCCACAGCCTCGGCGGCACCGTTGCGCGGCGCTACGCCGCCGATGCGCCGAGGCGCGCGGTGCGCTCGCTGATCACGCTTGGCTCGCCGTACTCCTACGGTCAATGGAGTCCGCGCGAGGTAGGGATTTTTGGCGATGACGATCCGATTGTGCCCGCACCGCTCGAAGCGGTGACGACACGCGTTGCGTTCGGCCGAATCGTGACGCTGCGCGACGTCGGGCATCTCGCGCTCATCTTTCATCCCGAGGCGCTGCGAGTGATCGGCTCCGAGTTGCGCGCGAATCGCGATCCGGAGGGTAGTGTTCTCCGCGAATGAAGCCGGCGCTATCGTGCTCGTCGGCGGCCAAAGCTCGCGGATGGGCCAGCCCAAGGCCGCCCTCGACTTCGGCGGAATCCCCCTGCTCACGCGGATCGTTATCGAGCTCAAACGCCGGTTCGACGAAATAGTGATTGTCGCAGCGCCCGTGTCGGCGGGGCGGCCGCGGATCGAAATTCCAGGATTGAAGATCGTTCACGACGAGACTGCATTCGCGGGCCCGCTCGACGCATTGCGGCGCGGTCTCGATACGCTCGATCACGGCGTCGCCTTCGTCTGCTCGTGCGATCTGGCGCTGCTGAATTCCGACGTGGCGATGGAATTGATCGCGATGCTTGATGACTTCGACGCCGTTATTCCTGAGGTGGACGGCAAGTTGCAGCCGCTGCATGCGATTTATCGCAAGCGATGCGCTCGAGCAATCGAGACGCTCGCGCCTAGCGGCGAGAAGCGGCTGACCGTCGCCTCGAGATCGATCAACGCAAGGAAAGTCGATGAGGTCGAGCTCAGAAAGATCGATCCTGAGCTGAGGAGCTTCTTCAACGTGAACACGCCGGAAGACTACCAGCGCGCACTGAAATTGGCGGGGCTCGCGCGATGACGCGACGCTATCCCTTCTTCTCCCATCGCAGAATCGGCTTCCGCGCGGCTAACGCCTCGTCGACGCGCGAGACCGGCAGCGTTTGCGGAGCATTCTTGACGCGCTCGGGATCGTTCAAGGCTTCGTCGTAGATCCGCTCCATCGCTTCGACGAAGCTGTCGAGAATTTCTTTGCTCTCGGTCTCGGTCGGCTCGATCATCAACGCGCCCGGCACCACCAGCGGGAAATAAATCGTCGGCGGATGGATGCCGAAATCCAACAGGCGCTTGGCGATTTCGAGCGTGCTCACGTCGGCCCGCTTTTCGAGATCGTGCGAGAGCACGCATTCATGCATCGAGGGCTCGCCGGTCGCGCTGGGAAAATGCGGTTGCAGCCGCTTGCGCACGTAGTTCGCACCAAGAATCGCGAGCCGGCTCGCCATCGCGAGCCCGTCGCCACCGAGCGCAAGCGTGTACGCGTAAGCGCGCACGATCATCCCGAAGTTGTTGTGAAACGATCGCATCCGCCCGATAGAATCGGGCCGCTCGGCGTCGAATTCGTAACCGGCGTCGGTATTCTTCAAGCGCGGCATCGGCAGGAACGGCTCGAGATGCTTTTTCACCGCGACCGGCCCAGCTCCCGGACCGCCGCCACCGTGCGGGGTCGAGAAACTTTTGTGCAAGTTCAGTTGCACGATATCGGCACCCATGTGCCCGGGTTTCGCGACGCCGAGCAGCGCGTTCATGTTCGCGCCGTCGAGATAAAGCATCGCGCCGCGCTCGTGCAACGCCGCGGCGATCTCCTGGATTTCCGGCTCGAAGATTCCAAGCGTATTGGGATTGGTGACCATCATCGCGGCCACGTCATCGCTCATCAGCCGGCGAACCTCAGCCGCTTCGAGGTAGCCGCGCTTGTTCGATTTCGCGACGATCACCTCGAACCCCGCGAGTGTGCAACTCGCCGGATTGGTGCCGTGCGCGGTGTCGGGGATGATCACCTTGTGGCGCACTTCGCCGCGCTTGCGATGATACGCGCGGATCATCAACAGGCCGGTCAACTCACCCTGTGCACCGGCCGCCGGATGCAGCGACACCCCGTCCATGCCGGTGATTTCGGCCAGCGCCGCTTCCATCCGCGCGATCAGTTCGAGCGCGCCCTGGGCAAGATGCGCAGGCGTCGCGGGATGCAGTCCCGCGAGTCCCGGCAGTGCCGCAAGCTCGTCGTTGACGACCGGGTTGTATTTCATCGTGCACGATCCGAGCGGATAGAACTGGAGCGCCTGCGCGAAGTTGAGCTGCGAGAGGCGCAGGAAATGCCGCAGCACTTGCGGTTCACTGAGCTCAGGAAAGCCGGGGAGATCCTCGCGGCAAAGTTCTGCGCCGAGCAATTCAGCGCCGCGCCGATCGCCCGCTGCGCGCGGCGACAGATCGGTTCCGCGGCGTCCTTCGGATGAAAGTTCGAAAATCAGCGGCACGCCCGCGATCGGTTCGGTTCTCTCGCGCGTCGAAGAATTCTCCGGCACCGGAATCGGAACGATTCTGCCCGCGCTTGCCATCACCGTTGGCCTCCCGCAATTGCCGCCGCCAGCCGGCCAAACTCGTCGCCACGATTCATTTCCGTAACCGACACCAGGAGCGCGTCGGAAAGTTCTGTATAGTTGCTTCCCAGCGCGACGCCGGCGAGGATTTGCTTGCGCTCGGCCGCTTCCAAAGCGGCCTCGGGATTCGCAACCTTCAGCGCGAATTCGTTGAAGAACGGTCCCGAGAAGCGACGCCGAATTCCTGCGCGCTCGAGCACGTCCGCCGCCTGATGCGACAGCTCAACGTTTCGCTCCGCCAGATCGCGCAGTCCGCTGCGGCCCATCAGCGACAGATAGACCGTCGCCGCGAGCGCGCACAGCGAATGATTCGTACAGATGTTCGAGGTCGCGCGTTCGCGGCGGATATGCTGCTCGCGCGTGTTGAGCGTCAGGCAAAACGCGCGGCGACCGTCGCGATCGCGTGTCTGTCCGACGAGCCGTCCGGGCATCTGGCGCAGATGAATCGTGCGCGCGGCCATGAAGCCGACACCGGGTCCGCCGAATTGAAGCGGCAACCCGAAACTCTGACCTTCGCCGACTGCGATATCGACGCCGAGATCGCCGGGTGCGCGCAGCAGGCCTAGCGCAATTCCCTCGGCGGTCGCGGAAATCGCGAGCGCGCCCGCGCGATGCGTCATCTCGGTGATCGCGCCCAGAGGTTCGACAATGCCAAGCGCGTTGGGATAACCGGTGACCGTGCAGAGCAGCTGATCATTCGCGATGCGATCGAGTGCGGCGACGTCGGTGGCGCCCGTCACGTCGTCGAACGGGACCTCGACGATTTCCAATCCCTTGAGCGCGCTCAGATAGGTGCGAATTGTGGCGCGATAGTCCGGCCACAACGCTCGCGACATCGCGACGACCTGTCGCTTCGGCATCAGCCGTCGCGCCATCAGCACTGCCTCGGCCGCCGCCGACGCGCCGTCATACATGCTGGCGTTGGCGACTTCCATCGCAGTGAGCTGGGTGACGAGCGTTTGAAATTCGAAAATCGCCTGCGTGGTCCCCTGGCTCGCCTCGGCCTGGTACGGCGTGTAGCTGGTCGCGAACTCGGCGCGCGCAATTACGGCACGCACAGCGGCGGGCACGTAGTGGCGATAGTAGCCGGCGCCGAGGAAGCTGGTGAATCCCGTCGCGCCGGTGTTGCGATCGGCGAGCGCGGAAATCTCATGTACAACTTCAGCTTCGCTCCGCCCCCGATCGAGCTTGATCGTCGCGCTCGCGCGCAAATTCGCCGGCACGTGCGCGATCAGATCGTCGAGATGCTTCGCGCCGATCGTCTCGAGCATCGCCGCGACATCGCCGTCGGTATGTGGCATGAATCTCATCAAATCAATTTTCCTTCCGCCCGGAGCCGTCTCCGCCTTGTCGACAATTCAATCATATGCGCGCAGTTGACGCCGCAGTTGGTTCATCGCGCCGATAGAACGGCCGCGGCACGATAGTCGCGCGGGTTTCGCGTCCGCGAATTTCAACTTCGAGCGAGTCGCCGATGGCCGGCGGATTTTTCGCGCCGACGCCACTCAGATAAGCCATCGCGATCGGTCGCTGAATCGACGGCGCGAACGTTCCGCTCGTCACGACGCCGGCTTCGTCGCCGTTTCGAAAAATCTTGTAGCCCTGGCGTGCCACGATTCTGCCGTCATCGGTCTGCAGCCCGACCAGTCTTTTCTTCAATCCGTGGTCGCGTTGCGCAGTGAGCGCCGCCGATCCGACGAATTCGCGGCCCAGTTTCACGAACGTCGTCAGTCCCGCTTCCAGCGGCGACGAATTGCGATCGAGTTCGTGACCGTAGAGCGGCAGCCCCGCCTCGAGTCGCAGCGTGTCGCGAGCGCCGAGCCCAACAGGCTTGATACTGGCGGCGGCGCCGATGTCGAGGATCGCCTCGAACAATTCGCGCGCGCCCGCGTTGTCCACGAACAGCTCGAAGCCGTCTTCGCCCGTGTATCCCGTGCGCGCAGCCAGGCATCTGATCCCCGCGACGAGTCCCTCTGCGACGGCAAAGCGTGGGACGTCTGCAATCGGGAACTCCGCGAGCGTCGCCAATATCGCAACGGCGACCGGACCCTGCACGGCGATCAGCGCAGTGGCGTCGCTCACGTCTTCGAACTTCGCGCGCCCGCCGTTGAGCTCGACTATCCATTCGCGATCGACGTCGATGTTCGATGCGTTGACGCACAGCATGTAACGTTCATGGCCGAGCCGATAAACGATCAGATCATCGATCGTACCGCCGTCCTCGGCGCACATGATCGTGTATTGCGCCTGACCCAGCTTGATTCGCGCCGCAGAATTGCTGAACGCGCGCTCGAGGGTCGCGAGCGCATGCGGCCCGCTGATTTCAAATTCGCCCATGTGGCTCAGATCGAAAATTCCGGCTGAATTGCGGACCGCAAGATGCTCCTCGATTATCCCGCTGTAACTGACGGGCATCTCGAAACCACCGAAAACCGTCATCCGTGCGCCGAGTTTTTGGTGAAGGTCGAACAGAACAGTGCGCTTGGGCGCATTCATCAGCGGCAAGATCCTAACAGACCGGTTTGCATGGAACGAGACGACCGCGCGCGATCTGCCAACAAGTGCCGACTTGTCCACAGCGGCTTGCTCGGCGCAGACCGGTGCTATAATCGAATCGTACCCGATGGCTGCGATCATCATGGATGGCCGGGCGCTGAGCGCGCATCTGATGCCGGAGTTGCGCGCCAACGTCGACGAGCTGAAGAGCAAATTCGGATGCACGCCATCGCTCGCCGCGATTCTCGTCGGCGATGATCCTGCGTCGCGCCAATACGTAAAGAACAAACAGCGCGTCGCCGCCGAGCTTGGATGCGACAGCCGCACGGTGCGAATGAAGTCCGCCGACGCGACCACCGACTCGCTCCTCCGCGTGATCGAGGAACTTAACGCCGACACGAACGTCAACGCGATACTGCTGCAGTTGCCGATTCCCGACGCTGTCGATCGCTTCCGCCTGTTCGACACAATCGCGCCGGAGAAAGATCTCGACGCTGTCGGCTCGGCCAGCGTGGGCGGCTTCTATCGAGGCCGATGGGGGCGATTTATCCCGTGCACCCCACGCGGCGTGCTCACCTTGCTCGACTATTACAAGGTGCCTGTCGATGGCGCGCGCGCGGTCGTCATCGGACGCAGCGATATCGCCGGCAAGCCGACCGCGCTGATTCTCGGCGGCCGGCTGCGCAATGCGACCATCACCTGGTGCCATCGCCACACGCGCGATCTCGCCGCCATTTGCCGCGAGGCTGACATCCTTATCCCGTGCGTCGGCGCCGACCCCGGCCGTCCCTACCTGATCACCGCCGACATGGTGAAGCCGGGTGCATGCGTCATCGACGTCGGCGTGCGGCGCGTGGGCCCGGGTCAATTCACCGGTGATGTTGATTTTGAGGCGGTCAAGGAAGTCGCGGGATGGCTCACGCTCAACCCCGGCGGAACCGGCCCGATGACGGTCCTGGCGCTGATGCAGAACCTGATCGACGCGACCCGCTACCAGCTCGGACTGCAGCGCGCGACCTATTCCGTCTGAAAATTGCCGTTGACGCCGTTCCGCATTGCTTTGCGCAAACTTTGCGTTTCCCGTAGATTTGCAAATTGCAGTAGGGGACCGTCCGCAACACTAAATGGCATCACCGACCATCGGCTCGAAGATCACCACCTCGAACGGCGAGAGATCGGGAAAGCGCACGCTGAGCGACGTCCTTATCGGACCGCCGCGCGATGTCCGCGATCCCGAAATCTTCCATAGCCTGTCGCTGGTCGCGTTTCTCGCGTGGGTCGGGCTTGGCTCCGACGGCCTGAGCTCGTCGTGTTACGGACCGGAGGAGGCCTTCCTCGCGCTCGGACATCATCAGTACCTTGCGGTGTTCCTCGCGATGCTGATGGCCCTGACGGTCTTCATCATCTCGGCGTCGTATTCGCAGACTATCGATCTGTTCCCGACCGGCGGCGGCGGCTACCTGGTCGCGACCAAATTGCTCGGCAAATATTTTGGCCTGGTTTCCGGATCGGCGCTGGTCGTCGACTACGTATTGACCATCGCGATTTCGATCGCCAGCGGCGCCGACGCGATCTTTAGCTTTCTGCCCGTCGATTGGCTGCCGTACAAGTTCTGGTTGTGTCTCATCGTCGTGGTGCTCATGGTCCTGATGAACCTGCGCGGGGTGAAGGAATCGGTGTTGTCGCTGCTGCCGATCTTCATCGCCTTCATCATCATGCACGCCTGGCTGGTCGGCTACGCGATCCTCAGCCGCGCGCCCGAGCTGCCGTCAATCGTCGGTCACGCCGTGCGCGAGGTTCACGCCAGTTCGCACAGCCTCGGCATGCTCGCGCTCGCGGTGATTTTTTTCCGCGCCTACAGCCTCGGCGGCGGCACGTACACCGGAATCGAGGCAGTGAGCAACGGCCTACCGATATTGCGCGAGCCGCGCGCCGAGACCGGCAAGCGCACGATGATCTACATGGCGGTGTCGCTCGCATTCGTCGCCGGCGGAATTCTGCTCGGCTACCTGCTGCTCAACGTCGAGGCCGAGACCGGGAAGACGCTGAACGCCGTCATGTTCGAGCGGCTCGCGTCCAACTGGCAGTTTTTCGGCTTCCACGTTGGGCCGGGCATCATCACCTTCGCGCTGCTGACTGAGGGCGCGCTGCTGTTCGTCGCGGCGCAGACCGGATTCGTCGACGGACCGCGCGTGCTCGCGACGATGGCGACCGACCGATGGCTGCCGCGACGATTCGCAAACCTGAGCGCGCGCCTCGTGACGCAGGACGGCGTCATCACCATCGGCCTCGCCGCGATACTTCTGCTCATAGGCACCGAGGCGAAGGTCGACCTGCTGGTCGTCCTCTATGCGATCAACGTGTTCGTAACCTTCACGCTCTCGCAGCTCGGGATGACCACACATTGGTGGCTCGAGCGCAAAACCGAAAAGCGATGGCTGCGCAAGCTGATCATCAATGGTGTCGGCACTTTCTTCACCGCGACAATTCTGATGATCACGCTGACGCTCAAGTTCCACGACGGCGGATGGGTGACGGTCGTCATCACGGGCGGGCTGATCGCGGTCTGTTACACGGTGCGGCGCCACTACGAGCGCGTCTCGAAAGCGATCGAGCAGCTCGAAGCTGACATCCTGCCGAAGCTCTACGCCGTCAAGAAGCTCGAACCCGCCAAGCGCGATCCCGACGCGTCGACGGCCGCTATCCTCGTCAGCGGCTACAACGGACTCGGGCTGGCGACGCTGATCGCGGTCACACAATTGTTCAAGGGCGAATTCCGCAACGTGGTCTTCATCGGCGTCGGTGAAGTCGACGCGGCTCTGCTCAAGGGTCCCGAGGAAGTGCACGAGCTCGAGACGCGGATGACCGAGGACCTCAACGAGTATTGCCAGTTCGCCGCCGACCTCGGGCTGCATCCCGAATTGCGCGCCGGTCTGGCGCCCGACGTGGTCGTCGAGCTGCGCCGGCTATGCCTGGAAGTCGCGCACGAATTTCCGCACGTCGTATTCTTCGCCGGCAAGCTGATCTTCTCCGATGAGGTCGAAGGCTTTATCGGCCGTTTCCTGCACAATCACACCTCGGTCGAAATCCAGAACTGGCTCCAGCTCTACGGCTACAGCCTGGTGATTCTGCCGATCCGCGTCGGCGCCGGCTCGATGTCGATTCCGCAAACCTCGCAAGCCGCGTAATCCCTTAGCCGATCACTTGCCGATCGGCGTGATCCTGTAGAACGCGAGCCGCTCGCCACTGAATTTCTCGACGACGCTGAAACGCTTCGGATCCGGTAGTTCCGATTTCACCGCATCGCCTTCCTTCCAACTGAAGAGCCATCCTCCGCCCGCCGACGAAACCCGCTCCTCGATTGTCGCGCGCGCCGCCGCACTATCGAATCCTGGAATAGCTATTCGCGGATTTGCGCCCTTGAAGTAGTAGTCGAATGGAACCGAGTAGAAGCCGAAAGGGAATCCGCCGTTCGGGAGGTTCGGCGCGGTGTCGTTCGAGACGAATCCCGATTCAAAGAACACCGGTTCCGAGGCTCCGCCCGCCGCTACCTGTGCGGCCATCTCGCGCCACGGCTGTGGCTTGGTCCGCGCGTACGGCGTCAGGATCAGGCACACCACCGCGAAGCTCGCGGCTGTCAGATTGCGCCATTTCACGCTCACCAGCGCGATTCCGGCTGCCAGGATCAACGCGAGCGTCGCCAGCGACGGCGCCACGTACCTGAGGTTGAACATCGGATGAACCACGATCGATCCCGCCGCCAGCGCCAGTCCAGGCAGCAGAGTCCAATCGCCAAGCCAACGTAAGGTCTCGTCGCGATCCCATCGCGAGCTCCCGCCGAATACGAACCACGCCGCCACCACCGCCGCCCCTATCGCCGCCGCTATTTTGATCGAGAGCGGATACTCATACTTGCTTCCGATCCAATCGAGCCAATGGCCGGAGATCATCGTCGCGCTCTGCGCCCGAAGCACCGGCACGTACGGCACGAACAGCGCAATCGTCACCGCCATCGCCAGCCACGCCATCGTATTTCGCTGCCCGCGGACGTAGTCGCGCACCAGCATCGCAATCGCCGCGCCGATGAACAGACTGCCGGCCAGGTGCGTATAGAGCAGGGCGGCGCCCGCAACCCCGCACAACACGGCGAGACTCGCACTCGGTCGGCGGCGCATTCGCCAGAACATCAGCAGTTGCGCGAGCGCGAGCGCGAGGATCATCGGGTACATTCGCGCCGTGTGCGCGAAGACCAAGGCTAGCGGGTTGAATGCCCACATCGCGGCCGCCGCCAGCGCGGTGTTGTCGTCGAACATTTCGCAGCCGAGCGCGAACACCAGCACCAGCGTCGCCAGCGAGAGGACTACCGACATCGATCGCAGCGAGGCTTCGCTCAGCCCGAAAACCTGCGTGTAGTAGTGAAGCGCGCCGTAGTAGAAAAGAAATTTCCCCGGCTCGTCGAGCACCGGCGTCCGCGCGATCGCACCGATTCCCGGCTTCGCCGCCGACCAGGCGCTGAACGCCTCGCTCGCGCCGAGCGCGTCCGTGCCAAGGTGATACGAATAGATAACTGCCGCGACGCCGAAGACCGCGACGAAGATCGTCGTCGGTCGTCGCCACATTTGCGCCGACCCCGAAGGCTCCGCTTGCGGCGTTGATTCGATCGTGGCTGAACCTGCCTGCCTCATCTCCACCCCGCTACGCCACGGCATACTAGCGAATTTCGCATGCGCGCACGATCTTTTGCCGCGTCCGAGCGCCGCCGCGAAACCGATGCATTGACTACGCCGCCTCGTGCTGGCGTAACTGATCACAATCATGTCCGAATTTCTCGAAGCGGTCCCCGAAGTCGGCGGGCAGGGCGGGGTCGCGATGACCCTGCCGCCGGTCTCGCGCATGCGCTTCGAGGTCTGGGCGCTCGCGTGGCCCGTCATCCTCTCGTTCGGCCTCGATTCGATTCTCGGCCTCTCCTCGATGCTGATGGTTGGCCGCCTGGGCGCCGACGCCGTTGGCGCAGTCGGACTCGCCACGCAAATCCTCGGCGCAGTGCGCGCCGGCATCGCCGCCGTAGGCACCGGCACCGTCGCGCTAGTCGCGCGCTACATCGGCGCCAACGATCGCGACAGCGCCGAAGAAGTATTGAAGCAGTCCGTAGTCTTCGGCGTTCTCGTCTCGACCATCATCGCCATCCCCGTGATCATCTTCGCGCGTCCGTTGATGGGATTGTTCCAGGTGCACGGCGAGATGGCCGACATGGGCGCGCGCTACCTGCAGGTCGTGATGCTGTCGGAGCCGTTCCAGGGAATCTTCCTGATGTGCGCATCGGCCCTGCGCGGCGCCGGCGACACGCGCACGCCGCTATGGATCGGCGGCATCATCGACGTGCTCGCGATCTTCTTCAACTACGTTCTCATCTTCGGCAAGTTCGGATTTCCCGCACTCGGCGTCGACGGATCGGCGGTCGCGACCCTGCTCGCAATCGCCATCGGCGGAATTTTATTTTTCTACGCGCTCTCGATCCCTGGGATGGTGCTGAACTTCCGATGGCGCGGGCTGTGGCCCGACCTCAGCCTCGGCCGCCGAATCCTCAGTGTCGGCAATCCCGCCGCCATCGAGCAGTTGTTGATCCAGTTCGGATTCGTCGCCTATGTCGGATTCATTGCGCGCTACGGCCCCAAGGAAATCGCCGCATACTTCATCGGCGTCCGAATCCTCGCACTGTCATTCCTGCCCGGCTTCGGCTTCTCCGCCGCCTCCGCGACACTCGTCGGCCAGGGCCTCGGCGCCGGCGACCCGGCCTTCTCGCGCAAAGCCGGATGGGAAGCGACCAGGATGTCGATCGTGCTGATGACCGCGATGGGCCTGCTATTCATCATCTTCGCCCATTGGATCGCCGCGCTCTTCATCGACGACAAAACCGTCATCGCGTACACGGTGCAGTTCATGTACGCACTCGCCGCCGCGCAACCGCTGATGGCAATCGATTGGACCATAACCGGCGCACTGCGCGGCGCCGGCGATTCACGCTTCCCGCTGTACGGCTCGCTCGCCGGCTTCTACGGGATGCGCCTTTTCCTGACGATCATCATTTGGTCCCATGGCGCCAGCATCAACTACATCTGGTGGTCGCTGCTCGCCGACTACGTCGTCCGCTCAACAATAAAAGTCTACCGCTTCCAATCCGCCCACTGGGAAACCATCGAAGTCTGAGCTTCCTCTTTCGACCTCGCCAGAAATTTCATGTTGCCGCCTCACCCTCGCGCGCGACAGGTGATCGCGCGAGCGCAACGTAACAGCCGATGCTCGTCAGGGACAGCGCACCGGCAAATCGCCACGTCGCGGCGGTCCCGAACGCATCGACCATTTTGCCTTGAACCGGCAACCCGATGATTGCGCCAAGCGTCGACATGGTGGTGCCGAATGAAAGCAGGGTGGCGCGATTTTCGCCGCCGATCATTTCGTTGAACCAGGCGAAGGCCATCGGCCCCAGCACGCCCTGCGCGAACAGCGCCGTCATCACCGCGCCCAGCGCGAACCATAGCCGCCCGCCCGCGACTCCAGCCGCGATCACCGCCGCGCTGGACACCGCGCTCATCGCCGCGATAAACAATGCGCGCTTGTCCCACGCCCCCGGCATCCGCGCCGCCACTTCCAGTCCCGCGACTTGCGCCAGGATCATCGCGACCGACACCCAGCCGACTTTGCCGACTCCCCCGTGGATGCCGTCATTGAAGTAGTGCTGCCACTCCTGCCCCCATCCGTACCACAACGATGCCGAGATCAGCCCGGCGACTGAGAGCAGCCGGACGCCGCGATGCGCGAATCCAAGCACAGTGGAATCGATGCTGCGGCGTCGAATTTCCTCGACAATGCGGACAGGCGAACTGCGTCGTCCCGTGCCGCGCCCCATCAGTCCCAGCGCCACCGCTCCGGCTCCCAACCACACAAACGCATTCAGCATGAACGGCGCTGCGATATTTGCCTGCCCTATGTACGCGCCCGCCAGCGATCCACACATGCCCGTGATTTCTCCCAGTTGAAACTTGCGCGAGAAGATCGCATCCTTCGGGCCTTCGAATCCCGCCGCGTCCAGCGCATCGATCGCCCACGCATCGATCGGCCCGTTGCCGAAGGTCGTGCCGAGCCCGTCGGCTGCAGCCGCCACAATGAAGTACCAATAGTGATGCGCCAGGAAGTAGATCAGAAACGCAGCGGCGTGAAGCGCACACCCTAC
>Ga0210383_10000898_pt1 | contig 27511 bp, 27 predicted proteins | sample IncBWC14OmetaG_FD_160072 | JGI IMG/M metagenome (GOLD analysis project Ga0210383, IMG submission 160072) | Forest soil microbial communities from Barre Woods Harvard Forest LTER site, Petersham, Massachusetts, United States - Inc-BW-C-14-O ... | reverse complement strand
CCGTCACCTCCGCGACTTGGTTCCTCGGCTTCGAGCATCCGCTCTCGGAATGCCGCGTTCGCAGGGATGAAGACCGCGCCTCCTGCTGGCTGGCGCGCGAGCTCCCGCTGCAGGCCGGGCAAAGCGTCACTTATTCGTCCGTGATCGGCGTTGCCCATGCTGGCCAGTTGCGCCGCGACTTCCTGCACTATCTCGAACTCGAACGCGCTCATCCCTATCGAACCTTTCTGCACTACAACTCCTGGTACGACCTGGGATACTTCGACCGCTACAACGAGGAGAGCGCCGTCGCTGTCGTCCAGAGTTTCGGCGAGGAGTTGACCAGAAAACGCGGAGTGAAGCTCGACAGCTTTCTCTACGACGATGGCTGGGACGATCCGACGACTCTCTGGAAATTCAATCCCAGCTTGCCCAACGGCATGACAAAGGTGGCCGAAACTGCGGCCAATTACGGCGCTGCGCCCGGCATCTGGCTCTCTCCGTGGGGCGGCTATAGTAAGCCGAAAGAGCAACGCCTTGCCTCCGCGCGCGCCCAAGGGTTCGAAACCAACGAAGGCGGGCTCGCGCTGTCCGGTCCAAACTACTATCGCTACTTTCGCGACACCTGTCTCGACATGATTTCAAAATACGGCGTCAACCAGTTCAAGTTCGACGGCACTGGCAACGCCAACGAGGTCATCAAGGGCAGCGCGTTCGACAGCGACTTTGATGCCGCCATTCACCTGATCGGCGAACTGCGCGCGAAAAAGCCCGACCTCTATGTGAACCTCACGACTGGAACTTATCCGTCTCCCTTCTGGTTGCTCTATGCGGATTCCATTTGGCGCGGCGGCGACGACCACAGCTTTGCCGGCGTCGGCACTGACCGCCAGCGCTGGATCACCTTTCGCGATTCGCAGATCTATCGTTGGGTCATCGAGGATGGTCCACTGTTTCCCATGAACTCGCTGATGCTGCACGGCCTGATCTTTGCGCGCTACGCGGAGCGTCTGGGCAGCGACCCTCACCACGACTTTCCCGACGAAGTGCACTCCTACTTCGGCACCGGCACGCAGCTGCAGGAAATGTACATCACCTCGTCGCTGCTCTCTTCCGACGACTGGGACGTGCTGGCCGAGGCCGCGAAGTGGTCGCGCAACAATGCGCAGACTCTCAAAGATTCCCACTGGATTGGAGGAGACCCTGCGCGCCTCGAAGTCTACGGCTGGGCTTCGTGGTCGAAAGAGAAGGCGATTGTGACTTTGCGAAATCCCGGCGACCAGCCGCGGGATTTTACGGCGAGCCTATCGACGTTGCTGGAACTTCCGGACGGTTCCGCAAATGCTTACGCCGCACGCAGCCCCTGGAAATCCGAGAGCACCGCGTACCCGCTTACGATCACTGCGAAAGAACAGCACACGTTTCACCTGAAGCCATTCCAGGTGCTGACGCTGGAGCTGATTCCAGCCTCGTAGGTGGTTCAAAGAGAGCGGGTTACGGGTAGCGTGGGAGGATTCCCACAATGTTCCCGCAGGAACATTGTTTACATAAATGTACATACATCAATGATTAAAGCCCTCGTCATCGATCACGCAGAACCACGTCGGCGGCCGTGAGCTTAAGATCGGTCGGGATGTAGGTACACGTTGCATTCGATCGCATCCGCGTCCGCCCGTTCGATTTCGCGGGCAAACTTCGTCCAGCCCCCCACGGCGGCGATGGTGTGATCGGGTAAATCGCGATCACTTCGCTCGCCCGGTAGGCGACATTGGCCACAGCCTCGTTGGCGTCCATGGTCTTGAATTTGCGCGGCATTCACGTCCTCCTTCGATCGGATCGCTCGCGGTCACTGGCGCGGCCGCGCTCGATGTTTTAAGGATGCAGGACGGGGGCTGTGCATGTCGGGACGCAGGTTCACAGAGGGGTGTGATCGGGATCACACATCGCCCGTAAGAGGAGATTTTTTAATTCAGGTAGATTGCGGGAAGACCGTGTCACTAGTGGCTAATTACGGTCCAAGTCCTCCGCTATGGCAGTCCGCGCAGCTGACCTGGGTCAGGTCTCCCAAATCGACGGGATGCTTGAAAGTCGGCAAAGCCGCAGCCGCTAGGCTGGTTGATCCTTCGCTCTCCGACAGGAGCGTATGACACTGGTTGCAGTCCCGGCTCACCACCTTGCCGTCGGCGCTGACGTGCTGGCCGTCGTGGCAGCGGAAGCACCCCGTGTAGTAGAAGTGGCCGAGATTGTTGGGATGGGTCTGCCAGTTCAGCTTCATTTCGGGGAAGGTCGTGCGCTTGAAAATTTCCTGAACTTCGGTGACCGCAGTGCGGATCTCGAGCGTCTTCGCCTTGGCTACGTCCGGATACTTGCTTTCGTAAAAGCCCTGCAGCCTGCTGGCAATGCCGTGCATGGCATCGTCGGTAGTGGAGTAGGTGCCGGTCAGTAGCGTGACTGCCTCCTGTTTGATGAAGGGCAGGGAAGCGTCCAAACGCCGTCCGAGCAAAGACTGGTCGACCGCCTCGTCCGGTGGAACATAGACGTGCGCCGGGCGGTTATGGCAGTCCACGCAATCCATATGGTGCTTGTCCGCCTTGGCAATTTGATCTTTGCTGAGCGTCGAGTCCTTGGCGTAGTACTCGGTCACCCGGCCCTGCAGGTCTTCTACGCGGATGTAGGGAATCGTCTGGCGCTTCTCGTCGGCCGCGACGTAGTCGATCTTGTTGCCGATGTTCATGTGCCAGTGAATGCCTTCGGGCGCGCCCGTGGCCGGATCTCCGCCGCCGGTCTTGATGATCATCCGAATCTCGCGCGGAGTGTTCTTTTCATCCGCGGCATAGTGAGTGAAAACTTTGAGTTGTTCGCCATAAAACCTTTTCGGCCAGTGGCACTGCTCGCAAGTTTCTTGCGCCGGACGCAAGTTGTGCACCGGAGTCGGAATCGGCCGCGGATAAGTATTGAACACAACCGCAAAAAGCTGCCGGCTGCCGGAGACTTTGGACTTCACAAACCAGGTTGCGCCCCCTCCGACGTGGCACTCAACGCAGGCTACCCGAGCATGTGGGGAGACTTGATACGCCGTGTATTCCGGCCTCATCGCGGTGTGGCAGACCTGGCCGCAAAATCCCACCGACTCGCTGAACTCGTACGCCTTGTAGCTGCCCGCCACGCTCACCATCACGAACACCACCAGGAACGTCATGAACGAAATTACTGCGCTGCGCTGGGACGGATCATTGAGATCGAGGCGGGGATAGGAGGTCGTCGCGGTCACGCCCTTTCGCCGTTCCAGCAAAAAGCCCGCGAGCATCAGCAGCAGGCCGAGAACCAGGAATGCGGGCGACACGATGTACGCCAGAATTCCGACGTAGGGGCTGGGCTTGCCGGCGATCTGATCGATAATGACGAAAATGAAAATGTTGGCCAGGCTGACGATGGCCAGCGCTACGCCAGCCAGGCTGACGGGATTGCGCATCAGCATGCGCGAGCGGCGCCAGCGCCCCGCTGGCGGTGGGGTTTGATTAGTGTCCATGGTGGGTGCCCATGCCCTCAGCTTCTTTCTTAGCGGGAGTTTCTGGCTCCAGGAATTAGGCAGGAGCTTCCGCCATCAACGTGTTGTTCAGTCTATGCCATTTAACGCAGGGTGCTTGCCGGCAGCGAAGACGCTTCCGGCGGTTAAAAGCAGGGTGAGGGCAAATCCAGGCGCAAAAATTTTCGGTATTGTTCGCGTGGACTTGCTCTCACCCGCCAATCTGTCACAATGGAACGAATTTTGTGCGGCCGCACTGAGGCCGCCTTTCTTCGTCTGCTGCTACTTGGCAAAGGTGCGAATATAGGCGACCAGCCCTTTGACATCCGCATCACTGAGTTTGCCGCTGTAGGCCGGCATTTTGCCCTTGCCCTTGCTAATGATGTCCGTGAGTTGCGCGTCCGTCTCGGCTTTCACTTCGGCGGATGCGAAGTCGCGGGCGCCCATCTTGGTGCCCATGGCCGAGCCTTTGCCGTCCGGGCCGTGGCACATCGCGCACTTCGCTTTGTAGGTTCCGGCCGCATCTTGCGCGACAGCCGATGTAGAGCAGACTGCGATCAGTCCACCCGCTAGCAGTGTTGCCAGGCCCATTCGAACCGAGATCAGTTTCACGTTTTCCTCCTGAGGAAAATTTTCTTGCACAATATCATGGAGGCGAGGGTTGCCGCCTGACGGACTTGGCAGTTCTCGAAAGCACGTTCCCTATTTGGATCGCTCTCTCGTCCCACATCTTCGTGGGAACTCGCTCGCAGCTAGGATCACACGCCCGCCGATGTCGACCTATGGCGGAGGTCACTTCGCCTTGTGACAGCGGTCACCCTCACTTTTTTGCCCATATTGTGATGGCGGTCACGCAATCCGACGGCATGCCAACCCGCAAGCGGGCCCTCGCTTCTGGCAGTCGAGAATCAGAAGCTCATTCCGGGAGTCTCCCTAAATGGTGCAATTCGGTAGTGCCTCTACGGACTGCACGCATCCATGTGACCCCGATCACTTCCCCCCGTGATTGAGCACACGGAGTTTTTGCAATCTTTTTGGCATTCTTGGTTCCTATCGAGGTGCTTTATGGCTCAAGACGGTCGCGACATTCTGGACGTCCTCCGGTTCGAACTGAGCTTTCTGCAAGACGGAGGCTATGGCCGCTCCCCTCACGCGTCCTGGCGGGCGCCCGCGATTTTCGAGGATTCCCCGGCGTGCCCGAATTTTAGCGATGCGGCCCGGCCGCATCCTTGCGAGAGCTGCTTCCTCGAGCAGTTTGTCCCGGCCGAACGCCGCAGTGAGGCTTCGCCTTGCCGGTTCATCCAACTCACGCCCGAGGGCCAGTCGGTCGACGATTTTTATCGCACCGGAACCCAGGCTGACATGGAAGAGGCTCTGGCCGCGTGGCTGCGCAAACAGATCGAGAGGATCGAGCAGGAGCGCGGGATCGCTCCCAAGCTGGAAGTGGCCTAGGCGTCGGCTTCGCAATTGCGCAGATTCCCGCCCAAGTTGTTGTAGAAGCCGAGTCGCTTCACTTTTTTCGCGCCAACTAGAACAACCAAAGGTTCTCCCGAGGAGTGGTGAAGATCATGAGTGAAGAGCACGCCTATCGCGTCGCAGCCTGGTGGACTTCCGGCCGCACCGGTTTAGCCAAGTCAGATTCCGCGCCCAACGCCATCCACTTCACCGCGCCCGCGGAATTCGGCGGTCTTGAGGGCCGCTGGACCCCGGAAGAACTTCTGCTCGCCGCCGTCGCCGGTTGCTATACGACGACCTTGCGTGCGATCGCGGGCAGCGCCCAGTTCGACTTTACCGACCTGCAAGTGGAAGCCAGCGGCACGGTGCGCAAAGCGGACTCGGGGTATAGTTTCACGCAGATCGTGGTGCGACCGAACATCAAAATCGCGTCCGCCGACGAACGCGACCGCGCGCTCGACCTGCTGAAACGCGCCGAGAAGTTGTGCCTGGTAGGGCGGGCGCTGGGCACGAATTTAAAGTTCGAGCCGCAGCTCGAAATCAACAAAGCCGTCACGATCGGGTAGCCATTGGCTGAATCGGTAGAGAAGCTCGGCTAGAGCTCCAGCGTGGCTGAAACCGAGGATGGATCCTCCATCGCCCGCAACTTGAACCCGGCCTTCTTGAAGATGACCTGAGTTGCCAAGTTGTCCCGCAAGATTTCGGCAGAGAGCTTTTGAAATTTCTCCTCCCGGGCGACCCAAACCACTCTGGCGAGAAGTTGGGCTCCCAGGCCACGTCCCTGCCACCGATCGGAAACCAGAACGGCCACCTCGGCCTCCTCGCGGATGATAGCGCTGAAGCGTCCGATGCCCAAGACTTCGTGTTGCCCCGTCTCAGCATTCGCACGGTCCGCCACCAGTGCGAATCCGCCATCGTAGCTGCCGGAGCAGATGCGCACCAGCCGCTCATGCTCGACCCTGGTGCTCAGACTCAGCGAACCGAAATACCGCAGGTAGACGCTGCGCTCAGAGAGCGTGGCATGAAATTGCACCATGAGTGGCTCGTCCTCCGGACGAATCGGGCGAATCGTCGCTAGAGTGCCATCTTTCAACTTCCACTCCCACACATATTGCGCCGGGTACGGCCGGATTGCTGGACGCGGCAACTGCTCGGGCTGCAATGTGAATCCTCCCAGGAACGCCGATAGGCAGGTTTATCTGTAGCCTGAGTCTAAAAAACCACTCTCCGAAGCGCGCACTTCACCCATAATGGCACAGTTCTCCGTGGACGTCTGTTCGCACGACGTGCTTTTAAAATTGCGATTGGACTTAGGAAATGTTAGGGCCGGACAAATTCGTTGATCACCTGCTGCGATAGGGTACTCTCTGCCGTCGCAACTTTTTCAAGCTAGGTTACAATCGTCCGCAGACGATCATGCGCACGGTATTTTTCTTGAGATTCGCCGCGACTTTGCTGATGGCGGTGTTGGCCTGGCGGCCCAGCGCGGCCCAGACGATGCCAGCAAACCCCACAACTTCGCCGACACTCTCGCACTCGGCGGCGCCCGCTGCCACCGATCACCCAACCGATGCTGAAATGGCGGAACGCGTGCGCCAGGAATTCCGCTACGCCTGGAGCGGCTACAAGCAATATGCCTGGGGACACGATGCCCTTAAACCGCTGAGCAAGAGCTACCACGATTGGTACGGAGTCCCGCTGCTCATGTCGCCCGTGGACGGCCTCGACACGATGATCCTGATGGGCCTGAACGACGAGGCGACACAGACTCGCGAGTACATCGACAAGAATCTGTCGTTCGATCGCGACATCTACGTGAAGAATTTTGAAATCACGATTCGCCTGCTGGGTGGGCTGCTCAGCGGTTATCAGTTGACCGGCGACAAGCGATTGCTCGAACTGGCCAATGATCTGGGCACGCGGCTTCTTCCCGCCTTCAACTCTAAGACGGGCATGCCGCACGTATCCGTCAACCTGAAGACTGGCGCGACGCGCGGCGACCTGACGAATCCCGCCGAGGTGGGCACGCTGCTCATCGAGTTCGGCACGCTGAGCAAGTTGACCGGGAAGCCTGTCTTTTATGAGAAGGCAAAGCGCGCCTTGGTTGAACTCTACAACCGGCGTTCACCGATCGGGCTGGTCGGTTCGTCCATCAACGTCGAGACCGGGGAATGGAAAGACCCCGTCAGCCACATCAGCGGAGGCATCGACTCTTACTACGAATATCTGCTGAAGGCGTGGCTGCTGTTCGACGACAAAGATTGCGAACGCATGTGGAAGTCGAGCATCGAGGCCGTGAACAAATATCTGGCCGACCAGGCCCCGGCTGGTTTTTGGTACGGCCAGGTCAACATGAACACCGGTGCTCGCGTCGGCACCGACTTCGGAGCGCTGGATGCATTCTTCCCCGGCACACTCGCGTTATCCGGCGACCTCGACCGCGCCCGTAAACTGGAAGACTCGGCCTACAAAATGTGGACGACGTTCGGCATCGAGCCCGAAGAAATGAACTACCGGACGATGAAAATTACTTACGAAGGATACGAGTTGCGTCCCGAGATCATCGAGTCCGCGTACTATCTCCGCCATTTCACGAACGACCCTCGTTACCGCGAAATGGGGGGAACATTTTTCGACAGCCTGACCAAGTATTGCCGTACCGACGTCGGCTATGCCGCCCTGAGCAGCGTCGCTAACAAAACCAAGAAAGACGAAATGGAAAGCTTCTTCTTCGCCGAAACCCTGAAGTATTTATTTCTGCTCTACGCCCCGCCCGACACCATCGACCTGAGCAAAACCGTTTTTAACACCGAGGCCCACCCTATTCGCCGGACGTGGTAGCGACGGCTTTCTGACTCGAACTGAATATGACTGAAATCCACTGCGCCGCTCTTCTCTTCGATCTCGACGGAGTCCTCATCAACTCCACCCCCGCCGTGGCGCGCGTCTGGCGCGGCTGGGCCATCGAGCACGGATTCAACCCCGAAGAGGTTGTCGCGCGCGCCCACGGCCGTCCGAGTCTCACCACAGTCCGCGAATATCTCCCTAGCTCCGATTACGAAGCCGAGAACCGTGAAGTCGAACGCCGCGAAATCGCTGACCTCGAGGGCGTTGTCCCGCTTCCCGGCGCGCTCGACCTTCTGGCCAGCCTGCCCGCCGATCGCTGGACCATTGTTACCTCATGCACGCGCCCGCTCGCGGAAGTCCGCATCAAAGCCGCCGGCCTGCCGCTGCCGAAAAAAATGATTACTTCGAGCGACATCACTCAAGGCAAACCCCACCCCGAGCCTTATCTAAAGGGCGCGTCCCTTCTCGGATTTCCGCCGCAAGATTGCATCGTCCTCGAAGACGTCCCCGCCGGAGTCCGCGCGGGCAAGGCCGCGGGCGCGAGAGTCATCGCCTTCAAAACCACGGTGCAGGAATCGGGGTTACGAGAAGCAGGCGCCGACTGGATCCTGAACGATTGTGCAGACATTCGCCTTCTCGATCGCGACGTCGAGCGTAACCAGGATCTGAAGCTCGCGCTCACCCAAGCGTAGAAAACACGCCGAGACTTCTCTGCTGAACTCTTCCATGACCTCGGTGTCCTACGAAGTGATCTAAGTTTTCTCTGAATGCCGCGATACTGCACCGCCCGATTAAAGTTCCTCTCGGCCCTGCCGATCAATTGTCCAGCGCCGAATTACCGTAATTAGGAGAGACTCATGTCCACCGCCGCAGTTTCCAGCAATTCGATTTACCAACAGCTTCAGTCGTACTTTCAGTCGCGCCAATCGGATTTGCAGCAACTTGGCCAATCGCTCCAGTCCGGAGACTTGGCAGGAGCGCAGCAGGAATTCAGCGCTCTCCAGACTTTGGGTCAGAGCGGTCCGTTCGCCAATGGCAACGATTTCAGAAGCAGCCAGCGCCAGCAGGACTTCAACGCCATCGGTCAGGCTCTGCAATCGGGAGACCTGGCGGGCGCGCAGCAGGCATTCGCGCAATTGGCGAGCACCTTCCAGCCGCGGCAGCAACAGCAGAGCAACCAAACCCAGCCGGCCGTCGTGGTGAATCTAAGCGGATTGTTATCACCCTCGTCTTCCGCGGCAACGCCCTCGACCTTGTCCTCAACTTCAAGCAGTCCCACTGTGCTGCCCGCAGCTGCAAGCTCGACCGCCTCTGCCAGCGGATCAGAAATCGTGCTCAATCTTGGCAACCTGACTCCGGGCGAGCAGATCTCGATCGGATTGAGCAATGGCGCCAACGGCAGCGAGCAGGTCACCATCGGCGTGGCCCAGCCGAACCAGGCTCCTGAGCAGATCACGCTCAACTTGAATCCCAACAGCAACCAGGAAATCATCCTCAACCTGCTCAATGGCGCTGCCAGCAACAGTTCCACCAGCACCAACCAGAGCAGCGGCGTAAACGTAAGCGCCTGAGTGTTTTGATCGACGCTGAGTGCGCGCGAGCAGCGCCGGGCGCCTCCCCCGGCCTGCTCCCCGCACTGGGCGGGCGCAATTTCCCTGCTCATCCCCGCCTCATCTCGTCAATGCCCCGCCCAAGGGAGTAGAATTTTCTGCACACACTTGGGAACCTCATCCGTAAGGAGCGACCGATTATGAAACTCAAACTGCCGATTCTGCTGAGTGTCTTCGCACTGGGCACGATTGGTGCCGCTCAGGACGCGCCACGCGATCAACCGTCCGCTAAGTCCCAGGAGCGCATCATCAAAGAGGTTGGTCACAAGCTGCGCATGCTGCCTTACGTCGGCCCCTTCGATTACATGGCGTACAAAGTCGAAGGTTCCACCGTGACTCTGCTGGGGCAGGTGGTGAAGCCGGTGAACAAATCTGACGCCGAGTACGCCGTGAAGCACATTGAGGGCGTCGAGAACGTCGACGATCAGATCGAGGTTCTCCCACCATCTCCCATGGACAGCGGCATTCGGAGGAGTGTGTATCGCGCGATCTACCGCTATCCTGCCTTGCAACGATATGCCATGGTGCCACAGAAGCCCATCCGCATCGTCGTCAAGGGCGGCCACGTTACGCTGGAGGGCGTAGTCGATAGTGAAGGCGACAAGAATATCGCCGGCATCCGCGCCAACGGAGTTTCCAATGTTTTCTCGGTTACCAACAATCTGCAAGTCGAAAAACCGTGAATTCACGTAGGGGCGGACACATTCGTCCGCCCGGAGAAACCCAAGCATCGAACCCGCACGAATGCGTCCGGGGCGACTTGCTTAGTTTTGCTAAATCGATTTTGTAGATACTCCTGAATCTTCCTCCGCCCGCGTATAATGCTCGCGGATTTCACTTCCGCTTCAACGTACTAATTCGGAGGAATGTCATCATGAGTCCGCAGGCCATGAATCGCCGCACCTTTCTCGAAACCGCCAGCACCGTCACCGCCGCCATTTTGTTGACCAGTCGCATGGGCTGGGCCGCCGGCGATCACAAAATTGACAAGGTTGGCCTGCAGCTCTACACCGTTCGCGACCGGATGAAAGACGACTTCGACGGCACCATCGCCAAGGTCGCGCAAGTCGGCTACAAGGAAGTCGAATTTGCCGGATATTTCGGCCGCACCGGCGAGCAGGTCCGCGCCGCGTGCGACAAGAACGGTCTCGCGGCGGTGGCCACGCATGTGCAATACGACGAGCTCGACGACAAGTTTCCCGCCGTCGTCGAGACCTCCAAGACCATCGGCCTCGAATATATCGTCTGTCCGTGGATTCCCGAGGAACTTCGCAAGTCTCCCGACATCTGGAAACAGGCCGCGGCGAAATTTAACCATTGCGGCGAGCTGAGCAAGAAAGCCGGCATGCAGTTCGCCTATCACAATCACTGGTTCGAATTTCTTCCCGTCGACGGCAAGCTACCCTACGATCAGCTGCTCAAAGAATGCGACGGCAATCTGGTAAAGATGGAAATGGATTTGTGCTGGATCACCGCAGCAGGAGGCGATCCGCTGAAGTATTTCAATCTCTATCCCGGCCGCTTCCCGCTGGTTCACGTCAAAGACCTGAAGACGCTCCCGAGAATCACCGCCGGAGGCGCGCAGAACTACGGGGATACGGTCGACCTGACCGAAGTCGGCAGCGGCCTCATCGACTGGAAACGAATTTTCGCCCAGTCCGAGAAAGCGGGAATCAAGCACTACATCGTCGAACACGATCATCCCAAGCAGCCCTTCGACAGCATCGCCAAAAGCTATGACTATTTGAATAAACTGCGCTGGTAAGGTTTTCGGCACTGCTGCGTGGCCCATTTCTCGCATCCCTTGCGAGAAGTGGGGGACTTAGGGCCGATGTCTTGCCCGAAAAGCCTTCGACACGGGCGGGCATGTTACGCCGTGCGAGGGACAAGCACTGACGTAACGAGCCTGCGCCACCTCCCCTGTGGCATTCTGGAGTGTGCCGAAATCAGATCCAAGTGACTACATCGATTGGGATGCGGGCCGCGAGGGCTACGTTGAAGCCCCGAACAAGTACGTCCCGGTCATTGCTATTCCGAAGAGCGCCAGGACGAAAGGCCCGGCGCCCAACAATCTCGACAGCATTCGCCGCGAGGAACTGCTGGGCTGCCTGGTCGCCGCAGGCGGCACCCTTTGGGCAGTCTACGTTGCCACCGTGGACTACGACAGTCTCTGGCGCATGCAAATCATGCCGCCCGGGCCGGTCGAAGTTTGCGCTCTCGGCATCCTGTGCTGGCTGCATGCGAAGTGGCGGCGCTCGATCCGGGTCTGAAGGCCCGTTAACTTCTACTAGGCCTTCCCGAACGGATCTTCCAGTGACACGGTCTGCGGCGTGAACAATTCCGCACCGTTCTCTGTGACGTGCATGTCGTCTTCGATTCGCACGCCGAACTCGCCGGGAATGTAAATTCCGGGCTCATTGCTGGTGGTCATGTTTGCTTGTAGTTTGGTTTGGCTGCCGCGAACCAGATAGGGCCACTCGTGCATGTCCATTCCCATACCGTGACCTAGGCGGTGCGTGAAGTACTTGTAATCGGGGCCGTACCCAGCTTCAGTGATGACCTTGCGTGCTGCTGTATCGACGGAGCCGCACTCGGCGCCTGGACGCGCGGCGGCCAGCGCCGCCGATTGCGCGCGCAGCACGATGTCGAACACTTTTTTCATTTTGTCCCCCGCGCTTCCGGAAGCCTTGCCCAAGACAAACGTCCGCGTGATGTCGGATTGGTAGCCCTCCACCGTGCAGCCGTCGTCGATCATGATGATCGAACCTTCGCGAATGACCGGCGGCGTGTTCGAGCCATGAGGAAACGCCGTGGCTTCATCCACCATGATGCTGGCCTCGCCGGGAAAGCCGAGCTGGCGGTACGCGGCATCGATCAAATCAGAAGTGTCCCGCTCCGTCATACCCGGACGCAGCGCGTGATACACGGCTTCGTAGGCCGCGAGCGTGACTTGCGCCGCCAGTCGCATCAACCCGATTTCGTGAACACTCTTCACCATGCGGCATCCGGAGGTCACCGGAGTCGCGCTGGAAATATTTGTGTGGGGCGCAGCCTTGGCAATGCCGTCAGCAAAAACGAAACGAATCGTTTCCTCGATCCCAACCTTGCCGGTGGCGATGCCTCGTTCCTTCAGCCCCTGCGCGATGAGCTGATACGGGTTCTCGTCCTCTTGCCACAGCCGAACTTCGGAGTGGTCGCCATCGGGCGCATTGGCGAGTTGCTCGCGCGCTCGTCCTTCTTCAAAGGCCGGGCAAACGTAGAACGCCGCGCCTTTGGCCGGTAGCACCAGCGCGAACGCACGCTCTCCACCCCACCAGCGGATGCCGGTGAAATATCGCAACGACGTGCCTTCCATCAACACGATCGCATCGAGCGCGTTCTCGTTCATGAGCTTGCGGGCGCGTTCCTGGCGGCCGGTGCGCTCGTCTCTTGTGATTGGAGTAGCTTCACTCTTGCGCGACTTCAACTGCGCCAGTGACGGCAGCAGAGATGCATCATCACTCTTCTTGGTGGCCGCGGCCGCCAGCGAATGCGATGCCGCCACCATCCCCGCCGTTACGCCGCCGACTTCCAGAAACCGCCGCCGCGAGATCATGTATGCCTCCCAGATGGAGAAAGCAATCCGTAATTATAAGACGGTTCACGAATTCCGATTTCAGATTGCCGACTTCGGGCGGTGGGCTTTGAAAGATTCCAGGAGATCCCGCTGCGGTATGCTCAGCCTATGGAATCCGGTTTCCAATGCGCCGCCTGCGGAGAATGGAACACGACATCCGTCGACGAATCCGCCGGACGACGCCAGAGCTACGTCGAAGACTGCCAGGTCTGCTGCAAGCCGAACGTTTTGCGCGTGGAGTACGACACATCGTCGCAAGAATTCTTCCTCACCTCCGAGTTGGAGTAGTTGCTCGTGGAGCGGCGGACGCCCTCGTCCGCCGAGGGCAGCATTACGGCTCTGGATGGGAGGGTTTCGTGACGGTGCTCTCCAGACGAGAGCCTGCCCTGAGCGAAGTCGAAGGGGCGTCCAGGGCTCCGCCGTGGCCTCAGACGAAACCGTTGAAGCACTCGTCGCGCTTTCCGGCTCACGGTATAGTTAGCGTTTCACTGCAACCGCAGAAGGCAGAAGGGAGATTTCACGATGGCAACCGGCAACAGCGCAGGCAGGATGGTCGCTCACAACATGGTGACTACACAATTTGAACTCGACGGCTACCGGGTGACGCGCACCCTGGGCGTGGTGCGCGGCATCGTCGTGCGATCACGCTCTATTTTCGGAACCATTGGCGCGGGATTGCAAACCCTGGTCGGCGGGAACATCACGCTGCTCACTAACCTGTGCGAGAAGACTCGCCAGGACGCCTTTGACCTGATGCTGCAGCATGCGGCGGAGTTGGGCGGCAACGCCGTGGTGGGCGCGCGTTACGACGCAACCGAAGTGATGCAGGGCGTCACCGAAGTGTTGGCCTACGGAACAGCCGTCTTCGTCGAGCCGTCGAAGTGAGAGAACAATTTTTCTATTCTTCCGCGCCGCCCGCTTTGCAAGCCTTCACGTAGTCAGGATGCGGTCCCTCGGGCTCTCGGGTCAGGAACTCGAATTCGAGCCGGGCGTTATCAGAACGAATGCCCACCGGCCCGTCAAATTTGGCGGCATCCGGCCCGACGTCGCCCTCCCAGATTTCGTGCTTGTCGACAAGCAGTCTCAGGTCCGTGTTGGTCATCTCGGCGCGCAGCGTGTGCGATTGTCCGGCCTCTAAACGTGGCACGGCAGAGGCCTTGCGCGGCTTGATGTTGATGTAACCGCGGTTGCCGCATTCGGCGCTGGTGTGCTGCTCGGGATTTCTCTTCACCGACACGACCAGCTTCGATTCCGGGTTCACTCGCCATATCGCATACACCAGGTTGCAGGGATCCTGCGCCCGCAGCTTCAAACCAAACTGCCGGCGGATGGCGCCCGAGCCCAGAGCCGACTCTTTGCTGGTTCCGCCAAGATAAGTGAAGCGCAGTTCGGCCGATTGCGTTGTCCACTGGTTCAGATACGCGCGCATCTTCGGGGCATTCACCGACAGGCGATGATCCATCGAGCTATGATCTGCGGCTTGCTCGACCGCGCCCTCGGTTACGCATAGCCGCTCACGGCCGACTGAAACCCAGCCTCCGCCAGTGTCCCCGAATGCGAAGCCAAGCAGCATAATTCCGCATAACCCTGAAACCATCGTCGCGGTGTTCATGATGATCGGCCTCCAGCAATGGCGGAACCCAAAATGCCCCTCTGTTTTGGTTTGTGCCCCTTCGAATTGCGTCGCCGCGCGATTTACAAACGCCATGGGTTTCGCCACTGTCACCACCCTTTTCCACAAGAAAATCCGCGCCAGTGGCGCAGTGCAAGGGAAATCTTAGCGAAAGAATAGCGAAAGAACCACGAGCGTAAACCCAACCCATTGTGGTCGCATGACTGGTTAACCACAAGCCTTCGTACTTTCCCGAGTCAGTGCAGGAGTGGGACTGGCACCTTTAAGTTTCTGCTTGACAATAAAAGACTTACGGGTAAGATCGTGGTACAAAGTGGTCGAAAGTGGTAGGCGCAATAAGCGCGGTGGGAATCTGGAGCTGAAAACGAGGAGCCGGTGGGAAACCGACCCAGAAGATCGACAAACAGCCCGAATCGCCCGACTTTGACCTTACTTTGCGTAGATTTGACCTCCCTCGTAGCAGTCGTAGTGACCGAGAAAAAACATGTTTCGCGGCAATCATCCAACCCGGGTCGACGAAAAGGGCCGTCTCAAGGTCCCGGCCGAGTTCAAGCGGGTGATCGACGAGAAATACGGTCAGCAATTCTACATCACCAGCCTCGATGGCGATGTTGCTCAAGTGTATCCCTTCGAGGAGTGGGAACGGATCGAGCAGAAGTTGGCGGGGCTCTCAACCTTCAACCCTACGAAAAAGAAGTTCTTGAGCAAGGTGAACTATTGGGGGCAGGTGGTCGAAATGGATGGGCAAGGCCGCTTGCTGATTCCCCAGTTGTTGCGGGACTCGGCCCAGATCAAGGGCGAGGTTGCGGTCAGCGGATATCAGACTTATCTCGAGGTGCGCAACATGGACGCGTACCGCCGGAAGATGCAGGACGAAAAGTTTACGCCTGACGATGAGAAGACGCTCGACACGCTGGGCATCTAGTGAACCATTTATCGGACGGGGGATTAACAGACACCCCTCAGGGGGTTGGGCATGGCGGTGGAAGAGCGAGCCATGTTCCGGTTCTTTTAAAAGAAGCGATCGACTTTTTAGCCGTGCGGCGGGGTGGGACCTATATCGACGCTACGGTGGGTTTGGGCGGGCACAGTTACGAAATCGCAAAACGCCTCGGCGCACCGGGACATTTGATTGGCCTCGATAAAGATCCTGCAGCGCTCGCAATCGCGCGCGAAAGGCTGATTGGTAGCGCTCGCGTCTCGCCAGATGCCGATTGGCCCGAGATTACGCTGATGCAGTGCTCGTTTGCCGAAGTCGGGAAGCGGCTCAGTCCCAAGTTTGTGGACGGCATCCTGGCCGACATTGGAGTCAGCAGTCTGCAACTGGACGATGCGGCGCGCGGATTCAGTTTTCAGGCGGATGGACTGCTCGACATGCGGATGGACCCGCAGGGCGAGCGAACCGCCGAACAAGTGGTAAACCACCTCGACGAGCGACAGCTTGCCGATGTGATTTACGAATTCGGAGAGGAAAGGAGGTCGCGGAGAATCGCCAGAGCCATTTGCCGGTCGCGGCCGATACGATCTACCGCACATCTTGCGGACGTCATATCAGCCGCGGCCCGGCCAATGAATTCTGAACAACGGCGAATTCATCCGGCGACCCGAACTTTTCAAGCTCTTCGAATCTTCGTAAACCGCGAACTGGAAGATCTGCAGGCGCTGCTCAAAGCAGCGCCGCGGATTCTGAAACCAGGAGGACGCGTGGTGGTGATCAGTTTTCACTCGCTGGAAGACCGCATCGTAAAGGATGCCTTCCGCGAGGGCGGAATTAAGGACAAGTACTACCGGGTGCTGACCAAGAAACCGGTCACAGCATCGGAAGAAGAGAGCGATCGCAATCCACGGGCCCGCAGCGCGAAATTGCGGGCGGCGGAAAAAGTTTAGAAAACGAGTTTAGAGAAAAGAGTTTAGCTCCGGAAAACCTGCCGGAGTTCCCGGCATAGCTGTAATGGCGTGCCGGGCCTTAGAGATCAGGTGCAAGGCAGATCGCAGATTCGAACGACGATCCGCTGGGGCGGGAGAAAGAAAGCTGACGGGTGCAAAGCGGTTCGACGGGTTCCGTGGTAGGAATCCAAAAAGTAGAGGTAGCGGGAAATGTACACGGGAAGAATGATCAGCGAGTTGATGGCAACGGTAGAGCGGGCAGAGTCGCGTGCGAAGCTGCAGGCTAAGCAAAGTGCGGAGCAGGAGCGGATGGACGAGGAATTGCACGTCATCTTCTCCATGCAGATTCCGATGACACAGGATGGCCAGGTTTTCATGGGGGCGGCATAAATGGCGGCAGCGGCGGCAACAATTCGCAGCGCGGATTTCGCAGCGGAATCTCGATCGGCAGAGTGGCGATCGCTCTGGACCGGCACACCGGAGATCTACTTCTCCAAGGCAATCGACAACTCGCGTCTGGTGAAAGTGGAAGATCCGCGCCGCAACCGCGAGATGAAGCAGTTTGGCACGGCGCTGGCTTGCCTGTTTCTGCTGGTCTTTACTTATGCCTGGCAGCACTTCAAGGCCATCGAATACGGCTATCAGATCGAATCGGCCAAGCGTGAACTCAGCGAAAAGACCGAGATGAACCACGCGCTGCGCCTGGAAGACGCCTCACTGCGCGACCCCGAACGCATCGACCTGCTGGCCCGCCGCATGGGCCTGGTGCCGCCGGAGCCCGGACAAGTCATCCGCATGGACTCGGCCTCGGGCGATGCTCAAGGCCCGGTGATGGCGAGCGCCGAGCCTGTGGCAGTGATACCTGGGCAATAAGAATTTATGTGGGTCGGGTTTGTGTGGGTCCGGATCTTTGATCCGGGCAGGCCGAGCGAAGCTCGGCAGCATTTCGGCGGCGGCCTGCTGTCCATGGGCCGCCACATTTGTCTGAGGTGAGCGCATCTCAAGTTTTGTTGTCATTCCGAGGAGCGAACGCGACGAGGAACCTGCTTCCCGCCGCCTTCGGCACACAGCAGGTTCCTCCTCTGCGCTTCGCGCATCGTCGGAATGACAAGACGTAAAAGTCATGGCTAGCAACTCCAGTTCGGGCAAGAACTCCCGCCTCTACCTGCTAGGCGCGGTCATGCTGCTGTGGTGCGTGGCCATCTGCGGACGTCTCGTCTATCTGCAGGTCTTCAGCTACGGCAGATTCGTCAAGCAGGCGGGACACCAGCAGCAACGCGCGATCCCGCTAGCCGCCAAGCGCGGAGTCATCTACGATCGCGCCGGCCATGAGCTAGCCATGTCGGTACTGGTCGATTCCGCGTTCGCGGTCCCGACAGAAGTTAAAGATCTTCCCACAGCCGTTTCCCTCATCACCCGCATCACCGGCGACGACTACAACGTTGTGCTGGCCGACTGCCGTGCGCACAAGACGTTCTGCTGGGTAGCGCGCAAAGCCAAAGACGAAACCATCGAGCGCATTAATTCGCTGAAGCTGCAAGGCATTCATTTCCAGAAAGAGCCGAGGCGCTTCTATCCGGCGCGCGATCTAGCAGCGCAGGTGCTCGGTTCCGTCGGCATGGAAGACTCCGGCCAGAGCGGAATCGAGCACGAGTTCGACGAACAACTACGCGGGCGTCCAGGAAAAATGTTCATTTCGGTGGATGCGCATAAACAATGGTTCGCCGACGTTGAAACTCAGCCCACGCCCGGCGACAACCTCGTCCTGACCATCGACAAAAACATTCAATACGTTGCAGAGAAAGAACTCGACCAGGCGATCCATGATACCCAGGCCATCGCCGGCACGGTGATCGTCGAGAACCCGCACACGGGAGAAGTCCTTGCGCTGGCGAACCGTCCCACATTCAATGCGAACCTGCACAAGCAGGTCACACCCACCGCGCTGACCAATCGCGCGGTGAGCTACATCTATGAGCCAGGCTCCACGTTCAAGCTGGTGACCATCGCTGCAGCGCTCGAAGAGAAGCTTACAAATCCAGACGAACTTTTCGACTGCCAGATGGGGTCGATCGTTTACAACGGCATGCGCATTCGCGACTCGAGGCCGCACGGATTGTTGCCGGTCTGGGGTGTACTGTCAAAGTCGAGCGACGTGGGTTCGATCAAAATCGCGCTGCGCCTGGGCGAAGACCGCTACTACAAATACATCCGCTCGTTCGGATTCGGGCAGCAGACCGGCATCGAACTGCCTGGCGAAACCCGTGGCATGACCAAACCTCCGAGCCGCTGGTCGAAAGTTTCGATTGCCGCAATTTCGATCGGCCAGGAAATCGGCGTATCGCCGATTCAGCTGGCCGGCCTGGTTTCAACGTTCGCCAACGACGGAGTCTACGTAGCGCCGCGCATTGTTTCCGGAACAGTGCCTCCGGAGGGGCCGGCGCAGAATGTGGAATTTCATCCGGTCGACGGCAGGCGCGTGATTTCTTCGTATACCGCAGCGGAAATGCGATCGATGATGCAGAAGGTCGTCCTCGACCCAGAGGGCACGACTGGAGGCAGGGCGATTCTCCAGGGTTATTCTTCGGCGGGAAAAACCGGGACGGGACAAAAAGTTGACCCGGCGACCGGGGCGTACTCAAAGACGAAATATGTCGGATCATTCGCAGGATTTGCGCCAGTGAACAATCCGCAGGTCGTAGTCGTGGTGATTCTCGATTCAGCGGTCGGGTTGCACCAGGGCGGCCAGGTTGCGGCGCCGGTGTTCCGGCGCGTCACGCAGCAGGTGCTCGAATATCTGCACGTGCCGCATGATCTGCCGCTCGCGCCGCAGCGCCAGCCGCTGCTGGCCCAAGCAAAGATTCAAGATAAGGATCTGGAGGAAGGAACTCCGGATCATCCCGGCGAGCCGCTGGAGACAGCGGATATGAACGCAGATTCCGCCGATGCGGCGAAGCCGCAGAGTGTGGCGGGGGCAAACGCTTCGGCGAGTTCAGGTCGAACTCCGCCGTCGAATACCGTTGCTGACGGCAAAGTCGTGCCCGCAGCCCTGCGCGAGCCGGTTTCGCCAAGCGGAGCTCCGAATTTAGCCCCGAAAGAAGTTCCGTCGAACACGGAAGACGCCGCAGCTGCCGGACAAGCAAACCTTCCCACCACGGGAACCGTCATACTGGACGTGGAACAAGGCGGAATCGTAGTTCCCTCATTCGTAGGAAAAACGGTGCGGGGTGCCGTGGAGGCCGCGCAGGATGCCGGACTGCAACTCGACGCCGTCGGCAGCGGCCTCGCCAGCAAGCAGATGCCCGTGGCCGGAACCCACGTCGCGGCCGGGGCTCGGGTGACGGTGCAGTTCGGGCAGTAGAAGTCAAAAATCCCAACCACAACCGGGTCAAGCGATCCATTGAACTTCTCCGTGCCCTCTGTGGCTAAGTCCTAGCGGTTAAAGCCTTCCGGTTTGACCCGCCGAAAAAGCGCATGATACGGTAATCAGTCACACCATCCCAGCAGGCCAGCGACTGCCGCTGATTGAGGTCTGGATTTTGTCTTCGGTTGAGGCGACGCCCGCCAGCACCATTACCAACATCCGCAAAACTGCGCTGAATGCCGTCCATCGCCAGATGGGCGCGAAGATGGTCGAGTTCAACGGCTGGGACATGCCAGTCGAATATCCCGCGGCCATCGGCTGCGGAATCATCAACGAGCACATGGCCGTGCGCACCGGTGTGGGCATTTTCGATGTCAGCCACATGGGCGATATCCGCCTGGCCGGCCCGCAGGCGCTGGCCGCCGTGCAGCACATTTCCATGAACGATGCCTCGCGGCTGGCCATCGGTCAGGCACAATATTCCGCGCTTCTCTATCCTGAAGGGACGTTCGTCGACGACGTGATCGTTCACCGCCTCGCCGAGGACGACTATCTTCTGGTGATCAATGCCGGCACGCGCGAAAAAGATTTCAACTGGGTGCGCGACAACACCCGCCACTTCGACTGCGTAGTCGAGAATCTCTCAGACGATTTCACCCAGATCGCGATCCAGGGACCGAAAGCCGTAAATCTCCTGCAGAAGCTCACCGACGCCGACCTGAGCGCGGTGAAGTTTTATTGGGTCACACGTGGCAAGCTATGCGGCCTGCCGAATATTCTGATGGGACGCACTGGCTACACGGCTGAAGACGGCTTCGAGATTTACATCCCCGCTGACGAGGCCACCAGTGCGCGGGTCTGGTATGAGATTCTGGCCGCGGGGAAGGAGGTCGGCGTCGTCCCCTGCGGCCTGGGTGCTCGCAACACGCTCCGCCTCGAAGGCAAGCTTCCTCTCTACGGCCATGAGATTTCCGATACCATTAATGTCTGGGAAGCAGGGCTCGACCGCTTCTGCAAAATGGAGAAGCCGGAGTTCGTCGGCCGGGCTGCGCTGGAAAAGGCAAAAGCCACAGGCGTGAAGCGAATTCTGGTGGGCCTGGAGATGACCGAGCGCGGCATCGCTCGCGATGGATACAAAGTGATAGACGGCAGTGGACGCGAAATCGGATATGTGACCAGCGGGTCGCCGGCGCCTTTTTTGAAGAAAAACATCGCGCTGGCATACGTTCCGCCGGAGTTCGCGGCGGTTGGGGCGGGAGTGAAAGTAGAAATTCGAGGTCAGGGCGTAGCCGCGGTGGTCGTTCCGACACCTTTTTATAAGCGACCAAAGAAGTAAAGGTAGCGCCGGCAAGCTGCGCTACAAGATTCGCTAGAAGCTAGCAGCCAGGAGCTAGAAGCTTTTATGCCTTACCCTACAGATCGCAAGTACACCAAAGAGCACGAATGGATTCAGGTGAACGGCAACTCCGCCACGATCGGGATTACCGACTACGCGCAACAGTCGCTGGGCGACATCGTGTTCGTCGAGACGCCGAAAGTTGGCGCCGAACTCACCGCTGGCAAGACTTTTGGCACGGTCGAGTCGGTGAAGGCGGTATCGGACTTGTTCGCCCCCGCCACGGGCACCGTCACAGAAGTGAACGCTGCCTTGGCCACCTCGCCCGAGAACGTAAATAAAGATGCCCACGGCTCGTGGATGCTGAAGCTCACCCTGAAGAATCCCGGCGAACTCGACGGCCTGCTCTCGGCCGCGGATTACGAGAAATTTGCGGCGGAAGAGGCGGGACACTGACATTCCTTCGTGTTACTTCGTGGTTTAGGCTTTCTGAAGCAGACGAATCGACACCCGATGAGTTTTGCGTTTAATGCAAACGACGACGGCGCGTCCTCAATCCAAATGACCTCGAACCTCATCTAAACAACTTCCTATGCGCTATTTACCGAAATCTCCCGCCGACCGTGAAGCGATGCTGAAGGCGATTGGCATACGCTCGGTCGACGAGCTGTTTGCGCCGATTCCGGCCGAGTACCGCCTGAACCGCGACCTCAATATCCCGCGCCAGATGGCGGAGTCGGAAATCGTCGACTTCTTCCGCCAACGTTCGCGCGAAAACGGCGACGGCAGCTATACCAGTTTTCTGGGGGCAGGCGCGTACGCTCACTACCGTCCTGTCGTAATTGATTCGCTGATTTCGCGCGGCGAGTTTCTGACCGCCTACACGCCCTATCAGGCGGAGATTTCGCAAGGCACGCTGCAATCCATTTTTGAATTCCAGACCATGATCTGCGAACTGACGGGGATGGAAGTGGCGAATGCGTCCATGTATGACGGTTCGACGGCGTCGGCCGAAGCTGTGATGATGGCGGTTCGCCTGACTGGTCGCCGGTCGGTCGTGGTGGCGCGCAGCCTGCACCCGGAGTATCGCGAAGTTCTGGCGACGTATGCGACGCATCAGGGTATGCCGTTATCGGTGGCTGGATTCGCCGACGATGGCCGGCTGAACCTGTCGGAACTGGAGAAATCGATCACGCCGGAGACGGCCTGCGTGCTAGTGCAGTCGCCAAACTTCTTTGGCACGATCGAAGACGTCGCGGCGATCGCCGAGATCGCCCACAGGCATGGTGCGATGCTGGTGGTGTCGATCGCTGAAGCAGTCTCGCTCGGAATTATCGAGCCTCCGCGGGAGGCTGACGTGATCGCCATGGAGGCGCAGTCGTTTGGTGTGCCTCTCGGATTCGGCGGCCCGTACTGCGGCGTCATCGCCACGCGCGAAAAGTATGTTCGTCAAATGCCCGGCCGGTTAGTCGGCCAAACCGTCGACAAGCAAGGCCGCCGTGGATTCGTGCTGACACTGGCCACGCGCGAGCAGCACATCCGCCGCGAGAAGGCGACCTCCAACATCTGCACCAACCAGGCGCTGGTAGCGCTGATGGTAAATATCTTCATGACTGTGTACGGCAAAGTGGGGTTGAAAGAATTGGCGAAACAAAATCTGGCAAAGACGGCGTATGCGGCCACCCAATTCGCAAAGCACGGTAAAGTCTTATTCGCGGCAACCCCGCGCTTCAACGAGTTCGTTGTGCAGACCAGCGAGGATCCCCAAGCCATCAACAGCCGATTGCTGGGGCACAAGATAGTGGGTGGCTTGCCGCTGAAAAAGTTTTATCCCGATTTGGGGAACTCGGCGTTGTGGTGCTGTACCGAACTGACGACGCGCAGCGCCATCGACACCGCGGTCGGATTGGTGGCCGAGAGCGAACGCTCGGTGCGGTCGTCCAAAGAAGAAGATGTGGAAGAGGTGGCGCGATGAAGCCCGTGATCCGCAAAGCGGCGCTCCAGGTCAATCAAAACGAGGGCCTGATCTTCGAGAAGTCGTCTGCAGGGAAGGCAGCCTGGAAACTGCCGCCGCTCGACGTACCGGAAATCGATACGGCGAAACTTTTGGGAGCGTCGGAAAGAAAAGACTTGGGCAACATGCCGGAAGTGAGCGAGATCGAAATCATCCGCCACTTCACCCGCATGTCCACGTGGAACTATGCCATCGATCTCGGCATGTATCCTCTGGGCTCGTGCACCATGAAATACAACCCGCGCGTAAACGAGGTGGTTGCGCGGGTCGAGGGAATCGCCAACGGGCATCCCTACCAGCCGGGAAAGATTTCGCAGGGCGCGCTGCAGATTATTAAAGCGCTAAGCGAGCAACTAATCGAGATTACCGGCATGGATGCGATCACGCTGCAACCCGCCGCCGGCGCGCATGGCGAGATGACCGGCCTGCTGATGGTTCGCGCCTATCACCAGTCCAAAGGTAACGCGCGCAAGAAAATTCTGATTCCCGACTCGGCCCACGGAACGAATCCGGCGACAGCCGCGATGGTGAACTATGCGGTCGAAAATCTGAAGTCCGACTCGCGCGGCATGGTCGACATCGCCGCACTAGCAGCGCAGATGAACGAAGACGTGGCCGCGCTCATGCTAACCAATCCCAATACGCTGGGAGTGTTTGAGCAGGACATCCACAAGATCGCCGACATTCTGCATGCCAAGGGCGGCCTTCTCTATGTGGACGGCGCCAACATGAACGCGCTCGTCGGCAAGGTGCGCCCCGGCGATTTCGGCGTCGACGTGATGCACCTGAATCTGCACAAGACTTTCTCGACGCCGCACGGTGGAGGCGGTCCCGGCTCAGGGCCGGTAGCGATCAAGAAGGCCCTCGAACCTTTCCTACCGAAGCCGGTCGTGACCACAGAACCGGACGGCACGCTGGCGTTCGATTACGACCGTCCACAGTCGGTGGGGCGCGTGCGCGCCTTCTATGGCAACTTTGGAATGTTTGTGCGCGCTCTGGCCTACATTCAGGCGAATGGCCCGGCCGGTCTGCGCCAGACCACCGAAGACGCCGTGCTCAACGCCAACTACATTCGTAAAGGACTCGAAGGCGCATTCGATTTGCCCTACTCCACGCCGACCATGCACGAAGTGGTGTTCAGCGACAAGTTCCAGCTGAAAAAAGGCGTGCGTACCATGGATATCGCCAAGCGCCTGATCGATTACGGATTTCATCCCTATACGACGGCGTTTCCTTTGATCGTTCCCGGAGCGCTCATGATCGAGCCCACCGAAAGTGAGTCGAAAGAAGAAATGGACCTGTTTATCGACGCCATGAAGTCGATCGCCGAAGAGGTGGAAGAAGATCCGCAGAAAGTCCTCGATGCGCCGCACTCGACACGGGTTTCGCGGCTGGACGAAACCGCGGCGGCCCGCAAGCCAGTCTTGCGCTGGAAGCCGGCATAGCAATTGTTGATTGTGGATCTCCGGTTCCTGTTGAAATCTAGACGCTTGCCTCCCGTCTTTCAATCGCCATCGACGATCACGGAGCGAACGAATACCTTCGCCCCGTGCCTTCCGTGTTTCCTCCTCTGTGCTCCTTTGTGTCCCCTGTGGTTAAATCCTGATATTGCCTACCCCAAAGAAAACTGCGCGCGCCAGCAATGCACCAACCATGTTCGCCTCTCCCGAGAAGCGAAACCCGATGGTGTGCCTGCTGCTCGTGGTGATGACGCTCGCACTCTACAACCCAGTCAATCGCCACCCATTTGTGAACTATGACGATGACCGGTACGTCGTCAATAATCCGCACGTGCGGCAGGGACTGACGGCCGACACGATCCGCTGGGGGCTGACTTCGACCGAGCAGGCAAACTGGCATCCGCTGACCTGGATTTCGCACGCCCTCGACTATTCGCTGTTTCAACTGAATCCCGTCGGGCACCATTTCACGAGCGTGCTGCTGCACGCCGTGAACGTAGCGCTGCTTTTTCTGCTGCTGATGTGGGCAACGGGGCGGTTCGGGCCGAGCCTGTTCGTGGCTGCCTTGTTCGCAATTCATCCCATCAACGTGGAGTCGGTGGCGTGGATCGCAGAGCGCAAGAACGTGCTGTGCACGATGTTTTTCTTTCTCACGCTCTGGGCCTACGGATGGTATGCGCGAAAGCCAGGCTGGAAGCGGTATTTGGCGGTTGCAGCGCTGTTTGCCGCGGGGCTGGCATCCAAGCCCATGGTGATCACTCTGCCCTTCGTGCTCCTGCTTGTGGACTACTGGCCGCTCGATCGAGTGCGCGGCGAGAAAACGGAAGCGGGCACGATGCGACCGACATTTTCTTGGTCACGGCTCGTGATCGAAAAACTTCCGCTGCTCGCGTTGTCCGCTGCCAGCGCTGTGATCACGATGCAGGCGCAGCAAGCTGGAGGAGCGGTCCGCACAAGCGCCGAGGTGTCGTTAGGGTCGCGCATCGCGACTGCAGTTTGGGCATACGGCATGTATCTGTGGAAGATGGTCTGGCCCGCGCGTCTCGCGCCCATGTATCCGCATCCCGGTGATTCTTTGGCAGCGTGGCAAGTGTTGGTAGCGGCGGCGGCGTTGCTCGCCATCACAGTGAGTGTCTGGCGATTTCGTGCCCGCCGTTACCTGCTCGTAGGCTGGCTGTGGTTTCTGGGGACGCTGGTTCCCGTGATCGGCCTGGTGCAGGTCGGCGAGGCTGCCATGGCCGACCGCTACGCCTACATTCCACTAATCGGAATTTTCGTGATGATCGCGTTCGGCATGGCCGACTGGACCGAACAAAGGAAATTAGGCTTCTGGCCCGCGGTCGCCGCCGCGGCGATTCTGATTGCTCTCGTGCTCGCCGCACATCGCCAGATCGGATATTGGCAAAGCAACACTGATCTGTGGTCGCACACCCTCGCGATTACGGAAAACAACTTTGTCGCCGAAAATAATCTCGGCGGAGCGCTGATTCTCGAAGATAAAGAAGACGAAGCGCACGCGCACTTCGAGGCCGCAGCTCGCATCAATCTGCGCGATCCCATGAGCCGCAGCGATCTGGGAATTTACTTTCAGCACCACAACCAGATGCGCGAAGCGGTAGCTGCATATCAGGCCGCGATCGAACTGACTTCCGATCCCGGCCTGCTGGCATCGACCTACGCGAATCTAGGAACGGCTCAACGCGCCCTGGGAGACGACGAACCGGCGCAAAAGAGCTTTGAGCAGTCACTGCATTTCGATTCCACTCAGTTCAACGCCTGGCGCGGCCTCGGCCTGCTCGCCCAGAAGGAAGGCAAGCTCGACGAAGCGATCACCGATCTTTCGAGGTCGGTGGAATTGCAGCCCTCGGCCCAGGGATACATGGAACTCGGCCGCGCACAGGCGCAGGCCGGCCATGCCCCGGAAGCGCTGGACGCCTACCAGCTGGCTCTGAAAATTTCTCCCAACTTCGTAGAGGCTCAGCAAGCCGCCGATGCGCTTCGGCAACCGAGAAAGTGAGGCAGTGGACCGAACTTGTTGATTGCTATTGCCGATTGAAAACCCGTTCGACGTTCATATTCGATCACGCGCGCGAGGGAGTTCAATCAACAATCCAAAACAATCAGCAATCGACCTGCGCCTACTTTGCCGAGATGTCGACCGACGCGCGAGTCGTCTCCCAATCGATCTGCAAAGTGCAGCCACTGCCGGACTTCTCGTACGAGATCGTGAAGTTCTCCACCGGAGCGGGTAGTTTCGAGCCTTTCATGTCGACGCGCGCCAGTTCGTCGCTCTCATACTTATACGGGATGCCCCATTCGCCAGTTTTCTTGTTGATGATGAGCGTCCACTTTTCGGCTGTGGGGACGGTGAAAAGGGTATAGCTGCCGGCGGGCACGGTCTTGCCGCCCACGACTACATCGGCGCTGGTCACGAATGTTGTCGCGGAGTTGGCTCCAGTGCGCCAGACTTCGCCGAATGGCACGAGTCCCCCGTAAATCTTGCGTCCTTTCATGCGCGGGCTGGAGTAGTCAGTCTTTACGGTCGTGCCCATGCCCAAGTCGCACGACGCCGACGCCGCAGGACTGGCCTGCGCCGCCGTCGCACCCGACCGCGACGGGCCTTGCGCTTGCGGAACGAAACTTGAAGCGAACAGGGTGAGGGTGAAAATCGCGAACACAAGTAGAGCGATTCGTTTTTGCATGATCTCTCCTTTTGAAGTACCGAAGTTCGGATACTCAGTGCCGAGGTTTTTGACGCGTGAACGAAGAATAAGTCAGCGGCCC
>Ga0210383_10000897_pt1 | contig 27527 bp, 22 predicted proteins | sample IncBWC14OmetaG_FD_160072 | JGI IMG/M metagenome (GOLD analysis project Ga0210383, IMG submission 160072) | Forest soil microbial communities from Barre Woods Harvard Forest LTER site, Petersham, Massachusetts, United States - Inc-BW-C-14-O ... | reverse complement strand
CATCCATAACAACTGGGGTCCTGGCGGATGGGCGGATACTGACAACGCCAATACGACCTGGACTGGCAACACGATCACCGACAACGAGAATGCCGGGATCATCGAGGAGATCTCGTACAACTTCTCGATCACCGACAACTACATCGCCGATAACGACTGGACGGATGGTCTGAACAACTCAGGGTTCCCGCAGCCCGCGATCTACATCAGTGAGAGCGGCAGCGATACCGCGTTCGGCGGAGTACCCGCCTGCCCTGAGGCGTCGTGCGCCGACCAAGGTTCCTATTCGGCGCAGTCAGTGATCAGCGGGAATACCCTGGTAGACAACGGTGGGAGCATTTTCCTCTGGCAGAACTCCAACCGCTACTGTTCGGATGGATCTGATACCCCCTGCACTCTTGTGGACGGCGGGCCGGCCGGACCATTCACAGTCTCAGCATGTGCGGCTAATGTGCCTACAGCGTCCGTCAACCTGACGAACTTTGCCAGCGACGAAACCGGCACGCCAAAGGAAGACTGGTGGGACGGTTGTATGTGGCGGACCGAGAACGTCCGCGTCGCGGACAACCTCATTGACTTCAATGCTGCAGACATTCCAGATTGCAACCAGGCCGATTGGCCGGACTGCGGCGCCGGCGGCATCTTCAGCGAATATGGTGCCCCGAACAATGCGCCTGGCTGGGTCGTGCCCACGCAGATCACCTTCTATCAGAACGACGTGTGGACGGACAACACTTACAATGGGCCATCGACCTTCTACGCCTGGAATCAGGGCAACGGAGATAATCCAGTTAACTGGGCAGACTGGATCGGCTCGTTGGCAAGCGGTGACAAGTGCAGCTCGTCGGCCGAGAGGCAAAGCGGTTACTGCACCGGGGCGTTTGGCCAAGACGCCGGAAGTACTTATAACAGCTCTCCAGTGGCCTCGAATCCGTAGCGGGCAGAGCGGCTGCCCGCTACGCGGCGCCGCGGGGCGATGACCCTTCGCAGTCGGCTCGGGCACTTCGCGAGCTTCGGGTATCAAGTCGGCGTGCTCAGCTCTCATATGCACGCAAGACCAAACTCCGGCGCGAGCGAGCTTAGCGAGGCATGCGATGAAGGTTGCGGCGCCCGACCTCGGTTCTGCCGGGTGCGGGATGGCAGCGCAGCACGCAGATGTCCGCCAGGCGTCTCCCGTGGGCCGGTGCGGGAAGGCCGGGGAAGCCCAGTCGTCGCGAGGTCGGCCTGGCATCCTTCTGGATCGGGACGGGACAATTATTGTCGACTCCGGATATGTCGGCTCAGTCGAGCGGGTCAAGTTCATCGACGGGGCGGCCGAAGCTATCGCGGCCTTCAACGGCGCCGGCATCCCCGTGGCCGTGGTGACCAATCAGGCCGGAGTCGCCCGCGGGCGGTACGGGATTGACGATGTCGCACAGGTGCATCGGTACATCGATGATCGCCTTGCCGAGCACGGCGCACACGTCGACATGTATCTGTACTGTCCGTACCATCCGGATGGAGTGGTCGAGGCATTCGCTCGCACGAGCGAGGACCGCAAGCCTGGCCCTGGGATGGCGAAAGCTGCGGCGGCTGCGCTCAACTTGAACCTAGCTGCCTCCTTGGTCGTAGGCGACCGGCTTGAGGACGTAGGTCTCGCCGAGGCGGTGGGCGCGACTGCGATCTACCTCGGCGCTTCTGACATCGACCGTCCGGGCGTCTGGTCATTTCCCAGTCTCGCCGCAGCAGCGCCTTTCATTCTGGAGCGCATTGCCGTATGAGCATCGTCTTCGATAAGCACCGGCTTGGACCGCCTGCGAATGGGACACTGCCGAGATTCCCGGTGGCACCATACGACCGCGTAGCGCTGTATTTCGATGAGTACATTCAGGAGTTCGCCAGAGCCGCGAACTCCGTCGATACTGCGGCACTTGAGCGCGCAGCGGTGATACTGATCGACGCCTATACCCGTGGCAGCAGCGTATTCTCGTGTGGCAACGGCGGCTCAGCAGCGATCGCGAACCACCTGCAGTGCGACCATCTAAAAGGCATTCGCACGACTACCGACATCACCCCACGGGTGGTGAGCCTCAGCAGCAGCGTGGAGCTTCTCACTGCGATCGCCAACGACATGGCATTTGAAGACGTCTTCGCCTACCAGCTTCAGTCGCAGTCGTCGGCTGGCGACGTTCTCATCGCCATCTCATCATCTGGCCGGTCGCCTAATATCGTCCAAGCGCTCACGTACGCTCGCGAGAATGACCTGAAGACGATAGCACTGACCGGCTTCGACGGCGGAGGCGCCAACGCCCTGGCCGACGTGAGCATTCATGTCAACGCTGCCAATTACGGCATCGTCGAGGACATGCATCAGGCGATAATGCATGCGCTGGCGCAGTACATCCGGCAGTCGCGGATGACGGCGAGCACGATCTTGGCGAGCGTGTTCTAGATGGCTGCTGCGGGGAATCTGGTTATACCGCGAAAGCGGCAACGCACCCGGGTTGCGATCAATCTCCTGCCGGAAAATCCGAGCAACCCGTCGGGCGCCCACTGGTTCTGGACCCGAGTTATCCCGGAGATGGCCAAGCGCCTGGAAGCGGGCGAAGAGCTCCACCTCCTGGTGAGCCCCAAGTCCCGGCACCTGCACGAGGGATACGGCCCCCAGGTCTTTCATATGACCTATCCGTGGTCTAACGAGCGACGTGTGCTGCGTACGGTCGCCGAGAATCTCTACTCGCCGCTACGACTGCCGTTGGGTGGCATCGACGTCTTCAACACGCTCATGGCCCCGTTCGTCAGTGTTGCGCCATCGATCGTCATCCATATGAAAACAATGCACGCCTTCACCACGCCGCAGGCCCTGAGCCCGCTTGCTCGCGCTTACCGCCGGATGAACTACCCGCGCTCCGCGCGGGTTGCGGACGCGATCATCATTAATTCTGAAAGTCTGCGTTCCGAGGTGCAGCGTTACCTGGCAGTCGATGAAAGGAAGCTGCGGCTGATCTACGAGGCTGTTGACCACGATCTCTTCAAGCCGGGTGATACGGTCGCCGCTCGTGCCCAGGTCGCCTCGCGTGGCGTCACGAAACCGTTCGTCTTGTTCGTCTCGTCGCTGTGGCCGTATAAGAACTGTGACGGGCTACTTCGGGCGTGGGCGCTAGTCCGGTCCGAACTCGGGGACCGCCAGCTGGCGATCGTCGGCGCCGGACGAGACGAGAGGTACCTTGCCCGGCTCCATTCGCTGGCGGCGGATCTTGAGATCTCGCAAGACGTGGTGTTCGTCGGCGCAGTTCCGCTCGACAAGACAGTGCACTTCTACCAGGCGGCCGACGTGTTCGTATATCCGTCGCTCAATGAGACGTTCGGGCTTCCGATCCTCGAAGCGATGGCTTGCGGCTGCCCGGTCGTGACTTCGGACACCAGCGCGATGCCCGAGACGGCCGGCGGTGCCGCTGTGCTGTCCGATCCAGACGATCCGGCATCGATCGGCCGTGCCATCATCGAGGCTGTCGGTGGGCGAGACCGACTGCGTGACGCAGGACTTCGGCGGGCCCGCCAGTTCACCTGGGGAGCGACGGGAGCGGCAACGCTCGATGTCTATCGCGAGGTCGCCGAACGCAGGCGGCGCCAGCCGAAATGAAGGTACTCGTCACCGGAGGAGCAGGCTTCATCGGCTCCCACACCTGCGACCGGCTCCTTGCGCTCGGTCACGATGTCATGGTTCTTGACGCGCTTACCCCGCCAGTACATCGCGGCGCGCTCCCCGCGCACCTCGGGCCCGAGGTCGACTTTTATCAGGGCGACACCCGGAACCGCGACCTCCTCGCCAATCTGCTGCGCCGCGCTGACGCTGTCTTCCACTTCGCCGCCTACCAGGACTATCTACCGGACTTCTCGCGGTTCACCGATGTGAATGTTGTGTCGACCGCGCTGCTATACGAGATCATCGTCGCCGAGCGTCTGGAGCTCAGCCGCGTCGTCGTCGCGTCGTCCCAGGCCGCCATGGGAGAAGGCCTTTACCTGTGTCCGGCGGACGGCGAGCAGGTTCCTGGCATGCGCCCAGCTAGCACCGTTGCCGCAGGTCAGTGGGACATTCCGTGTCCCGAATGCGGCGGTCCTCTGGATATGCAGGCCACACCGGAGCGGATCTCGAATCCGCAGAACGCTTACGGAATGTCGAAGCTCAGCCAGGAGATGGTCGCCATCAATCTCGGCCGCCGCTACGGCGTACCGACGGTGGCACTGAGATACAGCATCGTCCAGGGCCCACGGCAGTCCGTATACAACGCCTACTCCGGAGCGTGCCGCATCTTCTGCCTTAGTTACTCGCAGGGTGCGCCGCCAACCTTGTACGAGGACGGCGCGGCGCTCCGCGATTACGTGAACATCGACGACGTGGTCGATGCGAACCTGCTCGTGCTGAGGGATGCTCGTGCGATCGGTCGTGTGTTCAACGTGGGCGGCGGCAAGGCTCTCACCACACGCGAGTTCTCCGACATCGTTATGCGCCAGTACGGTTCTGACCAGCCAGGCGTAGTCACAGGCGACTATCGTTTCGGCGACACGCGTCACATCCTGTCCGATATCAGCGCGCTGAAAACGCTGGGCTGGGATCCGCAACGCACACCCGCAGAATCGGTTGCCGCGTACGCTGCGTGGCTCGACGGCATGGACAGCCTTGACGGCGTACTGACTGAAGCAAACGCACGGATGCGCGCGCTCGGAGTTGTTCGCAGGGCGGGCGCATGAAAGCCTTCCTGCTCGCTGCGGGCCTGGGCAGCCGCCTGCGGCCGCTGACCGACACCACGCCGAAGTGCATGTTGGTCATCGATGGCCGGCCAATGCTCGATATCTGGCTGGACGCGTTCTGCCAAGCCGGTGTCGACGAGGTCCTTGTCAATCTTCACCACTTGCCCGACGTGGTGCGTCGGCATGTTGCAGCTCGTGCCGGGCTGCCAGCCGTTCGCACGTACTACGAGCCCAGGCTGCTTGGTAGCGCCGGCACGCTGCTGGCCAACCGGAACTGGGTCGGAGGTGACGAGTTCTTCCTGGCCTGCTACGCCGATAACCTGACGGATTTCGACTTGCGGTCCCTGACCGATGCCCACCGCCGACACGGAGGGATCGCGACCCTGGCAGTATTCCACGCGGAGCAGCCATCAGCGGGCGGCGTCGTCGAACTTGACAACTCAGGCAGGATGATCGGCTTCGTCGAGAAGCCCAGCCAGCCGGCTTCCGATCTGACCAACGCAGGGATGTATGCGTTCAATCCGAGCGTCCTCGACGAGATCGACCGCATCCCGCCCAAAGACATTAGCTATGACTTGCTGCCGAAGCTAGTGGGCCGGGCCTGGGCCGTACCGGTCGAGGGGTATTTCCGCGACGTCGGGACCACGGACGCGTATCGGCGAGCCAGGGAGGAGTGGCCCGTACGGGCCGGCCGATGATCATAACGCAGACGCCATTGCGCATAGGGCTACTCGGCGGGGGGACCGACCTGCCGGAGTACTACCGGGAGCACGGCGGCCGGGTGCTCAACTGCGCGCTCGACAAATACGTCTACGTCATCGTCAAGCAGCGGTTTGACGACGATATCTACGTCAACTACTCCAGGAAGGAGATTGTGTCACGCGTCGCCGATCTCGAGCACGAGCTTGTGCGAGAAGCCATGCTCATGACCGGCGTCGAGGGTGGTGTCGAGATCACCACGCTGGCCGACATACCATCGGCCGGCTCGGGTCTTGGATCCTCGTCAGCGGTAACTGTCGGCCTGTTGCACGCGCTGTTCGCTTATCAGGGCATTCAGGTGTCAGCCGAAGAGATGGCTGAGCGGGCATGCACCATCGAGATCGAGCGCTGCGGGAAACCCATCGGTAAGCAAGACCAGTACATCGCCGCACTCGGCGGGATCCGCGACATCCGCTTCGGACCAGGCGACGGCGTCGCCGCAGACGAGCTCGTACTTCCCCCAGTACACCGCCGGGCGTTGCAGCAGCAGATCATGCTCTTCTATACCGGCATTACCAGGAGCGCAGACGTGATCCTGGCCGAACAGAACGCGAACGTCGGAGCTACCCTTCCTCAGCTCGATCTGCTTCGCGACCTCGCGGGCTTCGCCGTTGAGCGGTTGCGCTCCGGCGACGTGGACGCCATCGGGCCCGCGGTGCGTGAGAGCTGGGAAGCAAAGCGGAAGCTCGCGTCGGGCGTGTCAACGCCTGGCATCGACGAGGCAGCTGCCAGGGCCCTCGAAGCCGGGGCATCGGGCGTCAAGCTCACCGGCGCTGGCGGCGGCGGCTTTCTGCTCGTCATCGCTCCTGTTGAACGGCAGCGCGCGGTGCGGGAGAGCCTGCCGGAAATGCGGGAGCTACCGGTGAAGCTAGACCGGCTTGGTTCCCGTGTCGTGCTTAACGTTCAACGCGATATCTGGAGCTAATACCCCGGTCCGGCGGCAGGTACGGTCTTCGCCGCTAGAGCCAGCGCCGCCTCCCGGCGATACCCGCGCCTACCCATCGGCGCAGGTCTCTTAAAACTCGCCACGCGAGCGCCATATCCCACTGGACTACCGAATGCGGGACGATGCGCGTTTGCTGGAGGTAAACCCTAGATGGGGTCCGCGCGTCGTAAACACAGATCGGTTTTGGTCGACAATACCGTCGACGTCCAAGGCACTCCATCCAGGTCGACGGACATCTTCTTAACAGACCGCTCGTCGAAGGAAGCAGCGCCGATGGGATGTTGCCCGAGGGAGTCCAATGACCAACAGGCCATCTCGCGGAACGCTTCGCCCGAGGAATCGGCCAGTAAGGCTAACGGCTGCGCGCATAACCGCGATCCTTGGTGCCGCAGCCGTCATCGTCGGCGTCGTAGTTGCCGGGGCCGTGACCCGTGGCTTCGGCTTCTTCCCCAGCGATGCGGGTTCTAGCCAGCAGTCGACCGCGCCGACGAGCCTGGGAGGCCTAAGTATCCGGGCGACCTGGCCTTATTTCCAGGGCTGTGATGGCGCCACCACGGAGATAGCGGCAACTCGTGCAGGACCGAGCCCGATCCTGCTGAAGGTCTCACCTGAATTCGCAGATGGCGCGGCAGTGTTCGACGTCGGCCATTTGAACGTTAGGTTTACCGTAGCCGGAAATGCAGTGGCCGAGATTAAGAATATCCGTCCTGTGATATACACAGTCAGCTCTGAGGAGCCCACGCGAATATATTATCTGGAAGGCTCCGGCTGCGCGGACACCGATAACCGGGCTCTTCAGCTGGATCTTGACTCCAAAACGCTCAGCGACGAAGGCGTCGTAGGCGACCACGATGATGACGGCGACAACGATAGCCCGCCGGCGGCTACCGTAGCCCCGTTGGACGTGTCACTTCATGTGTCACGAAAAGATCCGGCACAGCTTCGCATCGACGTCGATGGATGCAGCGCTTCGTATCAGTGGGGCCTGGAAATTAGCTACGTAATCAGCAATCGGGCGTTCGTGAAACTCATTGGCACGCGGCGCGACCCGTTTCGGGTTCTCGCAGCGCCTAATGACCCGATACCAGCCTATGGAATTAATCTCGCGTCGCGTAACCTTGGCATGCATCGGCTTGGAACTCTGACCTCCAGCGCCAGCTGTCAGATCCAGTTTTCAAGGCCATAACACCGTCGTCGATGCGCCTCGGTATACGAGGCCCACAAGCGAACGGCCCATGAGCTAGTTACCAGCGCCCGGGCTGAGGGACGGACGGCGCCGACCTGCCCAACTTGCCGTTGCACGGGCTATGAGCAGAAGCGGATGTCCTACGAGGTCGTTGGTCTGGCTGTGAGCGGAAGATCGAGGCTAGCCGGGCGCGCAGATGAAGAAGTACTCCACCGCAAGGACGGGGCTGATCAGCGGTATATGCACATTGACTGGCATGTTTATCGCTCTAGTAACCCGCCGGTTCGGTCCGGTGTGGCGCCAATTGTGCGAGGCCGGGAAGGACCGTTCGACCTTGAAATAGCGGGACAGGTCGGTCCTGAAGTCGTCAAGCGGTTGGACATTGCTGAACGCGTGGTACATCTCGGTATTGCGATGACCAAAGTTCCAGTACGAGACGACAAATCTTCCGTTGTCGGTCAGAATCTCTGCGACCTCTTTGAACTTCTTGCTCTGAGTGTCTCCGACGTATTCAAAGACTCCCTGTGCCAGCACAACGTCGAATCGCATGTCGCCGAATTTTATGGGCGCAACGCGGAGATCTGCTTCACGGAGATTCGGCGCGGGATTCTGGATCGCTATATCGATGCCGTAGTAGTCGATATTTGCCGGGAGCACGCGGCTGAGAGTGGCCGGCCCGCAGCCGACGTCAAGAAGTGAGCACGCCGCTCGGCCCTGCGCTAGCTTGCTGACGATGCGTGCAGCTTTAAGCAGCCGGTAATGCGGCTCGACGAACCGGAGATTCTCTCTCCTCCAGAAAGCCTCTGCCGCAGCTCCTCTGGGGTCTTCCGGAGCGATAGCGTGTCCGTTGAACTGATCATTCATTTGCGATTCTCCTCGTGCCACCGATTAATCGGTGAGTTCAACGCGCGCCTGTCTCGGCAGCGCTGCGCGTGTGAGCCGCGCCGCCCGGCGCTGCCGACAGAAACAATGCCGCGGACATTTCTGCCAACTGCTGGTCGATAAGCCGCACCTTAGCGTTATTAGCCGCCATTATGACGGGCCTGAGTTGCGCGGACCGGCTCTCCAGATCCGTAAACCGGTCGATCATCTCGCCAGCATCCAGCGATCGGCAAGGGAGGCAGAACCCTGGCAGGCCAGTGTTGGCCATGAGTGCTTCATGTTTCGCGGCGTACCCGAGGGCGAGGGTGGGCTTGAGCAGCAATAGCGCGTACAGCACATTGTGATAGCGCGTGGCCACAACGGTGTCTACGGGCGCTATCTGATGGAGCAGTTCATCGAGGGTTTGCGCGGGCTCGGCGGTGACCCACGACGGACCCAGGTCGGGTCGGTGCGCGCGAAGGTCAGCGGCAATCTCCTGCACGACGGGTTCGTCCGCTGTGTCGCTGGTGAACAGTCGTACGGCGCGGCCATCATCGAGCAACCATTGGCCGAAGTGCTTTATCTGCTCAAGATAATTTGCCCGGAGTTGGCTTGCCTGCGCAATGTCATCATTGTCGCCGGAATAGTCCATAACGCCAATGCCAACGCTGCCAGCGACCTGGACGCTTCCGCTGGGCATGGGCAATGCAAACGCCACGTCCGGATATATAATATCTTTTGATGTATCGATACCCATCCGCTGCATAGCTTCTTTAGAGACTTCGTCACGATAGGAGCGGTAATGCGCGAGTCGCACGGCGGATTTGACCAGCGACCGGGTTAGCCGGTGCTGGGTAGCATTGGCGCCCACGCTCACGAGTGCGACCTGTGTTCCGAGTAGCCGACCGGACGCGCAGAGCACGAACATCCAATACGGCGTCTTCCATGGCCGCATTGGGACCGTCGTCTCGAGTACTCCCATTCCGGGAACGATTACCGCGTCGTGGCGGCGCACCCAGGCGGCCGTACGGATTGCATCGATGCCTAGCCCTAGAACGATTCCGAGATATCTGCGAGCCACATCCGTCATTCCGGACGGAGGCTGGCGGGGCGCGTCGTACCAGCGTAGCTGGGCGGCCGGGATACCGTAGCGCGCCGTTAGCAGCTCGGGCTCCGTGCACAGCGAGTCCAAGGTGACATTAGGATGCTCTGTCCTCAGGTACCTGAGCACAGCCTCCATTGAACCATCGTTCCCGAGATTGCCCTGACCCAACAGCCCGAACAGGCCCACGCGTGGTGCCGCATCCGCCCGGCCCGCATGCCTGCTCGCCGGAGACGACGACCTTACGGTCACCGATCCGGCCCGGTTGCCAAGGCGAATACGGTGTCCGCGAAGTTCACGTTCGCGTCGGAAAGATGCTCGTCAAGCGGCTCCAGGTGCCTTGGCAAAACGCTGCTCACCGCTCGATCCGCGATCCAGTGAGTTAGCTCGCGGTAGCACGCGCTCCGATCTTCGGGTGAGAGCGGTGCCCGGCGGATTGCCGCTACGTACCCCCACAGATACTCGGCCATCAGCCGGGCTGTGGGATGGCGTAGCCGATTCGCTCGCCGCGGGTCGAGGATCGCGCACCGATCGCGCAGCTTTGACTTGTACGCCCTGCCCTCGTGGTCACGCCTGAAGTAAAGCCAGTCTGGAGTCTCATAGAACGGACCGTGCAGCAAAAGCTCCCCGACCACGATGCGGTCCTCATGGTGGTAACTGTCATGGGGAGCGACCTTGCGCAGGACATCAGTCCTAATGACGCCGTACTCGTCGCAAGCCCGCAAGATGCCGTTGTTGTCCATGCGGACAAGGCGTCGGCTGCCAGTTTTGGAGCTCTCGAACAAGCCGCTGCTTCCGAACAGGAAACTCCGGAGTCGCTCGGGCGCGCTCGGCGAGTCGGTAGCCAGTGGGTACTTATAAGCCTGCGTGACGTTACCCGCATCGTCAATGGCCGCGGTCCACGAGTGAGCGAGTACCACGTCCGGGTATGCGTCGAGCGCTTCAACACACCTCAGCAGAAGGTCGCGACCATAAAGGTCGTCGCAGGCAGCCCACTTGAAGAACTCTCCGCGCGATTCGTCCACTACGAAGTTGTGGTTCGGGGAGAGGCCGATGTTACGCGTCTGGCGGATATAGCGCACCCGCGAGTCCTGCCTGGCGTAACGCTGGCAGATATCGGCGGTACTGTCATTGGAGGCGTTGTCCGAGATGATCAGCTCGAAGTCCTCGAAACTCTGGCTCAGCAATGAGTCGATGGCATCCGCGAGATACCGCTGGCCGTTGTAGACCGGGAGCCCGACGCTCAGCCGCGGTCGGGCGCTCATCGGTCGTTTGCAGCGAGAAGCATCGGCGCTGCCTCCTTGGTGTCCTGGGATTGGCTTAAACCGCCGTAGAATGACTGCCTGCAGCGTGCAAGTTGCGGCTACTCGCAACATAGGACCTGCGACAAGTTGGTGTTGATACGCGATTGAGCTTGCTGTTACCGGACCTGTGAGCCTGGCTCCCATCCCGTCAGGAAGGAGAGCAGGCGCGGGGCGATGACGCTCGCGTCGAAGTAGCGCCGGAATCGCTCACTGGCGGCGACGGCGGCACTGGATCGAGCCGACTCAGAGCCCAGCAGGTCGGTGAGCGTGGCTGCTGCTTTGATCGGATCGTCGAGTGGCCAGAATCGGGCCTCGATCCCGTCATCGCAGAGTTCAGGGATTGGTCCGATGTCGGGCGCCACGATGGGAAGGCCCGCCGCCATCGCCTCGATGATCGCCAGCGACGACGATTCTGAGTAAGAGGCGTGGACATAGGCCCGGTAGCGAGGCAGGAAATCGCGTACGTCTGTCCGGTAGCCCCTAAAGCGGACCTGTCCTTCGAGGTTGAGCTCGCGTGCTTGCCGCTGCAGGTCCTTCTGGAGCGGCCCGGCGCCGAAGATGTCCAAGGTGAGGCTTTGTCCGGTGCGGCTCGCATCAGCCAGCACCTGCAGCAGATAACGGTGGTTCTTTACTGGCTCAAGATGCCCGACAGTGACAAGGTCTCCGAGGAGTTCCTGGGCCGCCTGAGGCCGGGCTGGCTCCACGAAGTTGTCGATAACCGTCGACGGTACGGCAGCGGCCTCCGGGAGCCAGCTCAGCAAGGCGTTCTGCGCCCATTGTGAGACGTACATCAGCCCACCGACCTGGGGAACTACCTCGCTTTCGAGCTTCCTTATCGCTCGGAAAACCAGCCCGTCGCGCCTTATCTGCCCCTTGTCGGCCCACTCGTCCGCCTGCGATATCCGAAAGTGCACTGCCATCACCACGCGCTGATGCGGTCCTCGCCTGGCACGCAGGGCTGCTCGTGCTGCCAGCGGACACTGGGCGTAGATGGTGCAGGCATCGAGGTGAGCAAGCGACCGCTGGAGCGCCTTGCGGAGAAATACTTCGTGCCAGTGGCGATACCAGGCAACGCTAGCGGAGCCGCTGCATCGCTCGAGCGCCTTGCGGACTCCGAATACCGGGACAGTGAGTGCCCGGCCCCATGAGAACGGCGTGACCACGGTGCTGGTCATGCCGTGATCCTCGACGTATCGCCGCAGTTGCCGCACGTGCGTCTGAACGCCAGTGTTCCCTTCCTCCCGCAGGATGGTTGCGACGAGCAGCGCCGGGGGTCCGGCACCGGCGGATTGTCGGCCGGCTGCATCGGGCTGGCGGCCACTATGAGCGTTCACATCTCACATGAGCGTCGTCGCGCCCAGGTTGATACCAGCCCTAGGCGTACGGACGTGCTGTGGGCGCTTCGCGACGCTTGAGTGGCCAACGCCGCGCGAACCTTTGCTCCAGGTAATCCTCAGCGACCTTTCGGACGTCCAATACGGAAGTGGTAATTCGCTGCCCTGCCAGAACGTTGGCGGTGGACGCCCAGGCAGACTCGATCGCGCAGATGGAGGGGTATCGTGCGCTGGCACCTAATAAATCGTCAAGAAGCGCATAGTTCGGTTGATAAAGCACTCAATGAGGATGAGGCCGATGTAAGCGAACTAGACCGGGCATTCAGTCGGCGAAAGATCGTCACTCGAGGTATCGGGGCAACCGTCATCGGCGCCGCGGGTGGTTCGGTGCTGACTAAGCTCGCCGAGTCACCGGCTTCGGCTGCGACTACCACCCAGTCGGGTGCCGTGGCGCCAGCCGTCGTTCGGCTCACTGACGCATCGACGATTGCAGTCGATGCATCACTGGGCAACGACTTCCGGGTGACCCTCAGCCAGGCCAGCACCATGGGCAACCCGACCAACGCCTCCGACGGCCAGCAGATCTTGTTCCAGATCACCCAGGGGTCGGGCGGGCCATACACCCTTAGCTGGGGCAGCAACTATGAGTTTGGAACCGGCCTGCCACAGCCCGTCCTGAGTACGGCCGCGGGCGACACAGACCTGGCCGGATTCGTTTACAACGCAACTATCGGTGAGTGGCTGCTTTTCCTGTCCGCGAAGGGATTCAACCCGTCGCCGTCGCCGAGCCCGACGCCAACGGCAACGCCGTCGCCGTCGCCGAGCTCGTCGCCAGCAGGAACCTCGTACCGCCTCTTCCCGTCCACTAGCGGACCGTCTGGCCTTTCTTCCTACAGCGGGACCTTTGAGCCAGGCGTCGTCTTTGAGCTCACCGCTGGGACCGCTTGGTTCGAGGGCTACTGGTGGTGGGTGGCACCATCCGGGCAGTCGACTGCACCGCAGGAATTCGTGCTGTGGTCGATGTACAGCGGAGCGCAGGGGGCGATCGTCCCTGCAGCTACAGTCACCTCGGGCACTCTCACCGCCGGACAATGGAACTACGTTCCGCTTCCGACCCCGATACAGCTGACCATCGGCACGGCAACCGGCACCGATTCCGGGTCTGCCTGCTATATCGCTGCCACTTCGTTCCCCGGTAACTTCCCGCAGACGTCCGGCCAATTCGGGTCCGGTGAGGCGCACAGCGCGGGTATCGTGAGCGGCCCGCTTACCGCCTATTCTGACTCGACCGGATCGCAGCCTGCGATTTTCAGCCTGCCGCAGGGCGTATTCGGTGTAAGCAGCGCGAGCTCCTCGCCGCCCGTGACCGGTTATCAGTCGTCTAATTTCTGGATGGATGTCCAGGTCACAACGACGCCGCCGGCTGGGACCTCGTACCGTATCTGGCCCAACTATCCGGTCATCCCGGGTTCGATCAGCATCGATACCGGGCAGCAGACGACGGGTACAGAGTTCTGGCTATCGGAGTCGTGCACAATCGACAACGTCTGGTTCTACAGTCCGCCGGGCGCTGGCGTGCTGCCTTCTCGCTGCGGAATATTCAGCATTGCAACGCAGACCGAGGTTTCCGGGACTGATAACAGTTCGCCGTCCTGGCTAGTGCCAGGCGGCGGCGCGGCGAGCGCTGGCGCCGGCTGGGTGTATTGCTCTTATTCGGCAGCAGGTGCGGTGCTGCCCGCCGGGAGGTACAAGGTCTGCATCTACTCGGGCGGTGGCTCGGAGTTCTATCAGGAGAACGTCTACTACTTCTCTGGCGGGCCGGGAGGCACCAACATCGTCAACGGCCCGCTGACCTGTCCCAGCACGGGGAATGCGACCTCACCTGGCAACTCCACATACCAGGACGGCCCGTGGTCCTACCCGGACACCTTCGACACCAAGGACGACGGCGAGAATCGCTGGATCGACATCGAAGTCACACCCTCGTCCTGAGCCGTACCTGAAGCGCGAGTCGGGGGCCGGGCACAGCCCGGCCGCCGGCTCACCCGGCGTACTAACCGGCGGACTCGCCGGAGAGGCTGGCATCGGGCACTACTTGATTCTCAAGCCGCGCTCCGTCGGCGTCACGGCGATGCCGGCCCGCCAACCGCCTAGGAGTTGCGGGTGCGTTGTCGGTGGTGGCGGCTGACTCTCGCAGTGCGATATGTAGCTGCCACTGATAGAGCAGCGCGCCAGTCCACGCTGCAACAGCAGCCCCTTCGATTGTCCCGGCCGCGCCAAGTGTGGCGGCCCCGGCCAGGCCCAAGACGACAGTGAGCGCAGAAGTGAGCACCGCGGCCCGCATGCTCCGCCGCGCGGCACCAAGAGCATGCATGTAAGTGCCGGCGCCAGCGCTCGCGCAACCGCCCATGACGAACAGCGTCGTCGGCAGCACAAGAGGATAGGTCGGCCGCCAGATCGGACCAAGCAACCCAGAACCCAGTCCTCTGGGCAGGGCGATCAGGAGCACGACGCCCCAGGCAAGACCGGCCAGAGTTAGTCCCAGGGTCAGCAGTATGCAGAACACCTTCATCTGCCGTGCCGAGCGGCGCAGGACGCGCGAGGCCTCTGGCAAAGCTACCAGGCCCATTCCGAATAGCACCACCTGGAACGGTCCCATCAGGGTGTTAGCTGCCTGCACGTAGCCGACTGTGGTCAGTGTCAGAATGATCGCGATGCCATAGTTGCGCAACTGGCCTGAGGCGGCGCCAACGCTGCCTTCCATGACGTAGCGGAGTCCGAGGTCGCGCTGCTGGAAGAGCCAGCTTCTGGCACCCGACAATCTGGGCACAACCCGAGCTTGCAACGGCCCGACCGCGGCCCCAAGTGCCGCAGCGGCGCCCCAGGCGAGTACGAACCAGAACACGGTGGCATGGCCGTTGGCCCGCAGCCACATCAATGCCGGAATCAGCGCTACCGCCCAGACCAGGTCGTTGATGAACGCCTGGCTGCCGCGCCCGAGCGCGAAGAACGCGAATCGCCAGCTGTCCTGCAGCATGAGGCCGGGCAGGGTCAGTCCTAGCGCGAGGAATGCCATCCTCGGCGCGCCGCCCAAGACCACGGCTGCGCACAGCACGCAAGCACTGGCGGAGACGCCGACGACTGCGGCCGTACCGGAACAGTTCGCTACCGCTCGGCGCCACGTCCGCACGTCAGTGCCACTGAACCTGACCAGCAGCGGATCCGTCGCCAGGCCGCGTGACACCTGCAGGATGAACCCATAGGTCACATAGGCAAGTGCAAAGGCCCCATATTCTGACGCTGGGTGCAGATAGTGCGCGATATAGATGTTCACCGCGAAGTTCGTAATGCTGGAGACTGCCTGATCCGCCACGCCCCAGCCAAGGCGGCGAAACATCTGAACCGGCTGCCAGTGCCGTGCTTCCGGCGCGGGGTTGCGGGATCTGGAATCGGCCGCGTCGTGCGGTTGCCTGCCCGACTCCGAATCGGCTCCTGCTGCGTCGATCGCTACCACGTCAACGGGCAACCGTCCCGGCTGGCGGGCCCTGGCCGCTAGCCATCAGCTGTCCTGCTGGGAATACCGGCGCCTGGTGCGGGAAACGTATCTGCCGTTTGCCGACGGAGCATCTCGTCGAGCAACTGCGCAGAAAGCAGCTCGCGGATCCGGCGGAGCCGGACGAATCGTGATGAAGTGAAGTCGTCGTAAGTCATGCCGAACTCCGCATATGCCGCGGCGAGTTCGTCGATGCCTTCCTTCACGTCCCAGCGCAGCTTGAGATCGGGAAAGGTGTCATTGAGTTTCGAGAAGTCCACTCGGTAGTTCCGCAGGTCAGGCCCGGCACCATCAGCGAAGGAAACGTGTGAGCCAGGTACTGCCGCCCGGACCATTTCCGCGACGTCGCGAATCTGCACGTTGTCTTCCGCGCGGCCCACGTTAAAGGCCTCGGCGTGAACAAGCTCCCGCGGTGCTTCCAGTACAGCCAGGAACGCGCGGCTGATGTCCTCGATATGCACCAGCGGCCGCCATGGCGAACCGTCGCTCTGTAGCCGGACCTCCCCGGCGGTGATCGCCACGGCGGTCAGGTTGTTCACGACGATGTCCAAGCGGAGCCGCGACGATGCGCCGTACGCGGTTGCGTTACGCAGGTAGGTGGGGCTGAACTCATCGTCCGCCAGCAGCGAAAGCTCGTGCTCTGCGACTACCTTGGCCTCTCCGTAGGGAGTCACTGGGTACAGATCGGCATCCTCGGTCACTCCGGCCGAGCCGGCCGCTCCGTACAGGCTGCAGGAAGACGCGAACAGGAACCGCTCGGCACCGGCTTGCTTGGCGGCGCGAGCCAGCCGGAGAGTGCCATCCAGGTTGACTGAATAGGTGGCGGCCGGATTGAGGTCGCCCAGTGGGTCATTTGAGAGTGCAGCGAGGCAGACGACGGCCTGGTAGCCCGCCAGTTCGCTGGCCTCCACGTCCCTCGTGTCGCGGGCGCGCCGATCACCCATGTCCTCCAGCGCCGGCCCGAGGTCGCATCCCTCGTAAAGGCCGAGGTCTAGCCCGTCGACGTCGTGCCCGGCTGCGCGCAGAAAGGGGACCATCACAGCGCCGATGTAGCCGCGATCACCAGCAACTAGCACTCGCATCGCCAGCACCCCCAGATCTGCATAATAAACCCAGCCGGGCGGCCGGATCACTCGCTACAAGAGAGGATCGATGACAGCGTGGCCGTGATACAAGTGCGGGCAGGAACCAACTGGCTATGGCTCGGTCTGGTCGGCCGCTCGGCGGGCGACCAACAGTGATGCCGCGAGGGTGATCTCTATGAGGTACGGCGTAACGTCGGTGAATCCGTCCTCGGTGAACGACGCGATGAGGCCGTAAGTGAGGAGAAACAGCGCCAGCGCCCGCTCGAGTCCGCGCGGCTGGAAATAGGCAGTAGCGAAGAGAAATACTAGGATCAAGATGCACACGGACACGCCGAAAAGACCCTGCTCCTGATAGGACGACAGCCAGTTGCTGTCGATGGGCAAGCCATTAAAAGAGCTGTTCGTCAGACCGAAGCCGAAGATCTCCTCGAAAGCACTGCGGGGCTCCGACAATAGTGGTCCCCAGACCTCCGTACGGCCCGTCAAGTCGGTCAGCTCTCGCGTGCCCTCACCACGGGAAAGCCAGGCGATAATGACGCTCGACAGTGTCATGATGGCGAGCGCGATTATCAAGCCTGCGGTAGCGAATAGCCTGCGCACGCGGGCTCGGGCGACAATCAAGCTCATCCCGGCGATAAGGATCGCCGCAATCATGCCGACCAGCGCCGTCCTAGTGTGCGTGAGCACTAGCATCGCGCCGCCCACAACGACGACGAGCAACGTGAGGCGGCCGCTCGCTTGTCCGCACAGCCAGAACACAACGACCAGACCGGTCGCCACGGCGGCGTAGTGCGCCACCTGCGTCGGCGGGATATCCCAGATCACCCCGCTGAGCCGCCCGGTGCCGATGGCATGACCGGGCGCGATCAGCAATCCGACAAGGACCGAAAGCAGCACTACACCGAGCCATCCGAGATAGCACCGGACAAGCAGCACGTCTTTGCGTCCCCACCACGGAGTCAGCAACCAAAGCACCGCGACAAACTCAATGAGGCGAAAGGTTCGGTATTCGGAACCGAAGTACTGGGGGGCGAGGGCGGTAATAATCGCCCCGATGGGCAGCAAGGTAATCAGGCAGAGGGCTACGTTCGGGCGGACAATGATCTTGCGATTTATGCTCAGCGCGACAAGGAGTGCCACTGGCAGCGCCCCCTGGGTGATCGCCTTTCCGAGAATCGATGGGATGTGCACAAAGGTCCCGATATAGCCGAGGGCATTCAGAAGCATCAGGCCGACCACGGCGGCGACTCGGCGTCGTACCGAGCGCTCACGCGCCTCCTCGGCCGCCTGCACCCGGATTGAGCGGCGAGGGTACACCGTAGCGACGGATGAATTCATCGGCTGTATGGTTCCTGTCCCTCAGTTCTCGGCAGCGAGCACCGCAGCGGCATCAGACCGGCCCGCAGATCACAGGATCGCTGACGAGCTAATCCTGATACCCGGCAGCCTGCCACTGTTTCTCGTCAGGCAGCGGAGCAGTTGCGGTATCACCTACCGATGATCGGGCCTCTCATAGACGCGGGCCACCTGGCGAGCGAGCCCGGTGCCTAACCCGAGGTTGGTGGATGCGATGAAGGTTGCAGTTGTCGGTCTCGGCTACGTCAGTTCGGTCACGGCCGCCTGCCGCGCTGTTGACGGTCACGACCTCTGGGGCGTTGATGTCGATGCGGCGAAGGTAGCGGAGATACGCACTGGCCAGGAGGGAGTGGCGTGGTGAACCGCGTCCTGATCATCGTGCAGAACTTGCCGGTGCCGTTCGACCGGCGGGTCTGGCTCGAATGCAAGGCCCTCGCCTCGGCCGGCCATCAGGTATCCGTCGTTTGCCCGAAAGCCGATGGCGACCCGTCCTACCAGGTCATCGACACGGTCCGGTTGTACAAGTACCGGCCCTACGCGCCTGGCGGAAGCAAGATCGGCTTTGTCGGGGAGTATGCCTACTCATTCCTGGCTACCGCCTGGATGACCGCAAGGGCGCGGCTCTCCGGGCGATTCGCAATTCTGCAGGCCTGCAACCCGCCGGACATCTTCTGGCCGATCGCGCTCGTCCTGCGCGCGATCGACCGGACCAGATTCGTGTTCGATCACCACGACCTCTGTCCCGAGCTGTACGAGTCGCGCTTCCCGGACGGGCCGAAGTTGCCTTACCGGATACTGCGGGCACTTGAGCGGCGTACACACCGGACCGCCAACCACGTGATCGCGACCAACGACTCGTACCGCGCCGTCGCAATGAAACGGAGCGGGAAGTCAGCCGGTGACGTGACAGTCGTCCGCTCTGGTCCTGACCCGCAGCGGCTGAGCCGCGGCGATGCCGAGCCGGAGCTGCGCCGGGGCCGGGAGTTCCTCGCCGCGTACATCGGCGTGATGGGTCCGCAGGATGGCGTAGACATCGTGCTGCGAGCTGCCGACATTGTGGTGCACGAGTTCGGCCGTACCGATATCGCCTTCACCCTGATCGGTTCGGGTGACTGCTTCGACGAGCTAGTGGCCCTGCGCGACGAGCTGGGTCTGGCCGGCCACGTCGAGTTCACCGGGCGGGCGCCGGACGACCTGGTCGCCCGCATTCTGTCCACCGCCGACCTGGGATTGTCGCCGGACCCGAAGAACCCGCTGAACGACGTCTCCACGATGAACAAGACGATGGAGTACATGGCCTACGAGCTGCCTGTGGTGGCTTTTGACCTGCGCGAGACCCGGGTGTCAGCAGGCGATGCGGCCGTCTACGTGACGCCCAACGACGTGCACGAGTATGCCAGCGCCGTTGCTGAGCTGATGGACGATGCACCGAGGCGGCACCAGCTGGGCAAGCTGGGGCGGATCAGGGTGGAGCAGGAGCTTGCCTGGAGCCACCAGGAGCGCGCGTATCTCGGCGTCTACCGCGCCGTGCTAGGGCAGTCCCAGACTCTCGATCGGAGCCCGGCCTAGACATGTGCGGCATCGCAGGCTGCTACCAGCAAGCCGACGGCCAGAAGCTCGTCGACATCATGACCGACCGCATCGCGCACCGGGGGCCGGATGCCACGGGGATGTGGAGCCACGAGGATAACCGCGTGAGCGTCCAACTCGGTCACCGCAGACTCTCGATCATCGATCTGAGTATCGCCGCCGACCAACCGCTGTCGAAAGACCACCTGACGCTGACATACAACGGAGAGCTCTACAACTACCGAAGCTTGCGAGCCGAGTTGAGCGCCCGGGGAGTTCGGTTTCGCACCGAGTCGGACACGGAGGTCGTGCTGGAGGCATGGCGTTGCTGGGGACCTGATGCACTGCAGCGCTTCCGCGGCATGTTCGCCTTCGCACTGCTCGACAAGCGCACTGGCGAGCTGGTCCTTGCCCGCGATCCCCTGGGCATCAAGCCGCTCTATTACCTGCGACGCGGTGACGGCCTTGTCTTCGCCTCTGAGCTCAAGGCGCTCGTCGCCGCCGCGGGCTCGGAGCTGCGGATGAATCCCGGCGCTCTGGTCGCATCGATGCTCTATTACTGGCTGCCTGAGCAGCGCTGTGCCATCGAGGGTGTAACGAAGCTGCCCGGTGGCTCGTGGGCGGTCTGCAAGCCGGATGGTACTTTCACCGTCCGCCATTACTGGCGGCTCGCTGATGTCGCGGCGGCGGCGGTCGCCGGACCACCTGCCGATCTCGGCCAAGTCATCTCGGAGTCGGTGTCTGCCCACCTCGTGTCCGACGTGCCAGTTTCCAGCTTCCTGTCTGGCGGCCTAGATTCGAGCATTATCACTGTGCTGGCCCACCAGGCTGACACCGCGATCGATGCCTACACCATCACGTTCCGGCCCGAGGACCAGCGGCTGGAGGCAATGCCCGACGACGCCATCTACGCGCGGAAGGTGGCGGCCCGGTACGGCATCGACTTGCACGAGATCGAGATATCCCCCGACATCGTAGGTCTGCTGCCGCGGGTAGTAGACATCCTCGACGAGCCGATCGGCGATCCGGCGGCGATCAACACGCTGATGATGTGCGAAGCAGCAAGGGAACGCGGCGTTAAGGTGATCTTGTCTGGCATGGGGGCCGATGAGCTGTTCGGCGGCTACCGCAAGCACCTGGCATGCGTCCTGGCGGCAAGGTACTCCAGGCTGCCGAGAGGTGGCCGCGCGGTCGTGCGCGCTGCGGTGAACCGGATGCCGGTCAGCGCTGGCGGCAGGGGCTTTCGCTACTCGCGCTGGGCCAAGCGCTTCCTCACTTTCGCGGAGCTGCCCGAGGAGCCGCGGTTCCGGCGCAGCTACACGCTCTATGACCCGGCAGAGCTCTGCGCATTGCTCAGCCCCGACCTGGCTGGATACGTCGATGACGTCATCAGCGAGCACAGCGCCGTGTATCACGACAACGCGCTAACCGACGAAGTCAACCGGATGTGCCTGGCTGATTCGCGGTTGTTCCTGCCTGGCCTGAACCTCGCCTACACCGACCGGGCGAGCATGGCAGCGTCCGTCGAGGTGCGGGTTCCGTTCGTCGACCCGGTGGTGGTGCAGGCGGCCTTCTCGATCGATGGCGGTGCGAAAATCCGCCGGGGCCAGGGAAAGGTCGCGCTGAAGCAGGCCGCCGAGCGCTGGCTGCCGCAGGAAATCGTCCACCGGCCCAAGGCGTCCTTCAGCGCCCCGCTTCGGGCCTGGGTACGCAACGACCTGCGAGAGGTCATCGACGATGTGCTGGTCCGCGGCGAGCTCGTGGGTTCCGGGATGATCCGGCGAGACGCGCTCGGGCAGCTGATTGCTGACGACCAGGCCGGCCGCGAGGATCGATCCAAGCAGATCTGGCAGCTCCTGACACTGGAGCTCTGGTACCGGAATGCCCAGTCCAAGGGTGTCGCCGCGTGACGCGGCCCTTTGACCGGCCGCATCAGCCCCGTTGAATCGAGGACGCGATGAAGCAGATAGCGCAGAACTACAAGACTGGCGAGCTCATTGTCCTGGACGGCCCGGTGCCGTCGTGCCGTCCAGGCGGTGTCCTCGTGCGGTCGCTGTTCTCGCTCATCTCTACCGGCACAGAGATGATGAAGCTCACTGAGGCCAAGATGTCCATGGTCGGCAAGGCGCGAGCCCGACCAGATCAGGTCCGCAAGGTGCTCGACTCGGTGACCCAGCAAGGCGCCGTCACCACCTACAAGAAGGTCATGAGCAGGCTCGACTCCTACACCCCGCTTGGGTACTCGCTCAGCGGCGTGGTGGTCGAGGTAGGCCGTGGCGCTGAGGAATTCCAGGTCGGTCAGCTCGTCGCCGCCGCGGGGAACGAGCACGCGCTTCATGCCGAGTACAACTGGGTGCCCGTCAACTTGTGCGTGCCTGTCCCGGCAGGAGTTTCGCCCGAGCATGCTGCTTTCGCTACCGTCGGTGCCATCGCGATGCAGGGGGTCCGCCGGGCCGAGGTGCAGCTCGGTGAGACCGCTTGCGTGATCGGCCTAGGCCTCGTCGGCCAGCTAGTTGCGCGCTTGCTGATCGCCGCCGGAGTGCGCGTTGTCGGCCTCGATGTGATTCCCGACCGCTGCCGACTCGCCGAGAAGGCCGGAGCTGTCCTCTGCGCTGCGCCCACAGACGAGGGCATGACTGCCATCCAGCAGGCGCTGGCCGAGCTCACCGACGGCCGTGGCGCCGATCATGTGCTGTTGGCGGCCGGCAGCTCGTCCAACGGGCCGACCGAGGCGGCAGCGAAGCTGGCCAGGGACCGGGGCAGGGTGGTCGACATCGGCAAAACCCGGCTCGACTTGCCCTGGAACGCTTACTACGACAAGGAATTGGATGTCCGCTTCTCGCGGTCGTACGGACCCGGCCGGTATGACGACCGCTATGAGCTTGACGGCATTGACTACCCGGCCGGTTACGTCCGCTGGACCGAGCGGCGCAACCTCGCCTGCTTTCTCGACATGATCGCGCGCAACGACATCGAGGTCGATTCGATGGTGTCCGGCGTCTTCCCGATGGAGAACGCGACATCGGTGTACAACGACCTTGCCTCCGGCTCGCTGCCGGCCGTTGGCGTGCTGCTTGAGTACCCAGCGCCGCCGGCCGACAGCCCGATGCCGGTGCGAGCCGTGACGCAGCCATCCGGCGCTGGCCGGCCTGCTGGGCGAGCAACGACGGGCCGATCGCTCGCGGTCGGGTTCATCGGTGCGGGCAACTATGCCACCTCGATGTTGCTGCCGCAGCTTGCCGGGCTCGACACGGTAGAGCTAGCCCACGTGGCGACTACCCGCTCGCTCTCGGCAGTTAATGCACAGCGACGTTTCGGGTTCGGCACGACGTCCACCAGCGCCGAGGCAGTGCTTGGCGATGAGTCGCTGGACGCGATCTTCATTGTCACGCGCCATCACACCCATGCCGACCTGGTGTGCCGTGCCCTGGAGACGGGAAAGTGCGTATTCGTAGAGAAGCCGCTAGCACTTAACCTCGATGAGCTACAGCGAGTTTGCGACACGGCTGTCAGGACCGGGAACGACCGGCTGATGGTGGGATTCAACCGCCGGTTCGCGCCGATGCTCACGCATCTCAAATCGGCGTTCGGTCCAGCCGCTGCCAGCTCCGTGACCCGGTACTTGGTTAATGTCGGCCAGCTAGATCCCGATAGCTGGTATCGCAACGAGGAGCTGGAAGGTTCACGCTTCTCAGGCGAGGGGGGTCATTTTATCGACACCTTGGCATGGTGGACGGAAAGCATTCCGGTGGAGGTCTACGCAGTTCCCGGCCCCGGCCACGATGACTTGCAGGCAACCGTGCGGTTCCAGAACGGCTGCTCAGGCGTGATCAGCTACTTGACAGTCGGAAATTCCCGGTTCCCGAAAGAGACTTTGGATGCCGGGGGTGACGGCCGCAGTGCCCGTCTGGATAACTTCCGGAAGACGACTCTCTGGGCCGGGCGCCGGCGGACGATTACCCGGTCGCGCGGAGCGCAGGACAAAGGTCAGCGAGAGCAAGTGACGCAGTTCATTGGTGCGTGCCGGACTGGCGCGCCCATGCCATTTCGATAGAAGGGCTGATCGCGACCACGAGGGCCACCATTGCGGTCGGCCAGAGCCTGCTGAGCGGCAGACCGGAGAAGGTATGAGCGCGTTGGAGACGTCCCGGCTGGGTTGGTACACGCGGCGGATTAGCCGCATGTCACCAGCCGAGATCGTCTGGCGAGCCCGCGATCAGGCGCTGCAGGCTGCCTGGTCAGGTAGCCGAGTCAGTCGCGATCAGGTGGAGGGCGCTGCCAGCGGCCCACCCGGCATGCGCGCATTCGCGGCCGTGCTGCCAAGCCAGGTCGCGGCGCGGGTGCCGGACGCTGCGCGCAAAGCCGTCCTGGCCGCCGCGGACAAGCTGCTCGATGGCCAATGGGAGATGCTCGGCGTCCTCAGGACCGATCTTGTCCGGCCTGACTGGTTCCATGACCCGGTCACCGGCCGACGCGCGCCTGCCGACCGCCATGCCTTCCGGATCAACCATCGCGCTGAAGCTGATACCGGGAACGTCAAGCAGATCTGGGAGCTCTCGCGGCTACAGCATCTCACGCTGCTGGCGACGGCATGGTTCCTCAGCCACGACGATCTATACGCCCGGCGGGCTGCTGAGCAACTCCAGTCCTGGTGGCGGGAGAATCCGTTCCTCTCCGGCGTGCACTGGACAAGCGGCATCGAGATCGGGATCCGCCTGATCAGCTTGACCTGGATCAGAAGACTGCTGAATGACTGGCCCGAAGTCTGTGACTATTTCGAGCGCAACGAGCTTGCGGCGCGGCAGATCTGGTGGCATCAGCGATACCTGGCCGCATTCACCAGCCGCGGATCTTCGGCCAACAACCATGTCATCGCAGAAGCCGCCGGGCAACTGGTGGCCAGCTGCGCATTCCCGTGGTATCCGGCCAGCAGCCGCTGGCGCCAGCGCTCCGCGCGCTTGCTCGAGCGCGAGCTCATCCGGAACACGTTCCCATCAGGCATCGGGCGCGAGCTCGCTTCGGATTATCAGTGCTTTGTCGCTGAGCTTGGCTTGCTGGCGGCAGTCGAAGCCGCGGCGGCAGGTTTTCCGCTGAGCGATGAGGCATGGCAGCGGCTGTGCGCCATGGTCGACAGCGGAGCTGCTCTGCTCGACGAGCGTCTGCGACCGCCCCGGCAGGGAGATGGGGACGAGGGCCGCGCCATCCTCCTTGACGCACCGGCTGAAAATCGCTGGCCGTCGTTGCTGGCCGTGGGGGAGTGTTTGTTCGGACGGCTCGTTTGGTGGCCGACGGTAACGCCAGATGCCGCCAGTTCGATCATTGCCGCCATGCCGGGGGCCAACCGGCCGGTAACGGGCCGGGCAGCTGAGCGACCATGGCATTTCGCAGACGCAGGCCTGACGCTGCTGCGCACCGGAAACGATCGCGAGCCGGAGATTTGGTGTCGCTGCGATGGTGGCCCGCACGGTTACCTCAAGATTGCGGCGCATGCTCACGCGGACGCGCTATCAGTGGAAGTGCGATTCGGCGGCGTGGACATCCTGGCCGATCCGGGCACCTATTGTTATCACGGCGAACCGAGGTGGCGATCGTATTTCCGGTCGACTATCGCACACAACACGGTGGAAGTCGATGGCCGGAATTCGTCTGCGGAAGGCGGCCCGTTCCTCTGGCTGCGCCATGCCAATGGCAACGAACTAGAAGTTCAGGATATTGGCGATGCGGCCGAGTGGACGGCCGAGCATGACGGATACACCTTGCTTGAGCCGCCTTCGTTGCACCGTCGCTGCGTGCGCCTCGACCGAGCATCGCGGACCATAGACATCGTGGACGAAGTAGCCGGCGGCAGCCATGAGGTGCGGCTGGCCATCCATTTCGGCCCTGAGGTGCAGGCTGAGCTGCACGGTTCCCGTGCCATGCTGAGTTGGCCGGCCGCGTGCACTCCAGGCGCGGCAAGTCTCGATCTTCCCGAGCCGTTGCGCTGGAGTCTGCACCGCGGAGAGACGGATCCGATCCTGGGCTGGTACTCAAGCGGCCTCGGGCGCCGCACCGCGGCCTTTACCCTCATCGGCTGCGGACGCTCGGCCCCGCAAACGCCGTTGACAACTCGGCTCGAGTTCCTCCGGGTCGGCGAAGCTTCAAGTCCGCCAGGTAAAAAATCGGCCGTACGATTGGGGACGGAAGCTCCTTGCCAGTAGAAGAAGTAAGAAGTCACGCGGAGGCCGGATGAGCGAGGAGCAACTCGATCTGCGCAGGTCAATGCAGATCATCCGCCGTCATTTGCGAAGTATTGGCATCGTTGCCGTGCTTGGCGCTGTCGCGGGCGTCGGTTACGCGTTTGTTAAGCCTCCACCTGTGTCAAGCAGCGCACTTGTTGCCTTTCCACTCACCATCAAGGATATTTCTACTCAAGTAGTAGTGGTGACTAGTAGTGAGGTGCTCAAAGGCGTGCTGCCTCATGTGCATCCGAGCATGTCGCTGCAGACTCTGGAAGGGCACGTCAAGGCGAAGGAGATCACTTCCAACATCGTCTCGATCACCGGCGTCGGAAAGACGGCTGCCCAGGCAGAGAACATCGCGAACGCCGTCGCCACTAGTTTCATGGCTTACGTCGGCTCCGATAACAGCGCCGCCGGCGAGGTGCCGACACGGCTGCTGCAGAGCGCGGCAAGTTCCCCCGGGGTATCGCGGACTGCCTATGCAGTTATCAGCGGGGCTGTGGGCACGCTGCTGGGAGCGTTGATCGCAGTAGCCGTGGTGCTGGCTGCGGGCCGTAGCGATCGGCGGCTGCGACTTCGCGACGAGATCGCAGACGCGATCGGTGTTCCGGTCCTCGCATCGCTCGCGGTCTGGCACCCAGGCAATGCTGCCGACTGGGCCAAGCTGCTGGACAATTACCTACCCAGCACTGCCGTGGCTTGGCGCCTGCATAATGCACTCCACTATCTGGGGCTATCGGACACGGTGGCTGGCCAGGCAGGCGGTGCGTGCTCGATTACTGTCCTGTCGTTGTGTGCTGATCGGCGGGCGCTGGCCCTTGGACCGCAGCTAGCAGTTTTCGCCGCAGCCCAGGGCATCCGGACGTCACTTGTGATCGGGCCGCAGCACGACACCAACGTCACCGCGGCACTCCATGCCGCGTGTGCTGCGCAGCAGCCGACGAGACGCTCGACTAGCCTGCAAGTAGCTGTAGCCGGTCTCGACAACTCGCGCGTGCGGCCCGATGCCGCGCTGACAATCGTCGTCGCTGTCGTGGATGGCCGCACCCCGGAGATGGTAGACATGTTGCCCACTGACTCGACCGTGCTCGGGGTCACGGCAGGGGTAGCGACCGCCGAGCAGCTCGCCCGAGTAACAGCGGGAGCGGGCGCCCTTGGCCGCCATATTGACGGAATCCTGGTGGCTGATCCAGACTCGTCCGATCCCACTACGGGGCGAATTCCGCAGCTAGGGAAAACCCGGCGAGTACGGCCCACGCGATTGACGGGCATGACGATGGGGACGAGACAGTGACCGACGGAAACCCGAGAATGCACGACAGCGGTCAGCTGGACGACGACGCAGACGAGGCGACAGCGGTCTCCGTGCGCGCGGCCCCCAGGATGCCGCAATCCAGCTGGAACTCGGACGACTGGCCGTACTATGACTTCGCTAACCTCGACGAGGGCACTGCGGGCGATCTCGCCACTGGCTTTACCAGCATGGGGTTCGTTCGCGCCGCCTTGAAGCGCCGTATGCGGTT
>Ga0210383_10000894_pt1 | contig 27590 bp, 49 predicted proteins | sample IncBWC14OmetaG_FD_160072 | JGI IMG/M metagenome (GOLD analysis project Ga0210383, IMG submission 160072) | Forest soil microbial communities from Barre Woods Harvard Forest LTER site, Petersham, Massachusetts, United States - Inc-BW-C-14-O ... | reverse complement strand
AGGGCGGTTTTCAGCGGCGCGTCGGCGTGGAAGCGCACGTACCGGTTCTGCGGCAGGAGCTCGAAGAACGCGGTCTCCAGCCGGACCAGCCACGGGCGCAGCGCCTCGATGACCTGCAGCACGGACTGCTCCTGGGTGGAGTAGTGCAGGCTGTCACCTGTCGAGCCGCCCAGCCGGTCCGGCGGCAGGCCCAGGATCGCGGCGATCTGCGTGGCGTTGAGCTGCATCGCGTTGATGAACTGGGCCTCGTTCGGCGGCACCGAGATCGGCGTGTACTTCCAGTCGCGGCCGTACACCAGCGGCTGCCGGCGCTGGATGGTGTTCGTGAGCAGCGCGCGGACCTCCTCAGCCTGGTCGGCGGAGATCTCGATCTCGGTGTTCTCGAAGGTCCCGGGCGGGAACCCGCCGCTGCGGTACCAGTCGGTGCCGTACCGCTGGGCCTCGATGCCGGCCAGGATGGTCATCGCGAACGCGCGCAGCAGGGAGATGCCCTCGGTCCGCCCGGCCAGGGAAAACGCTTTGACATGAAACAGCTCGTCGCGCTGCATGAGCCGGCCGTAGACGTAGATCCGCGTCCGCAGCGGGTTCCAGGGCTGCATCTCGTCATCGACGCAGTCGACGTCGTCCGGCGGGATCCACTCGATGCCGGTGGGGAAGCCGTAGCCGTCCCGGCCGGTGACGTAGCCCCAGGCGTTGCCCTGCAGGACCAGGGACGTCATGGCGGTGAACATCCAGTCGAAGACAGTGCCCTCAACGGACGGCTTGTCGAAAATCGTCGGCCCGTAGTACCGCTGGGCGTGGCCGCGTGACCCCGTGCGGGTGTAGATCCGCAGCGGCAGCGAGGCAACCGAGTCAGCCAGCAGCCGGGCGCCGGAGTACAGCGCGGGCAGGCCGAGGGCCTGGTCCTTGCCGTAGAACGCCCTCGTGGGGTGGACCGGGCCGCCCTGGCTAAAAACTTCCAGAAAGGCGAATCCCAAGGTCGGGTAATCGCCATGGAACTCCTCCGATTACGCGCTTCTCAGCACGGCTCTGCTGAATGCGTTCGATAAGATCCATCTGGCCTGACCACCTCCCTCCCGAAAGAGGGCGGCAGGCACGGCGGCTCGCCGGTCCAGGTGTCCGGAAGGGAGGGGGCCGCCGCGGTCATCCGGACAGGGATACCGCGCGGTGACCAGGGCTGCAGTTCCCCGACCCCGGGGATTGCGAAGCTCGCGGGAAGGCACCCCAGGCCGCCAGGCAGCTGCCGCGCGCCGGGCTGCTGGCGGCCCGGGGTGCTGCACCGGGCGCGGATGGCAGTGGGATGCGCGCGACGGGGCATGACCGCTAGACGGCGGCCCGCGGCGGCTATGACGCCAGGCCCGCAAACAGAAGCGAGCGCCCCGGGCCAGGGCGGGACGGCCCGGCTTGCCTGGATGCGCTCGGTCAGCCCCACGGGGCCGGAACTCCCTCAGCTGGGTTCTGAGACCCGGCTCCGTTCCGGCCGCGGGTATTCGGCTAAGGCAAGGTTACGCCTAGTTAACCGGTCCTGGACGCCACGGGCGGCCCTGATTTGTTTTCGCCGGCCGCCGCGGGAGTGCCGCGGGCCCAGAACGCCGTGCCGGCAGGGCCCTCGCTGCCTGGCCGCCAGCTCAGTAATTCACGTGCTTGGGGCTGCATCCCCGGCGCGCGACATGTACGGGTATGTCCTGGTCCAGGGCCGTGCGCCAGGTGTTCTCGTCCACCTGGGGGTAGGCCCAGCCGGCCATCCCGGCCGCGGTGCACGCCTGCATCAGCCGCCGGGGCAGGAACGTGAAGTTGAACGTGAACATGACGGGATTACTGATGTCGGCCTGCCAGATCTTCCTGGTTTCCTCATCCGACGGCAGCGGGTCGCGGCCGGCCAGGACCTCCCGGTGGCCCCAGACCCAGTACCGGAAGCCCGTCGAGGCGGGCCACAGCCGGACCGGCGCGGTCCAGACAGCGTCCGGCTCGGTGCACGCCTCGGTGATCATGGCGGCGTAGTCGAGCGGGTCGATGGCGCAGTCCCCGTCAAGGATCAGCATCCCGTCGCTGCGCGGCGTGGCCAGGGTCTCCCAGGCCCGGGCCAGCATCAGGCCCTTGCGCCCGGCCGGGTGCTCCGGCTCGGGCATCACGTCCAGGAAACGGAACCGCGGCGGCACCGGGACGCCCGGGTTCGCGTTCCACCGGACGCAGATGTGCAGCAGGTCGGTAAGCTCACGTTTCACCCGGCGCGTCCTCCCCGGCCCCGCGCTCGTGCAGCGCCATCCCGGACAGCCCGTGCGCGGCCCGCTCCGCGATCATGCCGGCGATCGCCGCGGCGAAGTCCCGGCGGCAGCCGTCCGGCGGGGTCAGCAGCAGCTCATGCACCCGGTCCCGGTTGCACGCGACGATGTACGTGATCGCGAACTCGATCTCGGCGGCCAGCTGGTCTTCCGGGACGCAGACCGCGCTGATCCTCCGACCGGTCGGAAGATCACGGCCGGGCCGGGCGGTCATGATGCGGGCCATGCATGCTCGTGGTCCCTGATCCAGGCAAACTCGTCCAGGACCTCCTCCAGCGCCTCGTCCCGGGCGGCCCGGTCCCCGGTGGACCTCAGCCCGGCGGCGCGGACGTCGAAGCACCACCGGCCGGTCTCCCGGTCCTTCCAGATCCGGGCCTTGCACCACCGGCCGGTCTCCCGGTCCCGCCAGATACGGGACAGCCAGGTGTCCGCGATCACGGCTCGGGCTCCCTGATGCCCGGGAACGGGTACGTCGTGATGACCACGTGCTCGCGGTAGTCCGCTGTCCACCAGCACTGGCAGGGCGGGCACCATCCGGTGGCACGCAGCGGGGCCAGGTGCCGGGGGCATGTGCCCTCGCTCAGCGCGGCCAGCTGCCGGGCCAGGCCGGACGGCAGGTCAGCGTACCGGGTCGCCACGACCATGACCGCCCTCCGCCGCCGGAGGGGGGACCGTCTCGTCGTAGATCGCCTGCAAGGCCTCCCCCGGGATGAAGCAGCAGGCCGGGGCGAACCGGACCAGCGCGTCGGTGAGCTTGCCCGCGTCTCCCCGGCAGAAGTCGGCGACCGCCTGCATGCGGGCAGCCGCGTCGAACAGCCGGACCATGGCCACGGCAAAACCCTGCGGCCACGCGGCCCGGTACGGCCGCAGGTGCCGGGGACACCACATCCACATGCCGAGCGCGACGCCGGCCGGGGGTCCCGAAGGCGGCTGCCCCGGCCCGGCAGCCGTGTGCTCCTCCGCCAATGTCAGTCTCCTGCTCGCGGTGCGCGGGACCCGGCTCCCGGAGGCCGCGGGCAGGACACGACCACGGTACCGCGACAGCACCGTGCCCGCGGCCCGCATGCCCGTAGCGCGGGCTGCTGTTGCCGCCCCGCATGTACTAAGTGAGGACCGTGATGAGGAGGAAACCGTGGACGAGGAAGAACGCGCGGAGCTGACCACGAGCCTGCGGGTGCTGTTCACCCGGATCCGCGAGCTGGGCGGGCTGGACGGGTACGAGCCGGGCCGGGTAAGCCCCCCAGCGCCCGCAGGACGGCCTCGGCCTCGCGCAGGTGCTCGTATTCCTCCGGGTGAGCGCGGGCCAGCGCCAGCAGGGCCCTGACTTCCGGGCACTGCCGCAGCCCGGCCTGCTCGCCTGGCCACGACTGAAGCGCTTCCCAGGCCATCGACTCCAGCGGCCTGCCCTGGCGGATCGCGGGCCTGGCCAGGTCCGCCGAGATGCTGACGCTGATCCCGGACATCCCGTCCCGGACGGTGAGATGCGGACTGTGCGTCAGCCCGTCTATCACGACATCCGCGCCGAATTTCCCGGCGAACAGCAGCCAGCCGGGCCGGGACGCAGCGGAGAGCAGTGTTTTGCTCAGCGGGTCTCCCCTGCCTCTATCCGGTCGGCGGTCCGCTGCAGGACCCGGATGATCACGCGCAGCGCGAATGTCTTCCTGCGGACGCGGGTGTGCAGGATCCACGCGGCGTCCCGCAAGCACGCCGCATCAGAGGTACCCGTCCGGGTCATCCGTGCCCTGCCTGCCGCGCCGGCTAAGCGCGGCCGGGCTGCGGGGCGGGCACCGGGGCGACCGGAACGCCCGCGCCGGTCCGGTAGCCGTACCGGACGGCCAGCGCGCAGAACACCGCGGCCTTCCACGACGCCCCGGCGCACCAGCCGATGCCGAAGAAAAACGCGGTGATCACCATGAGCACGAACCGGCCGAACCGGACCTCGCCGGCCTGAGCGCGGAGCTCATCCACCGGCAGGGCCCGCAGCGTCGCCGTCGTTGTCGTTGCCATGGTCCGGCTCCCTCGTCGTCGTCCGGGAGCCCGGCTCCGTGATGCACGGCCGCGGGTCAGCAGTACACGCCCACCCTAGCGCGGCAGCGGCGCAGTGTTACAGAACTGTGCCTGGAGCACCCCGGGCGGGCGCCGCTAAGGTTGGCCTGTCATCGAGGGGGAGGCACTTCGTGAACAAGCCCGTCACCGGTTTCGTGCTGGCTGCCGCGCTCGCGCTGGCCGGCTGCTCGTCATCGCCCGCCGGGACTGCCGCGGGGACCGCTTCACCGCACGCGAGCGCCGTCAGCAGGACCGAGACGCTGAGCGCGCTGGTCACCGGGAGGGCCGCCGCGGCGAACCTGAACAACTCCTCGCCCAGCGCGCCGCTGACCTTCGGGTCAGCTACCCTGTCCGGCCTGGTACCGGCCACCATCAAGCCGTTCGCCCTGACCGGCGGGAACGGGAACAAGGGCTCGGTCACCTGGCAGACCTCAGCCGGGGCGCTGACCGTCTACCACGTCTCAGCACCGGGGTACGACAGCAACAGCAATACCCCGCCGCCCGCCACCTGGACGCTGGATAAAGCGACGGGGACCTGCCATTTCACGTCCGTTTTCAGCAAGGGAACTTTCACCCAGACCGGCAGGTTCGGCGGCGCTCACGGCGGACCGGTGGCTTCAGCGTGGCACGGCGGCTACACGGTCACCGCCCAGGGTTACGCCCCGCTCAGCAAGGGCAAGACCGCCTGCTCGTTCACCAGCACCGGAGCGGTGCAGGACAGCGGGGCCAGCGTCCGGTTCACGGCGTCCGGCCCGGTGACCCCGCTAGCGTCCTAGTCCTCCGGGGGCGCGGGCCGGAAGGTCACGGCGATCTCGGCGCCCAGCTTGCCGACGAACCAGGACGCGGCCGACTCGTTCTTGATCGTCATCTTGATCTGGCCGGAGGGAGTGGCCCGGGCCCAGGTCTTGTTGTGCTCGCCCCGGCTGACCGCGACCAGCGTCACCTCGGTGGCTTCCGGGTCGTAGGCACGGCGCTCGTACCCGGCCACGAAAAACCGGGCTTCGACGGCTTCAGGCATGGCAGTCTCCTCGCGAGAGCGGTAACGGAGGGGGCGGCCTGCGAGGAGGTTTCTGACCTAGCCCGAGCCGTGCTTATCGTACCGGCCAGAGCCGGACCGGGCGCAGCCGGGTCCCCATCCCCTGGCTCCGGGCGCTGGCCTTCATCCCGGGCGGGAGCTGGCCCCGGCCGCTCCCCCATGATGGCGCACAGCCAGGCCGGGATTCCAGGGGGCCCGGGTTCTCGTCACGGACCTGAAATAACCCCGGAGTCGAGCAGCGCCTGGATGACGAACGTGTCCTTGGCCTCGCGCAGCTTGCGCAGCCCGGCGGTCAGCTCCGGGCCGTCACCCAGCAGGGTCACCATCTGCACCGCGTGCTCCCAGGCAGACACGGAAATGTCCAGGGCGATCCCGTTCAGGGCCGGGTTGGGCCGCAGCGTCCGCATCATGTGCCTGGTGGCCTCATGCCTCACGGTCAGGTCGATCGTAGTCATCTCAGGGCTGGCCCTCTCTGCTCGCTCCGGCGGTGTGCCGGACGTAGCGGTGGTGGAAGTACCGGACCCGCAGGTGGTGCGGCAGGCTGATCGTCATGATCCGCTCCCAGGCATCCGGTCCCTGGCGGCGCCCCCAGGCTGCCGGCCGGCACATCGTGCATTCCCAGCGCCAGAACCCGCACGCGCAGTTGCACGGGCACCGGTACACCCGGAAGGCACGGCGAGTCACTATGCCTTCTCCGCAGGCGACCCGGCCAGGACCCTCTTGGCTGTCACCGCAGCCTTCGGGATGCGTTCGATCAGCCCGACGTTGCGGCCGTCGTCGGTCATCCGGCCCGCCAGGACGTAGCACAGGTCGTCCTCGTAGACCAGCCACCCGGTGTTGCTCGCCGCCCAGGCCTGGTTCACGGCAAAGTGATCCAGGTCCGCGCTGTCATGCCACCCGCCCGCGACGTTCGTGGCGTCTGTCCAGCTGACCTGCAGCAGGACGCGCTCGCTGACCGGAATCACGTCATCACCGGACTGGCCGCATCCCCTGCTAATCCTCCGGTTCTTCTGCTGCCGGGGACTCATCGTCCGGCCCGGGCGGTCCCGAATGACCGTGCTCAGCGATGGCAGCAAGATCGGCCGGCGGGCGGGGGTCTTTCAGCGCATAGGGATCAGGCTCCGGGTCCGGGGTCTTGTCCTGTGGTGCTGACATGGCGGTGTCCTTCCTGGTCAGCCAATTGACTTCATCGCTAGCATGGCGAAGCCGGGACCTCCTCAGTAAAGGTCCCGGCTCCGTAACCGGCCACAGGATCAGGTTCTGCCAGCAAGCATAGGCTTAAAGAAAACCGAGAGAAGCGTCCCGTGCAGAACACCTCCCGGGCAGTCCTGGCCGGATGCGCCATCATGGCCCTGGTCAGTTGCAGCACTACGCACTCCAGTTACCCGGCTAACAGCTCACAGCCGGATGCTTCGCTGGCAAACGCCTATCTGGACACGGGCTCCGGCTGGGTGGCCTATATCCAGTGGAACCGCAGTGGTAGCGGCAGCCTCACCAAAGACACGATCGCCGGCACCGCACCGGATGAGGAAGTGCTGAGCAGCCAGGTATCCGTCGAGGTTTTCGTTAACGGCAGCGAGGTGACTTTTGCCGGCCTCAGCCCAGAGAACGGGACCCTGGTCGGCGGCACGCTGACGTTGCAGGTACTGGAGCCTGACGGCACACTGGGCACCGACACCTTCACCCCGGCGGCACAAGGCCAGTTCAACCAGTCGGTGGCACAGCTCCAGGCCCAAGTGCAGAGTGACAACAACACAGCCATCCAGGCCAGTGCATCGGACTCCCAGGCTGCCGCAGTCAGCCAGGCACAGCAATCCTTTACAAGCGAGGTGACTGCCCTTGAGCGCGCCACGGCAACCTTGAATAACGACACATCGCTCGCGGGCGCGATCAGCCAGATGAAAACCGATTACGGGACTGAGCAGGCAGAATGGCAGGCTGAGCAGGATGCGTCTTGTTCCGACGACACGGTAAGCGGAGACGCTGACACCGTTGGCGGGGATGCAGATACGGTCGGCGGTGATCTCGACACCACGAACAGCGACGTTGGTTCCCTGCAAGCCGGTGACATCCAGGCAGTCCAGGCTTATCTGGCAAACGTGAGTAACGACCTGAGCACCCTTCAGGGTCTCGGGGCCACTCCAGGTACCAGTTCTTCTGCTGCGATCGCCGCGGGGAACAAGGCGCTGACCAGTGCTGACAGCGCGATTTCGTGGGCAAACGGCCAGGCAGCCACCCTCAGCAATGAAGCGCAGCAGCTCGCCACCGCGGCAGCAAAGTACGCGAACTCACATTGCGGCGGCTGACCGGCTCATCGAATCGATTTCAATTTGTCGAACTTTTCTCGCCGGGCTTGCTTAGCTGCGGCTGGGTTAAGAACCCGGTAGAGGTCATTGAAACGCTCCCGTAGCTCTGACCGCTTGATGTCCAGGATCTTAACGTCTGGAACGGCGCCGCCCTGATAGTTGTAGACAACGATCACGTCGCCGTTGGTGGTGACGTAGTACGCAGGCTTCAGCCAGTACGCATAGCTCTTGGCCTGGCCTGTCCCAGCATCGGGTGCCTGATCCGTTCCTTTGGCCTCTACCAGAACCAGGGGTTCCCCGTCAGTCAGGGAGTGCCGCGCGTCGGCAAAGTACACAAGATCGGTCTCGACCCGCTTACGGGTTACGCCCTCCCACATATCGAACCGGAAGCCCGCAGCTTCATGTTCTGAGGTGTAGCCAAGGCCGTGGAGCAAAGGACTCGCGAAGTACATCTCTACTTCCCGCTCCGAGTCGAGGTGCACGGTTGTCAGGTGGTCGAACCACTCATCGGAGGGCCTGGGGTCTGGCTCGGAGTCATCCACCGGGGGCATCACCGGCAGGCTCAGAACGATCCAGTCGTGCAGGCCTGCCTCACTGACGGGCGGCTGCGCGCGTATCCCGCGGCTTTCGAGGACGCTGCTTACCAGGGTCTTGCGCTGGGCAGTCCAGGCCTGGAATCCGAACAGGGTGCGCAGATTGTGGCAGCGTACCCGCCGGGACCCTTTAGGGCTTACCTCGATGGACCGCTGGATGCTGGCTGCGACGTCCTCCGGGTCCTTGTATCTCGTCATGAGGCTCAGCGTACGATCTCCAGAACACCAGCTACAGCCGCCGCTACCAGACCAGCATCCATTACGCCGACTTCCTGGGCCTTGCCGAGCGCCCATTGCCGCGTATCGTCACCGATACCCGTCCAGCTCCCCGTCCGGAACCGGTCCCACCCGGCCAGGTCCGCCGTCCGGATCGCATGGCAGTTGGCGCACCTCACCACACATTTGGCCAGCTCGGCAGTCAGGGTCTCCTGAGCGAACCCGGTCATCCGGCCGATCCCGGATACCTTCTCGCCGTTCACGTGGTCGAACTGGAGGGCTTCCGGGCATCCGGCGTACCCGCAATCAATGCACCCGGCCTCTAGTTTCACTTGAGCGACCGCCGCACGCCGGGCTAGGAGCATGCCGCTACTTTTGCTGTGCTGATGATCGCGGAACTTCTCGCGCATCTGCGCGGCCCACCGGATCGCGTGGCAGTTGGCGCAGGTCACATCACACTTGGCGATCTCATCGAGCACGCGCTGCCATGCAGAGCTACGCATCAAGGCAACGCTGTGCCGGTCCTCGCCCCGGACGTGGCTGAACACCAAGGCGTCAGGATGTCCCCGGTATCCGCAATCAGAGCACCCTGCCGCTAGCTTGATCTCGCCGAGACGAATTGTACGAATCGCATGCACGATTCGCGTCTTGCAGGACGTGCAGAGGTTCGTACCGTTGTGCATGTAGAGTGCCTTGCCGCAACGAACGCAAACCTTGTTCTTGCGGCACGCGTCGCAATACCCCGTCGAGCTGCTGTAGATGCTGACTAGCCGCCCGCAACCCCCAGCGCACCTGGCTCCTGGATGATGCTGCCTGCCTGCATGCTCTGCCTTGCGGGCACACCATGTCTGGTGCCGCGGTATCCAGACCATACACCGGTCCGCATCTTCCATAAGCCAATACTACTACAAGCACCCCTATCTAACGGACCGCGTCGGGTCGTAATTGCGGCGTCTGAGGTTGAGCACCCAGTACGCGCCGGTTGCCGAGGTGACCGGGGTGATGTCGGACACCGAGTCGCGGCGGGACCAGGCCCGGCCGCCGTCGCCGACGTCGCGGGTCTCGGCGGAGGCGATCGAGTTCCACAGCCCGGGGGCCAGCTCGCGGCCGAGGTGGATGATCCTGGCGTCCCGGATGCCGGTGACCATGAGCGTGAACGCGGCAGCCTCGTCCGCCGAGGACATCGCCGTCACCTCGATCCCGGCTTTCTCCGCGTCGGCGATCAGCGCGGCGGCGGGGCCGTTCTTCGGGATAGCGACCGCGGCCGGACGCCATTTCCTGCACAGCTCGGCCAGCCGGGGGATCACCCAGGCGGTGCCCTCGCGGGAGCAGCCGCGGGGGATCTCCAGCACCGGCCGCTCAGGCTCAGCCGCGGTCATCCGGACGGCAGGCTCTCCCGGGCCGCCGCGGGCAGATGCCATGGCCATGGCCGCGATCTCTATCTCGCTCCGGGACGGGCCGGGCACGGCGGGCCGGTACCAGGCCGAGGCGATCGTGGCGCAGGTCATGTCCGGGTCGACGTCCACGGCGAAGGTAACCGGCCGGGTCGCGCCGCCCGGGTCCGGCATGGCGCAGGCTTCCCAGGCTTCCTGGGAAACCACGCCCCACGTCTCATCGCCGCCGGGCCAGTCCCCGACGCCGAGCCTTTCCCTGTCGAAGATGTGCGGGCTCGCGGCGAGGGATTCCATTTCCTTGGCGACGTGCTCGGCGGTGACCCGCACGCCCAGCGCCGGGTTGGCCCTGGCCCAGCTGCGCGGGTCGTCGCGGTCGTCGTGGGCGCCGCAGACGATGTACCGGTTGGTTTTCCGGCCCCGGAACTCATCGCGCGGGCAGGTGTCCAGGTGCGGGTCGATGGACCACTCGGCGCCCATCAGCGAGCTGTCGGTGCCGCGCTGCACCCGGCGGCGCACGCTTCCGAGCTGGGTGGAGTCCTTGTAGCCCGCGCTCGCGGTGTAGATCATCTGCGGGTTGGGGACGGCGCTCATCGTCGGCATCGACGCGCCGACCACCTCATCGCCCAGGATCATCGCCTCGTCGTAGACGACCAGGTCCGCAGTGAACGACCGGCCGGACCCGCGGGAACGGGCCAGGAACCGGAGCCGGGCCGCAACGGACCTCCGGATCATCCTGCCGCCGGACCCGAAGATGAGCGTGGGCGCGGGCTTGAGCTCGATCGCCTCGTCGCCGTGGGAGGTGGTGACGGCCTTGACCCGGCGGCGCAGCTCGTCGTAGGCGGTAACGGTGTCCCGGACCCGGCGAAAGTGCTCTGCGCTCGCCTTGAATTCGTGGGCAGTATGGATCAGCATGGACTCGCCGAATACGAACAGACCGCCGAGTTCCCGCACTTCTAGGCAAACATTTTTTCCATTCTGGCGGCTGACCACAAGGTAGTTCTCGAATGAGGCCCAGCGGCCGTCCGGCCGGGTGCCGCACAGCTCGGTCAGCCACCACTGCTGCCACTCATCCAGCTGGAAGCCGAACCCGGTGCACCAGTCGAGCAGGTCCGATGACTGGTAGTCGCCGCAGCCCGGCGCGTAAGCGGTGCTGTCGCAGGCCCGGCACGACGGTTCCTTGACCCGGTGCCGGGGCGGGGCGCACCAGAACCGCGGCTGCTGAACGCCGGTGATCCTGTCGCCGGCCCGCCGGGTGTCCTGCAGCACGGCTGGCGCGGACATGAAAGAGCCGGGACCTCCTGGGCGGGGGGCGGAAGGTCCCGGCTCTGGCTCTGACGGAGCCGGCCGCGGGGCGGGTAACCCTAAGCGTACGACGGGCCGGGGCGGGACCGTGCGCCTTCTGCGGTACTGAAACCCTTTAAGCCTCGTCCCCGGCCTGCTGGCGCGCTCCGGCTTGGCGACCCCGCTTACGCGGGCGCATCGACCCGCCGTACGCAGCACAAGACATCCGGCAGCACAAAACCCGCGGACGGAGACAGGTTATCCGCGGGTCTCGTGCTTCCCCTCGGGCAAGGGGCCAGGAAAGCCTCGTACTCCTGAAGACAACTAGAGACAGCCAGTTATTCCCCGGACGCGGGCAGGCCCGCGGGAGCGATGCCCACTCCGCGGGCCTGCAGCCAGAGCGTACCCGTACCCCGGAGCCGGGGTCAGGACCGGTGGATACGGTGGTTCCTGCGGTGCCCGCAGGTGTAGCACAGCCGCAGCCAGGTGAGCGGCACATGACTGAACGGGGGCTGAGCCTCGTGCCGCCAGGCGTGCGGGCCGAGCCGGCTGTGCGGGCGGCGGGCGGCGCAGTCATCATCCGCGCACGGCCGGTCCCGCTCGCACTCCACGGCCAGCAGGATCTCCTCCGTCGTGCTGGCGGCGGCCGGGATCGCCGTGAACAGGCCGTTCCGCATGAGGATGTCAGTGATCTGCTCGTCAAGCGACGGGACCGGCGTAAGGGTCATGTGTGCCCCTCGGTCATGACGATCAGGACAGCGGCGGCAACGCAGGCTGCGGCGTTCACCGCCACAACTAGTTCCGGCCAGTGCCGCCGGAACCACCAGCGGGTCATGCGCACGCGCCACCGGAAGGACGGCCGCCACCCGGCTGCCCAGGCGATCAGCCCGGCCGCACCGGCTATCACGGTGACGTAGCCGACCATGAAACCGGCCCAGCCCGCGACGCCAGAGGCCGGCCAGGTGACGATTATCGCGGCCAGGCCGGTTCCGGTCATGCCGCCGGAGACCTCCGGCACGTGGTGCCTGAGCCAGCGCCGGGTCCGGTTCCGGGTGCACAGCAGGCAGATATCCCCGGTCATGACGGCCTCCCGCAGCCGCACCGGTAGTACCGGATCCGGTGCAGCCAGCTGAGCCGGACGTCAGCCGGGATCATCTTCCGGCCGCAGCGCCTGCAGTCCGGCAGCGCCTGCCAGGCTGTGTGGCAGCTCCAGGCGGCGGTGAAGCCGGGGACAGCCAGCGCGATCGCTGCCGCCGGGATCAGCGCGACCAGCGCCAGGCCGTGCACTCTCGGGTGCAGGGTTCCGGCCGCGACCAGCCCGGCCCCGGTCCCGGTGACAGCGGCGATGGCCGCCAGCAGGACGACTGCCTGCAGACGGTTCAGTCTCAGTGATTCCGGCCAGCTCATCAATCCTCGTCCTTTCCTGTCCGCGTACCGGCGTGCATGTACGGACGCCTCCGGTTAGCGAGCCCGCCGGCCGCGCTGAGCACCCAGAGAATCCCGGCGTACGCCCAGATGCCGCGGACGGCCCAGAACACCCCGGTCGCGGCCAGGGCCACCGGGATCATGACCCGCATGACGACGGGCATCAGGTCACCTGACCGGCGTGCTCGGCCAGCGTCTCGTCGGCGCGCATCTCGCCGTAGCCGCTGATCAGCTCCAGGGTCCGGAGCCGGGACAGGGCGTTCGCGAAGGTACTGCTGGTCACCGAGTAGCTTGTCGCCTCCGCGATGGCTGCCTTGTCCAGCGTGCCGGGGGACGCGTCCAGGAGCGCCTGGAGGATGGCACGCTCGGACCTGCCCAGCCGGGCCATCCAGTAGCTGATGAGAGCGCTGCCGGACGGGAGGGGTTCCCATGCGGCGCCGAGCGCGGCGGTACCTTCGTGCGTCGCCTGGGCCGGCGTGCCGCGGGTGATCAGGCCGGCTACGCGGAGCGCCGACATCGCGTTGGCGAACGTGCTGCTCTTGACCGAGTACCCGGACAGAATGGCGGTCTGGATCTTGGTGCGGCCACCGGGGAACTGGGCGAGCACGGTCAGGATCGCGCGCTCGGCCTTGGTCAGAGTGCCGGGCGTCCCGTCCGGATCAGCAGGCGGGGGCACCGGTACCGGGGCTGGCGTACGGGCCCGGACCGGGGCCGGAGCGGGAGCAGGAACGAGGGCCGGGGCGCGGGCGGGCGCAGAGCGGGGCGCCGCGCGCAGGGAGAGCTCGATCCGGTCGGCTGTCTCCCGCATCGCGGCGACCGCCTGGTCGAACGCGGCCACGTCTCCTGGCGGCACGACGGGCACCTCCACGCGTTCCGGCGGCCGGGCGAGTGCTGCTTCAAGCCGGGTGCGCAGATCCTGGTTCTCCCCGGTCAGCCGGGCCAGCTCAGAGCCGTCACCGCCCCGGGCGAGCCGCTGTTCCAGGCTGCGGACCTGGCGGCGGAGCGCGGCCGGGTCGCTGGCGGCGGCCTGCTCAACCACCGCGGCCATCTGCTTGCTGACCGCGGCCAGGTCGATGTCCGCGATACCGGACGGGCGGCGCGGTGCCTCCCCGGGCTTGGGGGTAGCCCCGGAATCGAAGGTACGGCGGGGGCGGAACCGGATTTTCTGCAGCGCGGGCATCCCGTGGGCAGGCAGCCAGTGCGAGGAGGAGATCCATGCCTCGCCGTTTTCCAGGCCTGGGAGAGAATCGACTAGCTCGCCGGCCAGGGCGTGGTGCTCCATCCAGTCACGGATCGCCTTGCGGTCCTGCGGGCCGGTAGTACGAAGCGGGATCATCGCTTCTACCTCGGACAGGACGTCCTTGTTGATCAGGGCGCACCGCTGGGAGATCAGCGTGATGCCCAGCCCGAACGAGCCGCCGAGCCGGACCAGGTCCGAGAACGCCCCGACGCAGCGGGCCATGTCGGCCATCACCCGCTGCGGGCAGTACTTGTCGGCCTCCTCCAGGAACAGCATCCGGACCTGCGGGGCCTCCTGGTGCAGCTCGTACAGCCGTTCCGCGAAATCGGCCAGGAACCGGACCCGGCCGGCCTTAGAGAACCGGGACACGTCCAGGATGCAGGTCAGGTTCCGGGACACTACCAGCTCGGCGATGAGCCGCCCGGCCTCGGGGACCAGGGGCAGGTCTCCGTGCAGGCCGCCGAACACGGGCACAGCCAGGCCCGGCCCGGTGCCGTCCGCGCTGGACCGCAGGCCCCACCAGTCGCCTTTCGGGTCGATTCCCACCCACGGCAGCGCGGCATCGTACATCTCCTCGGCCATCACCGCGGCAGCGTTACTTTTCCCGCCGCGGCGTACGCCGATCAGCGCGATCGCCTCGGTGACAGCGCTTGCAGGCAGCCGGAACCCGGCCGGCTCAAGGGCCACGGCCAGCCAGGCGGGCTTTTTCCTCGTGATCCGCGCGGTCACAGCGTTACTCCCCTTCCTCGCCGATGCGCTCGGCGGCGCGCAGCTGGGCAATGACCTCGGCCACCTGATCCGGGGTGGCGATGACGAGCCCGGTCCCTGTCGCCGCCGCCATCTTGTTCAGCCGCCACGCGGACCGCAGGACGCCGGGGCCGCCGGGCAGGTTCCGCACTTTCCCGGTTACCGGGTCGACCAGGACCGTGTCGTCGTGGCGGACCACGCAGGGGGTGAACGGCAGGGTGATGAAGTTCTCGTGGTGCAGCGGCTGCTCTCCGCCCTCCCCGGTCAGCGCTTCGAGGGCATGGTCGTCGTCTACCCGGATGACCCGCCACACCCGGCACCAGGACGGCCCGTGCGGGTAGATGCCGAACGACAGCCGCGCCTCCCGGTTCAGCCAGGGGCCGTCAACCCGGGCCGCGACGACCAAGATCAGCTCCCGGCGCGTCTTGCACTGCGGGGTGCGCCGGGTGAGCAGCACGGCGACTGCCGTGGCCGCGACCGCCACGACGGCCGCGATGAGGCGGTCCAGGGCGGAGCCCGGCGGGAACGGCCAGGTCACCAGCGGCCACACGGCAGCGAGCAGCGCGACGACCGCGAGGCCGGCCAGCAGGCTGACCGGTGAGTACATGCCCCGGATCCAGCTCCTGGCGGCGGCCGGCTTGCTCATGGCGCTTGCTCCTGTTCCCGGGGCCACTCGTACGTGCAGGCCCGGCACAGGTGCCGCAGGTGCCCGTCGTCAGGGGCGTTCCCGCAGGTGTGCTCGCCGTCCTCGGTGCTGCAGCGTTTCGACATGGCGCGCCGCTGGGCCAGCGCGAACTCCAGGTCACGCAGGTCATGCTCGCGCAGGCCGTGGACAAACCAGTGCCGGATGTTCCCCTGACCGGACGTCAGGTCCAGGTCAAGCAGGGAATCGCAGGTGGTGACCAGGACGCGCATCAGGCACCGCCCGGGGTAATCGTGCCGGCCGTCACGGCTGCCGTCCTTCGCGGATGAGCTGGCCCAGCCGCCGCAGGACACCCGGGGTGATCATGCTGACCTCATCGATCACGAGGATGGCCGGGGCAGCGCGGTCCTGACGGCCGTGCCGGATGATCGCGTCTTCCATCGCGGCGGACAGGAGCCGGGCCAGCCGGACCCGCTGCGCTGAGGAAAGGTTCAGGAACGCGGCGGCGATGGCGTCGTCGGGACCCGCGAGCAGCCCGGCCAGCAGCCGCGAGGTCACGCCGTTCACGCGGGCGCCCCGTCCAGGCCCGCCGGCATGGGCTCGTGCAGGACGGGAGGGGTGATGTCCAGGTCCGCGAACTTGCCGCCCTGGAACTCGCGCTGGCCGCGGTACCTGACCGTGCCCTTGACGCAGGCCGGGAAGCCGTTCTCGTCTTCCCAGACCGGCTGCCCGCAGTTGCTCATGCCGGGGATCAGGTGGATCTGCTCCAGGCAGTGCCTGCACATCGCGGTGGTCGCCCGGATCTCCGCGATGAGCTCGTCAAATACGCTGTCCCAGTCCCGTTCCGCGGTCACGGCCGGTGCCCTTTCCGGCTGGCGGGGTTCCTGGCGGCGGGCAGCGGGGCGGGTTCCGGGATCACCGCGTCGTATCCCTGGCGGGCGAGGGCTTCCTTCTCGGCCAGGACCGGGCCGTGCGCGGTCAGGCACGCCGCGCTGCAGAACAGGCCGACCCACAGGTACGGCCGGGGGTCACCGTCGCGGCGGTACCCGTCCGGGACCGATACGGTCAGGTTGTACCAGCCGACCGGCGGGCGGTCTCCCTCCCGTTTCGGGGCAGTACCCCGGCAGCCCCGGCAGGTCGCGACCTGGCCGTCAGTAGCATTGGCCATCTGCTGTCTCCTGTCTCCTGTCTCCTGCTCGCGTGCTTAATGGTACCGCAAGAGACAACCAGGCGGCTGTTATTCCCCTGCTGCCGCGCGCAGCCGCAGATTGCTCTCGCGGCGGTCGCGGATCTCGTCGGTGCGGTCGCCGCGGCCCTCGCCGGGAGCCAGGTCGGCCAGGGTGACCAGGGACTGCCGGATCTCCCGGGCATGCCCGGCCGCATCGCGGGGGGCCAGCCCGCCGGTATCGAGCTCGCGGGCCAGCCGCAGCGCGGCGCTGGCGATGCCGCCTTTGCGGAGCTGGGCCGGCAGCTGGCGCAGGTCCGCGGTGACCCCGGTTTCCACCGGGCCCTTCCGGCGGGCGGCCTGGCGCGGCGGTCGGGGCGAGTCAGCCGGGGCTGGCGCAGCATCTTTCGCCGGCCTGACGGGGCGGGCGGGCGGCCCGAACACCACCGGGTCCAGCTCCGCTCCCTCCTCTGGCACCATGTCGGGGGGCATGCTGTCATTGTGCCAGCGGCTGGCGGGCCGGGCAGCCTGCCCTTGATTGCGTGAGCGCACCCTGGCTGCGGGTGCCGCGGTCCGCGGACTGGTCTCACGGCTGTACCCGGCCCGTGCTGTTACAGAGCCGGCCGCCAGCGGTTCCTGACACTCAGCAGCCCGGGGCCCTGGCCTCGTCAATGCGCCAGACCGGGATGCCGTCCGGCGCGGGCTTGTCCCACTGACCGCGCAGGTCGCGCTGGTCCTGCTCCGGGACGACGGGCGGAGGGCAGTGCCAGTACCGCCAGAAGGTACCTGGCGGCTCGCCTTCGACCAGCTCGCACCAGCGAACGGTAGGGTCGGTCTTGACCGCACGCAGGGTCTCAGCGAAGTCCGCGATCGCCCGGCGGTCCCCTGGTGAGACAGGGCGGCCGTCGAGGTTGCACCGGGCGTACCTGCCGGACGGGTCAGGACTGCTCATTACCATCCCGCCACGGTCAGCTGCTTCGCGGCGCGTGTCACCGCGGTGTAAAGCCAGCGGCGGCGCATCTCGGTGCCGCGGTCAGGCCAGTTTTCTTCGATAACTATTACGTTATCTGCGCCCGATCCCTGACTTTTGTGGACTGTAAGTGCGTACCCGAAGTCAAATACGGCGAGGTCACGGCTGCGGATAGCACGGGCCGCTTCGGGTGATACCTGGCCGAACGGCGCGGTGGCGACGGCGCCGGCCCAGGGCTCGTCCAGGCCGTCCAGCTCGATGGTCATCTGCACGGCCTGCTCGCCGCGGATGTCCAGGATGCCGCCGGTCTCGCGGATGGTCCCGCGCTGGCCGTTGAACAGGCCCTCGTCGTAGTTGTTGCGCAGGCAGATGACGACATCGCCGGCCTGCGGGGGGCCGCTGCGGCCGTGCCAGGCGCGCATGGCCTGGTTGTGGTAGGCCCGGGTGGCGTTGGTCGCGCACAGGATCATGTCGGCGTCCCCGGGGTGCAGCCCCATCCCGGGGTGCCCGAGCTCGTGGGGGCGGATCTTGATCACGCCGGGCCCGTACACCCCGTGCGGGATATGGCCCTGCTCCCGGGCCCAGCGGGCCACGTTGAGGATCGCCATCCCGGAAGGATCCTGCGCGTTCTGCCGGTGGATTTCCTCCAGCCGCAGGTCCGGGTTCGCCATCAGGCTGAACGCGGACTGGACGGGCGGCAGCTGCCCGTGGTCGCCGATGGCCAGGACCGGGACGCCGTGGCAGGTCAGGTCCTGCCAGAGCCGTTCGGGGATCATGGACGCCTCATCGGCCACGACGAGGCCGAGCCCTTCCAGCGGGTCTTCGACGGGGGTGAAGCTGACCTGCTGCCGGACCGGGCAGGGCGCCTCGCGCCTGGCGTGCATCCCGCAGCGGTCCGCGCCCGGCAGCATCGGGAAGCCGTTTTCGGCGCACAGCGTCATGACGCACGGCTGGTACAGCAGCCGGTGGATGGTAGAAACCCGCTCAGGGTGAACACCAAGGTCGTCCAGCCGGGCCCGCAGCACCTGGACCGCTTTGCCGGTGTAGGCGCAGTACGCGATCCGGATCCGCGGCAGGACCGACGGCAGCAGCCCGGCCAGGTAGGTGTTGTGCGTCACCACGAATGAATCGGTAAGGAACAGCCCGTCTTCGGCATCGACGGAGATACATGTGCACTCAGCTATACCCGCCGGCTTGATCGCCGTGATCGCCCGGGACGGCGGGTTCTTCCATGACAGCGACCAGCCGCCTGCCTTCCGCGGCGTGAGAAACGGGCACTCGAATACCTTGACGTTGAGATTCTTACCCTTGTTCCGGAGTACGGCTATGCCGCCCAGGGACTGCACAAGCTCGGCTACATCCCGGATGAGCTGCGGAGATTCTGACCAGAACTCACAGCGATTACCCTTGCTCGTGCCATCCGTATCCATCAGCCCGCGCAGCAGATCCCAGCGCTGCTGGACAGACGCTTGCAGGTAGACCCGCGGGATGAACCGCTCGGGGCTCTTGACGGCCAGGCCGAGTCCGGTAAAGAGGCCGCCGAGCCGGTTCCGGTAGCCAGGTCCCCGATCCTCGAACTGACAGCGCTGGACATGCGGGTTTTGCCTCGGGATGCTATGCACCGTCACCCAGCCCGGGACCCGGCGGGCGCACTCCTCCCCGATGAACGTGTCCTGATAACCAAGACAAAGCACGGGCATCCCGCCCAGAGCCGTCCCGTCACCGATAAGTGCGCCGAGCACGTATGGATCGACCGGGAGGTCTGCTGCCGGGTACTCAACCGGATCACACAACGGCACCGCGTACTGGTGCGGGCCTTCTTTTCGTTCCTGGTTTTTCCTTCCTGCCCGGGGCGGCAGATCATGAAAACGCACCCCTAGGACGGCGATCTCGCTGGTCGTGAGCGTAACCCATTTCCGGTGAGCCAGGCGCTGCAGGACAGTCCAGCGGTGCTCGCCGTCACAAGTAACGGAAGCTCCGTCCCGGAAAGTCACTGTGAAAACCTTGCGCTGCCCCTGCGGGAACACGCCAGTCACCTTGACGTGCTTGCCGTCCCGGCCGAAGACAATGTCACCTGGCACCAGGGACTCTACGACCCTCGGCCCGTCCGGAGTTTGTACAAATGACCCATTGACCAGGGCCTTCCCGGTCCCGGCCAAACCCCCGATGGTCAGCGGGATCTGGCCCCCGTCGCCGTGCCACTTGATGATCGCGTCCAGCGCTTCCCGCTGCCCGGCGCTGAGCAGGTCCGCCGGATCGGCCGGGCCGGGCTCGTCATCCGGGGCCGCCGGGCGGTAGCCGGGATCGTCCTGCTCTGCCTCCTGATCATCTAGCTCCGGTCCGTCCCGCTCCGCCTCCCGGTCACCGGGCTCAGCTTCCGCTTCCGGCCCGGCCTGCTCCAGATCCGTGAGGTCACTCCTGGTCATGCAGTCTCCTGATCGTGGTCGTTACTTTGCGGTGCCCGGTAGTCAGGACAGGCCTTGCGCGGGCGGGAAAACCAGGTCCAGGCTCAGGCTGGCATGCGCGGGCAGCAAGTCAGCCTGTATCTCCGCGCGCATGCCCGGGAACACGATCGCCGTGACGGGCCCGCTCGGGACCGCAGCCCAGGCAACAACGCCTTCCGTGTCGTTTTCCGGGCTGCGGTGCACATCGCAAGGAATTACCTGGCCGCCGATGACCAGCCGGACGCCCTCGGGAGGCCGCGGCTCGCTCACGTCATGTCCTTCCACGGGCCGCCCGGCCCGGTCAGGTCGTCCGGGCCGAGGTCGCTGCCGGTTACCAGGTCGGTGATGTCAGCGAACTCCCCGGAACCGCTTTCGATGTCTATCTCCGTGCAGACCCGCAGGCCGAGCAGGATCTTGATCCGGGACCTCCAGGGCAGCCGGGTCAGGTGGTGATGGATGCACAGGCGGAACCCGGCGATCTGCGGCTCCGGAACGCTGTCATCGCCGTCTGGTGCAGCCGCGCCGGGACACGGGACGTCCTCGCCCCGGACGTGGCCGTGGCAGCCCGCGCAGTGCTGCTCGCTCATAGCGGTCCCGGGAGGTCTTCATCCATCCAGGCTTTCAGCCGGGCCAGGCCGGGCTCGTCACCGGGCATCTCCGGCAGCTCAGCCGCATCGGGCGCAGGTTCGAGATCCGCGTCGCGGAACGTCTCGATCAGGAGCCGGTCGAAAGCGTCCAGCCGGAAGAACCGGACGTAGTCCTCACGGCCCGGTTCGCCGCTGTCGCCGCGCCGGTACAGCCGGCCCGTGCCAGGCTGCGGTCCCGGGCAGGCGTGACAGCCGCCCTCATAGCGCTGCTCGCACACCGGGCATACCCGCGGGTCGCGGGCCGGGACCATGCTCATCGCTGTTCCCCCTGGTTGTTCTCCCGGTCCCGTCCGGCCTGCCGCCGGATCTTCTCGGCCTGCCGCCGGAAATGCTCCGCAAGCAGCACATCAGCGATGACCCGCTCGTCGCGCTTACGCAGGTGCAGATGAGCACCCGGGTCCTCGCATCCTCGCAGGTTGCACATCAGTAACCATCCTCCCCCGGGTAGCCGGGACCGCCGGCCCCGGACATGAACTCCCCCGCGGTCGGCTTCCCGGCGTCCCGCGCGATGTCCGCCTGGATCCGGTCCAGGTCCGGGTCGCCGCAGTCCTCATCCAGCCAGCCGCCCTGGCCGTCCGCGCGGATCTTATCGCCAGGCAGGATGTCCCCGCCGCAGCCAGAGCATTCCCCGTCGTAAGAGGCGGGGAACCACGGCCCGTACCCCGCCGGGCCGCGGCCAGGGACCGGGACCCCGCGCTTGCCGCCGGGCCGGGGACTGCAGTCGCCGCAGGTACTTCGCTCGATGAGGTGATCACACAGGGCCATGCCCGTTAGCATAGCCGAGAAGGTACAGTGAAGGTACGGCTAAGGTACGGAAGGCCGGCAGGAGACAAGATCAGGAGACCGGATGGCTGACACGGTGCGAGGCCGGATCGTCGCGCTGGTCACCGAGCACGGCGTGCTGCGGATGAGCCAGATTATGTCCATGCTGGGGATATCCCGCGGGTCGGCGGGCGGTCACCTGACCTGGCTGGTGCAGCACGGCAAGCTCAGCCGCCCGTGGCGCGGGGTCTACACCAGGCCCGGGTACCGGGTGGCGAAGATGCCGCCGCGGCCGTCGCACAACACGGCCAAGCGGAACACGACAGTGTGGGGGAACATGAACGAGGGCGAGCGGCAGGCCCAGATCGATGCGCTGACTGCCAGCAGGGCCGGTACGCGGTTCGGCCCCCGTGCCTTCGCGCCGGAACGGATCCTGTCCGCCGGGCAGGTCAGCAAGGCGCTCGGGCTAGCCCCGCAGACGATCCAGCACCACGCCGCCCGCGGGCGGATCCCCTTCGACCGCACCCCCGGCGGCCACCGCCGGTTCAACCTGGAGGAGACCCGCAAGGCGCTGAAACCGTACCGGCGCCCGCCGCGCCCGCGCCGGAAGCAGGGGCCATCATGAGGAGAGCGAAGTGGCGGTGCCCGCTGTGCCACCGGAACTGCATCACCGAGACGAACCGGATAGGTCATATGGACGGTCACGAGCAGGCCTGGCGGCAGGTACTGGCGCTAGTCGACCAGCTGGTCACCCAGGGCGCGGTCATGCCCGGCGCGCCGCACCGGGTGCTGTCCTCCGGGCAGGCCGGCTACGTGCTCGGGATCAAGGCCGGCACGATCCAGTACTACGCCCGGACCGGGCAGATCCCCTTCGACCTCACCCCCGGCGGTCACCGCCGGTATGACGCCAGCGAGATCAGGGCAGCGCTGCGGGTCACCGGGAGAGCCGCGTGATCCCGCAGCTGCCGCCCGTCCTGCGGGCCGGGGAACGCTATGAGTTCACGTACCTGGCCGACACGGTGATGATCCCGGGCAGGGGCCTGATGCCGGAGGTGTTCGCGCCCGGCGCGTTCGACCGGGCCGTCGGGGCGGTCTTCCCGCTGCGGGATGAGCCCGGCGGGCGGGTGCTCGGCCACGTCCGGCTGCTCAGCGCGGACGTCGCCGATGACGGCCTCAGCGCCGCGTTCGCCTGCGAAGTCACGGACGTAGAGCCATGACCAGCCGGCGGAACACGGAAACCGGGCTGACTGCCGGGGAGGAAGCCGCCTACGACCTGGAGGTAACAGAACTAGGCCAGCGGGTCTCCGACTGGCTGACGAACTACCAGCTGGCCGCGCTCTACTCGGGGGAGATGGACCGGACCTGGGCAGTCATCCTGACAATGATCCGGGCAGTCCAGGCCCGCACAGACGGGGCTGTCCCGGCTGGCTGGATGCCCCGCTTCGACGCGGACGGGCGATGGGCGCCGGCATGGAACTGACCGGACTGCCCGCGGGAAGCACGATGCACCTGGCCCGGGGGGACGCATGACTAGCCAGCTGACCGCGGTCGAGCTCTGCGCTGGCGGCGGCGGCCAGGCCCTCGGCCTGGAGCGGGCCGGGTTCACCCCGGTCCTGCTGGCCGAGATCGACCCGGACTGCTGCGAGACGCTGCGCCGCAACCGCCCGTGCTGGCCGGTACTCCAGGGCGACATCACCCGCATGCCCGCCCGCAGCCTGGCGGGTGCCGACCTGGTCGCGGGCGGGCTGCCCTGCACTCCGCACACCAGAGGCGGCCGTCAGCTCGGCGCCGCCGACGAACGGCACTTGTGGGACGCGGCGCTGACGATCATCGCGGACGCCCGGCCCCGCGCGGTCATGCTCGAAACGAGCAACGCGATCCTGTCCCCGCGGTTCACGCTCGAACGCGGAGCGACGCTGCGCAAGCTGCACGCCCTGGGCTACCTGACCAGCTGGGTCGTCATTTATGCCAGCGAGTACGGCGTGCCGCAGTATCGCCGGCGAGCAGTACTGGCCGCGTTTTCCGGTCCCGGTGAGTTCCGGGACTTTGCCTGGCCGGAGCGTGACCTGGGGCCGCCGGCGACCGTAGGCGATGCGCTGTTCCCGCTGGCCGCGGCGGACGGCTGGGAGGGTGCGCGTGCCTGGGCGGCCGGGGCGCAGGACGCCGCCCCGGTGGTCGTGGGCGGCAGCCGCAAGCACGGCGGCGCGGACCTCGGCGCATCCCAGGGCAAGGCCGCCTGGCGGAGGCTGGGCATCGACCCGATGGGCATCGCAGACGGGCCGCCCGGCCCGGACGGGAAGTACCCCCGCGGCAGGGGGCTCACCGGCGACGCGGGCCAGACCGGGCTGATGCTGACCGTCGAGATGGCCGCCCGGCTGCAGGGCTTCCCGCCGGACTGGGAGTTCAGCGGCGGCAAGACCTCACGGTACAGGCAGGTCGGGAACGCGTTCCCTGCGCCCGCTGCGGCTGCCGTCGGGACCGCGATCAGGAACGCGCTGAAAGACACCGGATGACCACCCCAGCAGGCAGGACAGGAGACAGCAGCATGAACGGCGAGGACCGCAAGCAGCCCGGCGCGATGGGCGAGGAAGGCTTCACCAGCCTCACCGGGGCCGTCCTGGACAGCGCCCGGCCCCCGAAACCGGTGCGGCGGATGGCCGAGAGCATCCAGCGGGCCGCCGGCCGCGCGCCGGAAATCACCCGGCCGGGCGCGGCCCGCTGGCAGGTGGCCCTGGCCGGGCGCCGGGTCGCGGTCACCGTGGATTTCACCACCTCCCTCGGCGGGAAGGCGAAGTGGGCCGGGTCGGTGCTGACCGTGGACGGGAAACGCCGCCCGCTGGCCGCGGGCCCCGCCGAATTCGGGCGGCTGTGGCACAAGCTGGAGGACCGGCCGCAGCGCCCGGGGCTCATGCCGGTCCAGCCCGTGCCGGCCGGCGCGGCGGGCCCCCCGCTGGACGTGCGTATTATCTGTGACCGGCTCAGCGCGGCATTCGCGGGCCAGGACGACGTCACCCTGGAGACCGGGTACCAGGCAGGCGCCTGGACGGTGGGCGTGACACTCGCGCCTGATACGGGACTGCGGCTCGTGTTCACCCGGCACGGCAGTACGTGGGGCCTGCACGGCCTGCAGGTAATGCGGGACGGCAGGGACCTGTCCGCCAAGGCCGGCAAGGACATCGCCGCCGCCATCGCGCTGCTCGCCCCGCCCCCGGCCGGCACGCCGGCAGCCAGGCCGGCCGGCACGCCGTCACGCGGCGCCCGGGACACCGGGGTGGAGACCCGCAAGCGCGTGGTGATCCGGGAGTACCGGCGTGCCGGGCGCCGGCCCGGATGCTCCTGCCTGCGGGAGCCGGGGGCCGCGCCGTGACCGCCCCGGTGTGGCCCGCTGACTGGCACCGGGAAGCCCTGATCCGGGCGGACCGCTACACCGCCATGCGGCAGCTGCTGTGCCCTAGGTGCGGGAAGACCGGGCACGTATCCGGGGACTGCGGCCGGCCGGAACGGTACTGCCCGGGGGCCGGCTGCTATTACCTCGGCTTCGAGTGCGTTCAGGTGTGCCGGCCAGGTCACATCCAGGCGGTCGCGGGATGAGCGGGTGCCCTGGTACAGTCCGCCACCAGTTCACCGTCCGGGGCCATCCCGGGCTGCGGTCACCGGTGTGCGGCAGCTGCGGCGCGCCGAACCCCCGGCGGCTCTCCGGCCCGGAGTGGGCTGAGCTGGTGGCCGCCTACCAGGATGACCGCGGGATGGCGAGCCGGGCGCTGGCGCGAGCCATCGGGGCCAGGCGGGCAGAGCAGCGGGTCGCGGCGCGGAAGATCCGGGACATCCTGCAGGAGATCGATGAACAGAGGACCCGGTGAGCAGGCTGACCTTGATCCGGGGCAAGCTCGCCAGGCGGAACCTGACGAGGACCAGGAGGCGCGATGGTTACAGCTGCTGGGGCCTGAGACCGGGCAGCCCGGCCAACGCAGTAGCTAATATCGCCTGGATCGTCCTGGTCGCCGGCGGGGTCGTGGCCGCGATCGCAGTGCTGGCATGACCGTTTACGTGCTGCCGCCGTGGGTGCCGTCGGACTTGCCGTCCTTCGACGTGACCACGCACGACGGCAACGGCTGGCGCGGGTTCAGCCCGATGCTGCTCGGCCCGGTGATGCTGTACCACGGGCTGTGGTCCCGGACCGTCGAGAACGGCTGGCAGTACGCGAAGGTCTACCCCGGGTACGACAACGAGTCCTACTGGCCGTGGGCGCAGGCCGGGTGGGATAACCCGCGCGGCGTCCGGTACCCCATGGGCAAAGGCGCGGTCCCGCTGCATTCCGCCTGGGCCGCCGAGCGGCTGGGGTACATAGCAGCCCGGTGGCAGGACTACATCCCGCTGTACGTCCAGGCGGTGCGGTTCTACCAGCTGAACCTGCTGATCGCGCTGAAGCAGCACGCCAGCCAGGGTGACATCGTGATCCGCGACTTCGACGCCTACGACCACCGGGCGCTCGGCTACACCTGGGAAGACGTGATAGCCGACCCGGACCGGAAAATGGGCCATGGCTTCGTGCTTGCCATGATGCTTGACGGCGCGCTCTGACAAGGAACAGGAGACAAGATCATGACCGGCAAAGATGATGCTTACCGGGCGCTGCGGCGTTCGCTGGCCCGGCTCCGGCACGGGCTGTCCCGGCCGCCGTGCCGCTGCGGGGGCTGGCCGCACGACCCGGCTTCCTGCCCGCGGTCGCGGCGCTACCTGCGGAGCCATCCGTGACCGCCCGGGACGAGGCCGGCCAGGAGCAGGCAGCTCCCGTGCACCTGCGGGACGGGTACCTGTACAAGTCTTGCGGCCCGGAGCGGCTGCCGGACAGCCGCTCCCTGACCGGTGACTGGAGGCTGGTCACCTGCGAGCCGTGCAAGGCCACTGACCGGTACGCCAAGGCAATCGCCGACGAGCAGGAGCGGGCCCGGATGCCGCTGATCGGCCACGACGTGATGCTGATCAAGGGGCTGGCCCGGAAGCTGCACCGCGACGGCACGGCCGGGCACCTGTCCACGGATATACGGGACACGGCGGACGGCCGCGGGTTCTGGTTCGACGTCGCGATCGCCGAGCCGGACGGGACGCCGAGCAACCGGGTCGCCCGGGTGCAGGTCACTTTCGACCGGGTCGGGCAGCCCGCGGACCTCAAGGCGGCGGGCTGATGTGGCGTAAAAGAGGGGCCCCCGCCCGGCAGCGGCAGGAGCACCCGGACTCGCTGATCGAGTCGCAGCTGAAGCGGATCGACAGCCTGCACGCGGCGATCACCCGTCAGGAACAGATCGCCGCCGAGCTCCGGGAGCAGATGGCCGCGGCACGCGTGCAGCAGGACAAGGCCTCCAACTGGCTTCGCGGGCACCATACCGGGGAAGCCAATCTGGAGTTCGAGCTGAACATGAGGACCCAGCGGGAACGCGTCCAGGATGCCCTGAACGGGATCACCGCGGCCGAGGAGTTCATCGCCGCCAGGAACACCGAGATCGCCGAGCTCACTGCCCGGCTGACCGCCGTCGAGCGGTCCTACCTGGAGCCAGGGTAATGCCCGGTACCGGGCAGCGCGGCATGCGCATCCGGAGCACGAACCCCTTCGCCTTCCGCAGCGGGCAGTGGGCCCGGATCACGGGAACCGCGATGCTGCCCGTCCGGGGGGAGGACCGGGCGTGCTACCTCATCGAGTTCGGGGACGGGACCTGCGACTTCTGGCCCGTGCAGGACCCGGGCGCGGATTACGAGTTCGCCGGCGAGGGGTCTCCAGCCGGGTAACGGCGCCATAACAGTACCGGGACAGGCTGGGGTTAACCCCGCCAGCCTTCCGCCATCTCCGGTAACGTTCGATCGTTCCGGCACAAAGCCGGACACCAGAGATGGCGGAAGGATGTGTTATGCACATTCGGACACGAACCGGGGTGTTTGCCGCGAGCCTGCTTGCGGCAGCTGCCCTGGTCGCGGGCGGGGGAGCTCTGGCCGGTCCAGCCAGTGCCGCACCGCTCAGCTCCACGAACTGCGCGTTTTCTAACGGCTGCGCCACGCTGAACGGGACTGACGCGGCTGGCAACGCGGTCTCCATGGACGCGAAGTACCAGAACCCGAAGGAAATCGTGATCGGGTACCCGGACAAGCCGGGTGACGGCGCGACCAGCTTCGACGCGGTGATCCACTACACCAGCGCGAAGGGCGGCTACGCCGACACCGGCCTCACGGTCAAGGACTTCGACAACACGTGTCACACCTCGACGTCGAGTGACCACACGCCTGCAGTCACCGGAAACACCCTTGCGACTGGCGCTATCACGGCAGGCGGCAACAACCTCGCTGTAAGCACATTCCCAGACGGTGTGACTTTCACCGGCGAGAACACTCAGACACTCAACT
>Ga0210383_10000893_pt1 | contig 27597 bp, 23 predicted proteins | sample IncBWC14OmetaG_FD_160072 | JGI IMG/M metagenome (GOLD analysis project Ga0210383, IMG submission 160072) | Forest soil microbial communities from Barre Woods Harvard Forest LTER site, Petersham, Massachusetts, United States - Inc-BW-C-14-O ... | reverse complement strand
ATCGAGACATGAACTATCTGCTGCTGAAGGCGCAGCGCTTGGCCGCCACCAAGACCGAATTCGTCGCTTTTCAGAAAGCCGCGTAGAATGTGCACTCTTACAGATTGTTGTGTAGAACCGAAAAGTCGTTCGCCATGGCCAACCACAATTTCCAACCACAATTTCCTTGTATTACATGCCGTAATACGGCAGACTCATGCGTTTGCTTGCCATATGGCTTCTCCTCTGACTTTGAGACTCGACGCGAAGACCAGAAAACAGATCGAGCGCATCGCTCGCCGCAGACAAGTCTCCGTCTCCGAGGTAATACGTCTCGCGATCGCTGCGTGGGCGGAGTAGCAAGAGCCGATCGCCGCGCCCTATGAGGCGATTGCGGATTTGAGCGGCGTGGTCCGTGGCGGGATGCCCGGTCGCTCCACTCAGATGGGCCGCCGATTCTCCGAAATCCTCAAGAAGCGGCGGAATCGCAAGTGATCCTTATCGACGCTGGACCACTTGTGGCGCTGGTCGATGCTGACGATCAGTATCACGAAAAGTGCGTCGATTGCTTGAAGAGCTTGCGAGAGCCCTTGGTCACCGTGTGGCCTCCCCTCGTCGAAGCCGTTTATTTGCCAGGGGATCTTCCGCAAGCCCAGGAAGCTCTCTGGGAGATGTTGGCGCGAGGAGCTGTGCGACTCCTCACCTCGACCTGGTAGACATACCCCGCATACGAGAGCTCATGATTAAGTATGCCGACCGCCCGATGGACCTCGCGGACGCGGCACTTGTCAGAGTGGCTGAGCGAGAAGGCATCAGGAGGATCTTCACAGTGGAGCGCAACGATTTCACGGTCTATCGCCTTCATGGACGGGTCGGTCTTGCAATCGTCCCATAGTAGAACTCCGGAATACGAGTCACCGTTGTCCCGATCAGCTCGACCCAGTCGAGTCGCTCAGCCGTCTTTGGCTCGTGGTCGGTCGATTGCCCTAACTTTTTCAGGCGCGAGTAATCGAGACGCTCGGCGAAGCCGCGGACAGAAGCTGGAAGACTTGAAGCGAGCCCTCGATAAACCGGACACGCAGTAAAGATAATTTCTCTGCTGGGTTGCGTTTTTGGTGCCCCATCTTCCAACGACGAGAGATTGGCCAAAACGAGACTTCGGAGGACAGTCCCACACTCATTCGCGACAGCGCGGGCCAAAAACGCTGTTGGCCATGGAGTTCCTGGTTCGCGGCGCCCGCTAAGAACCCGATATTTGAAGAAAATCTTTCCCGAGTGCAAGATATTCAATTGTCACTTAACGAATTTGCCCGCAGCTGCATCAGAGAGTTGTGACTTTAAGTGCTCAGCCTCGATCACATATGGCCCGCATCCTCGTCGTGGATGACAATGCGGTCATGCGTCGCACATTGAGAAATCTTCTGGAGAGCCACGAAGATTGGAGAGTGTGCGATGAGGCATCCGATGGACGTGAAGCTGTTACGAAATTCGATAAAGAAAAGTTTGATGTCGTCGTGCTTGACTTTCAAATGCCCGGAATGAATGGACTGGACGCGGCGAAACAGATCACATCGCGTTCCCCGAGTACGCCCATTCTGATGGTCACACTCCACCACTCGCCCCAACTTGCCGAGGAAGCCCGAAAGGTCGGCATCCGCGGAATCTGTCCAAAGGCTGATATCGGATGTGTTGTGGAAGGCGTTACGGCAATTCTCGATAACAGGTCATACTTCAAGAACTAGGCGTTAGGCACACAACAATAACTTGTAAAATAAGCTTCTGGCCCTGTTTGCGGAAAATGGGCACGGGGCGCTCTCACAGGATGCCGATGACCGAACGCGCCCCGTTCAGCGAACAGCAGATGCCCGCCTTGCCCTCGCCCAGCATATTTTTTTCGACGGAACCGAACTTTAATTCCCGTTAACCGCTCTTTCAAACATGCACGCCTCATCGCATCCGAAGGAGCTTTCGCCCTCCGATCAAACTCTTCTTGTGCTCCTCGCCCAGGCCGGCGACCGGCCTGCCCTGGAACAGCTCCTCCGTAACAGCCATGCGCCGCTGCGCCGCTACATCACCCGCTTGGCTGGGGCCGATCTCGCCGACGACATTCTCCAGGAGACTTCAATCCAAATTTTCCGTAAACTCCCGTTCTTGCGCGAGCCCACTGTCTTCCACGCCTGGGCTCTCCGTATCGCCTCGCGCATCGCGATCAGCCATCTCAAACGCGCCCATCGCTGGCAACCCCTCGACGACTCTCCACTCGGAACCTTCACTCCCAATCCCGACCTTGGCGGGCCACCCGATGCCGCCTTCTTCTCTCTTCTCGACCACGTCTCGCCCGCCAGCCGAGCAGTCCTGCTTCTTCACTACCAGCACGATCTTTCGCTCGAAGAAACCGCAGCTGTTCTCGAAATTCCTGTCGGCACCGCCAAGTCGCGTCTCCATTATGGAGTCGCGACACTCCGCAAACACCTCACTCTTGAAAGGAAACCAGTATGAGTCCCGACTTCCAACAGCCCAACTCCGAAAATACGAACGCCGAAATCACTTTCGTCCAACAGGCCCTTGCAGCCGCAGACAGGTCGGAACGCCTTTCTCGAATTATCGTCGTCGTGCTTGGCATTCTCGCCGTCGCCGCGTTCATCTGGATGCACCTCCACATGTTCCCGCCAGAGACTCTGGGTGGGCTATTGCATTCGTTGCTTCGCGTCGATCTCTTTTTCCTTGTCGTTATTTTCGCCCTCACCATGTATCTTCGGCATGCCATCAATGAAAACACCCGCATCATCCTTCGGGCGCTTGCCAACACGCGCAACCGCTAACCTTGTTCACCGCAGACGAAAGCGCGGACCGCCCTGGCCCGCGCTCATGCCTGTGCATCTGATTCGTATTCGCCCAACCTGGAATTTGACGACGTGCGGGAGGCAGTGGCGACTGGCAGTTTCCACATTTCTCGGGGATGCTGAAGACCACTTCTTAGAAGATTAAGGGCCGAGTGTCCTCCAAACCCCGTACAGGATAGTTTCCGGTTTGCTGACCATCCAGAGAGTTGAGTAACGCAAGCGCCTTTGTCGGACCAAATTCACTGGGGTTCCACACCTCACGACAAGCCCGTCAGGAGTTCGATTATCGAGCCGTTCTTTGCTAACTGGAGGCGCGCCACATCTTCCAAAGCTCTTCGCAAGGTGGCAATAGGTACATTTCCGAATCTGATGCGCCATTCTCTTTCTGCTTCCCCTATTCGTTCGTCGTACCCCTCACTGACGGCGGATCCTCTTGTGGTCAAGTGAACCATCTCATTGTCATTGCGGCGAGTCACGCGCAGGAAACCATGACGGCGCAATGCTGAAATGCCCGCAGAATCACCAAGTCCTTGCAGCTGGCGGCCTTCGGGAGGAATGCGTTTGATCACGCTAGCGCTCAGCGAGAGTGCAACTGATGACTTTTCCTCGTAGCAAATCGCGAAGGCAACTAGGGTTTGCGACAGTAAAGCCGAGATCGAAAGGTTCGGCACGCTATCGCCGTTCTCGCGAGGCACTGCTTTCCAGTCCTGCCCGTTGCCACCCGTGATGCTTGCGTCCGCCGCCCCATACGTCGCCGGGTAGTGGGGATGCTCCAACGGCAACGCAGCGACAACCTTTTGAAGGGATCTGCGGAGGTTCTTCGTTGTTTCGGCACCGATCGCCGCGCCCCACCGCTCTTCGGCTGCGCACTGGAGTGAATGCCACCGAGATGCAACCTCCATGCCGCGAACCGTTAGCCGCACCGTCACCTGGCCGCGGCCATATTTCGAGTCCTGGCACCATCCATTTCTGACTGCGGATGAAATTCTCGATCGCACTGCTCGCTTCGATAGGCGGAGCAGTGCTGGCAGTTCTCGCTGATCGATGGCCGTATTCCCGAGCACTCGCAGAAGGTTCGCCCACTGGTCAAGGGAGGGCATCCCGACTCTACCAGCTCCTTTTTCGATATAAACCTGCTCCAATCCGCTGAGGACGTTGCAGAGCAATGACGGCAGCGTCGCAGATGTAGTCATTTTTCCATGGTAAGGTCAAGCGAAACGACATCTCAAGTATTTCGCGCGGCGCTCAGGGATTACTAGCGAGAAGTGGCTGTGTGGGAAGTGATCCGCGATTGGTCTTTGGCGCACAGCTAAATCTTACGGCGGTCCTGAGACCGAACGATTCTATTCCTTGCCGATCTTCAGGGAGCTTTAAGGTTAGCAATGTAGTTTTAAAACTCACCAGTGGGCGGACCGAAATCTCCGTCTCCGCTTTTTCGTCGTCCCCCAATCCGTCTTGAAATGCAGCGATCAGGGACGCGATGCCACACGCGACGCCAACAGAGCAGCCAGCGCTTGTCGATGTACTGCTAATGGTTGATTTTGACGGCAATACTGGTGACGAAATTGGGACTCCGGCATGGCGAAGATGAAGAAACCACAGCCAGGGCGGACGGAAAACCCCACTCGCGAAAGCAATTTGGCAATGCAATGGCTGTTGACTGCGTCTGTTCGAGGTAACGAGTCATGAGGACGTGCTCCTCATCAGGACTTGAAGGAAAGCCGAATGCGCAGGAGTCTGACCTCCGCCGACAACAATCTTGAGCGCCGCATCTTCGTTTCCTTTGGGTTTGCCGCCGCGGTGACTGCTGTTTTTGCTCTGATCTGCCCTGCGTTATTAGTTCTAATTGTGATGGCTTACGCTAGTTTCGTAATTCATAAGTCGGTCGAGATCGAATGGGGCGTGCTGGGCATGCTCGACGACCCCCTGGGAGCAGTGGCGTGTGGTGTGGTCTTCATCGCTTTGTTCGTGTGGAGAATCCGCCGCTAGACCCGGTTCGTCCTAACCCCGTGATTGACAGTATGGTCAAGGCAAAGCGATGTCGAATCCATGGAGATGTATCCCGAGGGTTTCATTCCCGCCCTCCTTGCGCGCTTCAGTGAGACTTAAGGTTGCGCCCCTAATCTGCAAAGCATGAGCCGGATCGATCGAAATCTGCTTAACCTTGTCGCAGGAGCGCTTGCGTTAATAAGCGCCGCCGGTTTCGCTGCGACGTCCTTCGCGCAAGAGGTGAAGACGGGCAGTCCGGCCGTTATCTCCCTTGCAGAAGCGATTCACCGGGCACAACAAAATGAGCCAGCCTTCGCCAGTGCGCTTGCGGCGCAGAAATCGGCGGCCATCGATCGTTACCTTGGCAGAGCTGCTCTGCTGCCCTCGGTCGTATATCACAATCAGGTGCTCTATACCCAGCCGAACGGACAAACCAATCAAATCGTCCAGAGCGGGACACAGCTCCCTCCGATCTTTATTGCGAACAATGCGGTTCACGAATACATCAGTCAGGCCTCGATTAACGAAACCGTCGGGCTGAAGCAGTTCGCGGATGCGCAAGTTGCGGCTGCCAACGCGGCGCGGGCTTCTGCGGAGTTGGAAGTTGCGCGCCGGGGACTCATCTTGAGCGTCGTCAGCCTGTACTATTCGGTCTCAGCTTTTGAGACAAAGCAGCATGTTCTGGAAGAGGCCCTTCGTGAGGCGCAGTCGTTCACGGATCTGACCGAGAAACGCGAGGCCGCGCGTGAAGGCGCACATGCCGATGTGGTAAAGGCCCAACTGCAGCAGCAGCAGCGTCAGCGCGATTTGAGCGACGGGGCCCTGGCGGCGGACAAGTCGCGACTCGAACTGGCAGTGCTTCTGTTTCCCGACCCCCGGACGCCTTTCTCCACCGAGGCGCCAGGCCCGCCTCCGGAACTCCCCAATCGCGAGGACGTGAACCGGCTGGCATCCGCCAACAATCCCGAATTACGAAGCGCCCTGGCTGGAGTGCAGGCCGGCAATGCGGAAGTGACCGCTGCGCGGGCGGCCTATTTGCCTGATCTAGACCTGAACTTCAGTTACGGGATCGACGCAGCACAGTTCGCCAAGCGGGGCCCCGACGATGTGAGTAACCTGGGATACTCGATCAGCGCGACGCTCGACATTCCCGTGTGGGACTGGTTCTCGACGCAGAAGCGTATTAAGCAGAGCGAAATCAAGCGCGATGCCGCAAGAGTAACGGCGACCGCGGCGCAGAGGAGAGTGATTGCGGCGCTGGAAGAGGTGTATGCCGAGGCAGTTGCTGCACGGGATCAAATGGATCTCCTCGATCTGAGTGTACGCACGGCAGAGGAGAGCCTGCGGCTCACCAAGCTTCGTTACTCATCCGGCGAGGCAACTGTATTTGAAGTGGTCGACGCCGAGACTGCATATCTTTCGGTAGAAACTGCACAGGCGGAAGGAGTGGTCCGGTACCAGACCGCCCTGGCAGGACTGCGAGTGCTGACAGGAACCCTGTGAACGCAAATCTGAATTCTTTTCCGCGACCAGCCCTCCGCTTGCAGGCCATTCTGCTGGCAGGCCTATCGCTTTGTGCCGTATTTCTGCAGGCCTGCAAGAAAACAGGCGACGCCGATGCAGCTGCCGTTGTGACGGTGCAGGCGGAGCATCCAGAGGTTGGCGAGATTTCTGAGCGCATCGCGGCCGACGCGACACTTTCCCCCGTGGCGCAGGCCGCCATCTCACCGAAAATCACCGCACCGGTGCGCGAGTTTTACGTGCAGCGCGGCTCGAAAGTGAAAGCCGGACAACTGCTGGCCGTGCTGGAAAATCGCGACCTCAGCGCGCAGGCGCTGGATAACAAGGGTCAGTATGCGGCGGCGCGGGCGTCGTTCGATATGCAAACGAAGGCGCAAGTGCCGGAGGACTACCGCAAGGCTGAGTTGGAGGTGGCCCAGGCGAAAGCGCAGCTTGAATTGCAGAAGCAGATTGTTGCCGCGCGCAAGAAACTTCTCGCCGAAGGCGCTATCCCCGGTAGGGACTATGACACGGCGGCCGCGGCTCTGGTCCAGGCGCAGGCGGCCTATGATGTGGCGCAGAACCATCTGGACTCGCTGAAAGCCGTAAGCCGCGCGGCTTCGCTCGAACAGGCGGAGGGTCAACTCTCATCCGCCGAAGCAAAATATCTAGCCGCCCAGGCTCAAGTTTCGTACTCCGAAGTGCGCAGCCCGATCACGGGGGTCGTAACCGACCGGCCGCTTTTTCCTGGCGAAACCGCGAACTCCGGCAGCCCACTCATTACGGTGATGGATACATCTTCGCTGCTCGCGAAAGTTCATCTGTCGCAGACGGTGGCGCAGCGGTTGAAAGTTGGCGATGCTGCTTCGATTGTGATTCCTGGCACGGATGGGCCGGTGCCGGCGAAGGTGTTTCTGGTGAGTCCCGCACTCGATCCCGGCAGCACAACGGTGGAGGTGTGGATTCGGCTAGATAACCGTAAGGGGACGTACAAGGCAGGGACCCCGGCGGCAATCTCGATTAAGGGAACAGCGGTTGCGAAGGCGGTGAAGGTGCCGCTCTCCGCGGTGCTCACCGCCACGGACGGCGCAAAATCCGTGATGCTGGTTGGGCCCGATGGCGCTGCCCATAAACAGGTTGTGCAACTCGGCTTGAATGACGGCGAGGATGTTCAAGTTACCCAGGGACTGAGTGGAGCGGAGACGGTCATCACGACTGGAGCCTACGGCCTGGACGACGGAACGAAAGTGAAGGTTGGCAAGGCGGGCGAAGATGAGGATAAGGCAGGCGGAGAGGCGAAGTGATGGAACAGCGTCAACCGCCCCACGCTGGGGAAACCTTCTGGCTCGTCCGCTATCGCGGTTCGGTTTTCTTTTTCCTTATCGTGTTCTCGCTGGCAGGGATTTATGCGGCGGAGCAGGTTCCCATCTCAGTCTTCCCCGAGACAAATTTTCCGCGCGTGGTGATCGGCATCGACAACGGCGTGATGCCGGTCGAGCAGATGCAGGTGACGATTACCAAACCGATCGAAGATGCGGTCAATTCGGTTCCCGACCTGGTTACGGTTCGCTCCACAACCAGCCGCGGGTCGGCGGAAGTGAGCCTGTTCTTCGACTGGAGCGTCGATATGTTCCGCACGCTTCAGCTGGTGGACGCAGCCATCAGCAAGGCGCGGCAGACCCTTCCAGCCACTGCCATCATCACGACGAATCGTCTTACGTTCGCGACTTTTCCCATTCTTGGTTACAGTCTTACGTCCGACCGGCTCTCACAAACCCAGCTCTGGGAGTTGGCCACATATGAGCTCAAGCCGCCGCTGAACCGGGTCGCGGGAGTCAGCACCATCACGGTGCAGGGCGGCAAGACTCCAGAGTTTCACATCGTGCCGAACATGGCGCGGATGCAGACCGCCGGCGTGACGATTCTCGACCTAGTCAATGCTGTACAGTCATCGAACATCATTGACTCGCCGGGACTCTACGAAGCCAATCATCAGTTGATCCTTGGCCTTGTCGGAGCGCAAGCGCATGACGCCGATCAACTGGGCCGGCTGGTGGTGAAAACGACGGCGGCCGGAGTTGCGGTGCGTGTGGCGGACGTGGCGACGGTCCAGAACGGCGTGTTGCCTGTCTATACTGCTGTCACCGCGAATGACAGTGCGGCTGTTCTCCTAAACGTCGCGCGTCAACCTTCCAGCAATACAGTGGCGGTGGCCGACGGAATCGCGGAAAAAGTTCAGCAACTCCGCAAGACGCTGCCGGCGGGCGTGCGTCTCGAACCCTACTACGATCAGTCGGAATTGGTGCGGGACAGTATTCGGAGCGTCCGCGATGCCATCCTCATCGGACTTCTGCTGGCATGCGTCATCCTGTTTCTTTTCCTGAGCGATTGGACGTCATCGCTGGTCGCGGGCTTGGTGATTCCTGTCACCGTGGCGATCACCATCCTGTTTCTGTGGGCGATCGGACAAAGCTTCAACCTGATGACGCTTGGCGGACTGGCGGCGGCGATGGGATTGGTGATCGACGATGCGATCGTGGTGGTGGAGAATATCGTCTCGCATCGCGACCGGGGCGAGTCACGCGCTCGCGCTGCCCGTCTTGCCTTGCGCGAGATCGCCGTGCCTCTGGTGGGATCGACCGTCACACCCGTCGTTGTCTTTCTGCCTCTGGTCTCGGTCACAGGGGTGACCGGAAGTTTCTTCCGCGCCCTCGCGATCACGATGACGGCGGCGCTTCTTACATCGCTGCTTCTGGCCGTCACCTGGACTCCCGCGCTCAGCCTCGTGTTTCTGAGGGAGCGTCGCGGAGAGACGGATGACGAGACAGATGACGTCACGGACGAGCATCGCGATGAGCACGGACGCGTCATGCGCATGGTGCTGCGGTGGCATGAGCGTGGCCTAGGTTGGGCGCTGAGCCGCCCGTTCATGTTGTTGGGCCTGTGCGCAGCTCTCGCCATCGGCAGCTTACTTTGCTATCGCGGGCTCGGGTCCGATCTTCTGCCCGAGATGGATGAAGGCGGATTCGTTCTCGACTACATCATGCCCGCGGGCAGCTCACTGTCGGAGACCAATCGAGTGCTTGAGCACGTCAATCGAATTCTTCGCAGCATGCCGGAGGTTGAAAGCACTTCTCGGCGCACCGGCCTGCAGATGGGGTTCGCCGCCGTCACCGAGGCCAACACCGGCGATGTTACGGTGAAGTTGAAAAGCAAGCGCGACCGCGGCATCGACGAAGTCATCGCGGACGTGCGCGCCGAAATCAAGAAGACCGAACCGGAGCTTGACGTGGAGTTCACGCAGGTTCTGCAGGACATGATCGGCGATTTATCGAACGCGCCGGAGCCCATTCAGATTAAGGTGTTCGCGAGTGATCCGGCTCTGCTGGCGGACCTGGGTCCGCGGATTGGCGATGCGCTCGGCAAAATCGGCGGCGTCGTGGACATCCAGAACGGAATCGAGAATACGATCAGCGGCCCCGCGACAAACTTTCAGATCAATCCCATCGTTGCGGGGCGCATGGGCTTCACGCCAGTCGAGATTGCCGAAGACGCGACCTCCATACTGGACGGCGTGACCACGACCGATCCGCTGATTGCGAATGGACGGCCTTACACGGTTCGCGTCCGCTTGGGGGACGAGACACGGCAATCGCTAGATAGCATCCAGAACACGGTATTCAATAGTTTGACCGGCAAACTGGCAACGCTGGGATCGTTGGCGCAGGTGACGCAGTTGCCTCCGCAAAACGAAATCAGACGCGAGAACCTGCAACAGCTCATCATCGTGACCGCCAGGCTGGAAGGTTCCGATCTTGGAACCGCGATCGCGAAGGTGCAACGCACCATCACGGCGATGCACCTGCCGCCCACGGTGAGAATCGAGTACGGCGGAACTTATCAGGAACAACAGCAATCCTTTCACGAACTGTTGCGAGTGCTCGTTCTGTCTCTGGCGCTGGTGTTCGGAGTGCTGATGGTTGAGTTCCGCAACTTTTCTGCGCCGATCGCGATCCTCGCGTCGTCGGTGCTTTCCATCGCAGGTGTGGTCTTCGCATTGCTCGTCACGGGCACGACCTTCAACGTCGCATCTTTTATGGGACTGATCATGGTGATCGGCATCGTAGCGAAGAACGGCATCCTGCTGTTGGATGCAGATGAGCGCTACCGCGGTGAAGGCGTGTCCGCGCGCGATGCCATGATTCATGCCGCGCAACGCCGTCTGCGGCCTATTCTCATGACGGCGGCGGCGGCGATCTGTGGAATGCTGCCGCTCGCGTTTGCGCTGGGCTCCGGATCGCAGATGCTGCAACCGCTGGCCATCGCCGTGATCGGCGGCCTGGTGATTTCGATGGTGTTGAGCCTGATTGTCACGCCGGTGGTTTACCACTTGCTGACTCGAGGCGAACGCCAGACCGCATAAGCCAGCCAGCATAAGAAAAGGCCTGCGCTTGCAAGTCGCAGGCCTGGTTCGTTCATGGTTTCGAAGGATCTCCCCTTCGCTACGGCTGAACAACAATGATCTCGAAGCTGTCTGGCACCACGGACCGGCGGGGATGTGGCATGGCTTCGGTTGGCGCCGGCGGTGGCCCGAACTGCGCCGTTACCAGATAGACGCGGCCGGTGGAGGCATCGAACGCCATCGTACGCGCACCTTTTTCTGTTTTCACATTCTGGAGCGCGGGAAAACCCGGCTTCCCGGAATCCACAACGGTGAGAGTGCCATCGCCCCCATTGGAGGAGAATGCCAATCCATGCTTGGGATCAAAACCAGCGGCATCGGGTCCGTCGCCAATCGCAGCCAGACCCAGAACCTTGCCAGAGTCATAATCGACGACCACCATCTTTCCCCCGTCGCAGACCGAGAAGAGACGATGCTTCTCGCGGTCAATGGACATCCCGGAAGGCGATTCGCAGCCCGGCAGCGGCCATGTGGCAATGAGTTTTCGATTGGCTGCATCGAGCTTCACGATTTCATTCTTATCCTCGATGTTCGCAAACACCGATCCCTGCCCATCGGCTTGTGGAAACTCCGGCTTGCCGGGCAGCGGTACCGTAGCGACGACCGTGTTGGAAGCGGAGTCCAGCACCGAGATATTGCTGCTGCGCCCGTTGAAAGCCCACACAGTTTTCGTCACCGGCTCAAATGTGATGCCGTCGGGATTCGTGCCAGCCGGCACGGTTGCCAGGACGGAGAAATCGGCGCGATTGAAGACGACGATGGCGTTTCCCGCGCCGTCGCTGATGTAGCCGGTCCTTCCATCGGTGTTCAGCGCGACGCCGTGCGTGCTCTTCAGGCCGGTGATGGCGCCAACCGGCTTGCCGGTGGTCGTATCCACAACTTCGACTCGTGAGTTGTGCGTGATGTAAAGACGATGCGCGGCATCGTCGCTCAGCAGATAGTCCCAGCCTCCCTGCCCGCCAACCTTCCAGTGTTCGGTAACGTGATAATTCTGCGCAGCGCATAGCGTAGCCAGGGAAACGACGGCCGCCGCGACTATTCCTCGATAAAGGCGCATTGTGAACTCCTAGTGGAGAGGACTCGGCATTGCTGCCGGCCTTGCAAGTATCGCTACTCCGCCTTAAGCGAAGCTGAAAGTGCGGAAGATGCCACGACCTTCACCGGGAGCGCCACGGTTACCACAGCGCCACCCAAAGCGTCGTTCGCGATTTCGATCGACCCTCCGGCACGCTCACAGATCGCCTTGCAGATCGAAAGTCCAAGGCCGGTGCCCCCGCTCTTTCGGCTGCGCGACGGATCACCCCGATAGAAGGGCTCGAAGACATGATCGCGATCTTCGTCGGAGATACCTTCTCCCTGGTCACGAACAGTCAGCCGGGCTGTGTCATCGTCGACGGTCACTGCCATGCGCACAGTGGCGCCGTCGGGGCTATGCTGCAGGGCGTTCAACAGAATGTTCGAGCACAACAAAAGGGCGTCGCGGCTATCGATCGGCAGCCTGACATCAGTATTAGGATTGATTTCGACCGCAACTTCGATGGATTTCAACTGAGCGAAAGGCTTGCTCTGATGCACAGCGTCCGCGATCACATCGCGAAGGGAACAAGCAAGAGAACAAGTCTGAGACGTCGCTGATGAATTGTAATTCTCGGCTGGCTGTTCGAGTCGCGCCAGGGTGAGCATCTTCTCCACGGTGGACTCGAGTCGGGTAATGTCTTCCAGACTCAGCGCCAACCCCTGGCCGTACTCGTCGAGAGTGCGCTTCCGCATGGAAAGCAGTTGCAGCGACGACTTCACGATGGCCACATCGGTCTTGAGTTCGTGCGCGGCATCGCTGGTGAATCGCTTCTGCTGCTCGAACGAACGCTGCAGACGCGCGAGCGCAGCTTCGAGAGCTGCGGCCAGAGGCCGCAACTCTGAAGTCTTTTTCGCGCTCTCAGGCGCGTGGAATTGCCAGTCGCCCGGCCCGATGCGCTCCGCTTCATAAGCGAGTTCATGAACCGGTGACAGTCCCTTCCGCACCAGCCACGCCATAAGGGCTGCGGTAAGGCCCAGAAGGAAAGCGGTAGCAATGGCAAAGAAGCGAACCGCCTCCCGGACCTCATGCCAGACATGGCGTAAGGGGGTTCCATAAATGATGGCGATGCTGTGGCGAACTCCGCCGTTCGCTTTACCTGGATCAACGATCCGAGTGCCATTCAGAACGATGAAGCGGTAATCGCGGCCGCTAACGCGTATGTTGCGAAAGAGCGGCGCGCCGGATGCGGTTGCCTCCAGATGTGGCGGCTCTCCGGCGGAACCGAGCACTTTACCGCCCTCGTCCTCAACCCGAAAGACTGCATCTTTGGCAAGCCGCACTCCGCGCATGTCGAGCATGACGTTGTCGCCTTCGTCTTCTGTGTCCTGAACAGCGCCCATCAGCGACTCGGCAGTCGCAACGAGAGAGGTATCGAAAATTTCGAGCTGCACGCTCCACTCGTGAACTGTGATGGCGGTAATCAGGGCGGCTGCCGACAGGAGTTCAAGAATTAGGACGGTGACCACGAGGCGTCGCGTGATGGAGACGGAGGCGGAGCTTTTCATTGCGAGCCGGCCTCCTCGCGGAGACGGTATCCGCGATGCCGCAGAGTCTCGATCAACGGTTCCGTGCCCGCGACGTTCAGTTTTCTTCGCAAATTCGAGATATGAGCTTCGATCACGTTGGAATGATGTTCCCAATCGAAATCGTACAAGTGCTCCAGCAATTCCTGCTGTGAAACCACGGCGCGGGGTCGATGAATAAGGTATTCAAGAATTCGGTATTCCGTCGGCGAGAGATCGAGAACTTGACCTCGCCGGCGGACGGTTTGCTGCACGGTATTCAATTCCAGATCCGAAACCGCCAGCACCGGCGTAGAGACGCCCTTAGCGCGGCGGATGAGAGCTTTGATTCGGGCGAGAAGTTCGCCCAGGTCAAATGGTTTGCTGAGATAGTCGTCGGCCCCAGCATTCAGCAGATTGACGATCGATTCCTTGCTTTCCTGTGCCGTGAGAATGAGGACCGGGGTGTGAAGTTTCCTTCGTCGCAGGTCCTGTAGCACACGCTGACCGCTCTTGCCGGGAAGCATCAGGTCGAGGACGATCGCATCGTAGACGCCCTGTTCGGCGAGGAGCGAACCGGCTTCTCCGTCGGCGGCATGATCCACTGCCAGCCCGGTCTCGCGCAGGGCAGCAACAATATTCTCGGCAAGCCGCTGCTCGTCTTCGACCAGGAGTACGCGCATGACATGACAACCTGAGAATATTGTCTCAAAGCTTGCTTAAATGTGGCTGAACTTGGAAAGGTGGTGACTAACGGTATCGGGAAGCTGGGGTTTTTATGGTTCCATCACTGCAAATCCATGGGATAGTGTGTCGCAATGGGGAAGGTGTCAGTGGGTCTTCAGAGCGAAAAGCATTTTCGTACAATAAACCTACAATGGATCGGGCATTGGGGCTTTTTTTGCCCTTCTAGCACCTCCTGGAATCAATAAGTTACGCGTTATCAATAATGATTAGGTCGACTCCCGCCGTCTCCACCAATATTTCCTTTATTACTTTATTATCAATTGTTTACTGGTACATTATAATTTCGTACAATAACATTCTGCGGAGCTGGGTTCTCCGCTGTGCTTCTCTCACGGTTTTCCTTCTCGCCGATCACGCACCGATAGTTCCGGATGGGCCCGAAGTGATCCGCCTGCGGCCCGCGAGTTTCTCGAACTGGCTTGGCACTAGCCTCCAATCCCGCTCGGCTCCCAGGCGAAAAGGCGACGAGCGTCACACATCTCTTGCAGAACCTGCACCTGCGGTTGCGAAATGCTGAGCTACCTCCGAGCGCTGGTTCTTCGTTTTGGCCGGCGCGAAGTCGAGCACCACGCGTGACGGCACATCGCCGTGCTCAAGGCGCTCGAAGATTTGGTTGATCGAAGACAGGGGCTGCAGCTCGATATCGGCTTTGACCTTGCCCCCGATAGCGAAGGAGAGGGCTTCGGCCATGTCCTGGCGCGTGCCGACGAATGAGCCGCGGAGGGTTATACAGTTCGCTACAACATCGAAAAGCGGAACTGGGAATTCGCCTGGCGGTAGTCCGACCAATACGCAAGTGCCACGCTTGCGGGTCATGGCAACGCCCTGCTTGAATGCAATGAGCGAAGGCGCCGTAATCAGAACGCCGTGAGCTCCGCCGCCGGTCGCCTTCTTAACCGCGGCTGCCGGGTCTCCAGTCTTGGCATTGATCACGAAATCGGCGCCAAGGCGCGTGGCATGGGCCAGCTTGCCGTCGTCAATATCGATTGCACAGATGAGTAGCCCCATGGCCTTCGCATACTGAATGGCTAGGTGGCCAAGTCCACCAGCGCCAGAGATAGCTACCCATTCGCCGGGCCGTGCCTCGGTCTCCTTGATGCCTTTGTAAGTCGTGATTCCGGCGCAAATTAGCGGCGCGGCTTCCGCAGCCGTAAGACTGGCAGGAATATGGGCAACATAATTCGGATCGGCGAGGAGGTATTCGGCGAAACCGCCGTTCCTGGTGTAGCCGCCGAACTGTGCCTCAGCACACACCGTTTCCCAGCCAGTCAAGCAGTACTCGCAGTGACCACACGCCGAGTAGAGCCACGGCACCCCGACACGATCACCCTCCTTCACAATTGTCACGCCCGATCCAACGGAAGTGACCAAACCGATAGCCTCATGACCGGGAACGAACGGAAGTGTGGGCTTGACGGGCCAGTCACCGTGGGCCGCATGGAGATCGGTGTGGCATACTCCGCAGGCCTCGGTTTTCACCAAGATTTGGCCTGCTCCGGGAGTGGGAACGTCCCATTCCACGAGCTCCAACGGTTTCCCGAATTGTTCGACGACCGCAGCGTGCATCTTGGGTGACATGGATTGCTCCTCATTTTGTCTGTCAGGAAATTCGAGCTTAGCAACGGACCTCTCGTTCTTCTGAGCAAGAGTGCTCACTGTTCCTCCGCCTGTTGGGTGTACTTTCTGCAAGAGGAAAATATGGATCACAGTGAGTCAGTCCGGAAATTTGAACACTTGACGTTGAAACAAGCCGACCACGCACACGACGCGGCAACTGAACTTGAAGGCTTGGTCTTGCTTATGCCCAGTGAGAAATCTCGACCGCTCGCACAGCTTCAGGTGAAGGCCAGTCACAAACAAGCCAGAGAATTTCGCGAGCTAGCGCAACAAATCCTGTGGCAGTACAAAAATGCGGGGTTACCTGCGACGCGTCAATACGTGCTTCCCGGCAAGGGCTACGCCGATCTTGTGTTCGATAGCGACGCGGACCTGGCCACCGTCGAGAAGAACCTCTACGACGCCATCGTGGAGAAGCGCTCTCTCGCCGCCGCGCAACAATCCTCCGTCGGCCAGAAGGTCAGATAAAGAGCCCCGGTCGGCCATTTCTCACTGAGCGAGTAGTGGCGATGTTATGTCAATTGACGCTCGCGCCGCCCGTTGCCTATGCCTTGTCCAGAGTGGTCGTTTTTGACCATACGGCGATCGGAACACCGCGTAACGTAGGGTGCATCTCAATCGATCATGTCGCATCGTCGAAATGTTTGATCGCAAATTGGAGTAAGTGGAATGGCTACTCAACTATGCCAGAAATGCAAACAAGCCCATGCCGGTCACGTCTGCGATTACGACGAAAAAGGTGAATGCACCGAGACGATTGACGCCAATGAAGTTGCTCAACCCTCTGACGCACCATCGCAGAAACAAGCCGGCACACGTTCCGAAAATTAACCCCGAGGCCGGAAGTCCCCTGCAACCCGCCAGATTTGGGCTGCGCGGCAGATGATGATGGGATACGCAATCCCAATATGAGCATTTTAGAAGCCGAAAAGAGGCGAGAGCCAGACTCAGTCCCAACTGATGTTCTTCTCGTATTGAGTGGCCAGAAATCCTCGTTGCTCGAACGAACCCTGGCTTAGAAACCTGCACCTTTGGCTGCGAAATGCTGGTCTACCTCCGAACGCTAGTCTTTTGTGTTGGTTGGGGCAAAGTCGAAGAACACGCGTAACGGCACGTCGCCCTGTTCAGGGCGTTCAAAGATCTGCTTGATCGAAGATAGGGGCTGCCTGCGATTAGCCTCTTGGATAAAGCCAATGCGCTGTGCCCAATCTCATGTGTACTAGCAACCATCAAGGTTCGAAGTCCGAATGGAGATCATCGAGCATTCACACCGGTCGGAAAATGTCGGGCTACGCGTCTGCTGATTTCCTTGGCGAGGTGGTTCCGTGAGTCACATGCATGAGAGTCTGGCTGAGCAAACACGGACTGCGGCGGAGAAGTCGGCGAAGGTTGGAGCGAAGTCTGGTTTGGACGCCTTGTTCATCCCTGACTCCGTGGCAGTAATCGGGGCAACCGAGCGGCCCGGTACTGTGGGCAGCACAGTTCTATCGAATCTCATTGAAAGCCGTTTTCGGTCGAAGGTGTATGCCGTTAATCCCAGCCATTCGGAGGTCCTCGGACTTAGGGCTTACAAAAGCGTTCGCGACATTCCCAAGCCAGTGGACCTAGCCATAGTGGTCACCCCGGCACTCACCGTTGCGCATATCATTGGCGAGTGCGTGGATGCAGGAGTAAAAGCGGCCGTCGTGATCTCAGCGGGATTTCGAGAGCGAGGTTCGGAAGGCGCGGCGCTCGAGCAACAGATCCGACAACAATTGCAACGCGGCACAATGCGACTGATCGGTCCCAACTGCCTCGGCATCATGAATCCGGCAATTGGCCTGAATGCCACGTTCGCCAAAGGCGCGCCCAAGGCTGGCAATGTTGCGTTCCTCAGCCAGAGCGGTGCACTACTGACCGCTATCCTGGACTGGAGTCAACGCGAAGAGGTGGGATTCAGCGCGATCGTCTCGACTGGCTCAATGTTGGATGTGGGCTGGGGCGACTTGATCGATTATTTCGGCGATGATCCGCATACACATAGCATCCTGGTTTACATGGAGTCGGTGGGGGATGCACGCTCGTTTCTTTCCGCCGCCCGGGAAGTATCCCTCAGCAAACCCATTATCGTGATCAAGGCTGGCCGCTCCGAGGCCGCTTCTCGGGCCGCGGCATCACACACGGGTGCCCTCACAGGAAGCGACGAAGTTCTAGATGCGGCTTTTCGACGCTGCGGCGTGCTGCGAGTGCACAACATTGCGGACCTCTTCTATATGGCGGAAACCCTCAGCAAGCAGCCTCTACCCAGAGGACCGCGGCTCACGATCGTAACCAATGCCGGCGGACCCGCCGTTCTCGCGACTGACGCACTTGTTGCCAGTGGCGGTCAGCTGGCTACGCTCTCCGAAGAGAGCCTGCAGAGTTTGGATAAATTTCTCCCACGGCATTGGAGCCACAACAATCCAATTGATATTCTGGGCGACGCCGATTCCGAGCGCTATGCGAAAGCACTCGAAATCGCATCGAAAGATCCCAACAGCGACGGTCTGCTCGTGATCCTGGCGCCACAAGGAATGACCGACCCATTCGCAGTCGCTGAACGTCTGCAACCCTGTGCCCTAGCCTCTGGAAAGCCTCTGCTCGCGAGTTGGATGGGCGGGATGAGCGTTGCCTCAGGAGAGAAAGATCTTAATACCGCGGGCATTCCGACGTTTTCCTTTCCCGACACCGCTGCCCGCGCATTCACCTACATGTGGCGCTACAGCCATAACCTGCACGGTCTCTATGAAACTCCGACTCTTGTGGAATCTCTGGCGCCCGAGGGCGCCTCTCGGAGCCGCGCGGCAGCGGTCATCGATAAGGCCCGGAGCCGAGGGCGGGTGCTCCTCACAGAAGTCGAATCGAAACAAATCCTGTCGTATTACGGAATTCCCACGGTCGAAACCCGAACCGCCGAGAACGAAGACGAAGCCGTGCAGCATGCGTCGAAGATTGGGTATCCCGTCGTGCTGAAGGTTTTCTCCGAGACGATCACTCACAAGAGCGATGTCGGCGGCGTCAGGTTGAATTTGCAAGATGAGCAGTCGGTACGATCCGCTTTTCGCGGGATAAAGTCTTCCGTCATAGAAAAAGCCGGTCCTGACCAGTTCTCGGGCGTTACCGTCCAACCCATGGTGCGGTTCGAAGGCTACGAATTGATCCTCGGGAGCAGCATGGATCCCCAGTTTGGGCCGGTGATCCTGTTTGGTTCCGGCGGCCAATTGGTCGAGGTCTATCGAGACCATGCCGTAGCCCTTCCGCCGCTGAACAGTACGCTGGCCCAGAGATTGATGGAGCAAACGCACATTTTCAAGGCGCTGAAGGGCGTTCGCGGCCGTCCGCCGGTTGATTTGGTTGCTCTTGAAAATCTTTTGGTCCGTTTCAGCCAGTTGGTGGTGGAGCAGCCTTGGATCGCAGAAATTGACTTGAATCCCCTGCTCGCCTCAGCGGAAGGTTTGTTGGCTCTGGATGCGAGGGTGCTTTTAAACGAACCGAGTTTGCGTACGGATGAACTCCCAAAGCCGGCGATTCGTCCATATCCGTCGCAGTACGTTTCACAATTCACCATGAAGGAGGGAGCGGAGGTCACGCTTCGACCGATCCGCCCCGAAGACGAACCGTTGATGAGCAAATTCCATGAGACGCTTTCCGACGGTAGTGTCTATATGCGGTACTTTTCCTTGCTGAGCCTAAACTCACGCGTGGCGCACGAGCGTCTGGTTCGCATTTGTTTCGTTGACTATGATCGCGTGATGGCTCTGGTTGTGGACCACAAAGACGAGGTCACAGGCCAGCATCGGATCCTGGGGGTAGGCAGGCTGATCAAATTGCACACGAAGAATGAGGCCGAAATTGCCATCCTCGTGTCAGATGAGTGCCAGAAGCAAGGCCTGGGAATCGAATTGCTGCGCCGCACTGTCCAGATCGCGCGCGACGAGAAACTTGGTAGCGTCTCCGCGGAAGTATTGCGAGACAATCCTTCTGCCCAGAGGGTTTTCAAGAAAGTTGGGTTTCGTCTGCAGGCGCTGGCCGACTCCTCTTCCATTTCGGCCGTGCTTGACCTCTGAACTCTGTACGCTAGTCGCAGTCCACTGAGATATCGTTACCTTTTCTGTCTAAACTATCGCCTTGTGGACGTGGCTCCGACCGTTCAGGGCGTATGTTTTTGGCCCGGTCGAGGGCGTCGGCGACGCTCGCGCAAACATTCTGCGGTCCGAGATGGACGTGAAGTCCTGCTTCCCGCAGCCGCTTCGCGGGTTGCTCTCTGGCTCCGCAAAGAATGAGTTGTCGCCCGGATTCGTGGACTTGATCGGCGAATTTCTCCAGCGCCTGAAGGCCAGTGGAATCGATGGCCGTCATGTTCCTGAGCCTGAGGATAATGATGGGTGGAAGCTCGTGCAGACGAGAAACAATCGCGTCGAGTTTGTCTGTCGCGCCGAAGAGGAAAGGGCCATGGATTCTGAAGATGCCGACGTAGGAGGGGATTTCTTTGTGCTGCAAGATGTGAACGTGACCCTCCCGAATGTACTCCGCCGTCACCTCGGACACTGTGGTGGTTTGCGTAACTTTACGTATGTACACCAAAGCCGCCAGAATCATGCCCGCCTCCACGGCAACAGTCAGATCGGCAAAGACCGTAAGCAGGAAGGTCACCAGCCATGTCCCAATCTCGAACCGAGATAGTTTCAAAAGTTCAGGAATCTCAAGCCATTCGCCCATGTTGTAGGACACAACTAAGAGAATGGCCGCAAGAATCGATAGCGGAATAAATCGAGCAAGGGGAGCGGCAAAGACAACAATCGCCAAGAGAGTCAGCGAGTGAATCATCCCGGCCACCGGAGTTTTCGCACCGGAGCGGATATTGGTAGCCGTTCGGGCGATGGCTCCCGTAGCCGGGAGTCCGCCGAATAGAGGAGACAGAATGTTGGCGATCCCTTGGCCTACAAGTTCTACGTTTGGGTTGTGCCTATCTCCGCTCATGCGGTCGGAAACCACTGCGGACATCAGCGATTCAATTGCACCCAGCATGGCGACTGTGATCGCCGGTGAAATCAGCGGTCGTAGCAGGTCCAAACGAAAATGGGGAATCTTGAGGGTTGGGAACCCCGACGGAATACCACCGAATCGTGTGCCGATCGTAGCCACCGGAAGTTTGAAGATGACAACCACCGCCGTTCCCAGGAACAGAGCGATGATATAACCGGGGACTCTCTTCACGAAGACCATGAAGAGAATAATCACTGCGAGCCCGCTAGCCGCAAGGGATGTTTCCACCGGCGAAAATGATCGAAAGTTGTGCGCCAGGGTCAAAATGCGCGATGCGAAGTCACCTGGAACCTTATCGATCTTGAGACCAAAGAAATCCTTGATTTGAGTGCTGGCAATGATGACGGCGATGCCGTTCGTGAAACCCACGACTACAGGGCGCGGGATGAACTTGACGGCCGTGCCCAAACCGGTCGCTCCCAATATCAACAGGAGAACGCCAGCCATCATGGTGCACATGAACAACCCATCGACGCCGTATCTCGCAACAATTCCAAACACGACGACTACGAACGCGCCCGTGGGACCACCGATCTGCGTTGAGGATCCGCCTAAAGCAGAGATCGCGAAACCGGCGACTATAGCGCAATATATTCCCGCTTGCGGTGGAACGCCGGACGCGATCGCGAACGCCATGGCCAACGGAAGCGCCACGAGGCCAACGGTGATTCCTGCCACGAGATCTGATGCGAACAAACGTGGCGTGTAGGATCTCAGACATAAGACAGATTTCGGAAGCCAATTATCCATCTTGTATTTCCCTAAGCGAGCGGCAAGCCTTTAACGATCCATTTGGAGTGTACTGGCAGTCCTCCTGTCGACGGGCTTTATTTGATGGGAGTGGCCTGTTCTCCCGGATAAGCCTCTTGACGTGTCGGCGAACAAGGATCTCTAAGCAAACGTGACGAGGTCTACTGCACCGTCGCTCTGCCTGCGCCGGCTTCTCTCACGGGTTTTTTCTCGCGGATTTCCGTATGTATTTCGAGCCAGAGGTAGTGATAGGTAGTGTCCCAATTGTATCCGTCCATTCATTCTACCTCCTATGCAGCGAGTTCCCAACTCACGGCCGAGACGCCGGATTCAAGACCGAGTCGCGGAACAATTTCTTCCAGCAGCGCGTTTTGGCGTTCCGCGCTGACCAGCGTGGCGCGCACTTCCACCTTGCCGGTGGAATTCAAATCTTCGCTGTGCAGCGCATGCAAGGTGATCGGTAAATCGTGTAAAAGGTGCATAAGCAAGAGGCGCACCTTGGCTCCGTCATCGCCCCGGCAAACCAGACGAAGCACGTATTGCGTCTCAACCTCGGTCGTGCGCCTCGGTTGCCGGTCGATCTTTCTTGCGAGTGGCCGTAATAGAACGTTCGCTCCAAGAACTCCAACTGCTCCAATTAGACCTTCTCGAACAAAGCCGCCCGCAAAGCGATCCTACTGCCGCCGAGCACCAAAGCGTAGCGGCCGTGTTCAGTCCGCGAATGCTGAGTCCTTCTCGCATGATGACCCCCGCCCCCAGGAAGCCAATTCTCGAGACGACTTGGGCCGCAAACCTGTAAGGACGTGGGGTTCAGCGGCACCAGATGGGAGATGCTCACGAACATGGCCGCTCCGCCAGACACTGGCGCATTCGTTCGCAGACCGGCGATCCGCTGGTGCCATTGCCGCTCGGCACCAATGATTCCCCCCAAAAGGAGGGCAGTCGCGAAGTATCCGACGAAGTAGTGCAAAACCCTGGCGATCTCCTCTCTAGAATTTGAATTTCAACGCTACCTGGCCGATGCGAGGCGACGCTGCTTTCAGTACATCCCCGAACGTTTGATCATTGATGTCTCCATCCACCGAGCCGTTGGGATAGAACTGAGCGTGGTTAAACGTGTTGAATATTTCGAAGCGGAATTCGAGCGTCTTGGTTTCTGTGATTTTGGTGAATTTGCGTACCGCCATGTCGAAGTTGTTAATTCCCGGTCCGTAGAAGAAGCGTCTCTTGGCATTCCCCTGAGTTCCCAAAGCATTCGGAGTAAAGAGAGACGTGTTGAAGTAGGGTTTTCCATTGCGGGGATTGTGATTGATGTCGAGATCGCCGGGAGTGTGGTTCGGCAAGTCAATACTGACGGAATTGACACCGTTGTTTTGGACGTTGACCAACGCATTATCGCCAAAACTCATGAACGTTACCGGCAACCCACTCGCAAAACGTGTAATTCCCGACAAAGCCCATCCTTCCGTCCAACCATTGGTTCGCCCGGACAGTTTCCCAATCGGAAGTTCGTAGTTATAGCTCACGACAAAGTTCTGCTTGATGTCGAACGCCGAAGGCGAGTACTCCATCCGGTAGTTGTAGGGATAAACCTGTTCTTGAATGCTGGAAGCCCAATCGAGGGACTTGCCGTAGGTATAGCTGGCCAGCAGTGTGAGCGGTCCGTTTGTGCGCTTCAGTGTGAGTTGCAGTGCGTTGTAGTTGGCATTCCCCATGTTCCTGTACCAGGCATCGCTGCCAATCGTGTTCGGAAAAGGTGCTCGCGTACCATTCACGACAGTTCCGTCGGCACGCGTGAACATGTCGTTCTCCAGAAATGGACCGCACGTGGGGGAACCCGGAGCTACATCTTGCGGCTGGCTTAGGCTCAGGCACAGAGAAGGGATTCCCGGATTCGCCCCAACTACGGCGAGCAAGTGATGGCTTTCGGATCCGATGTAGCTCGCGGTCGCCAGCATGTTCGATCCGATCTGACGGTCGACGCTGAAGTTCAACGACATGGTGTATGCGGTTTGGTTCTGGTACCAGACGCTTCCCGCGCCACTGATTGGCGTGTAACGCGACCAATTCACGTTTGGGTCGGGATTCGTCGGAGAGACGGTGTAAGGAGGAACGTCAACCGGGAACTGCTGGATGTACTGCGTTCCGGTAAGCGCTCCGATGAAGGGCGTCGACATAAGGGGCGGCTCGGGGCTCGTGTACGTAATCCCGTATGGTGGATTGCCGGTCGGATAGGCCACAGTCAGTCCTTCGGGCGAAGTGACAAATCGGCCGCCTCCCAAATGGACACTGGTTTTGCCAGGGCCTCCGGTCAGCTTACCCAAGAAACCATCAGACCAGTTCGGGGAATACGCGATGCCAAAACGAGGCGAAAAATTGTCTTTGGGCGAGGGCGCAATTGCCGCGGGAATTGCCCGGCCGTTCGGCAGGTGATCCCCAGGCACGAGGTAGCCGAGCGGAGCTCCGGGGAAGGTCTGCGACTCCACACCAGGGATGAGCGTTGTGGTCTGGTGATTCAACTCGGACCAGGGCGTCACATAATCCCAGCGCAATCCAAGGTTCAATGTCAGATTCGATTTGATTCGCCAGCTATCCTCGGCAAAAAGGCCTCCATCGGCCGCGCTCTCATGGAACGGCGGCGAAGACTGCTGGGAGTAGAAGTCTGGCAAGCCGAGCAGGAAATCAGCGTATCCGTTTCCAGTGGACTGGGTCCCGGAACCGAAGAACGAAAATGTTCCGTTGGCGACGAGATCTGGGTTTTGCAGCACTTTGTACCACATGTACTGCCCGCCAAACTTGAGCGTGTGCGTGCCAACCACTTTCGAGAAGTTGTCACCTACCTGATAGTTATTGTTGACCTGATCCAGAAAGAAGGGCTCAGTTCCAACGGTGAAGGTGTTGAAGTAAAGAGCTTCAACTCCGGCATACCGCGGAACCCCCGGTTGGATTCCCTGAGGGCCGCTTGAAATTCCCTGGTTGGCCAGGCTGACTCCGACTCCCCCTTTCGGCACGCCCAGGAGATTGCTCAGTCGCGTATAACTGATGTGCGCTTCGTTCACCATGGTCGAGCCAATTGTCTTGGTGTCACGTAACACGGCAACCTGGTCGGTTCCACTGGAGAGCGCGTCATAAGGCCCGTTTGGGCCAGGAACGGTCGCGCCTCCGAAACCTGCTGGGTACGGATCATCGAGCGTGTAGCCGTCGACGAAATAGTATGCGGAGACGTTCCCATATTTGCCGCTATTCAGATCGACGCGAGCCGAACCTTTATCATCATCGGTGCGCCTTTTCTCCGCGCCGGAAGAAAACGCGTTGCTTCCGACGTTGGGTGTCGGAATATACTGCAGCATCTTCGTCGCGGGCAGCCCCCACGCGGTTTGGGGAATGATGGCATTTGGAAACACACACTGTGTATTTGTGGTGCATCCTACGGTGTAGAAAGGTTCGCCTACGCTGACTGGATAACCGAGACGACTCTCGCTCGAGAGAGTTTGTGCGAGGAAGGCCCCGTTCACCTTTCCAGTCAGGGTACTGGCCGAATCTGAGAAATTTCCCGTGCGGTTTAGAAGCGAAGGCACGCTTACAATTCCGGTTTCAATTCCCTCCACTGTGCGCTGTCCCTGGTAATCGACAAAGAAGAACGCTTTGTCCTTTTTGATCGGACCACCCAACGTTCCGCCGTATTGGTTCTGCTGAAAGGTGGAACGTTCGGGAGAAAAGAAACCACGCGCATCCAAATCCGTATTCCGAAGGAATTCGAAAACAGATCCATGCACCTTATCTCCACCGGACTTTGTGACCACATTCACCAACCCGCCGCTGAAGCCTCCGTATTCAGCATCCGCATTGCTGCTGATAATGCGGAATTCCGCGATCGAGTCGAGGTTTGGAATAATGCCCGCCTGCTGGCCAATCGTCTCCTCGACGCTGGCTCCGTTCAGGAAAAACTCATTCGCCGACTCGCGCTGTCCGTTGATCGAGAATTGGCCGGTATTCTCGTTGCCAGCGACCGGGACCGTTCCGAATCCGCCACCCGACGTGCTGTTGGCAGCCCCGCTGGTCGTAATTGGTGACACCCCCGCTTGCGTCGCTAGTAGGTCTGTGTAGCTGCGACCGTTGAGAGGTACATCGACCACCTGCTGAGAGGCGATGGTCTCGCCGATTTCCGTGTCGGACATCTGGACCGTTACGACGCTGTCGCTCACTTCTACCGACTGCTTATTTTGTTCGATCTTCATTGCCGCATCGATGTGCATTGCCGTGCTCACGTCGATTTGGATGTCGATCCTCTTGTAGGCTTGAAATCCGGAAGCGGTGATCTCAAGCTCATACTTTCCTACTGAAACTACTGGAAACGAGTACTGTCCCTGATCGTTCGTTACCGCGGTTTGTTTGGTTCCGCTGCTCGTGTTCGTGAGCGTGAGAGTGGCGCCGGAAACGAAAGCACCACTGGGATCGGTGACAACCCCTGAGATCCTGCCGCCGATGTCGGCCCAGGCGGCATTGAGCAATATGAGTACTGCAATCGCGATCAGAGCAAACGAGAGCGCGACTCCGGGTGGAGTTGCGTGCCGTTGCCGTGATGTGGCAAGTCGTCTCGAGACATTGAGCTTTCGATCACGACACGCTTCCGTCTTGTTTGCAAGCCGGCTCGCGCGAGGTTCTGACGGCTGGCGAACATACTGCAATCCGGAAGTTCGCGTTTCCGGATCAATCCAGATGCACGCAAGTGGGCGGCGCGGATTTCCGGTCTTGATCCAGACGCAGTACAGGCCTAGATGGGGAAAGTTAGAAATGAATTTGGTCGTCATGATTTCCTCCCGCTTGAGACACGTATCCTGTCGGCGTGACCGGACTAATTCCCGGCGCCGTGGGCGGTGTCATCAAGGATTTGGTTAGGAGGAGTGAGTCTGGCCGTTTACTCTCGGCAGCAAATTCGCTCGCTCGTGTTCACAGGTGGAATGCTGTGAAGAGCGACCCAGAATCAACCCACAACAGAATAGGTGTGGCTTCCAAAACGCATATCACAGCACGGTAAGGCCCTCGGACATCCCGGAGGCTCTTGTGCAGATTCGTTGTTCATATTCCTCATTTCTTTTTTCGGCCAGTTCCTTTGCGTCCTTAAAATCATAAATATCATACCCCCCTATAGTATTGTCAAATAAAAAAGTCGTAAGGAAAAGGGTCTGTCTCTTGCAGGCGCAAAAACATCGAACTTTCGAGGCCAGACCGGGCCGTCTTATGGTGGCCTTGACAAGGAAGTGGGCGCGTGACTGCCGATGTTTGGCTGGGGCTGACACAACGAAGCCGGTATGCAGGTCCTCCGCATGATCTTGTCTGGCAAGTTCGACAAATATCCTGACCTTCCAGTGATCAATGGTCATTGGGGAGAGATGGTCCCCTTTTATCTTCAGCGGATGGATGACACGATTCCACAAGAGGCGACCAGGTTATCTCGCAGTATCACGGAGACGTACAAGGCTCATGTGTATGTCACGCCAAGTGGCAGGTTGAACCTGCCGCACTTCGACTTTATTCACAAGGTGCTTGGAGCGGATCCAATTCTGTACTCGGTTGACTATCCGCATCTCACACCAACGGGAACTCGTGATTTTATAGAAAGTCTTCCGCTCAGCCAGAGAGATAAGGAAAAGATCGCCCATGGTAATGCCGAGGCATGGTTAGGCGGACCTTGCCCTTTATTCATCGGCTGCCGCGAATTGAAGTAATGTTTATGCGCGTTATTCGACCATCAACGTTCAGTTGTTCTTCTTGACCAAGTGATGGTCGAGCGTCTACCCTCACATTGAGGGTAGACTGTCTTCCGTGGCAAATCTGAAACAGCAGCGTGTTGGTCTTCTTCAAGGCACTCTCGACAAGCTCATCTTGAGGACGCTTCTTAGTGTGGACATGCTCACGGCTATCCGATCGGCAAGCACATTCAGCGGACCACAAACGATTCTCTGCAGATGCAGCACGGCTCGCTCTATCCCGCGTTGCATCGTCTGCAGAAGCGGGGATGGGTTGTCTCCAAATGGGAGACGGCTCCGGATCGCAATCGGGAAT
>Ga0210383_10000892_pt1 | contig 27609 bp, 25 predicted proteins | sample IncBWC14OmetaG_FD_160072 | JGI IMG/M metagenome (GOLD analysis project Ga0210383, IMG submission 160072) | Forest soil microbial communities from Barre Woods Harvard Forest LTER site, Petersham, Massachusetts, United States - Inc-BW-C-14-O ... | reverse complement strand
AGAAATCCGAAGTAGTGGTGCGCTTGCAAAAAGAAGGACGTATCGTCGCCATGGCGGGCGACGGTGTCAACGATGCACCAGCCCTGGCGAAAGCCGACGTGGGCATCGCCATGGGCACGGGAACCGACGTCGCCATAGAAAGTGCAGGAATCACGTTGGTAAAAGGCGATCTGGCCGGCATTGTCCGGGCCCGCAAGCTTAGCCAGGCCACCATGCGCAACATCCGCCAGAACCTGTTCTTCGCCTTCATCTACAACTTGCTTGGCGTGCCCATCGCCGCCGGCGTGCTCTATCCGTTCTTCGGCCTACTGCTAAGCCCGATTTTGGCCGCGGCTGCCATGAGCTTCAGTTCGGTGTCCGTAATCACCAATTCGCTGCGCCTGCGGAAAACCGAACTGTAGCGTTAAGGCCCACGAAAACTCACGTGGGGACGGGCGCCCTCGCCCGTCCAGCGGAGCAAAGCTTCGCAGGCCTTTGGTGGAGAAGCCCTCCAAAAGAGCCGAGGATCAAGGTTTTGTCGCAGAATCTACTGCCTAACTGCAACGTCATGCACGCCTGCGCCAAGGGTTCCGATGGAACAAAAGCAACGCAACCTATTGGTAATAAGTAAGTTATGCATCAATTGCCTGCAGTCCACCCCTGGCACCCCACTTGCTAATGTCCGTCATGCCAATAAACTCTATTACAACCATAGAGTTTATGGCATACTTTGAAGCCATTATGAAGATCTCGCAAAAAGGTTTATACGCACTGCAAGCCATGATGATGCTGTCGCGGCATTACAACCAGGGCGCAATTCGCATCCGTGACATTGCCTACGAAGAAGCGCTGCCGGAAAAATTTCTGGAACTGATTCTGCTGGAACTGAAGAACGCCCGCATGGTCGAGAGCGTACGCGGCGCCAAAGGCGGATACCAGTTGCGGCGCGCGCCTTCAGACATCCACCTCAGCGAGATTATCCGCCTGATTGACGGTCCGCTCGCGCCCTTCGGCGACGCCGACCAGTTGCGCACTTTGATCAGTCGCGACGACGAACATCGCGCCCTGTATCAAGTATTCCTCGCGGTGCGCGATGCGGCCGCCAAAATCCTGGAGAACACGACTCTGGCCGACATCATGAACGGCAAGGGCGTGGAGGCATCGAAATCGGGCAAGCGCCGTAAGAAAAAAGGCGAGGCATCGGTCGTGCTGCCGATGGTGGTTCACGGGAATCCGGGACAAAAATGAGTAGACGTCTTTTGGTGCTTGGGCTGATTTGTTTCGTCCTCTCGCTGCCAGGGCTCGGTCAAACCGTGGTTCGCGTAGGCGCGTTTCCTAACATCACGCATGCGCAGGCCATGGTCGGTAAATCCAACGGAACGTTCGATAAAGCTTTGGGCCCTAACGTAAAGATTCAATGGACTAGTTTTAACGCCGGCCCTTCCGCGATCGAGGCTTTGTTTTCCGGCGCCATCGACATGACCTACATCGGGCCGAATCCTGCCATCACGGGTTATGTGCGCTCCAATGGAGAAGCGCTTCGCGTGGTTTCCGGTGCAGCCAGCGGCGGAGTTGCGCTGGTGGTGCGAAACGATTCGGGAATCCAGAAGCCGGAAGATTTCCACGGCAAGCGCGTGGCATCACCGCAGTTGGGCAATACGCAGGACGTAGCCCTGCGCGCATGGCTGAAAGCACATGGCATGAAGTCCAACGACAAAGGCGGAGATGTGCAGGTGATTCCGCTGGCCAATCCCGATCAGTTGACTCTATTTCTGCAGAAGCAACTCGATGCCTCATGGGCGCCGGAACCGTGGGCTACGCGCCTGATTCACGAAGGCAATGCTCATCTGTTTCTCGATGAACGCGATCTGTGGCCGAACCGGCAGTTCGTAATCACCCATCTGATCGTGAGCACGAAATTTCTGCGCGAGCATCCCGACGTGGTGAAAAAGTGGATCGCCGCTAACGTCGAATTGACCGACTGGATCAACGGACATCTGCCCGAAGCCAAGAAAATACTGAACGCGCAAATAGCGAAAGAAACCGGCAAGGCGCTGACGCCCGTCGTTCTGGATGAGGCCTTTGGAAGATTGCAAGTCACCTACGATCCGATTCGCAGCTCGCTTATGACTTCGGCCCGTTCCGCGTACGAGGCGGGATTTCTGGGTAAACAGATGCCGGACTTATCTGGCCTCTACGACCTCACTCTGCTGAACCAGGTTTTAACGGAAAAGGGAAAGAAGGTAATTCAATGACCCCGAATCCAGCTGTGCAACCTTCTTACGCCGGAGAACATAGACGCCCGGTTCGAGCCGCCGCAGGGCGGTGGAAAGCTGATGGTCTTGCTGTTGTCCCCGCCCGCCAGCACGACAGCAATGCAGCTCCCAAAGTCTCTCTCAAAGGGATTTCACTGAGCTACAAGACTAACAATGGAACGCGCCTGCTGGCGCTCGACAACATCAATCTGAAAGTGAAAGCGGGCGAGTTCCTCTGCATCGTTGGACCGTCGGGCTGTGGCAAATCCACGTTGCTGCACTTGATCGCCGGCCTTCATCAGGCGACCTCGGGAAACGTGCTGGTGGATGACAAGATCGTGCAAGGCACGGGTACGGACCGGATTTTGATTTTCCAGGAACTCGGCCTGTTTCCCTGGCTCACCGTAGGGCAGAATGTCGAGTTCGGCATGAAGATGAAGGACGTGTCGAAGGCCGAGCGTGAAGAAAAAACTCAGTACTACCTGCGCCTGGTGCATCTCTCTCAATTCAAGGACAGCTACACGCATCAATTATCGGGCGGAATGCGGCAGCGGGTTGCACTGGCGCGAGCGCTCGCGACCGAGCCGGATGTGTTGCTGATGGACGAGCCTTTCGCCGCGCTGGACGCCCAAACCCGCGACCTTCTGCACGATGAACTGGAGCGCATCTGGGCCGAAACCGGACGCACGATAATTTTCGTGACCCACAATGTGCGCGAGGCGGTGCGCCTGGGAGATCGTGTTGCCCTGATGACCTTCCGCCCCGGACGAGTGAAGTGCGAATACCAGATCGACCTGCCTCGTCCGCGCGTTCTTGAAGATACGACCGTAGCAAAAAGCGCCCGCGAGATTCTCGGCGACTTGCGCGAAGAGATTAACAAATCGCTCGAAGAGCAATACGGTCCAAAAGAGGTTTCGGCATGAAGCGCTTCGCCCGGCACGCCATTTTCTACGGCGCGCTCCTCATAATCTGGGCAGTGCTGGCCAAGCTGAAAATTTGGCCGTCCTATGTATTTCCTACGCCGAAGGGCGTGGCCGAATCCCTTTGGGCGGGATTCGCCGATCACAGCTTTTGGATCGCGATCGTGGTCAGCATGAAGCGCATGTTGCTTGGCTACGCCCTGTCGGTGGTGCTGGGGATGATTCTCGGCCTGGGTGTTGCCAGCAATAAATTTCTGGAAGAAACCATGGGCGGTCTGCTGGTCAGCCTGCAAAGTTTGCCCAGCATCTGCTGGCTTCCGCTGGCAGTGTTGTGGTTTGGCTTGACGGAGAAGGCAATTCTTTTTGTGGTTGTGATGGGCTCATTGCTATCGGTCACCATTGCCATGGAGACTGGGCGGCAGCAGATGCCGAAAATCTACGGCATGGCCGGACGCAACCTGGGAGCGCGCGGATTCAAACTCTTCTGGTACGTACTGCTTCCGGCGAGCTTGCCGTTTATCCTCTCCGGACTGAAACAGGGATGGGCTTTCGCCTGGCGCTCGCTGATTTCCGGCGAAATGATTTTCGTGAGCCTCGGTCTCGGGCAGTTGCTGATGATGGGGCGCGATCTGAATGATATGAGCCAGGTCATCGCGGTCATGCTGCTCATCATAGCGATTGGTTACGTCGTCGACGGTTTGGTCTTCAAGACCATTGAACGCCGGCTGCAGCATAAGTGGGGGCTTTCGCCGGCGTAGTGGGCCCCGTGTTTGTCCGTAACGAATTCTGTGGCGTAAAGAATCGGCTCCCCGCGAGCCGAAAACAATAGGAGCGTCAACCGATGAAACCAGGAAAGAAGTGCTGGTCTATCCCTAGTATATCCATCATGATAATCATGATGATCCCATTCACTGGACTCATGTCCGCTCAAACCGGTGCCCCGGTCCCAAAGAAAAGCACCGCATCCGCCAAGTCAAGCGTCACCGTCAAGGAAGTACAGGATTTAAAAGAGGCCGTAGCCGCTCAACAGCAGCAGATCAGGCAGCAAAATCAGATGGTCGATCAGTTGAAGTCGCAACTCCAACAAGTGATCGACGCTACGCAGCAAGCCAACGCGGCCGCGCAGAAGGCGTCCACCGGCGTTGATCAGGCGCAGAGCACGGCTGCCCTGGCCCAGCAATCGGCTTCGCAGGCAAAAACGGCTGCCGATCAGGCAGCTTCCAACGCCGCGGCTGTTCAGAGCGCTCTTGCGGTCGTGAATACCACGACGCAGGACGAACGCAAACAGCTGAGCGCACTCGAATCTTTAGTCGGACGTTTCCGTTTCAGCGGTGACGTTCGGGTCCGCGGCGAATCGTACTTCCAGAAAGGCGTTCCCGATGACAACCTGGCCCGCATCCGCGTGCGTTTCGGAATGGACGGCCAGCTTAACGAAGATTTCGTCGCTGGTATCGCTTTGGCCTCTGGCGCTTTAGGTAACCCAACCTCGACCAACGAGACTCTGACCAACGAATTCGATCGCAAGACCATCGCTCTCGATCGGGGATACATCACTTACAATCCGATTGCGCATCACTGGCTCTCTCTTACCGGTGGAAAGTTCGCCTATACCTGGCAACGGACCTCTGCCACTTTTGATCCTGATCTAAACCCAGAAGGTTTCAACGAGAAGGCCTCCTTCAATTTCGCTGGACCACTCCAGAATTTCACCATCCAGGGCATCGAACTGCTCTACAACCAAGCCAATGGAAAGCCCGGAATTCCGTCCCAGGACTCCTACACTCTAGGAATGCAGGTATCCGGCCGAATGCAATTCGGTATCTGGACGACCACCCCCTCATTCCTGAGCCTGAAGTGGAACCGTCCCGACGCGATTCTGCAGGCGAGCGCATTCGGGGTGGGAGCCACGACCACCGGCTTCCAGCCTCCGACTCCCACGGGCGGCCCAACCCCGCCGCCGATTACCGGCATTCCAGTTCCCGGCGAAGGACAAGGTTGTGCCAAGGGCACAGGATTGCCCTCCTATCCGCCTTGCGTGTTCGCACCTAATGGCATGACTAACGCTACCTACGTGGACGCGAAAGGCGTGCCCCACTTTTACTCCGGCTACAACTATGCGGACTTCATCATCAACAACCAATTCCAGACCCCGCTTCCGCGCTTGCCCGTCAATGTGCTGGTTGAATTCCTGGACAACCTCGATGCCGAAGCTCATCCGTTGGGCACCAAGGGCCAGGTTCTCACCAACCTGGGCAGCCAGAACAAGGAATATGGATTTGATGCGAACGTCGGCCAGTTGAAAAACAAGAACGACTTCCAGATCGGCTATTCCTGGTACCGCGAGGAACAGGACGCCGCGATCGCATCGTTCGTCGAAAGCGATCAGAGAGCACCCACGAACATTCTGCAGAACCGTTTCTATGCTCTGTGGAAGCTTCGTGCGAACACGGTCGCCGGCTTCACCTGGTGGCACGGCCGCGCTTTGAACACCTATCTGGAAAATAACGTCGCCTTGTTCAACAACTACAACAGCGGCGTGCCCACTATCGCCAAGGCCGGAGAGCAGGAGCCCTATCTGAACCGCCTGCAATTCGACTTGATTTACACCTACTAGGCCCACGTCGACCTGGACAGATTGAACTTAGGGTCGGACGCTCCACCCTGGGGCCATCGGTCAGCCAAGGCTCTAGAGTCTTGGCTGGCTGATTGGGTTCTCGGATAGAGGAGAAATTCCATGTCTTCAAAAACCTCAGCCAGCACTTCCGCCGGTAAGCCGAGTTTGCTTTCGCTCGACACCTGGGCAGTGATTGTCGCTCTCGCCCTGGCGCTGGCGGTGAAATTCGACATTCTCAAGAACGTGCCATGGTAGCGGATTGACCAGCATCTTTAACGGAGAAGTTATGGCAACCATAGCCGCCTCATCGTCTTTGAAACCAGTAAAGTCCGAGAGCGCCCTGCGCGCTGCATTCAGCATTGTGCCCGGTGTTTTTCTGCTGGCTGCGATCGGATATGCGGGAAAATTTTTGGAACGCTTTCTGAACACCTACGCTAAAGCTCACCACTGGGTTTTCCCGAACATCGAGTACGTGCTTTGGGCGATTCTCATCGGCCTCGCCATCGGAAACACGGTGGGTTTGCCCAAAGTGTTTCAAGCGGGCGTCGCCACCTATGAGTTTTGGCTAAAGCTTGGCATCGTCCTTCTGGGTGCGCGCTTTGTTCTCGCCGACGTTTTGAAATTGGGCGGAATCAGCCTGGCCTTGGTGGTTATCGAAATCACTCTGTCCCTTGCGTTGATGACCTTACTCGGACGGCTCTTCAAGCTGAAGCCAAAGCTCACGTCGCTGCTGGCCATCGGATCATCCGTCTGCGGCGTCTCGGCCATCATCGCGGCCAAAGGCGCAATCGATGCCGAGGACGAGGATGTTTCGTTTGCCATCGCCGCGATTCTGGCCCTGGGAGCACTGGCCCTGTTCACCTTCCCGGCGATTGCTCACGCTCTCCATATGAACGATGTCTCCTACGGGTTGTGGGCTGGGCTGGGCGTCGACAACACCGCCGAAGCAACCGCCGCCGGCGCGCTGTATTCGGATGCAGCTGGAAAAGTAGCCGTGCTCGCCAAGACCGCGCGCAATGCCATGATCGGATTCGTCGTCCTGGCCTATGCGATTTATTGGGCCGGACGAGGCCAGGCTGAGGCTGTCACCAACAAAGCGGCCTTCCTGTGGAAGAAGTTTCCTAAATTTATTCTTGGATTTCTCTTGATGTCTTTGCTGGTCGGCTTTCACGCCTTCAGCAAAGGCCAAATCGCGTCGCTGGGAAATCTCTCGAAGTGGGCATTCCTCTTGACTTTCGCTGGCGTCGGCCTGCGCACCAACTTTCGCGACATATCAAAACAAGGCCTGCGTCCTTTCGTAGTGGGAGCGCTCGGCGAAATTTTGATAGCTTGCCTGACTCTCGGCCTGGTGATAGGGGCAAATCGTATCTGGGGACTGTAGATTGCCTGCTTGATAACGCTTCATCCCGAGCGAAGTGGCCGCTTTCGCGGAGCGAATCAGCTACGCAGTGGAGGGACCTGCTTCTGCTTTCGCCACGATAACGCGGGCGAGGGCGCCCGCGCCACACGACCTATTTGAGGGCGACCAACTTTTCCACCAACCCGGAATAGTCTTTCTTTTCTAATCCGTGGACCTGTTTGTTGTACTCGTCGATCTTGCTGGAATAGTTCATGGAGCAGAATTTGGGGCCGCACATGGAGCAGAATGCGGCTTCTTTGTAGTAGTCGTCGGGCAGGGTTTCGTCGTGCATGGAGCGGGCCGTCTCCGGATCGAGCGACAGGGCGAATTGTTTCTCCCAGTCGAATTTGTAGCGGGCGTAGCTGAGGGCGTCGTCGCGATCTTGTGCGCCGGGTCGATGACGCGCCAAGTCGGCGGCGTGAGCGGCGATCTTATAGGCGATGATTCCGTCTTTCACGTCTTTCTCGTTCGGCAGACCGAGATGTTCTTTCGGCGTGACATAGCAAAGCATGGCCGCGCCATGCCAGCCGATCATCGCCGCACCAATGGCTGACGTGATGTGATCGTATCCCGGTGCGATGTCAGTGACGAGTGGCCCCAGGGTGTAGAACGGAGCCTCATAGCAGAGTTCTTTTTCTTTATCGACCTGCTCTTTGATCTTGTCGAGCGGGACGTGGCCGGGACCTTCGATCATCACCTGAACGTCATATTCCCAGGCTTTTTTCGTGAGCTCGCCTAGAGTTTTCAGCTCCGCGAATTGCGCTTCATCGCTCGCGTCGGCGATGCAGCCGGGCCGCAAGCCATCTCCCAGCGAAAACGAAACGTCGTGCTTGGCGAAAATCTTGCATATGTCGTCGAAACGTTCGTACAGAAAATTCTGTTTGTGATGGTGAGCCATCCACTGCGCCAGAATTGCGCCGCCGCGGCTCACGATTCCGGTGATGCGTTTGGAGACCATCGGCAAATACTGGATCAGCACGCCGGCGTGAATGGTCATGTAATCGACGCCCTGTTCGGCTTGCTCTTCGATCACTTCGAGCATTACCTCGGCATTCAGGTCCTCGATACGCTTCACGCGCGAGATCGCTTCATAGATTGGCACGGTTCCGATGGGTACGGGCGAGTGCCGCACGATGGCTTCGCGAATCTCGTGAATCTCGCCCCCGGTCGAGAGATCCATGACCGTGTCGGCGCCGAAGTGCACCGACGTGTGCAGCTTCTTGAGTTCTTCGTCGATGTTTGAGGTGACGGCTGAATTCCCGATGTTGGAGTTAATCTTGCACAAAGACTCCACGCCGATACACATCGGCTCCAGTTCCGGATGATTGATGTTGGCGGGAACAATCATGCGGCCGCGGGCGATTTCATCCCGCACCAGCTCGGGCGAAAGTTTTTCACGGCTCGCCACGTACGCCATCTCTTCCGTGATCAAGCCCTTGCGAGCGTAATGCATCTGGGAGAAATTGCCGTCTCCATTCTCAGCCTTGCGGTGCGCGATCCACGCGGCTCGCGGACGGGGAACGCTATGCCCGTTGCCTTCGTGAGAATGGTTGCCGTTGGCGGGGTTGCCGTTCGTGGGGGCCATAACTTTTCACCTTCCGTGGATGTTCAAAACGAAATTATACGCCACGAACCACGTATCCTTTCGTTCGCTTGTCCGTCCAAGGCCTAGGGCTTACAATCTCGGTTCTACCTTACTAAGACGAGGCCGCATGCGCTTTCTCCGTTTGGTTCTGCCATTTCTCCTGCTTGCTACCGCTGTTTCTTTTTCCCAGACTGATTCGGCCGGCAAGCCTGCGCCGGGCTTCAGCATCGACAACATCGACAAGACGCTCGATCCCTGCGTCGATTTCTATCAGTACGCCTGCGGCAATTGGTTGAAGAAGGCGGAAATTCCAGCCGACCAGAGTGCGTGGGTGAGCTTTGTCGAATTGGACGAGCGCAATCTGGTGACGCTGCAAGAGATTCTTGAAAAAGCATCGGCCAATGATCCCAACCGCACTCCGGTCGAGCAAAAGATCGGCGACTTCTACAGCTCCTGCATGGACGAAAAGACGGTCGACGCAAAGGGTTTGGGGTCGGTCAAAGTGGAGCTTGATCGCATCTCGGCGGTCAACGACAAGCCGGCGCTCATTGACGCGGTCGCGCGGGTGCATCTGATGGGACCCAGCCCGTTGTTCAATTTCTATTCCAACTCCGACCTGCACAATGCCGATCAAGTAATCGCGTACATCGACCAGGGTGGATTGTCGCTGCCGGACCGTGATTACTACATCAAAGACGACGCGCGAATGACGGACATGCGCAAACACCTCGTCGAATATGTGACTCAGGTGTTCATTCTGGCGGGGCAGTCTCCGCAGCAGGCAGCGGCGTCAGCGCAAACTGTTTTGCGCATCGAAACTGCATTGGCCAAGGCCTCGATGGATCGCACTCTCCGCCGCGATCCCAAGACGCGCGACCACAAGATGACAAAGGACGCCGCCGTGGCCCTGGCGCCGAATTTTTATCTCGATCGCTATTTTGCGGCGACGGGCACGCCAAGTTTTTCGGAATTGAACGTCAGCAATCCCGAATTCTTCAAGCAGGTGAATGGCGTGCTGGAGTCGGAATCGCTGGATAATCTGAAGATCTATGTGAGTTGGCATTTGCTCCGAGGCAGTGCGCCGTGGCTTTCCCAGCCGTTCGTAGAGGCGAACTTCAAGATGCGCCAGGCCTTGACAGGACAGAAGGAAATTCAACCGAGATGGAAGCGCTGCGTGGAGCTGACCGACGGTTCGCTGGGCGAAGCACTAGGAGAGAAGTATGTGGACGTGACTTTCGGTGCGGATGGCAAACAGCGCATGTTGAAGATGGTCGATGCGCTCGAGCAATCACTGGACCAGGATATCCAGAGCCTGCCTTGGATGACCGAAGACACCAAGAAACAGGCGAAGCTCAAGCTGCTGGCCATCCGCAACAAGATCGGCTATCCCGATGCGTGGCGTGATTACAGTACGCTGACTGTAGATCGCGGAGACCTGTTGGGAAACTTTCTACGCGCTAACGAGTTTGAATCCAAGCGCGAGATTGCCAAGATTGGCAAGCCGCTCGACAGAAAAGAGTGGGGCATGACGCCGCCGACGGTCAACGCCTACTACAGCGGAAACTTTAACGAAATTGTATTTCCGGCGGGCATCCTGCAGCCGCCGTTCTTCGACAAGAAGATGGATGACGCGGTGAACTTCGGCGGAATCGGCCTCGTGATCGGCCATGAGTTGACCCATGGCTTTGACGACCAGGGGCGCAAGTTCGATCCGCAGGGCAATTTGCGCGACTGGTGGACGCCCGAGGACGGCAAGGAATTTGAGAAGCGCGTCAGTTGTGTGGCTGACGAGTACAGCAACTTCGTTGCGGTCGACGATCTAAAGCTCAACGGCCGGCTTACCCTTGGCGAAAACACAGCAGACAACGGTGGCGCACGTATCGCACTACAGGCGCTCGAGCGCATGATCGCAGAGGATAAGACCGGAAAAGAGGGCGAGAAGATCGATGGCTACACTCCCGAGCAGCGCTTCTTCCTGGGATTCGCCCGCGTGTGGTGCGAGAAGCGGCGTCCGGAATATGCGCGCACCCAGGTGACCACGAATCCGCACTCTCCGGGGAAATGGCGCGTGAACGGCGTTGTCCAGAATATGCCGGAGTTCCAGCAGGCCTGGGGATGCAAGGCGGGACAGCCTATGGTGAGCGCGAATGCCTGTCACGTTTGGTGACAGCTACTTGATAAATCCTTTGCGCCGCTGCTCGCTGTACTTGCGTAAGGCATCGTTGATGATGGGATAGGCCTCGCCGGCTGCTCGAATCTCGTCCACCTCAACCTCTTTTCCTTCAAGTTGTTTGTAATCCTGAAAGAATCTGCGGAGCATAATGAGCCGATGCGGACGCAATTCCGAAGCTTCTCGATAAGTGTTGAACTCAGGATCTTCGGTTGCGATGGCGATGATCTTGTGATCTTTCTTTCCGGAGTCGATCATGGTCATCAGGCCGATGGCTCGCGCATGAATAATGGTTAGCGGAACCACGCTTTCCTGACAGAGCACGAGAACGTCGAGCGGATCGTCGTCCTCGGCCAGGGTCTGCGGAATGAACCCGTAGTTAGCTGGATAATAAACAGCGGAATAGAGCACGCGATCGAGTTTAATGAGCCCGCTGGCTTTGTCGAGTTCATACTTCACGCTTGAGCCAAAGGGAATTTCGATCACGGTGTTGAACTCTTCCGGCAGATGCTCGCCGGGAGTCACGTCATGCCAGGCGTGGATCATAGGCTTTCTTCTTCAATCACAGGAAGATTGTAATACCGGAGTTGTCCTTTCTATTCTTGACCCATGCCTGAGCCGAGGAATAGAGTTCGTATTGGGAACGTTCCTCAATGTCCAGCGAAAGCAGCAGATATCTCAAGTTTGGCGGTGCGACGGTGGTTATTCTGCTCGCTCTGGGATACTTGGCCTACACCGGCGTGCAGGAGAGCAAGAGTTACTACGTCACCATCAAGGAATTGCGCGGTATGGGAGACTCGGCCCACACCAAGCGCCTGCGGGTCGCGGGGAATGTTCAGCCCGGTTCCATCAAACGCAACGGCACCAAAGTTGACTTCATTCTGATAGAAAATGATCAGACTCTTCAGGTGTCGTACAGCGGCACCGAGCCGCCGCCCGATACGTTCAAAGACAATTCTCAGGCGCTAGCCGATGGCAGTTTCGGACGCGATGGTGTCTTCCACGCCAAGCAACTGCAAGCTAAATGCGCCTCGAAGTACGCGCCGCAACAGCCGGAAACGCCCGCTGGTGGCGGAGCCCCGAATGCGCCCGCGAAGAGCATGACCCAGGTCGAAACCAACGGCTCAGGCGCCATGTTGAACTAACCATTACAACTGCACACGTAGACTTCGCGACACGCTTCAGCTATCTTCGGTTCCGATGCCTCCCGCCGTCATCGTCACAAGTCTCGTGAAACAATTCGGACGCTTCGCTGCATTGCGTGGTGTGAGCGGGGAGTTTGCGCCTAGTCGTCTCTACGCCATTCTTGGCGACAACGGGGCCGGGAAGACAACATTGCTCCGCGCGATCGCAGGATTGACGCCCCCTACGCGCGGAAGCATTTCGTTGCCGGGAACAACCGACCTCCGTTCCACCTGTGGCCAGCTGGGATACATGGCCCATCCTTCGTTGCTTTATGACGAAATGAGCGGGATGGAGAACCTGCGCTATTTCGCACGCCTCTACGAAATCAGCGATGACGGGCGTTGCGCCGATGTGATTCGAGCGGTGAAGCTTGATCCGGCGCTGACACGGCCCGTCGGCCAATATTCCCAAGGCATGCGCCAACGCATGTCGCTGGCTCGTGCGTTGCTGAACGATCCAAAAATTCTTCTCTTGGACGAACCCTTCTCCAACGTGGATGTGCGATCGGCGCACGAGATGGTCAGCCTGCTCGCCGACCTGCGGGATTCCGGCAAGACCATTTTCGTGGTCACGCACCAAGCCTCTCTCCTCGAAGGTGCTGCCGACGAATTCGTTTGGATGGAAGCCGGACAGATCGCCAGCCGCACTCGGGACTTGGCGGCGCGAATGGAGGCCAAGTGAGCAGCGTCGCTAGCCTGACACGAGCGACCCTCGCGAAAGACCTTCGTCTGGAGTGGCGATCAAAAGATGCCATCAACTCGATGCTGTTCTTCTCGTTGCTGGTGGTCGTGATCTTCAGCTTTTCCTTCGATCCGACAGCGGAAGAGTCGCGGCGGATTGCCGGTGGTTTGGTCTGGGTGGCTTTTCTGTTCGCCGCCGTCGTGGCCCTGAATCAAACCTGGGCGCGGGAGATGCGCAATCAAGTGCTCGATGCCTACCGGGTTTCTCCGGCTCCTCCGAACGCTTTGTTTCTAGCCAAGGTCTTGGGGAATTTCATTTTCGTGACCGTGTTGCAGGCTCTGATGACGCCGCTCTTCATCGTGTTCTACAACCTGCGCGCGCTCGGACCCGCATACCAGTTGCCCATCGTCGCGGCACTGGGAACATGGGCGCTGGTGGTGAATGGAACGTTTTTCGCGGCCATGTCCGTGCGCACTCGCAGCCGCGAAATCATGCTTCCGCTGCTCCTATTTCCCATCTCCATCCCGGCGTTGCTGGCCATGGTTGAAGCCACGAACTCCATTTTGACTGGAGAATTTTCCGCCCGCTTCTGGATCGTCTTGCTTGCGGCCTACGATGTAGTGTTTACTATCGCTAGCCTCTTCTTATTCGGATTTGTGTTGCAGGCTGAATGAAGCGCGTTTTTCCCATCCTCGCTGTTCTCACGGCTGCTCTGCTGAGCTACGCCCTGTTCCAGGCGCTTGTGGCCGCCCCCACCGAGCAGAGCATGGGCGACGTGCAGCGCATCTTTTACTATCACGTCCCCTCGGCGTGGACGGCTTTCATTCTGTTCTTCATCAATTTCTTTGCCTCCATCGCCTACCTCATTTGGCGCAACACCAAAGCGGATATCGTTGCCCTGGTAACCGCGGAAGTCGGCGTCGTCTTCTGCACCGTCGTGCTCGTGACCGGGCCGATCTGGGCCCGTCCGGTCTGGGGGATTTGGTGGACCTGGGATTTGCGGCTTACCCTGACTTTGGTGCTGTGGCTAATTTACGTCAGCTACCTGGTTCTGCGCAGATTCTCAAGCAGCGGACAGACTCCTTTATTGGCGGCGGTGCTGGCGGTATTTGGCGCTCTCGACGTTCCCCTGGTTTATTTCTCCATCTGGTTCTTCCGCACCCAACATCCCCAGCCGGTAATCGGCGGAGGCGGTTCCATCGATCCCCGCATGCTACATATCCTGCTAATCAACTGGCTCGCATTCTCCTGCTTCGCTGCCTTGGTGTGCTGGTCGCGCTATCGCCTGGAAGCGCTGCAGCGTGAAGTGGACGAAACCCTGGCCCTCGAGGCTTTGCTCGAACCCCGAAGTTCACGAACTGGAACCTCACAAACGGGAAGGACGAGATGAGCTACCTCTACGCCGCGTACATTGCCACTTGGATTATCCACGTCGGGTATCTGGGCACCTTGTTGCGTCGGTACACTCGGCTGAAGCGCGAGATCCAGGAATTCAACCGGCGAGAAGAAACATAGTCGGGAAGAACGCTAACCGACCGAAGCTGCCGACCGCAAGAATTCATATTCCTCAATGACAGCTGCAATGCCGACGCGCGAGGCCGGCAGAGGCGCTTCCACGCGCACCACGCGAGCCCTGAATCGGACACGCAACGGTTCGGTCAGGGTAACGTGGGGCGGAAACGTCAGCGTCACATGGATACGGGAGCCCGCGGCAAGCGTCCGATCCAGATAGAGAAAAACTCCGCGAGCGCTCACATTCTGCGTCTCGGTCAATAGCTCGTCGATGCTTTCGTCCGCAACTTTGACCATCGCGGGCAAGCGCATGTCGAAACGCCGCATAGCCCGCCGCTCGGGCGAAGCATCCTGCGTCGCCTCTTGTCTTTCGAGCATTCCCGATCCTTTAGCCTGAAGTCACTCCGCGACCCCCGTCGGAGTGCGCTGCGAGTCCACACTCAGGCCAAAGATACGGAATTGTCGACAGTTTGCAAGGCCAAACAGCGTGAGGGAACTGACTCGGTTACTGGCTGCGATTGAAGCGGGAAATCAGGGGAGGGGAGGGAGGGGAAGGGTCGTGCGCGATGAGTTCAGCAATCGTACTGCCACAAAAGTGGTGCACTCTTCGAAGGCGCTAAGGAATAGAAATGAATGACTTGCTCCGAAGGCTCTGCCGCTAGTCAAATGCGAGCGTGAAATAATTTGCAGAAAATCTGCCCTTGTGGGTTCTTCGCAGCACCGCTTTTTGCGATCGCATCACTTTTCTGTCCCAGACGGCATCTCATGTCGACCCGTACCGCATCTGACGAATCTCAAGGCAGAGAATGAGACGCGCATCTTGACAGGCTATCCGTCAGATGTTTAAGTAGTTAGTTATCTTTTGCTCTTAATTTTTGGGTGGCCAGTACGCGAGCCGCTTCGCGGGCGCGACTCGGGGTGCGATTTGTGCGCCGTTTCTTCTTCCTCTCCCTGAAATCGGGAAAAGACATCGCGGAAATCGGAGGAGTTCAGTGAGATTGAATCGCCGTCGGTCGGGAAAGACTTGTTCAGGAACCCGCGCCCTCGTAGGAGTGATGCTGCTGATGATGCTGGGCGTCATCGCGCTCATCTTTGGATCAGGTGCCGCGACGCTCCCGCTTGCCAGCAGCTCTGCAAGTTCCCTACGGCCGTTCGCCTCCACTCCGACCCCGTTGCCGAATCCCGCAACCCCGCAAAGCAAGCAGCAAGTCCTGGCCACATACGGCCGTCTCCCGCTGATTTTCGAGCCGAACCAGGGGCAGACCGACCCCAAAGTACAATTTCTGGCACGAGGCACTGGCTACGGCCTCTACCTCACGGCAGACGAAGCGGTTCTGGCTCTGCAGGGCAATTCGCGGCATTCCGCTGACCGGAATTCCGCAGTCCGCATGAAACTGGTGGGAGCGAATTCAACCACGAAGCCGGCAGGTGATGGCCAGCTACCCGGAATCAGCAACTACCTGATCGGCAACGATCCCTCAAAGTGGCATCGCGACGTGCCTCAATTTGCAAGAGTGCGCTATCGCGACGTCTATCCCGGCATCGACCTCGTCTACTACGGGAACAAGGGACGCTTGGAATACGACTTTGAAATCGCGCCGGGCGGTAATCCGAGCCGGGTAGCGTTCAAATTAACGAATCTCGCCAATCAAGGCCCGCACAATCTGAAAATCGCGGCCGATGGAGACCTCGTCCTGAACCTGGGCGGCGGTGACGTTCGACTGCAAGCCCCCCGCATCTATCAAAAGTTCGGAGCTGAAGAGCGGATGGTGGACGGCCGTTTCGAACTGCGAGGTCGCAACCAGGATGAAGTAGGCTTCCAACTGGGCGCTTACGACCGCAGCCGGGCGCTTGTTATCGATCCAGTCTTAGCGTATTCCACCTACCTAGGGGGCAGCGGAGTTGAGAGCTGCTCGGCGATTACTGGACTTCCGTTTACGCCGGGCTGTCCCGCGATCGCGGTGGATGCAGCTTCGAATGCGTATGTGGCCGGGTCGACGACCTCAACCAATTTTCCCCAGACAGCCGGCGAATTTCAGCCTGAACTGGGAACCGGCGCAACGGCCAACGTTTTCATCGCAAAGTTCAATGTTAGCGGCGTCTTGCTATTCGCCACCTATCTGGGCGGAAATGGTACCGATTATGCGGCTGGAGTTGCGGCCGACACCGGCTTCGATATCATCGTGGCGGGAACCGCGAGTTCGGGCAATTTCCCCACGACCAATGGCCCCAACAACACGGCATTTCAAACCACGCCGGTTTCCGGCGGCAAGCATGTTTTTGTAAGTAAACTCGATCCCACGGGAAGAATCCTGCTGTACTCCACCTATCTCTCCGGACACGGCATCGATATCGCCTCCGGCTTGGCGGTCGATCAGGCGGGCAGCAACGCATATGTAACTGGGACAACCACCTCGACCGATTCAGAGACGGGATTCCCGTCTACCCTCGGCTCCTATCAAACCACTTCCAAGGCGACGAATCAGTTCTTCTTCACCAAGGTGGATCCGAATGCGAGTGGCTCAGCAAGCATTCTGTATTCAACCTATTTTGGCGGCAGCAGCCCCTCGACCGGAACGGTGATAGGTGGCGGTATCGCGGTTGATACCAACTCGAACGCGTACATTACCGGGGGCACAAATTTTATCGACGTGCCCATGCTCGACGCCTACCAGGCCACTAACAAAGGCGGCCTGGACGTCATCGTTGCCAAGTTCAATCCCGCAGGCGTCACCGGGACGCAACTTTTGTATTCGACTTATCTCGGCGGCTCAGGCGACGACATCGGCTATGGCATCGCGGTGGATACCAGTCCCAATGCTTACATTACGGGCTCGACGACATCGACGGATTTCAATAACTCGGACGTTGGGACCACGGCGTTGCAGCCCAGCAACGGCGGCGGAACCGATGCCTTCGTCGCCAAACTAGGAGTCCTTTGCACCGGCACATCCTGCACTACGCCTCTTCCCCTGATTTACTTCAGCTATCTGGGTGGAGCGGGCACTGATATCGGCACGGCCATCGGAGTAGACAACAATGCGGCCGCGCGCATTACCGGTTGGACCAACTCGCCGAATTTCCCTATCGTGGGCAACCCTCTGCAGTCGACTTACGGCGGAGGCAGCAGCGACGCTTTCTACGCCAGCGTAGACACGCTTGCCACCTGCAGCCCGATCACAACTCCTACCTGCGTCCCAACCAGTACCTCCAGCTACTTCGGAGGATCGGGAGCGGATCTGGGCACCGGCCTCGCTTTAGATACGCAAGGCTCCAGCTACCTGGCAGGAGAGACAACTTCCACCAGTGGTTTCCCCTTGAAGAATTCTGCGCAGGGCGCGCTGAGCGGACCGAGCGATGCCTACGCCGCCAGGCTTTCCCCGGTTCTGAACTTGACGATGCCAGCCCCGGCCGCGACTCCGTTGGTGGTTGGAGTGGGCAGCCAGGTTAGCTTCGCTTATACCATCACCAATAGCGGAGAATTTACCAATGGCGTGACCTTCGTCGACAACCTGCCGGCTACGGGTGCAACCTTTGTTTCCGCGACCGCGAGCCCCGGCACCTGCGGCGCGGCCGTCAACCTGACCGTGCTGTGCAATGTCGGAACCCTGAACGCCGCCGCAACCGCCACGATTACCGTAGTACTTACTCCGGTAGCGCCCACAATTCCTGGGGGCACGGTAAGTTTGGGCAACAGCGGTTCTGCGTTTGTCGGGCAGTCGCAGTTGGCTACATCCAGCGCGAGTGTGACGGTAAATGATTTCAACATTAAAGTAGTTCCAGCCACCGTTACCGTGCCAGCGGGTGTGCCCGCGATCTTCACTGCCCTGGTTACGCCCAGCTCAGACAGCGGATTTCCCGAGAGCGTCTCCATCTCCTGTGGCAGTGGTTTGCCGACGGGTACAACCTGCTTGCCGGGAAACAACAATCCCATCCCGAATCTCAACACCGGCGCCCAGAGTTCGCAGCTCATCGTCAACTCCACCGCCCGCGTGACCACCACCACCGAACTGCGGCATGGACGCGGCCCGGCGGTTCCGCTCTACGCAACCTTGTTGCCCGTGTCAGGACTGGCCTTGCTCGGGGCGGGCTTGGGCAGCAAAGGCTCTCGCCGGCGACGCTTACTGATTGGGTTGTTTCTGTTCACGCTCTTCGCGCTTATTATGTTCCTGCCGGCTTGCAGTTCGAGCACCACAACCACGACCACCACAGGCACGCCCGCGGGAACTTACACGGTGACGATCAACGCCGTATCGGGCAACGCAACCCGGAGCACGGTAGTCGCGCTGGTAATTCAATAACAGGTTTCCTTCGTGTACCTCCGTGTCCTTAGTGGTTGATGCCTTTTGACCTTCGTCAACCACGAGGACACAAAGGTCGTTGCGAGCCGACTGCGAGGCACTATCAAGTACGACTCCGCCAAATTGCTCCTGACCATCGATTTGCTCGGCACCTTTGTCTTCGGCGTCGAGGGCGCGATGGCGGCCATCGCCGGCAATCTTGATCTGCTGGGGCTGATGGTGCTGGCATTTGCCACCGCGCTCGGCGGCGGAATCATTCGCGACCTGCTGATCGGCGCCATCCCGCCCGGCTCAATTCGCGATTGGCGTTATCCCGTCACAGCGTTTCTCGGCGCCGCCGTGGTATTTTGCTTTTACCCGTTCGTCAGCCAGCTTTCTCCGTGGGTGATCATCGTTTTCGATGCTGCGGGACTCGGACTCTTCGCCGTAGCCGGAGCTGGTAAAGCCCTCGACTTCGGAATCAATCCCTTCATCGCCGTTTTGATGGGAGGCGTCACCGGCGTTGGCGGCGGGACCATACGCGATCTCCTACTGGCCCGCGTCCCCAACGTTCTTCGCTCCGATGTCTACGCGACTGCCGCGCTGGCGGGAGCAACCGTACTGGTCGTCGGCCTGAAGCTCAAAAGAAATCCCAAGCTCATGACCATCCTCGGCGCCGCCGTCTGTTTTGCTTTGCGAGTCGTCGCCGTCTGGCAGCATTGGAACCTGCCCAAGCTGCTTCTCCACTGACAATCTCACGCCACGGTCATTCCAAGGAGCGGAGCGACGTCCCGCGATCTCCTCACAACCGAGTCAATTACCGATGTCACGTTAACTAACGGGAGTCAGGTGTGGGTTAATGCATTTATCGCTGGACATCCCTATTCCTTGTAGACAAGCGCAGGCCCGCTGACCTTATGGGCCTTGAGGGCGACCGACACCTCGACGCGGTCGCCAATCTTGACGAAGGGGATGCCTTTGTTCATCCCGAAGTCCTTACGGTCGAACGCCATTGTCCCTTTAACGCTGCCCGCGCCTGTGCCCTTGCCCGTAATTGCGAGGCTCAGCGTCTCGGGCTTGGAAACACCTCGAATAGTAAAAGTCCCCTGCACATCAAATGTAGTGGGACCGGTTTGCACAACCTTGTCAGAGTGAAACGTGATGTACGGATCTTGGCTGGCATTGAAGAAGTCTTTGCTCTTTAATTTGTCGTCTTTCATGCCGCTCCCGGTATTCACGGAGTCAGCATAAATTTTGATGTCGAGTACGCCTGAAGTGACGTCCGTGGACGGAAAGGTCAGGGTGGCATCCCATTTGTCAAACTTACCGTCGATGGCCACCGAGGCTTTCACGAAGAACTTAACGTCGCTTTCTTCCGGCGTGATGGTGAAAACCGGACCTTGCGCTCGGGCGAACGACGGCAACAATGCCGACGCCAAAAGGCAGAAGACTGTCAGTCGCATTAGAATCCCTTCCTGAGTGAGATGGGCATGCAGCGCCCCAATTCCAGAAATCTTACACCAGCCTGTAGGCGCACGAAATTTACGAGTTCGCCTGAAAGGCCGAGCCTGTCGTTTTAACACTTCGGCAAGCCACCAACGTGAAACTGACTGCGGTGCTTGTCGCCAACTGACAAGCTCGCCACCCGACTAGGATATGATTTCTGCTGCCAACTCGGCTTGGAGAGGATAGCCCGTGAACCTATCGCGCATTGCCCTGGCGTCTATCGCAGCATTCTTCGCGTACTTTGCGGTTGGCGGCCTCGTATTCGGACTATTGCCATCGATGAAGAGTGAGTTCCTCAAATACCCAAATGTCTATCGACCCCAAGAAGGGATCAAGAGCACCATGCCCATAGGAATGGCATTCATGTTCTTGGCCATCGTGGTGCTCGCTGTGCTTTACGCAATGCTGTACAAGGGCGGTTCTGGCGCCAGCGAGGGCGCACGATTTGGAGCACTGATTGGACTCTTCGCGATTGGTTCTTTTGTGGTGCATAACTATGTCAACCTGCAGATCGGGATTAGGCTAACCGTCCAACAAGGGATCGCTTATTTCTTGGAATGGGTGATCGTTGGCTTGGTGATTGGTCTGATTTATCGCCCCGCGCACTGAAATTGGTCAGTTTCTGCGAAGAGCCGTTCTGCAAGCGCTCACGGGACAGGCGGGAGCGCGAGTACCAGACTCGTTCCGGAGTAAGCTCTCGCTGTGACGGATGCCCATCCTGGCCAGCCGCACAAAAGCTTGAAACGAAATCGACGGTCGCAACACTATTCACGTAATCGGGAAGCTGCCGAAATCTGAGCGTTTGCTCGGCAAGTTGGACAATTACTCAACCCTGCGATCTGTTTGGTGAAGACAACCTCTGAAACAGAACACCGCTGGACAACGTTCGTTATCACAATTCTCAAGAACAAAAAATCCTAAGGAGATGCTTGCATGAATCGTTATCTAAGACTCTTGACCCTGACCCTCTTGTTCTGCGGCTTTTCAGCAGCGGCGCAAGATAGCCCCGCAACTAACGTCACCGGCGGAGGCACAGTGAACTTCATTCCCCGTTGGAGCGCAGCTCACGCCTTGACTAACTCCAACATCTTTGAAAGCACTGCCGGAAATGTCGGCATCGGGAATACGACCCCAGGGGCTAAGTTAGACCTGAGTGGGAACTTCAAGATTCACGGTACAAACTTCAGCATTGCCAAGACCGGTGCGGTCACCTTTGTAGCTGGCCAGACCTTCCCTGGAACCGGAACCATTACCGCAGTGAATGCCGGTACTGGCATAACCGGCGGAGGAACTCACGGCAGCGTGACTGTTAGCTTGAACACCGCCTTCACCGACGGCCGCTACGCGCAACCGGGTGTTTCAAACAACTTCGGTCCCGACCAATTTTTCGGCACCGGAGTCTTTGCACAGAGCCTCAACTCCAATGGCGACGTCAATTCTGACGGCAATGTGAATGCGCTGATTGGTGTTGTGCAGGGTCAGGTCGGATCCTTCGGCTTTTCCACCGTATCCGGACAAAGCCTTTTTTCCGTTACCGGCAGCGGCACCCAGGCTCTGCAGCTCCAGAGTTTCGCCAACCCTGCTAGCAATTCTTTTATCGAGGCGCAGTTCGACACTAACGGGAAGCCGCTTTTCTGGACTGACGCCCTCGGCGACACGACAGCCGTAGGAACCAAGAACGCTGCCGTGCCCCTAAAAACCGGCAAGATGGTCAAGGTGTTCTCCATGGAGTCTCCCGAGGTTTGGTTCGAGGATTTCGGTTCGAGCCACTTGACGGCCGGCATCACGACCATTCAATTGGATCCCAAGTTCATCCAGACCGTGAATCTATCTCAGGGCTATCACGTCTTCATAACGCCCAAAGGAGATTGCAAGGGACTCTACGTCACCGCCGAAACCAACAATAGCTTCGAAGTGCGCGAACTTGCCGGAGGCCAGTCGAGCGTTGATTTCGACTTCCGTATCGTCGCTCACCGCAACGGATACGAAAAAACTCGCTTGCCGGCGGCCCCATTGCCGCTCGCGACCGTTCAGCACACAACCCTGCACAAGTCCCAGGTAAACGCCAGGTAGTTTACCCCTCGGCTTGTTCAAGCATCCGTGCCCCGTCCTTCTCGCACTTTCCGAAAGGATGGGGCTATTTAGCTGGCCTCGCGACGGATTCGCTTTTATTGAGCTGCCCTCGAACGTTTTCGTGGAAATGATGGGTCACGCACCCGATGCCCACTGAATGGAACTGATAGTCAATCGAACCTGCGTGAGGAATTTTGATATGCTGCGCCTCTGTCGTAGGCAGCTACATTTGACGTGCCTACGGAATACGTCCTTAGATTTCACCCCCGACCAGCAATAAGCATCGACGCAAGCGCCCGGCACAGAGGAATGTCCGATGATGTCCGATTGTGACCGGTAATGTCTCTTGCTCTGGGCAGGCGGGTAGCGTAAGTAACAGACTGGCCGGGGAATCGGCGGGAAACAGAAAGTGCATGGCTCCTGGTCTCGAGGCAACACGCTCAAGACCAAGCACATTTTTCGACCTTAGCTGGCAGTTGCATTTGGGCCCTTCAGGTGCGTTCGTGGCTGCTTTTCCATGCAACACGAACATTAAAATGAGGAGATGACAAAATGAATTTCCAAAAGCTCTGCATTATCTTGCTGTTTGCGGCAGTGGGCGCGGGCGGTTCAGCGTCAGCGACTTGTACAAACGCTAGCCTGAAGGGAGTTTTCGGATACCTCCACGGACGGCCCGGTGCAGACCCCGCGTCGGTGACTCTTGGGCAATTGACCCTAGATGGGCAAGGGAAGATCACCAGCGGAGTGTGGACGGAAACCTACATCGGCACGCTCTACAATGGAACCATGACTGGCAAGTATTTGATCGCGAAAAACTGCACTGGCACCATGACCCTCGTAGGCGAGGACGATTCGACCGATCACTACAACATCTATGTCAACGCGGGTGGCAACATGTTTCAGATGATTGAGGACGATCCCGACTCTAACCAGCCTGGTTTTGGCCTGGCGCAGGGTACGGTTAAGTGCGGATTATCGGGAACCACATCGGTGTTGACCACAAATCTGCTGGGCAATATTAGCGGCGAAGTCGCGGACACGGTCGGCCAGGTGACCCTCAACGGGAAAGGAAAAATTTCCGGCAACGAGACTTTTACTCTGAACGGGAATGTCACCAAGAGCGCGGTAACGGGCACCTACACGGAGAGTTCGAATTGCACGGGCACTTGGCAGGTAACGCCAAAGGGGGGCACCGCGTCAAACTTCAATACAGTTGTAGTGAACGGCGGGAAGGAAGTGTTGCTGCTTGAGACCGACAGCGACACGATCACTGCCGGAAATGCGCAGGAATAGAAGAGAAAAGAACGACGATCCGAAAGCCGAATATCCGCTTCCAGTCAAAACAGAGCCGCCCGATGTTGGGGCGGCTTTCCTGTGCATCACAATCTGTCGGCGGTCGGAGGTTTGAAGGACAAGAATGCTTCCGGCGCGGCGGCGACGAATCGGATGCCCGCTTTGTCGCCTTGCCGACCAGCGGGGCGTGGCTAACGGCGATGGAACTATCTACGCCCCAGCGGAAAGTTTGTGGCTCTTGGATTGGGCAATGCCGTACTGGCGAATCTTATAGAGCAGCGCCTTGTAACTGATCTTCAACAACGCCGCCGCCTGCTTGCGATTCCAATTGGTCTCGTCGAGAGCCTTGCTGATCGCTTCAGCCTCGGCTCCATCCTTGGCGGTGCGGGCCAGAGACTTCAACCCTCCGGCTGAATCTCCGCCGTTCTGCGCCACCGGATCAAACTGGGCTCCGCTGCTATCGGTCTTCGGGCTCAGTTCTTGAATGGCAAGCTTCTCGTCTCCGAGGACCAGATAGCGCTTCACGAAGTTGTTGAGCTCGCGCAGATTGCCCGGCCACGCGTAATCCTGACACGCCTGCAGCAACTCCGTCGAAAGCGGCAACGGCGGCCGCGCATAGCGCTCCGACATGTTGGACATGAAATGCTTGAGCAGGATCGGAATCTCTTCCTTGCGCTCGCGCAGTGGAGGAACCGACAGAGTAAAAGCGTTCAGCCGATAGTAAAGATCTTCGCGCAGCCGTTTATTAGCGAGTGCTTCCGGAATGTTGATATTCGTCGCCGCCAGAATGCGCACGTCGACTTTAATCATCGACCGGCTGCCCAACCGGGAAAACTGCTGGTCCTGCAAAACGTGCAGCAACTTCGCCTGCAGGCTGGGCGGCATCTCGCCAATTTCATCCAACAGGATCGTCCCTTTGTTACAAAGCTCGAACTTGCCCGGCTTGGCGTGATTGGCGCCAGTAAACGCGCCGGCCTCGTAGCCGAATAGTTCGCTCTCCAGTAAATCAGCCGGAACCGCAGCGCAATTTACCTTGAGAAAGGTACGATGCGCCCGCGGCGACAGCTTGTGAATCAGCCGCGCCATCACTTCCTTGCCGGTGCCGCTTTCGCCCAGCATGAGCACGGGAATGTCGACATTGGCTACCAATGCAGCCTGCGAGCGCAGCTTCCGCATCACCGGGCTGGCTGCGACAAAAAACACTTCGTCGCCAACTTCTTCTACTTCGCCGGGATAATTCTGCTGATTCGTGCCCAGACATTGATCGATCACCGTGTCCAGTTCGCTCTTCTGAAAAGGCTTGGTCAGATAATCGTGCGCGCCCAGCCGAATTGCCTGCACTACCTTGCGGGTATCGCTTACGCAAGAAAGCATCACAACTTTTACCCCAGGCTGAAGCTTGCGGAGTTGTTCGAGCGTCTCCAGGCCATCGATCCCGGGCATAAGCAGGTCGAGCAAAACCAGGTCGGGACGCAGGCCTTTCTGCACCCGCTGCAACGCTTCCTCGCCGGTGCTGGCGGTCTCGACTTTGTAATCGTCCACTTCGAGCAGAGTTCGGATGTAGCGCAGCATTCCCGGTTCGTCGTCGACGAGCAGAATGTTGTTGGCTGCTGCTTTCATTTGCTTTTCCCAGGGTTCGTTAGTTGGTTGTTTGCCGTCGAAGGAGGCAGGAGCGGAAGAATGAACGAAAACTTGCAACCCGATCCCGGTTCACTTTCCACCCAGATCTTGCCGCCCATGCCGCCCACCAGGCGGCGCGCAATCGCCAGACCGAGCCCCATTCCAGCCTGACTTTCACTTTGGGGTAGACGAAAGAAATCGTCAAATACTTCGATGTGGTATTCAGCGGGAATCCCAGGTCCAGTGTCGGACACGCTTACCTTCACCGAGTTGGGATGAGAGATCATTTGCCGCCGCCGCTCCATCAGATTCTCCGGATTAGTCGCGCTTCGCCGCTCCCACATGTACGGCTCGGCGTGCAACCAGACAGTCCCTCCCGCGGGCGTGAACTTGGATGCATTTTCCAGTAGGTTCGAAACCACGCGCTGAATCTTCGGCACATCGAGGGAAAACTCAGTCAGCTTTTCGTTCGCCAGGAAATAGAGCGCCAGCCCCTTTTCCTGGAAGGAATGCGACCACAAGCGGCAAACCTCGGACAGGCAGGCGTTGAGGTCGGCGGCCTCGAAGTGCATCTTCATCTCGCCGGTCTCGAGCACGCTAAAACTCAAGAAGTCCTGGATGAATTGCTGCAGCCGCTGCCCGCTGGTTCGCATGTCGCCCAGAATCTCGCGTTGCCGATCGTTCAATCCTCCCAGCTTCTCGCTCTGCAAAAGCTCGACATAGCCATTCATGATGGCCAGCGGAGTCTTAAGATCGTGCGCGGCGGAGGCCAGGGCGTTGGTGGTGCGCTGAAAACGTTCCTGCAACTGGGTGAATTGCTGCAGCAGATCTTCGCTGCAAGCCGGATCTGGACAGGGCCCGGCAGATTCCTTGGCTGGGCAGAACTCGGCATTGTCCGCTTTTGACTCTCTCATTTGAGGCAGACACGTCTTTTCAGGCGTCGCGGCCATTCCTTGGGACTCGGTGATTTGTACGGCGAGGGAGGGTGGCACTCAACTCGCTGAGGTGAATGCTGACTATCGCGATGCTAAGACATGCATTTCCCGGTGTCAACGGAAAACGCAAGGAAGTAGTCACGGAAGGGAAAAAGCTTGCATTCTAAAGTACTATGCGACTCGCGGCCGCACCAGAAAAAGGGCGAATACAGGGCAAAAGCAGCTTGAGATAACTTCCATCTTTGTACGGCCCTTTGCCCGAAAAGTGATGCTCTGAATGAGTTTAGCCGCTCTCCGCGTCCAGATTCCGGACTCGGTTTGGCCACCAAGGTGCGGTAAAGAACCGGTTAAGTTCATTCTTGAGGGAAGCGGTTGAAGCGAGCAAGACCGGAAACCGAAAACCGGAAGTGGCCACGCCTGCCCCTGGCGATTCCCATTTTCGTCCGCAGTCGCGACGAGGATGGCAAAGAGCTGCTCGAATTCGCCACGGCCCTGAATATTTCAGCCGGCGGGGCACTCGTCGCCGTCCGTCGCTCCCTGCCGCTTTCGGCGCAGGTTTTACTCGAGATTCCCAGCGCGCCGCTGGTCTCCGGGAACTCTTTCCCCAAGGCCTCCCGCGTCCTGCGCGCCCGCACCGTCCGCATCACCCATGTCGACGGCTATCATCTCCTCGGCCTCAAGTTCTCCCACCCCTTGACTACGGGGAAGGCGGAGAAGCCAGCCAGCCGAAGGAAAGTTGCTTCTCTGGTGTGAAAAGTTTTTCCTACCAAAAAACGTGATTATGAGCCCTACTTCCACGGTCTTTTGCGCCCCACGAAACACCCGACAAAATCTATTAAGTAATTGATAAACAAAGAGTAAACTAATATTCACATCGCCAATCAAGAGCCTCTCCAATTTGGCTCTCCGGGTGCACTGTGCAGGGTGGGTAGAGGAGTAACACGCAAAAAGATGCCTATTCCAGCGACAAATTCTGTCAGTTCCCTAGTCCATCCTTTAGGCGAGTTTCCCCCAGATTCCATCGTATTTGGTAAGTCCGAGGCCATGCAGTCTCTCCGCGCCCGTATGGATAAAGTTGCGAGCGCGAATGTTCCCGTCCTCATCAACGGCGAAAGTGGCACCGGCAAAGACATTATCGCCCGCATGATCCACGCCCTCTCGCCCTGGAAGAGCGGACCATTCGTGAAAGTAAATTGCCCCGCCATCCCCGGCACCCTCCTGGAAAGCGAGCTCTTCGGATACGAAAAGGGAGCATTTACAGGTGCTTATGGGATGAAGCCGGGGCGGGTGGAGATGGCGCATCGCGGAACGCTTTTTCTGGACGAGATCTCTGAGCTTGATCTGGCCCTGCAGTCGAAGCTCCTGCAGTTATTGCAGGACGGTCAGTTCTGCCGCATTGGCGCGCAGGAAGATAAGAAAGTGGAAGTGCGCATTGTTTGCGCCACCAACCGCCAGTTGGATGTCGAAATCGAAAATGGCACTTTCCGCCAGGATTTGTACTATCGCATCAACGTAGTGAACCTGCGCATGCCGCCACTGCGCGAGCGCAGCGGAGATATCGAAAACCTGGTCAACTATTTCCTCGAATTCTACAACCGCAAA
>Ga0210383_10000891_pt1 | contig 27614 bp, 26 predicted proteins | sample IncBWC14OmetaG_FD_160072 | JGI IMG/M metagenome (GOLD analysis project Ga0210383, IMG submission 160072) | Forest soil microbial communities from Barre Woods Harvard Forest LTER site, Petersham, Massachusetts, United States - Inc-BW-C-14-O ... | reverse complement strand
ACTTTTGAAAGAGGTTAGCGAAAGGGGGGGACTATGAGGCAATGTTCTGAACCCCAATTTCTGCGGCCCGACCCCGCGACCCCGGTTGGCCCCGATCTTGCGATTGCTGTCGTAAAATCCCCATTACGCTCATTGAGGGGTTTTGAGCGCTATGCCCTGGTTACGTAAACTATCCAGACGCCTCGGCTTTGTGTTCGAGCGCCGCGTCGAAAATCTCTTTGAGGAAACGAAGGCTGCCACTATCAAGTCTCCCGAAAATGTGCCCCAATTCTGCCGCCCCTTTTGCATCATTGGATGTTAACCACTCAAGTTCTTTTTCAAATACGTCGGGGTCGTTATAAAGTTCTTGCGCAATATCGGTTACTCGCTTACGCCACTCCGCTTCTTCGAAATGATGGCTCCATGGTTCTGCAGCGATGTTTTCGATCAAACGATCATGTAGAGTGTTGGATTCCAGATTCTTGATCCAACCCTGAAGAGCCGTTCGAATTTCATCGCTAGCAGAGCGACCACCTACATTGCGTACCAAAGCAGCCATGCGAGGGCGCAACTCGTCCGGCAACTTCCCGTCGAGTGACTCGCGGACCGGGGCAATTATGCCCGACCATAGTAAATGTGCTGCCGCATCAAGAAGTGTGTTCTGCGCAGCGGTCGCGACCTTCTGATTTGGATCCGACAAACCATCTCTCATTAGGTCGACGGAAGCTCTGACACAAGAAAAATATTCCTCAGCATTGCCTGGACGCCAGTCTTGAGGTGGCACGAGAGTGCCAAACAACGGGGGCCCGACTGTTCTGATCGGACGTTGATCGACGGAAGTCGCCGCCGCTAACTGCGAGCGAGCGGAGCGCCATCTCGACGGATTTGATCGGATGGTCTTGTTTCTTCATTTCCGCACCGGCAGCCAAGCGCTCTTCCGTCAACCACGAGTGATGCAGTTGACATTCGTCCACAATCACGTGCGGGATATGGTTTCGGCCCCCGATATGATCGCCCTCAAAACAGAAGGGGCAGACCCTTCTCGGCGGACGCACCTGTTGGCGCGAGGCACGAATAACAGTCTTGGCTGTGCGCCCAATCATCCCCCACCCACCGTGCTTCGGTACAAGTTCTCAACCTTCAACTCGCCTGCGTCTGCCATCCGAAAAATAGCGGCTGCATCGGCGAATACCTCTTGGCCAGCGATTTGCACGCCGAGCCATTTCCTTTCGAACTCGCCAGCGCGCAGCTTGCCGCGTAGCAACTTGTCACGGTCCTGGAAGAATTCAGAGAGTCTGGTTGCCTCTCGGGAGTTGCGAGTACGGACGGGCACGTCGCCGGAAGACTCTGGAAACATGAGGTCACGGACGCGCTGCGCGAATTGGGAATTTTCGATTAGTCCACTGACGCTATTAGTCAAGGCTGGTCAATAAGTTACGAGTGTGCGCCCGGAAAAGTAAGGTTTTCGCGTATTAGAACACGGCGGGGTCTACTCGGCTCCCCTAGATGGGCGCAATAAACCCCGCATTCACCGGTCTTGATCAGTCCATGGTCGCTTTTCTTGTTCCCTTACAACCGTGCCACGTTTTGCCCACCTTTCTACAACCAGAAAAAGAAAGTGTGCAGCCCCGTGCACGGGTGTGCAGAAAGCGTGCAGAAGGCGTGCAGAAACCGTGCATGCACACAAAATGACTCCACCCCCTTGGAAAATTCGCAGGCTGGGAGCAAGGTTGGTAGTTAACGAGAAAAAAACACCATGGGAACAATTCGCGCAGCGACATACGAAACTGATGTGGATGGGATCTTGGATCAGGCGAGCTCGAACCATGAGTCCGACTCCGACTTCCTCGACTTCCGCGGATTAGCGGCGAAGCTCGGCACAAGCGAGCAGTGGGTGAGGCGGAACGTTCGGCGGACGTATACCCGCGATCCGATCCCGCATTTGCGGTTCGGGAGGATTATTAGGTTTGTGTGGGATTCGCAGGAGATGAGCGAGTGGATCGAGCGGCACAAGGCGACCCAAAGCGCAACAAAAAGCAACCTAGCAGAGCCTCGTCCCGCATCTTACAATGGGAAACGCACCGAGCACGACGATACCGAAAGGAGAAGGAAATGAATCGTCGGGCTCAACAAGCTGGTTATTTGTATCAGAAAGGAAACGCTTGGCACGTTCGGTGGAGAGAGTTTGTGTCGAGCGACGGTGGCGTGAAGAAGGTGAATCGCTCACAGAAAATCGCATCAGTTGCAGACCATCCTCGACGCAGCGAGGTTCTGGGGCTTTTTCAATCTTTCATGGCCAAACTAAATGAGGTTGGCTACTCGACGGAAGCAACAGTCGCTGTGGTCGATTTCGTCGAGAAGGTATACCTTCCACGCGTCACCGACCAATTGAAACCATCAACCGTAAGCAGCTATCGCTGGCAGTGGAATTCCCTGCTTCGGGATCATTTCGTAGCCAGAAGAACTAAAGTGCGCGACTTCCGTACAGTAGATGCTGAACAGTTCCTTCAAGCGATCGGCAGGAACAATCCAGCGTTTACGCACACAACGTTCGCAAGGCTGAAAAGCCTTTTGAGCGGAATTTTCCGTCACGCTCTTCGGATGGGTGTCATAACAGGATCGAACCCGATCTCACCGATCAGCATTCCGCGCGGACTTCAGTCGAGCGAGACCTACGCCTATTCCCTGGAAGAAATCGAACAGATTCTGGACGTTCTCCCAGAACCTGCGAAGACGGCCTTTGCAGTAGCCGCATTCGCAGGTCTCAGACAAGGGGAAATTCGCGGTCTCGATTGGTTGGACTACGACGGAGAGAACGTTTCCGTTGTACGTTCGGTGTGGAGGAAGCACGTCAGCCCACCAAAAACAGTACAGAGTCAGGCCGCAATTCCCGTAATCAAACCATTGCGAGACTTGCTCGATGGGATGAAGCCGGAGAACGCTGTTGGTTCGATCTTTAAGGGAGAGTTGGGGAGACCGCTTGATCTTCACAACGTAGCCCGAAGAGTGATACGCCCAACGCTAGCACTTCACGGACTGACATGGCATGGGTGGCACGCGGCGAGGAGAGGTCTTGCGACCAATTTGCACTGCTTGGGAACTTCAGGTCGCATCATTCAGCGGATTCTCCGCCACACAAATATTGCGGTTACAATGCGCAGCTATGTGAAGGCGGCGGATGCTGATGTCCTAAGGGCGATGGCGAGACTAGAGGAATCGGTTCCCCAACGGTTCCCCATGGTCAACTGATGCGGCGGTATCTTACTGAAAACTGGTAGGCGCGGCAGGAATCGAACCTGCAACCCTCGGATTAGAAATCCGATGCTCTATCCGTTTGAGCTACGCGCCCACGATGACTTGCGTTTTCCACGGAACCGTATTTTTTTCGATACGTGTGAAAGTATATCAACAAGCACGTCAGGCAACGGCTCAAGCGCGCCGTTGTGCGTGATTTGTTCATTCTGCAACCGGATCAGATCGCACTTTTCTGGATTCACTTGCGACCATTGGACCGGGTGCGCATCGCCAACCGAATACCTCTCTCTGGTTGCGGACGTAGTTTATCTTTCGCGAATACTTCATTCCAAAACTTCGTCAGTCACTGAGGCGGTTGGACGTTCGTTGGCCAGCGATGGTAAGCTTTTCGTCCAGACTTTCGCACGCCATCACAATGACAGCCGGTGGAGAACGATCCCATGAGTGCGCCCCTAGCCGCAAGTAGCTTGCTTGCACTCGCGCAGCCGGTGGCCGCGCCGCTTACGCGTGCTGCGATCTTCCTGGTCGCGACACTCAACCGGGGTGTGGACGATCGCGATACCATGCGCTCGTTCTGCGGAGACCTCGCTGCGCTGGTACGGGCGGTGGAATCTCGCGATCTGGAAGGAGGGCTTTCCTGCGTCATGGGGTTTGGATCCGACGCGTGGGACCGCCTCTTCGGGCAGCCCCGGCCGGCAGAGTTGCACCCGTTTCGCGAGATTCGCGCCGCAGCGCGCCATGCGGTTTCTACGCCGGGCGACTTGCTGTTCCACATCCGCGCCAAGCGCATGGATCTTTGCTTCGAACTCGCCACTCAGTTGATGGTGCGTCTCGGAAATGCCGTTTCACCGGTGGACGAAGTGCACGGCTTCCGTTACTTCGACGACCGCGATCTCATCGGTTTCGTCGACGGGACGGAGAATCCCCGGGGCGCGGCAGTGATCGACGCCGTGCTTATCGGCGAGGAGGACGCTACGTTCGCCGGTGGCAGCTACGTCATTGTGCAGAAATATCTCCACGATCTTGGCGCATGGAATGCGCTTTCTACTGAGGCGCAAGAACGCATCATCGGCCGCACCAAACTGTCCGACATTGAATTAGACGATTCCGTCAAGCCAACGTCAGCGCACAACGCGCTCACTACCATCGTTGAAAACGGGAAAGAGATCAAGATCCTGCGCGACAACATGTCCTTCGGCCGCCCCGGGCACGGTGAATTTGGCACCTACTTCATCGGCTACAGCCGTTCGCCCCGAACCATCGAGCAGATGCTCGATAACATGTTCATCGGCCGGCCCCCGGGCAACTATGATCGGCTGCTCGACTTCAGCCGTGCCGTCACCGGAAACTTGTTCTTCGTGCCAACCGCGACTTTTCTGGAGACCCTGACCGAAGACCAGCCGGCCGTTGTGGAGGCTCCCACGACGCCGGCGGCAGCAGTCCCCTCTCCATTTATTTCATCGGTGCGCGAGGGTTCGCTCGGCATCGGTTCCCTCAAAGGAGACTTACGACATGAATAACCTCCATCGCGAACTTGCCCCCATTTCGGATTCCGCATGGGCTCAGATCGAAGAAGAAACATCGCGCACGCTCAAGCGCTACCTTGCCGGACGGCGCGTCGTTGACGTAAAGGGGCCGGACGGCACCGGCCTTTCTGCCGTCGGCACTGGCCACCTGCAGACGATTGCGCCGCCAGCCGAGGGCATTGTCGCAAGACAGCGCGAGGTGAAAGCGCTGGTCGAGCTGCGGGTTCCGTTTGAACTGGATCGCCAGACGATCGACGATGTTGATCGTGGCGCGAACGACTCCGACTGGCAACCGGCGAAGGATGCTGCGCGACAGATTGCCTTTGCCGAGGACGGCGCTATATTCGACGGCTATGCCGCCGCCGGCATTGGAGGCATCCGTCAGGGGACAAGTAATCCGATCATGACGCTCCCCGCCGACGTGCGCGCGTATCCCGAAGCCATTGCCCAAGGCTTGAGCCGGTTGCGCATCGCCGGCGTCAACGGCCCCTATTCGGTGCTGCTCGGCGCAGACGCTTACACCGCACTCGCCGAGACCAGCGACCACGGCTACCCGGTCCTGGAACACGTCAAGCGACTGGTCAACGATCAGATCATCTGGGCGCCCGCCATTGCCGGCGCATTTGTGCTGACCACTCGTGGAGGCGATTTCGAGCTTCACATCGGGCAGGATGTCTCCATCGGTTATCTCAGTCATACCGATGCCGCTGTCCGCCTGTATCTGCAGGAGACGTTCACTTTCCTCCTGCTCACCACCGAGGCTGCGGTCGCTTTGGTTCCTCCTGGGAAGTGAATACGAGCCGACGCGGCCTTTCTCGCCAACGGCTCGACGCTGCAGTAGGTTTTCCATACCAGGTTGTCTTACGAAAGACAGATGATTCAAGCTGCCAAAAGTATTCTGCTGGTCGTGAGCGCGCTCTTTCCGATCGTGGATCCGATTGGCGGCAGTCCCGTCTTTCTGGCGCTGACGAAAGATTACGTGGCACAGACGCGGAGAGTGCTTGCCCGCCGCATCGCGATGAACAGTTTTATACTGCTGATCGCGTGCTTCACGATTGGATCGCACGTGCTCTCATTTTTTGGGATTTCGCTTCCTGTAGTGCAGGTAGGTGGTGGGCTGATCGTCATTTCGACCGGCTGGGCGATGTTGAAACAAGATAACGAAAATGAGCACGCCGCAGTTGGGCGAACGGTGAACTGCTCCGATGCTCTGCGCGATGCGTTTTATCCGCTGACGCTGCCGTTGACCGTCGGTCCGGGATCCATTTCGGTGGCGATCACGCTCGGCGCGAATGAACCGCGGCAACTGCGCGCAAACCTGCTCGCGATTCTCGCGGCGGCGATTGGTTCGGCTTTCATAGCAGTGACCATTTATCTCTGCTATGCCTTTGCAGATCGGCTGGCCGGCATGATGGGCACGACCGGAATGAACGTGATTGTAAGACTCTCCTCGTTCCTGCTGGTGTGTATCGGCGTGCAGATCCTGTGGAATGGCGCGAGCCAGTTGCTCAGTTCGGTGCCGCACGTTCCCGGGTTGTAGTTCCGATTCGAGTGGCAGACCCCGGCGCGGCCGGATCTAATTTTCGGTTTGGGTCAACATTTTCGATCTGCAAACGTCACAGTGATTTTGTGAGTGTCGAAGGAACTCCGAAGGTTCCATCGACCACCTCAACAAATGCCCTCTCTTCACGGAGGATCAAACGCTTGCTTTGCGCCATGGCAAAATTCTGAAGCGCTTCCTTGTCCGACTTCAAGCGCGCTCGGTACGCCTCGTAAGAGGCAAGGCTATCGAAGGCGATCAGCCCCCACGCAACATCGTTGGTACCTTCGTGCGGGAGAAAGTATCCTACAAGATGGCCGCCACAACGAGGGATGATGCGTCCCCAATTCTCGGCGTACTTTTTGAACTCGTCCTTCTGGAATGGATCGATCTGATAGCGAATGAAACAAGTAATCGTCATGGGTGCGCTCTTTGTTTGCTCTTTCCGCGAACTCTTCTCGGCCCATAAGCCGCAGGAAAGCCAAGGTTCGGGCCGAGCCATCAGGCAGGATTATGCGGATTGCAAGTCAATTATACTTCGTCAACTGTCAAAGTGTGGATGCGGGAGCCCGCCACGACGTTCAGACTACTATGGACTTTTATGGTGGCGCGCCGAACGATCGTGGGATCGCAGACTTCCGCTTCGCCTACTTAGGGCAGCCTGAAACTCACGGTGATTTGAGTCTGAAATTCTTGCGGAGAACCATTGCGAAAGAAAGGCTTAAAACGCCATTGCTGGACCGCGTCGGTGGCCGCAGTTGCCAATTGGGAATCACCCTTGATCGTGCTGAGCTTTTCGACCGCGCCGTCCTTGCCCACCAAAGCCAACAGGACCACTGGACCCTGAATATGCTGCTCTCGCGCTGATTCAGGATACTCGGGTTCCACTCGCTCGATAAGATACTCGTCGGCCACTTTCGAGGGCACCAGGACGGGACTGGAGGAGTCCTTCGCGGAAGTGCGAATGCTTTGCGGCGGCGTCCGAAAGACGACCTTCCCGTTTTCGTAAACGACCAAGCCGCCAGCAGTAACCACGCCGGTACCGCTCTTTTGCGATTCGGCCGGCGCAGCCGCAGGGAGCGCCGGTGCTGCCGGTTCAGAGGCAGGAACGGCGGCGGCACTCGGACTCACTGGAGTGCCCTCGGGCGGTTTCAATTCCGCCGGCAGAGCAGTCGCTATCGCTTTTACCCTGCTTCCAACTTGAGCTTTCTGCCTTCCCACATACCCCATCATCCATCCCAGGAATATCGCTACGCCAATCACGATCAGCGTCAAGACCATCATCCAATAGTCTCGCTCGCGGATCTCAGGAACCGTCTCGGTTTCCAGCACGGTGTCGACGGTAGGGATGGGAGCGACCCGTTCCGGCAGGTCGAGCGGCAGGTCAAGCGCCCCCTCAACTTCAGGCACCGCGGCCACAATCGCCGCTGCTGTTGGAGAGGAAGGCAGTGCCGCAGGAGGCGGTTCGATCACGTCGGCGGCGCGATCAACATTGCTGACAACGCTGCGAGAAAGAGCCTCGAGGGTTTGAATCTCTCGATCGCTGAAGGCGCTGGGACGAGGCGAAAAAATCTCGACCACCCCCAGCAGCTTATCCTCCCTTACCACCGGAAAAACAAGGATGGAGCGAACGCCCAGCTCCCGGCATACCTCGGCATTCACCCGGGAATCGGTTTCGGTATCGTCGCAGCGCTGCCATTTCTTGCTCTGCACGCAAGCGCCAGAGAGCCCCGAATGCACCTCCAACCGAACTCCAAGATCGGGTGCGTTGTCGCCGGTGGTGGCGCGACACACGATCTCATCGTCGCGTGACAAGGCGATGGCAGCGGCGGTTGCGCCGGTCGCCAAACGTGCGTCCTCAACAATTTCGTTCAACACCAGATCGAGCGCCAGATCGGCGCACAAAGCCCCGCCCCCGTGTTTGGAAAGCGCGGTCGCCCATTCCGCCAGGGACAAGCCATTCTCCAGCCCGTCTTTTTCCGTTCCGCCCAGAGAAATAGACGCATGGCTAGGCGGCGGAGAATCCAAGGGATCGGGCCGAGATATCGGACGATAAGCCATTTAAAACAACCCCAACGCTGACGGCGTGGTTTGGGCTCTCAATACAGCCAGTTCCGCCTCAGCTACCTGCGACCAGTTTAGACTACCTGAGCCGAGTTTTCCGCTAAAAGCGCGGGTTGTCAACCCTAAACTGAGGATTGGGAGCCGGGTTGCGGCGATTGCGTCCTCCCCAAAAACCCGTCAGGACTGCAAATGAGAGGACCTTGGTCATAGGCTAAAGCTCTGCTCAAACGCGGGGCATGCTTGGGTAACGCTCAATCGTTCCCATTCCTGCATCGCATAGGCGGAATCGAGTTGCCAATTCCCTGTGCAGCCGGGAAAGCTGATAAAGTAGATTTGTGAGGGTTAAACTTGGCGTTTTCTTTCATTTAGTGCTCGCCTGATATAAGGAGATTTGGATGCACATTGCGGTAGTGGGCTCGGGATATGTCGGACTGGTTGCCGGGGCATGTTTTGCCGATCTGGGGCACCAGGTCATCCTGGTTGACAACGACCAGGTGAAGCTGGCTGCCCTCAATAACGGACAGGTCCCGATTCACGAGAAGTTTCTGCCGGAGCTTTTGGAGCGTCATCGTGGCCACACGCTCATCTTCTCCGACAACCTGCGAGCCGCGGTGGAGGCAAGCGAAGCCATATTCATTGCCGTCGGAACGCCCCCTACGGAACAAGGAAACGCTGATCTCTCGTATGTAGAGTCGGTGGCTCGGATCATACCGTCGGCGATCAACAGCTACAAGGTGATCGTGGAAAAGAGTACCGTCCCGGTTTATACCAGCGAATGGATACGCAAAATCATTCTGCGCAACGCAGCGGCTCCCGATTCATTCGATGTAGCATCCAATCCCGAATTTCTGCGTGAGGGAACGGCAGTCACGGACTTTCTTTATCCCGACCGCATTGTAGTGGGAGCGGACAATGACCGGTGCGCTTCCGTGCTGCGTGCGATTTATGCACCGCTGACCGATGGCAGTTATTATCGACGCCAGGCTGCTATCCCTGGACCGGATAGGGCACAGATCCCACCCCCGTTAATTATCACCAGCACCAAGAGCGCGGAACTGATCAAACACGCCTCGAATGCATTCCTGGCAATGAAAATTTCTTTCGTGAATGCAGTCGCGTCGGTATGCGAATCGGTGGGAGCGGACGTGCAACAGGTCTGCCAGGGCATCGGATCCGATAGCCGGATTGGTCCGCGGTTTCTGAACCCCGGAATCGGTTATGGCGGGTCTTGCTTTCCCAAGGATCTCATGGCCTTCCGCGCCGTAGCCCGGGAGTGCGGATACGAATTCCGTCTGCTGGATGAAGTGATGCGCATCAACGACGATCAGCGCCAGCGGTTTTTGCGTAAAGTGCGCAACGCGCTCTGGACGCTGCGAGGCAAGCGATTGGGCGTTCTGGGCCTCGCGTTTAAAGGCGGGACCGACGATATCCGCGAATCACCCGCTATTTTGCTGGTGCAAGCCTTGTTGCAGGAGGGCTGTCAGGTCGCGGCTTACGATCCTGCGGCGCAAGAGCGGGCGCGGGAGGTTTTGAATTCAAGCGTCGAGTACGCCAGTGACGCGTATGAAGCGGCGCGCGGAGCCGACGCTCTCCTGATCCTCACGGAATGGGATGAGTTCGCCAGTTTGGATTTGGATCGGCTGCACCAGCAGTTGAAGTATCCCATCGTGGTTGATGGCCGCAATCTGTATGACCCCGAGTCCATGGCGGCGCACGGATTCACCTACTACAGCGTTGGAAGACCAGCGGCCACACCCGAATCTCTTCCGCTCGAGGCTGGCACGCCACCGAGGAAAGCCAGCCACTCATGAGCCAAGGACGAGCGATGGTCACCGGCGGAGCCGGCTTTCTTGGTTCCCACTTGTGTGACGCACTGCTGGCGGAAGGTTATTCTGTCGTTGCGGTCGACAATCTGCTGACCGGACGCCGGTCCAACCTCGATCACCTGCGTCACGACCAGCGATTTGAATTCCAGCAGATCGACATTAACCGGCCGTTCGACTGTGGCAAGGTCGATTACGTATTTCACTTCGCGTGCCCCGCGAGCCCCGTCGATTATACGAAATACGGAATTGAAACCTTGCAGGTTGGTTCGTTGGGCACTTTTCACGCGCTCGATGTAGCTCGCAAGTACGGCGCGAAATATCTGACCTCTTCGACTTCGGAATGCTACGGCGATCCCCTAGAGCATCCGCAAAAGGAAAACTACTGGGGACATGTAAATCCTATCGGTCCGCGTTCGGTTTACGACGAGGCCAAGCGCTTCAGCGAAGCCGTGACCATGGCCTACCACCGGTATTACAACGTCGATACGCGCATCGTGCGGATCTTCAATACCTACGGGCCGCGCATGCAACTCAACGACGGCCGGGTCGTCCCCAATTTCATGAAGCAGGCACTGCGTGGCGAGGATTTAACGGTGTACGGCGACGGCAGCCAGACGCGCAGCTTCTGCTACGTCAGCGATGAGATTGACGGTTTTATGCGCCTGGCCAAGTCGTCCGAGCACCTGCCGGTCAACATCGGAAACCCCACCGAATTCACCATTCTGGAATGTGCCCAGCGAGTGCTGGCAGTGACTGGATCGAAGAGCAAGATACGATACGAGCCGTTGCCTCAGGACGATCCCAAACAGCGCCGGCCCGATATCACCAAGGCCAGAACGCTGCTGGGCTGGGAGCCCAAGATCGATCTCGAGACCGGCTTGCGGATGTCGCTGGAATATTTTCGTAAGGCGGTGTTCGAAGAAAAAGTGCTGCAGAGCTAATTTCTTCTTTTCCGAAACGCGCCCGTCCCTGAGATGAATCTGTCATTCTGACCGGAGCAATCGGATGACAAAATGGAGAGTCGATTTTTAGATCAGTAGTTTTGGCTGCGACTGAGCGCAAGCAATCAACTGCTGCACCTGTTTCCGTTGCTCATCAGTCCGTAGAACAAACTTCACTCCCATGCCGAAGCCAGGGTGCATGCTTTGCACCTCTCCATGAATTGCTATCCTGAGACTCTCTGTACGCACTACGATTTCCAAAGGGGTTCCGCTGGGCAAAGTTTCAGCGGTCTCGACGTAACAGCCGCCGGGGCTGATGTCGACCAAAGTGCAGCGTGTCGGGGCACGCTTGTCGGCTCGGTAGACTTCGGCTCCCAGGCAGCAGGCGTGACGCAAAATATTTCGCCGATCGGCAGCCGAGGCCGAAAGCATTCCGAGACTGGCGGACAGCCGCAGGCTGAGATCATCATCAGCCGTCGAAACCAGCGACACTGGGGTGTCAACCTGTGGGGGCGCTGCAGGATTCGCCTTGATCCAATCGTTCAGTACCCGTCTTGAAGTTTGAGGCACTTGCGCAAAACGGATTCCAACCCGGCCTGAGGAATCCTGCCACATGACCTCACCCGAAAGCCGAACCAGCGAGGGGCTCCCCGGCAGAGTGAACTGGAAATAGACTTTGCAATATGGGGGCAACTTACTGTCCGACCTGAAAGCAATTCCCTCCTCGCTCAAATCCACCAGCGCCGCGGGAACATTCTCCTTGCCCGCGTAAGCGATGGAAGTATTCGTCTCCACCGGGATGCGAGGTCGAATCCGTCGTTCGCTCTCCATCAAGCTGCGCGCTGCTCGCATGCTGTGGGCCGCTCGCTCGCGGGAAATCGGCTTGTAGAGAACGAAGGTTGCACCCTTCGCGAAAATGTCGCGGACTTCGTTCTGTCCACTGACCAGGGCAATTGCGACGGCGACTTTATTTGTGGCCGCATTTCGTGCGTGGGCGATCAGTTCGACGGCGGCTGGTTCATTCTGACAATCCACCAGCACAGCGTCGAAGTGTTGATCCTCGAGCCTAGCTTGGGCCATACGCAAGTCCGCGCAAACCTCGACGGCGATGCCCATCTCCTGCAGAATTCGGCTGAGCACTTGGACGACGGAGGCGTCCGGACACACTAGTAGCGATGTGAGCGCCATATTTACGGCCATGTTAGGGTGCGCCGGGAGCGGACTACAAGTTACCTGAGTCATTCCCTCCGCGGCAGTTCTGTGACCTTAGTCATCTGGAGTCTCAGCCGGTAACCGGCTATGTTCAGCATGTAACTTTGCAAGGTTACTCAGTAAGGTTACTCGTGGTTCGGCAGCAGAGGTTTTTCCTGCCCACTTACTAAGGATAACCATAATGTCTTCGAAGACAGCTAACTGGATCATCGCAGCGGGCGTGCTCCTGATGTTCATCGGACTGTGCTTTCTGCCCGTCGCCTTGGGCCAGCGTCCGGATGCAGACATGTTGGAGATTGGAGCCTGCCAGTTCTCCATGGGAGCTCTGGTCATGGCCGCGGGCATCTACATGAAGGCTCGAGTGGTGCAATCCGCGATCGCGTCCGGCGACTTCCGCAAGGAACCCGCAACTTCCAACCAGAGGGTTCGCGGTGGTTGTGATCTGTGCGGAAGCGAGGCTCCGGTGGTCCAATGCAAGGTTCACCAACTTCATCTCTGTGGAGGTTGTCTGGCTCAACACTATGATGTTCGCTCCTGCGCCTACGTACCGACCACCCGCACGGCAACTCACAAAGGCGGCCGGAACTTGTCGGCAAATGCGCAAGGCGCTTAGGGCTTCACGCACCGTCCCAATGTGCCGCAGTGCCAAAGTTACCAGAGTTACTCCGTCAAATTACGTTACGTAAGTCCAAGCGCACAGGCCAGTCCTTTAGTACTTTGACGCTCTCCCATCCCGTCCTTAGGATGAGCTTGCATGCGGGTTAGCCAGTGGCGTTTCCGATTGTGGGAATCGTCTCCCTTCGGCGTAACACGCGACGAAGGGCGCCAGGCTCAACCCCGAGTAGGCGGGTAGAAACAGGGCCAGGAAAAGCCTTTGCATTAAGGCTGCCCTGGGAAAAACTCCCCGAAGAAAGATAAGGGTTCATGCGTTCACGAAGAATGCGCGGTTTCTCGCTGATGGAAATGATGGTGGTGCTCTGCCTCATCCTCATCGTGATGGGCGTCTCCACCATGACTCTCGTGCCTGCGCTGAAGTCAGGCCGGATAACGGAAGGCTACAACACGACGTTGATGCAGCTGCGGCGAGCGCGCGACATCTCGGTAGCGCAGCGTCAGATCTATTTCGTGACCTTGAGCAATGCGGTTCAACCCAACACTGTCACCATCACACAAGGGTCGACAGGTACGGTGATCTCCTCTCAGACGCTTCCGACGGATGTTTTCTTTGATGTGGAACCTGGCATTCCGGTAAGTCCGGTTGCGCCCCCGACAACGCCGGATGGTTTTGGCGTGGGTGCTCCGGCCATCGACTTCGATCAGGGCATAGTAGGCGGGGTTAAGAACGTGATCTATTTCTATCCCGACGGCTCCGCCAAGGATGCGCTCGGCAACGTCAACAATGGAGTCGTCTACGTTGCTCGGCCGGGAGAAATACTAAGTTCGCGCGCCATCACAATTTGGGGAGGCACAGGCCGTCTCCGCGGCTGGCACCTTTACCCGAACGGAGCAGCGTATTACTGGAGGCAACAGTGAAAGCTAAACGCAATCCTGCGTTCCGGCCACCCATCAGCGGAACCCAGCGGGGGTTCAGTCTGATTGAGGTGATGATTTCGATGGTCGTCCTGCTGGTCGGATTGATCAGCCTGCTGGGCGTCTTCGGGATCGCAATGGCGTCTACGCAAACCTCGCAGGAGAATGCCACCGCCAAGCAATTAGCCAACGAAGCCATGGAAGGCATCTTGACCGCGCGCGAGACGGCAAACATCACCTGGGCGCAGATTCAGAATGTCGGCCCAGGAGGCGGAATTTTCCTGCCCGGATTCAATCCGATCTGGAACGCCGGACTGGATGGGATCATCGACACCGCGGACGACGCAGCCTCGGGTTTCCAAACTCTGGAATTGCCTGGTCCGACCGGAGTCTTCGCCGGGACCTGTCCGCCCGACACCTGTCTGCTTCTGACCAACTTTCAGCGTCAAATTCAGATTACTGCGGTTAACGACGCATTTGGCAATCCCATCCCCACCCTGCGCGCTGTGACCATTACGGTTAAGTACACAACTCCCCAGTCGAGCATGCCTCGACAATACGTTCTCAACACCTTCATTTCACCATACCGGTAAAACGAGGTAACTATGGGTCGTGCACAGACAAATCGGAGTCGCGGTTTCAGCTTGATCGAACTACTGGTCGCGCTGGCGGTGGGCAGCATTGTCATCGGTGCTGCCATCAAGCTGTTCATGCTGGGTCTGAGCGCGACTTTCGTAGTGTCGCAGCGAGCGGAGATGCAGCAGGATCTGCGCGCCACCTCCGATTTGCTGCTCAAAGACATTAGCTTGGCGGGCGCTGGATTGCCCACCGGCACAGGCATAGCGCTGCCGTCGGGAACAGGAGTGAAATCGATCTATGGTTTCGCGCCCAGTTGCGTCGCAAAAAACAACTGCGTTCCGGGCAACGGAATCGCCTACCCCTGCTCCTCGCTGGTAGGACTGTGCATTCCAACTTTGTATGGACTCATTCCCGGCTTCCAGATGGGGATCAAGCCGCCGGGCAACCCGAACAAAACTGATGTGATCACGATTGCCTATTCCGACACCAACTTCGCTCTGAATTGCTACATCGTAACCGGCATCACTGCCAATTCGATGACGCTGCTGACACCACCGCCTCCGCTGCCGGCGTCGTGCATTCTGCCCGCTGGCCTGCTGGCTCCTCAGGCCGTCAACGACCCGGTGGTGGGCTTAGTGCCGGGCGACGTCATCCTGGTTCAGGGCACGGTTGCTGGCAACTCCGCTACGGCGGTAGCCGAAGTAACGGCTGTTGCCGCAAACGGAGGCGGCGTTTATACCGTCACGTTCGCGAATGGGGATACGCTGAACCTCAACCAGAACGCCGCAACCGCCGGCGATTTGAAGCAGATGGCAGTGGTACCGCCAGCCGTGCCTCCACCGACAACTAGCGCGACTCGCATTCTGATAACTACCTACTACCTATGGATGCTGCCTGATCCGCTCGGCGTCGGGGCCGGAACACCGACCCTGATGCGGCAGATCAATGGGCAAACTCCAGTACCGGTTGGCGAGAACGTCGTCAACATGCAATTTACTTACGACACTTACAGCCCGACTGGCACTCTCCTCAACGCTTTGGGCGATGGCGGATATTCTTTGGGCACATCCTTCAACCTGATTCGCAAGATCAATGTGGTCCATTTGACGGTTCGCAGCCAGCTCGCTGGAGTGAGTCAGGGATTGCAGACGGCCAACGGCTACCAGACTTTCGACACGCAGACTTCGATCAGCGCCCGAAACCTGAGCTATCAGAATCGTTACAACCTGACCAATTGAGCGGGCAGGCCAGAAATTAGAAATGGAAACACAGGAAGAGTTGGGAATGGAAATGAGGAGCGACACGATGCATAGCACGAAACGTGGTTCACGAGGATTCACTCTGATTGCATCCATGATGCTGTTGGTCATAATGACCGGGATAGCAATTGCCCTCATGATGATGGTCAATACCGAAGGTAAAGTGGGCGGCCAGGACACACAAAACAGTCTGGCTTTCCACGCCGCCGAAGGTGGTATTGAACATATGACCTCGGATCTGGCCAACATGTTTCAGAACATCGAGTCCCCCACGGTTAACGACATTGAGGGCTTAAGTGCGCAGGCACCACCCAGCACCGCCTTCATGAGCTACCCCGTTTACACCCTGACGCCGGCCACGAACCCGGGGCCTCCAGTCACTCTGGCAACCTCTTGGGGGCAAATTGCCAGTGGCACCTATCAGGGTTTGTATGCCCAGTTGCTTCCCGTGAACCTGCAGGTGACCGCAACCACATCCCTGGCCGGTTTAGGAACGGTGGGAGATGAAGTCAACATGTCACGGACCATCGAAGTCGCATTGATTCCGGTGTTCCAGTTCGGTGTGTTTTCCGATAGCGACCTCGGCTTCTTCAGCAGTCCCAATCTCAACTTCGCCGGCCGCGTCCACACCAACGGCGACTTGTACCTGGGCGTCGCGAACTGTTGCACCCTCACCTTCCACGATAAGCTTACGGCGTGGGGAAACGTCGTCCGCCAGGTGCTTCCGAACGGACTGCCTGCGGCTGGTTTCAACGACAGCGGCACAGTGCTAATCCCGCAAACCGGTGGAGGCTGTGATCTTCCGGCGCAACCGGCGTGTCGGGCGATGGCTGCAACCGAGGGCAGCGTCACTGGAGCAGGTGGTAACCCGCCCGTCTCTGGACCCACGGTAGGACCGCCGTCGTGGCAAACCATTTCTCTGAATTCCGCCTTTTATAATGGATACATCAAAGACGGAGATTACGGAAACACTGTCCTCGGTACCGGAGCCACCAACCTCACACTTCCCTTTGTGAACGGAACCACGGGAGGAACGACCGGACCGCAATCTTTCGAAATCATACGTCGGCCGCCCCCCGGAGAGTCACCCACGGGCGCTCTGGGCGCATCGCGACTCTACAACGAAGCGGAAATTCGCGTGTTGCTCTCGGACACGCCCGCAGATCTTCCGGGCGGTGTCGGCGATCCTAACAATATTCGCCTGACCAACCCCAACGTCGGCGGTGCACCTTATCAGTTCGGCGTACCCGCCTCGACTCCAGCGCTGCCCCCTTTGGCCAGCGGCGGAACCTACAACACATACTTCGCTCAGGGTACAACCGCATACCCGGATACAAGTCAGTGGACGAACGTCGTCGCCCCCGTAGCCAACCCTACCCTGCCTCCAGATTGGCCATATGTGCCGGTACAACCGATCGCGGCTGACATCACTTTCACCAATGACCAAGGTCCTCCAGCCGCGCCGCTCACTACCCCTGTCGCGCAAACCAACAACAATGGCCTAACGGCTATTCCGCCGGGCGTGCCTCTTACGCCTTGCACGAATACCAATCCCCCAGTTTGTCCGGCAGCTCCCCCTCCGGCGACATGGTGGCTTCCCCCTTATCCTTTTTACACGCTTCCGTCTGCGCTTCCGGCGGGCAGCTTCAACACGTGGAACCTGATCGATGGCTATCTGCGCGTTGAATATCGCGACGTCAACGGCGCTTATCATCCCATCACCGCGGAGTGGTTGAGCCTAGGGTTCGCCCGCGGCCCTCTTCCTCCAACGGTCGCCGGCAGCAACCCAGTCAATCCAAATGCCATCCTGATTTTTCAGGAACCGGCGGATCGTAACGCGAGCGGCGGCGCTCCCGACCAAAAGGGTCTTTTACAAGTTTCAGCTGGCTGCACCAAGTCCGGTGGAGTCTGGTCCTGTGTCAAGGCTAGGCCCCCCGAGGTTACAGTCGACACAGCCACCATCTCGCCCTGGTACGGGGATAGCAAGGCTGCAACCCAAAGCATCAGCATGTACAACTGGTATCCCATCAACTTTTACGATGCCCGAGAAGGCGAATCCCGCGACACCGTGCAGGGCAACAATAGCTGCACGCCGAACGGAATCATGAACGCCGTGGAACTCGACGTAGGCAACCTGAAGCGCTGGTTGGCCGGTCAGACTGGCGTCAGCGGCCCCTTGGTCGACTATATATTCCAGAACGGATACGTTCTTTACTTCTCTGACCGCCGGGGCATGCTGCCCAGCACCTGGGGCACTCAGGTATCTCCGCCTAACACCAAGACCGGGGATTCCGGCTTAGAAGACGACGTCAACAGCGCCAACGCTGCCGGCAATCCGGACGGCGCTTTGGATCCCATCCCCGTAGGCAAGGCGTTCTCCCCGGAGGACACGAACCTCAACGGCAAACTGGACAACTTCGGTGCCGGCAACCTCGGTCTGGGCATGGGTTATGGCACTCTCGCCGCTTACAACATCAACAACAGCGTGAACCGGCAGGTCATCAACGCACCCTCGCCCGATCCCTACCTTACCGGCAAACGCATACCCAGTTGCGCTATCGGACAGAAGAACTGGGTTAGCGGCGCCCGCCACGTACTGAAACTAGTTGACGGCACGCTCGGGAATCTACCGCTTCGCCCCGATAACGGCAAGGGCGGTTTCACCGTGGGCTCGGAGAATCCCGTCTACATTCTGGGAGACTACAACAGCAACGCGGGCGATTCGGTCTGGCTCACTCCTCCCGGAGCCGATCTGCCCGGACACTCCGCTGCCGGCATAGTCGCCGACGCGGTAACCATGCTGTCGAACAATTGGTCGGACTTGAACAGTCTGGTCACTCAAGCCACGCAACCGGCGCCAAACCGTACGGCTGTTAATACCTACTATCGAGTCGCGATCGCTGGCGGGAAGAACGTCAATTTCCCCTTCCCAGCGTGGGAGAACGGCGCGGATTACGGCTTCGGCACCGACGGCGGCGTCCACAACTTCCTCCGCTTCCTCGAGGATTGGCAGAGTACTGGCCAGACTCTCAACTACTACGGCTCGCTGGTCAGTCTCTACTACTCCAATTACAACACGGGCACATTCAAGTGCTGCTCCTACTCCGTCTACCAGCCTCCGACTCGAAACTATATCTTCGATGCGGATTTCACCGTGCCTCAAAACCTGCCGCCAGGAACACCGATGTTCCGCGACATCGACAACTTGAGCTACCGGCAAAGCTTCACGCCGCACACCGGCTGCTACTAGCCGGCACCGCAATTCAACCAGCCCCGATCCTGCCAAGCAGGATCGGGGCTTTTCACGTGTGGCGCGGGCGTCCCCGCCCGTGCGGGCGAAGGCCAGAAGCTCCACTTGCTCTAAAGACAAACCAAGCAGGAAGGGCACGGCATCACAGCTTCCGGAGAAAGGCCGAAATCAGCGTCTGGGAAGCCTTGAAGGGGCGCGGCTTCAGCCGCGCCGCACATCGTTTCAAGGACCTCCGGCGCGGCCCTTTCAAAACTCTCAACGCCGAGTTTTTTTGCAAACCCTTCAGCCGTGCCGCCAAGGCCCGCAACGGTTCCGGCTTTACCCGATGGAGTGCTCGCCTCAGCCCAAATCATCGCCCAGCCTGTAAGATATCAATCGCACCTTCGGAGGATCAGCTTGGCAAACATCAGCGCAATTTTCTGGGACGTGGGCGGCGTCCTGCTCAGCAACGCCTGGGACCACGAGGAGCGCCAGCGCACTCTCAAACAATTCAATCTTGATGAAGTCGAATTCGAAAGCCGCCACGAGATGCTGGTTTCTTCCTTCGAGCGCGGCAAGATCACCCTGCAGGAATATCTCAAAGGCACGATTTTCTACCGTCCGCGATCCTTCACCGAGGACGCATTCAAACAGTACATGCTTTCCCTGTCGCAAGCGGACCCGGATGCCCTGCAACTGGCGCGAGATTTAAGTCGATCGTGCAAGTATCTGATGTCGACGATTAACAATGAATCCAAAGAACTGAATTTGTTTCGCATTCAAACTTTCGGCCTGCGCGAAATCTTCAGCCTGTTCGTCAGCTCGTGCTTTGTAGGATTGCGCAAGCCCGAAGAAGGAATCTACCGCCTCGCCTTGGAAATCACCCAGAGGCCTCCCGAGGAATGCTGTTTCGTAGACGATCGTCCCCTGAATCTGGACAGCGCCTCGCGACTAGGCATGCACGTAATCCAGATGGAAAACGCAAAACAATTGCGCGAGGATCTGCAAAAGCTAGGCGTCGTCTCCTGAGCCAGAACACGTGTAGCGCGGACACTCCTGTCCACGTGCCAGCTCCCCCACCGGTCCGCATAGTGACGGGCGACTCGCCCGTCTCCTGCCGAGCGAAAGCTAGCAATATCTGAAAGGCTATTCCGCCTACGGATTCTTATGCGGTGGCTTCAGAATCGGAGACCCAGAGCCGGGCAGGTTGGGCTTGGCGGCGCCCGCGTCCACGTGGCCTCCTAAACTCAAATCGCTGGTCCAACAGTCGGCTAGGACTTTCCAGTCCCCCGCCTGCCTTGCCAGGGTAAACAGGTACTTGCCGCGCTCTTCCCGGCGCTTGCCCGCGACCGGAACCAGCATCTTGCAACGGCCCGCTTCGTAGGCGATGTCTCCGAATACTTCCGTCCGCAGGGGCTCCATCTCGACCTCGCCGAATCCCGCGTCCAGCAAGCCAAAGAAGAACTCGCGAATGCCTGCGCTGCCGCGAATCGGCGGCACATTCGGACGCAGCACAATCGCATCGACGGCATACAGCCCAACCAGATCGTCAAGCTGTTTGCTGTTACAGGCCAGCGCCCAATCCTGCGTAAGCTTTCGCACTGCAGATTCCGCCCGGTTCAACGAAGTTCCACCCAATTGAGAGCGCTTCTGCACATCGCGCGCAACCGGAGCGCCACTCGTCGCTCGCGGCTCGGAACCGGGTAGCGCGACGCCTCCCTCAGGAGACGCGAAATAGTGGTGGTGATAATGATGATGATAGTGATGCTGTCCGGCAGCGGGCGCGGCTGGTCGCAGGTTGGGCGCGGTCGCAGTCTGTAGCGCTTGGGGTGGGGCATCCTGCTGAGGAACGCCGCAAATCGCGCAGAACCGGTTGTCCGCTGGGTTCTGGCTTCCGCAGGAGAGGCAGGTGCGAGTCTCGATTGCTTCCGCCATGGCGCTGACGGACGCGTCCGCGTCCACCTGCGAAGTAAGCCGCTGCACTGCGTGCAAAGCCGCGGCAATGGCTTCGTTGCCGGGCTTGGGATGATGCAGGTCCTGCTTCAGACGCCGGAAAAAATCGTCGACCGCGGGATTGTGGGCGAGTTCTCCCTCGGATGCAGACCCAGGCAAATTCGGGATTGGTCCCTTCGGCTTTTCATGATCCATAGCGCTGCCGCTCATTCTAGTCTAAGAGGAGCGAGTCGGAAAGGAGCTAACCGAAAGAGACCTAGTGACTGGAAAACTCAATCTTCGCTTCGGTGTCGGTTGCAGTGCCGTTGCACATCGCCGGACGATAACGCCACGAACGCACCGTATCCAGGATCGTCCGGTCTTCGCTCGGGCCCGCGCTTTCGAGGATGAGAGGAGAGTGAACGCGTCCGTCGGTGCCGATGATGAAACTGACGCGTACCTTGGAACTCGGATCAGCGATGTCAAGCAGCGGATTCGGCGTCGCCAACGGCTCGGGAGGTTCCGAAGCTTCGCAACTCGCGCCCGCGGTATGCAACATAGCTGCGAACTCCGAATCATGCGCCGCTGAAGCCCACACCTGACGCTCGCGCGCAGCCAATGATGTTGAGTCAGGCCGGGTGAAAGTTCCCACGGCCGAGGCCAGACAAACAACGGGAGCAAGAGCAACGAGAAGAAACGAGCACAATCTGCGGGCTAGCATGTCCACATTTCCCAGGAGCAAGGCCAAGACGAGAAAAGTCGCCACGCTCCAAACATGGTTACTAAAGGGCAATCCGCTTGCCAGCCTCAAATCCCATGTATGTAGTTGACAAAACAACACTTACGCATAGGAGAGAGCGTACTCAGCGCGGAGAAGATGAAAACCATTGCATCTTCTATCAGTCGAAATTACGAGTCGGAGTAGGTTGGCGCCGAATCTCCCGCCTTCAGCGGCCACTTATTTCGCTCCAGGGCTGGAGCCCATGCGAGATCGGGCCGGCGCAACACCCGATCGTCATTGGCTTCGCCGTTCCGGTCGGTAAGCAGCGGGGCGACGAAGCGAAGCGCGTCGACTTCAGTGCGCAAGCGCGCCAAGTCCATCTCTTTTTCTCGCAATACTTCGTAGATATCTTTCATCCGTCAAGCTCCGGCATTACGTGAGTCAAGTCCCTAGAAATCGTTTCGCGTAGAAATTGACAGCATGTTGCTTCCGGCTGGATTAGGCCGATTCTAATACACAATCCGCCAAACCGCTATCTGCAAAAAGCCGTAACTTTGCCGCTTCCTACGATCCGTGATATCCAAACTTCAGAACCTCGGACGCGGCTACACTGAAGTGGAGCGAACCGCACCGGAAAACGCTTACATGACTCCAGAGCCTCTGCAGCAACTCGATGGAATTTTGCCGGCTGATGAAGTCCATGTCTGGCAGGTCGACCTGATCGCCTGGGAGAAAGAAACTGACTCCCTGTTCGAGTTGCTCGACGTGGAAGAGCGAAAGCGGGCAGCACGCTTCAAATTCGCCGCTCCGCGAAACCAATTTCTGATCAGCCGCGCTTTGCTAAGACAAGCTCTTGGCCGCTACCGTCGAATTGACGCGCGCGACATTCGTTTCCTCACCTCCGCCAATGGAAAGCCGGAACTCGCCGAAAACTGTGATCTTCGCTTCAACCTTTCACACTCCGCAGGAGTAGCCGTGATCGCCGTTGTGCGCCATCGGCAGGTCGGAGTGGACGTCGAGCGCATTCGTCCGGATACAAACGCACTGGAGTTGGCCGAGCGCTTCTTTTCGCCTCCAGAAGTGCAATGGTTGCGATCGCAACCTGATGCTCAACACATTCCATCGTTCTTCACCTGCTGGACCGCGAAAGAGGCTTACATCAAGGCACAGGGCGAGGGGCTTTCGCTGCCGCTCACGAGCTTTGGCGTGCTGCCTCGCGGCAGTGGATCCGAGTTGCAGTTGGACGTGTATGCCGATGCGGAAGAGTCCCGGCGCTGGTCGATGTGGCAACTGGATCTCGGACCAGATTTGCGGGCTGCGCTGGCAGTCGAAGGCGAAAACTGCAGAGTCCGTTTTGGTCGATGGCCGTCACCGTGACGAATTATTGGATTCCCGCTCGTGTAGGTGCGTGGACGCCAGCGCCTACATTGACCTGTCGGGAGTGCGCAGGGTGAAGAGCGTTACTTCGGGAGGACAGTTCAGGCGGATTGGCAGACGGATGGTGCCGAGTCCCATGTTGGTGTATTGGATTAGCGGGCCGATCCGGTGCAGTCCGCGAGGATATTTCTTGGCAAACTTCGGCAGCCAGGGAGCCCCAATGCCAGGCAACCAGACTTGGCCGCCGTGCGAATGTCCCGAAAGTTGGAAGTCGACGGCGTAGTGAGCGGCCTTGTCGGCAAAGTCCGGTTCGTGCACCAGCAGGATAACCAGTTCGCCGCCGGGGACACCTTGCAGGGCTTGATCCAAGTTCGGCTTACCTTCCCAGACGGAATCCACACCGCAGAACCAAATTCGCGATCCTCCCTGCTCGACGGGCGTGGAGCGATTGCGAAGAACCGGAAGCCCATGCGAATCGAAAACATCGATGATTCTGCGCGGGTCGGAACCTACATCGTGATTGCCCAGAACCGATATCGTCCCGAGACGCGGTTGCAATTTCACTAGAAGACCAGCGCACGGTTCGGCGGCGAGGGCGGCGCGTTTGTCGGTATGGAACCGGCGATGAAACATCGGGACGGTGACGAAGTCTCCGGTGAGCACGACCATATCCGGGCGCAGGTTGTTGACCATTTCTATCGCAGTTTTTATGGGCGCGGCGGAGAAATACTCGTCGTAGTGAAAATCGCTGAGTTGCGCGATGGTGAAACCGTTGAATGCAGCCGGCAACCTGGGCAGCACGATTTCCATCGCGCTCACAATGGGTTGATGCGGTTCAAGAATTGTGGCGTCGTCGCTCAGAGCCAACGCACCAGTCGCGGCTACCCCGGCAGCGACTTGAAGAAACCTACGTCTGGTTAGCGATTGCAATCGAAACTTGTCTCCTCAATTCGGAGTAAAAGTGCCTCCTTTCGATTGTATCGGACGGTTTCGAACCAGGCGGGTGTACGGAGCCATGGCCACCGAATTTGCCGGCACAAAGAAAAAGGGAGCCGGAATTCCGGCTCCCAAGTAAATCGTAAACACTCCAACCCAGTTAGAAGGTGAACTTCACCCCTAAGCGGATGGTACGAGCCAACTGGAAGTACAGCGGCCTGCCATAGGCTGGATCGACAGTGAGCGGTCCATTAACCCCGGCAGGGTTGCTGTAGAGTGTCTGACTCATCCGTTGTTGGACATTGTAGGGGGCCATAGCGGCCGCGTACCAAGCTGGGCCATTGAAGAGAATGCACCCATTGGGCTGCGGCGGACAGCTCCCGAGAGAAATATATTGAGTGTTTGCGGCGTACTGGCTGTCCATCCAACCTTGGTAGACAGTCGGTGCGTGCTGATTGAATAGATTGGCAAAAGTGGCCGAGAAGCTCAGCACCTTCTGCTCGCTGATCTTGTAGTTTTGCTGGAAGTTGAAATCAGTTTGCATGTACTCGGGAGTCCGATGAGTCTCCGGGCTTCCGAGGGTAATCGCACCCGTACCGAGATCTTGCGATACGGTAACGAATTTTCCGCGATCGACTATATCGACCGGCGCAAAGGCGGAGCCGCCGATGTTGTAGCCGACGTCCAAAATGCTGGAGGTTGGCGTACCCGAATAGAAGTACTGGAAGATCCCGAAGTCCGAGGAGGACTTGCTTGAGAACTTACCCCACGGCATTTCGTAGTAGGCGTAGCCCTTAAACGTGTTCGGTCGGTCAGTGGGCAGCAATCCACTGGAGGATCCGCCCTCGGCATTCCACGAGAAGTACGGCTCGTCGAAGGAGCGGCTGTTGTTGGGTGAGTTGCGGCCGCCCAGTCCGCCGTCGCCAATATCCGTGCTGGTTAAGCCGGTGTAATTGCCGCGCAGATGGCTATAGGTGTAGGAGAACATACCGAACCAATGCTGACTGTTCATCTTGGTCAGGCGGAACTCTATGCCGTCGTAGCTGCGAGCCCCGGGAATCGTATTGTTCGGGGGGCACGGGCCGGTCGAGCAGTCCAGTGGGGCCGTTGGGTACAGGAAGTTATAGAAACTGCTGAAAGTCCTGTTGATTCCCTGGCCAGGGTTTACGATGACGAAGGTCTCGCTACCCGTAGCCGAGGCGATCGCGGAGTCTTCAATCACGTGATCGAGACGCCGACGATCCCAGCGGGCTTCAAACGCCAGAACCTTGGTAAGTTGGTAGTCGACTCCGAACACGGACTCATGTTGCTTGTAGGGTTTGAGTCCCGGAGCCACACCTTCTTGATAGAGGCTGCAAGTCGAGCAGCTTGTCGGGAAGGTACGGAAGTTCTGGTTCTCCAGGAAAGTCAGGCCCGCGGGTGTCGCGCCGCCGGACCAGTTAGCCTGACCGTTTGGCTGAACACCCTCGCAGTAGCGACCATCGGCCCCGAAAGCAGGCAGGACTGACGCGAGGTTAGACGTACTCAACCCGTAGTAGCAATTGTTCCAGTACTGGCCGCCAAACGAACTGATAGCCAGGTTGAGCTTCATAATGTCGTAGAAGGAGCCGTAACTGCCGAACACCTTCATCTTTCCATCCCTGAAGACATCCCAGGCAGCGCCAATGCGAGGGGCAACTTTGTCACCCCAACTGAAACTGATGGGATGACTCACGACTCCCGCCAATCCCGGTTGAGCTTCGCCCGGCAGATACTCCTTATCAAACCGGATGCCAAGGTTGAGGGTGAGGCCACGACCGACGGTCCAGGAGTCTTGAGCAAACAGTCCGTGATTGAAGCTGGTCGCCTTGCCCTGGGAGCCAAAGTCCTGGACGTTGATGAAACCGTACTGGCCCGCGCAAACACCGTACTGTGCTATGAGCGGAGCACAATTGGCCCCGCCGACGGTCGTTTCTGCCGGCGTAAAGACTTGCCCAGCCCCAACGAAGTACTGGACGTCGGGTTCATTGAAGCGCTGGTACAAATCGTTGGAAAGCCGATTCAGCTGATATCCAAATTTAAAGTTGTGGGTTCCCTTCCATCCGCTTTTGAACCAGGCCAAGTCCGCGTCGAACTGGATTGCCTTGTTCGCGTTCTTCAGCGTGTAGTTCTGATTGTTGGCAACGTTAAAGTACCCAGCGCTCTGTTGCAACTGGGAGGGCAGGGTAGCTCCATTATTGTCCAGGCCATTTACGCTGGTGTTTTGCCAAGCGGTGATGGCGCCATTGGTCGGGTAGCCGAAGTCGTGATAGTTCTCGAAATAGTACCCGAAGCGGGTAGTAGCAACGATATGGGGTGTGAGCGTGATGTCTGCGCCCACGTTGGTGGTGCTGTTAGGAGCAGAGTAGCCAAGGTCGTGAGAATACACGAACTTGGGAGTACCCGTGTTCACGCACGGCGTGCTGGCAATTCCGAAGCAACCGGTGACCGGATTCAAGTAACCTTGAGCGTTGTCGGAACGAGGCAGATCCTCTCCGGCCTGGCGCTGGTACTGATAGAGCCAGGAGCCATAGACGCGAATCTTTTGCGACAGACTGGCGTCGATGCGAGCGGTGGTGTAATAGGTCTGGGTATTCTGGCTGAAAGGTACGAACCCACCATTGGTCGGGCCGAAATTCAGGGTGCGGGTTTCGCCCTGCCACTCTGGATTGAACCCCAAGAAGAAGAATACCTTGTCCTTCATCAGCGGACCGCCGAAAGTCAATCCGGGGAAGTAATCGAAAGTCTTCGGCCGGATTGGCTGATAGTTCTGATAGGCGGGGTCGATGAATCCCCAATTGGTGACCTGCCCGGCGCTGTTTGCGTCGTAGCGGATGCGGGAGGTCGGGGAACCGTCGAAGCCACCCTTCTCAAGCTGCCCGAATACTGATCCGTGGTAGGCATTGCTGCCTTTTTTCATGACGACGTTGACCACGCCACCCAGCGCGCCGCCGTGCTCGGCTTCGATTCCCGAGCTCTTCACTTGCACTTCCTGAATGAAGTCAAACGGAACGTTGGTGTGGGAGTAACCGCCAATCAGGTTAGCGGTTTCCTGACCCTCGACCAGATAAGAGTTTTCCGAATCAGAGCCGCCAGCTACCGAGAAGCCGTGGTCGCTGCCGTTGCTGCCGTTACCGGGGGAAACTCCGCCGGTTCCGTTGCTTGCGACGTTGCTGCCCTCTAGAGGTTCGTTACGGGCAGAGGGTGCAAACTGAATCACCGACTGGAACGAACGTCCGTGGGGAACATCCTGGACGACATCCTGGGTGATGTTGGTTTGCGTCGTGTTCTGAGTCACGTCGATGGCTGGAGTCGCGCCGCTGACTTCGACGACGGTCTCCGTGCCGCCGACTTCAAGCGTAAGGTCGACGGTCGGAAGGTGGCCAACCTCAATCACTAGACCTTCGCGCTTGGTGGTGCGAAAGCCTTTTGCCGTAATCGCCATGACATACGATCCCGGCGGAAGATTGGCAAATCGGTAGTAGCCGCTTGAATCAGTGTTTACAGTCTTGTTGCCCGTCAGGGTATTGCTTGTGAGAACGACTTGAGCATTGGGCACTACTGCGCCTGAGGGATCTTTGACTGTGCCCTGCAGGCCACCAGTCGTTTCCTGGGCGAACACGCTGCTAACAAAGAGCAGCAGCACAAACGTCTGTATCAGAACTGGGAGCAGTCGCCGAATCCCAGTCG
>Ga0210383_10000888_pt1 | contig 27634 bp, 19 predicted proteins | sample IncBWC14OmetaG_FD_160072 | JGI IMG/M metagenome (GOLD analysis project Ga0210383, IMG submission 160072) | Forest soil microbial communities from Barre Woods Harvard Forest LTER site, Petersham, Massachusetts, United States - Inc-BW-C-14-O ... | reverse complement strand
CCAAGAGCCGTCGGAAATCATGGAATCGACAACTTTTTGGTCGCCGATGCGATAACCCGTGCGCGCGTTGGGCAGCAGGTAAGGGCAGTTGGACATGGACTCCATTCCGCCTGCCACCACAATTTCACTTTCGCCAAGTTGCACCGCCTGAGCCGCCAGCGCAACCGCCTTCAGCCCTGACCCGCACACTTTGTTGATGGTCATAGCGGCCACGCGCGGATCGCAGCCACCCTTCAACGCCGCCTGCCGCGTTGGATTCTGCCCTAGCCCCGCTTGCACCACGTTTCCCATGATGGCTTCGTCGATTTGTTTGCCTTGAAGTCCTGCGCAGCGTACCGCTTCGGCAATCACCTTGCCGCCAAGCTCAGTAGCGCTGAACGGCGCCAGGCCGCCCTGAAATTTGCCGATGGGCGTGCGCACAGCAGATAAAATGACGGGGGAATCCATAGAAGTACCTCCGGTGGGTTCAACACCTGATTATACAACTGTGCCGCATTGCGTTCCTGCAGGGGGTTTTCTTCGTCTCATGCGTTTTCTAGGGAAACGGCCCGCCTCGGAAGGCGGGCCCTACCACCCGTTAGCTGAACGTCTGCTCATCTTTGCTGGGCCCGTACAACGACGGGACCGGCACGCCCGCGATGCGATAAAACGCCGCCAACTGCCCGCGATGGTGAATCATATGGTTCATCACAAACGTGCGCAGCACGACGGCCTTCGGCATCGTAAATGCCGTGTGCCCTCCGACGACCAGGCTCCATGGCTTCATCAGCGCTTCGTCGCTGGCGCCCGCAATCACGGCGCGCGAGACCTTCACCGTTTCGTCAAATTTTTTCAAAACCTCCTCGCGGGACTTCATCACAACGGGGACGATGGTGCTGGGGTCCAACTCCAGTTTTTCCTGCGAAATCGTTGGAACGACCCAACCCGGCAACTCCGAAACGTGTCCGGCCAACCTTCCGAGCGTCATGGACGTATCGTGCGGCCGCCATTCCACCTTATCCTCTGGGAAACGTTCCAGCATTTTGCGCGTAGTGGCCATCTCGTGATCAAACTCGGGAAGTAATGCTTGTGCGATTGCCATAGTGATCTCCTGGGAGAAATTCGTAGAGGTAAATCAGACGGGCCTTGAGTGTACTACGGTTCTCCGCCCGTCGTGTTACTGCTCCCTAAGGACGAAGGAACCGCCGGTTTGGATTCACCGCGAAACGGCCTTTTTGGACCTTGCGCCTCAAAAAACCCGGCGTCACAACTTCGCCATGGCACACGAATTCACCACCTCCCACCTGAAGGATTCCATCGAGTTGTTCCGGTACTCCAAGCGCCTGACCGAGCGCGCCATGGAGCAGTGCCCGGACGAAGGCCTGTTCACCGCGCTTGACGGAGAGTCCAACTCCATCGCGATCGTCGTCAAGCACCTTGCGGGAAACATGCGCTCGCGGTGGACGGAGTTCCTGACCGCTGATGGCGAAAAGCCCGACCGCAATCGCGACACCGAATTCGAAGAGCCCCCGAAAACCCGCGCCGAATTATTGGCGATGTGGGAAGCGGGCTGGAAGTGCGTGTTCGAGGCGTTAACGCCCCTAACTGACGCGGACCTGTCCCGCACCGTGCTGATTCGCACTGAGCCGCATTCGGTAACGCAAGCCATCAATCGCCAGATCGCGCACTATTCCTATCACCTCGGCCAAATCACGTTTCTTGCCAAACACTTTGCCACCCAATCCGGTAAATGGACTGCCATCACGGTGCCGCGCAAGAAATCCGCGGAGTTCAACTCCAGAGTAGCCTCCGGACAAGTCTCGCAACGCTAATCAATTCGATCGCGGGGAGTGGATATGCCAGAATGCAAGAAGGAGTGTCACCCTGACGTGGGATCATGACAACAGTTCATTACAGCGAACTTGTTTTTGACGTGAGAGAGGAAGAACACGGCGGCTACGTCGCCGAGTGCTTGACCGAAAACATTGTGACGCAGGGCGACACATGCACTGAGCTTCGTGCCAATGTCAAAGATGCCGTGGCAGCTTTCTCCTTCGATGGCTCCAAAACCCCAATCTGTGAGATTGTGCCTCACTCAGAGCCTCCGTTAATAAGACCTCATTGAGCCGGAATCAATGGACATTCTTGGCTGGATCATCTTCGTTGCCTTGCTCATCGGCTACTTTACTGGCGTGATGTGGGCTGTAGTTTTGGACAATGACATCCTCACGGGGGTTAATTCAAAACTGCCGCTGGACCGGCAATTTCGTCTTATAGGATATAGAGGCTCGGAATTGTGGGACCAGTACAAGATTCTCTTCCCCCATGGCACGCTACTCACTCGATGTCGTTGACTATGGGCTGCAAGTTTCCTCTGCTTTTTCACCGCAATCGCCACCTTCTACTGGTTTCATCTATCCATTCGCAGGTAAAGTAAGAGGTAGATGCAAAAAACGCTATTCGAAATGGGCAAGCCGGAAACGGGCGGCCCGCAACTGAACGGAGCGCAACAGCGAGCCATTACTCACGGTGACGGCCCCCTGCTCGTCATCGCCGGGGCGGGTACCGGCAAGACCCGCGTCATCACGGAGCGCATCCGGCACCTGCTGGAAACCGATTCTTCGCTCCTCGGCGAAAACATCCTCGGCCTGACCTTCACCAATAAAGCCGCCGGCGAAATGAAAACGCGCGTGGTGAAGGCTGTCGGCGAACGCGGTAAAGACGTCGTGCTTGCGACCTTCCACTCGTTCTGCGAAACGATTCTTAAAGAGGTCGATCCAAATCGCCTTGCACTCGAATCCGTGGACCACTGGATCCTTCTGCGCCGAAATCTTGCGCGCCTGAAACTCGAAAAATATCGGCGCCTCGCTGAGCCCGGCCAGTTCTTGAACGACTTCATTCAGTTTTTCTCGCGCTGCCAGGACGAGCTGGTTTCCAGCGAAGACTATCAGGCCTTCGCCGACCAACTCGCCGCCGAGTTGCAAGCCGAAAAGCATCTTCTCGATGAAGACACGAACAAAGAACGCGCCGAACACGTGGCCCTGCAGCAGGAAATCGCCAGAGCCTATCGCGCGAGCGAAGAAATCCTGCGAGACAAACGAGCCATCGCCATCAATGGCTCGATCGCCGAAGCCGTCGCCCTGCTCAAGAGCGAGCCCAAGAGGCGACGCCAACTGCGCGAGCGCTACAAACACATCCTGGTCGATGAATTTCAAGACACCAACATCGCGCAACTCGAACTGCTGCACCTGCTCAGCGACGGAGCTCGCAATATCGTGGTCGTTGGCGACAACGATCAAGCCATCTACCGCTTTCGCGGCGCGTCTTTCGGCAGCTTCAAACTTTTCCTCCAGCGCTTTACTGGCTGGACCGAGGGCGAGGACTCGACGCCCTACCGTGTTTCGCTGACGCACAATTACCGCTCCACGCCAAACATTCTTCGTGTAGCTACGCAAGCAATTGGCATGAACGAGGTCAGCCCGGAGTTCCCGAAAAAACTTCTTCATCCCAATCGCGCCGAGGGCGAAAAAATCCGCATCGTGGAACTGGACTCCGCGGAATCCGAAGCCACGTGGGTTGCCGACGAGCTTGACCGCCTGCACAAAGCGGGCCGCCGATGGCGCGAATTCGCCATTCTTTACCGCCAGCACGCGCACCGCGATCTGCTGGTCGAGCAGCTTTCGTGCCGAAAAATTCCGTTCGTGATCAGCAGGCTGTCCATCCTGGAGCATCCGCTCGTCCGCGACGTACTCGCCTATCTGCGGCTGATCGCGTTTCCCTACGACGACATCGCGTGCGCCCGCGTGCTTTCGGCGCCGGCATGGCATCTTGCGGCCGCAGATCTGGTGCGCTTGACGGAACGCGCCGCGAAAAAGCGTGGCACGGCCCTCTACGATGTGTTGCAAGCTCCGCAGGGAGAATTGCCTTTCGATCCTTCACCTGCCGCCTGCAAAGAGCTTCTGGAATTTCTCGCGGGGCAACGCAAAACCATGCGGCGTCGCACCGCGCGCGAAATCCTCGGCGATTTGATTGAATGGCTGGAAGTTCCGCAGCGCGCTGGAACCCAGGACCGCAAGTACGTGAACCAACTTAGCCAGTTCGTTAAAAACTGGGAACCGAAGAGCGACACGCGCAGCCTGCCCGAATTCCTGGAATATCTCGAATTCTTCCAGCAGGCCAATGGCACCGTCAGCCTGGAAGATGAAGCGCCGGGCGACGCCGTGCAGTTGATGACTGTTCATGGCGCGAAGGGGCTGGAATTTCCTCATGTTTTTCTTCTGCGCGTAAATTCCCATGCGTTTCCTGCCAGGGATCGCGCGCCGCTATTCGAATTTCCCGTGCGCTTGATGAAGGAAGAATTGCCGCAGGGCGATTTTCACATCCAGGAAGAGCGCCGTCTGTTTTACGTGGCGCTGACGCGTGCCGAAGAGCGCCTCACCCTGACCACCATCGCGGAGAAAAAAAACCGCGTGCCCCTGTTCATTGAAGATATCGTGATGGACCCTGCCGTGAAGCGCCGGGACGTCTCCGTGTCCGCGCCCAAGGTGAAACCAGCCGAACCGCCCGCGGATCAAGCGCCGCAAACGGAAACGGAGTTGTTCCCGGCCGGTGAGGCCCCACCAAAGATTTTTGCGCGCATCGCGCAATGGGCGGAGGTGTACCACCCATCCGTCCCCGAACCCCTGAAGCTAAGCAGCTCCGCCGTCGAAAATTACCGCAAATGCCCGCAGCAATACGCCTTCAGCTACCTGTGGTCGCTCAAGGAAGGCCCACGCGCCACGCTGAGTTTCGGCAGCGTGATGCACGCCACCCTGAAGCGCTTCCTGGAGCAACTGAAAAAAGGCTCACTGCTGCCCTTCGAAGAAGTTCAGCGCATCTACGAAACCGAATGGAGCAGCGCGGGTTACGAAGACGCCTACCAGGAGGCTGAATATAAAAAGGATGGCCTGGAGCAGCTGAAAGTTTTCTATGCCTCGATCGTCGCCCAAGCCCCCAACATCGTGGAGCAGGAAAAAGCCTTCGAACTTCCGCTGGAAAACGATGTGATCCTCGTCGGCCGCATGGATCAGGTGAATTCCCTCGGTCGCAACGACGTGGAAATCGTGGACTACAAAACCGGCAAGCCCAAAAAAGAAGCCGACGTGCGCAAGAGCCTGCAGCTAAGCATCTACGCGCTTGCCGCCAGGGAAACCTTCGAATGGAATCCGGTTCGCCTGGTGTTCCACTACCTTCAGGATAATTCCACGCTGGTGACTACGCGCGACGCCAAACAGATCGCCGACACTGAACGAATCATTCAGGAAATCGCCGCGGACATTCGCGCCAAACATTTCCCGGCCAAGCCTGGTTTCGCGTGCCGCAGTTGCGCCTACGCGCTGATCTGCCCGGCCCACGAAGAATCCCTGACCAGCACTTCGAGTTAGAAAACTCGATCTACGGCCAATAAAAAAGGCGCCTCGACAGGATCGACGCGCCTCGTCTTTCAAAATTCGCTCGGGCCGGACTACTTCATCATTTTCTTTGGGGCCTTCTTCGCCGGTTTCTTCGCTTTCTTCGCCATGGATGGTTGCCTCCTCAAGTTTGTCGCTCGAGCGCGGAGTGCCTTACGACATGAAATCCCGCACTGGCATCACCCGTATACGAGGGCGTACGCCCAGTGTCAAGAGGATTCCGCGAATTCTCGGGTTATTTCGGATTATTTCTGAGGAGCGTTGGCAAACGTTCCGCCGTAATAGCCGTCGCGCGCCAGAACCGTCAATCCTTCGCGCCGCACCCGCACTTCGATGGTGTGGTAATCCACCTTTTTGTCGCCCCGCGGATAGTAAATCAGGGTGTACTGATTGCGCGCTTCTTCCGTTATGCGCGAGTAGAACTCGGAAAACGAGTCGGCCTTCGCTCCGTAAAAGATGTCTCCGCCGGTATCATGTGCGTAGTTGACCAGACGGCTGAACTTGCGGTCAAAGTAAGCACTGCCCGTGGCGACGCAGTACACCGTGATGTCCTGCTTCAGCAATTCCTCGCGCACCTCGTCGTACTTGTGGGTGTTGAACTTCGCGCCATCCTGGCCGTCGGAGATCAGCAGGATGACCTTGCGGCGCTTGCGACTGTCGCGATCCTTCAGCAGCAACGCGGCATCGAAGACAGCGTCGTCCAGCGCCTTGGTGGGCTGGCCTTTGATCGCCACCAGCGATCCGTTGGCTGCTGTGTCCGGAGCTCCGGGCGCAGGGGCGTTGTTGATCGTTGGACCGTTAAAAGGATCGCCCGGAGGCGGCGCGGAGGTCTTGGAAGCGAGCACGGTGCGGCGCAATTGTGTAATTAATGAATCCTGGTCCGCCGTAAAGCCTTTGCCCTCGTGAAAGTACTGATCAAAGCGGCAGATGAAGGCTTCGTCATCCGGGCTCATGCCTCCAACGATGGAAACCAGGCTGGGTTCCACCTGCTGCTCGTCCTTTTGTTTCAGATCGTTGTCGATCAACACCACCATGGAAATCGGCGCGGAATCCGTGTTCAGGCGTTGGATTTGTTGTTCAATTCCGTCTTCGAACACGCGAAACTCATCTCGTTTCAGATCCGCCACCAGGTTGCCATTCCGATCTTTCACAGTTACGGGCACCACGACGATCGAGGTTGTGGTGGAAATCGTTCCCTGGCGCGGCAACTGCCCTGGCGCCTGTGTCCCCGGTGCGGGAATCGTCGGCGCGGGACTCGCCGGCGGGGGAGGAGTGGGATTTTGCCCTTGCGCACGGCCGACGCCGAAAAGAACCGCCGCGGCTGCACCCACGAGAGCGATTTTTCGTAGACTTTTCATAGTGATCGGGCCAAACTTTCCATGGCCAGAATGGTTCGATACCATTCCGGCTGCATTAGTAAGACGCATCTCCGCGGGCTGGTCGTTGCATCGAAACACTGCAGCGCCACCGGCACCGCGAAACGCAGTATCAGGACCTGGCCAACTGAATCGGTCTAGCCAGAACTTCTCTAAGGATACCCAGAAACCGTGACATTCGGGAATGCGAACATTCAGTTTCTCCACAGGACAGGACTGCGAGCCTTGGCGTGTGCCGCTGCCCTCTCTATAGCCGTACCGGCGTTGCCGCAGAAGGCTCAGGAGCCGGCTCAAGCCCCAACCATTAAAGCCGAAGTGAACCTGGTCAATATTTTTGCCACCGTCCGCGACAAGAATAAGCGCATCGTCACCGATCTGAAACAGGACAATTTCAAGGTTTTCGAGGATAACCACGAAGAGACCATCTCCTTCTTCTCCAAAGAGATGAATCTTCCCATTACCCTGGGCCTTCTTCTGGACACCTCTGGCAGCGAACAATATATGCTCGGAGCCATTCAGGACGCCGGAGCGCGCTTCCTGCATCGCGTGTTGCGCAAGGGCGATGAAGCCATGATCATGTCCTTCGACACCGACGTGGACCTCCTAGCGGATTTCACCGATGACCGCAGCATACTCGACCGCGCCATCAACAAAGCGCGCATCAATACACCCGGTGGCGGCTACATTGCGGGAAACCCGGGGCCCGTCGGCGGGCAGGATATGGTTGGTACCGCGCTGTACGATGCCATCTATCTCGCGTGCGGTGAAAAACTGAACGGCGAGGCCGGCCGTAAAGCGATCGTCGTGGTCACGGACGCGGAAGACGAAGGCAGCAAGGTACGTCTGGAAGAGGCTATCGAAGCGGCGCAAAAGACCGACACGGTTATTCACGTGCTGTTCGTCGCGGACCGCCATTTCGGCGGCGGCCGGCCCGACGTGGCTCACAAATTGGCCGAGGAGACCGGCGGCCGGATGATCGCCGTCAATTCCGACAAGAAATTCGAAGAAGCCTTCGACCAGATCTCCGAGGAGCTGCGCAGCCAGTACACGCTCGGCTACTACCCGAACAACACCACCAAAGACGGCAAATTTCGCAAGATCCGGGTCGACGTCGATAATCACGAATTTAAAGTGCTGGCGCGCAAGGGCTACTACGCTCCCAAATCCCGCGGCTGATCCTGCTTTCAAACTGTTCGACAAAGCATCGCATTGACCCCAAGCCATGCGTTGGCTAGTATCGCAAGGCGACATTTTTCCATCTTTCAAAGCGCCCTATGATCAACGAAGTTGTCGGTCACTATCGAATCCTGCGCCCGCTAGGCAGTGGCGGCATGGGACTGGTCTATGAAGCCGAAGATACGAAGCTGGGGCGCCGCGTAGCGCTGAAGTTCCTGCAGGACAGTAGCCTTAAAGATCCGTCCGCGGTGGAACGATTCCTTCGCGAAGCGCGTTCCGCCTCCGCCCTGAACCATCCCGGCATCTGCATCATCCATGCAATCGAGGAACACGAAGGCCAAACCTTCATCGCCATGGAACTCCTGGAAGGAGAGTCGCTCGAGAAAGTTCTGACTCGCGGGCCGATGCCTGTGACACGCACCATTGCTCTCGGCGTCGAGTTGGCCGATGCTCTGGATGCCGCGCACAAAAAAGGCATCATCCATCGGGACATCAAGCCCGCGAACATCTTCATCACCGATCGCGGCAACGCCAAGATCCTCGACTTTGGCCTGGCGAAACTGCTGGAACCCGAAGGCTCGATCGAAGGCGAGACGATTGCCCCTACGCATGAGACTTTCCTGACCAGCCCCGGCATCACGGTTGGAACGATCGCTTATATGTCCCCCGAACAGGCTCGCGGCGAGCAACTCGACTCTCGCAGCGATCTGTTTTCGCTCGGCTCCGTTCTGTATCAGGCGGTCACGGGTGCGCTGCCCTTTCCCGGTTCCACCGGCGCGGTGATTTTCGGCAACATTCTCCACAGCGCGCCGGTTTCTCCCGTGCAGCTCAACGGCAATGTGCCGCCAGAACTCGAGCGCATCCTGAACAAGCTGCTGGAGAAAGACAAAGATCTGCGCTACCAGGTGGCCGCCGAGGTTCGCGCCGACCTGAAGCGCCTGCAGCGCGAACTGGATCCCAACCGCGTTAGTTCCGATTCCACCATATCCGCCGCGGCGCGATCCAGCACTACAGTGCGCCCTGCAAGTGGCGGCGCTTCCGCCGCGGTTGCTTCGGCGACCGGCGTAGCTGAGGGCAAGACGCCTTCGGGAAGCGGAAAAGTACTGGTGGAAGCGGCGCAGAAAAACAAGCTTGGCGCTGGAGCCCTTGCTGTGGGGTTCATCGTGTTGGCTGCCGCGGCGGCTTATGGCGTCTACACCTTCATCAAGATGGGAGAAAAACCCAAGGCCCTTCCCTTTGCGAAATTTTCCATCGAAAACGTCACCAACAACGGTCACATCTCCCAGGTGGCCATTTCGCCCGATGGCAAATATCTTTTGCAGGCTCTGGAAGAAAACGGCGAGCAATCTCTGTGGCTGCATCACATTCCTTCCATGACCAACAAGCAAGTGTTGGCGCCGGAACGCACGCTCTATCAGGGGCTTTCCTTCTCTCCTGACGGCAACTACATCTATTTCCTGCGCCGCGATGAATCCAACGAATCTGAGTCGCAGCTTTACAGCGCTTCTGTTTTGGGCGGCGCCCCGCGCGTCGTCGTCGATGATGTGGACAGCCCCGTTTCGTTCTCGCCGGACGGTTCGCACTTCGTTTTCTTGCGCGAACTGCATGATTCGCCAAACTGGGATTTGTGGCTGGCCAAGAGCGACGGCACCATCGAGAAGGCCATCTTCCGTAACCACATATTGCTAAGTGACAGCCACGTGCCGGCATGGTCTCCCGACGGCAAAGTCATCGTGATTCCCATCGTACAGCCAACCAAACAGGCACTGGGCGGGCTAATGGCTGTCGACCCGGCGAACGGGACAGATCAATTCGTCGCGATTTCCCCGGACCACATCTACCACGGGCCCGTTTGGGTGCCCGATGGAAGCGCGTTGATCGCCACTGCCATGCAAACGGACGTCGAACACCTGCAGGCGCAGATCGGCTATCTCAACTATCCCGCGGGGGAATACCGTCAGATTACTTCGGACACCAACGACTACAGCAATGTGGGCTTAGCGAAAGACGGCAAGACCCTTGTGACACTGCAGAGCAAACTTCGTTTCACGCTCGCCATTGGTCCCGCTAGCAATCCCGATCAATTACAACCGATCCCTCTGCAATCAGAAGTGCCCGTGTGGACCTGGAGATGGATGCCGGACGGACGCTTGCTTGTTCCGCAGGCCGGAAGCTTGAAGGCCATCACAGCCAAAGGCGAAGAGACCACGCTGTTCTCAGACGGCAAACACCTTGCCGACCAAGTCGCGGTTTGCGGTGAAGAAAAATACATTGTTTTCCGGCAGATTGGCCGTCCCGGAGACCTGGCTTCAGCGAACTTGACTCGCATGGATCTGAACGGCGCGAACGTCAAGCAATTGAGCAATGGCCGCAATGATCGCGAACCGCTCTGTTCGAAAACGGATAATTGGGTCTATTACGTGGACAACGCCGACAATCGTTATGTGAAGCGTATCCCCATCGATGGTGGCACGCCGGAAACCGTCGTGAAATATGCGGTGGGTGCCTACGCTCTTTCTCCCGACGGAAAAGAAATCGCGTCGTTTGAGGTGCGCGAACTGGACCACAAGTTGATGCTGCGCGTGGACAACGTCGAGACTCAGAAGATGGCTTATAGCGATATCGACCCGCACGCGCTTCCGGGCAGGCTGGCTTTCGCGCCCGACGGCAGGGCCGTTTACTATGTGGTTCGCGAAAAAGGCGTGGACAATCTCTGGCTGCAACCGCTCGACGGCAAACCTCACCGCCAAATCACACACTTCACGAAGGACAAAATCTTCCGATTTGCCTTCTCCCAAGACGGCTCACAAATCGCAATTCAGTCTGGCAACGTAGAATCCGACGCAGTCCTACTCCATGACGAATCCAAGTAATACGGTCTTACGCTACTGTCCCGTCCCTGCAGCCTTTGTGCCCGTATTGTTCACGCGTGCATAGTAGCCGCGCCGCGCACGCACCTGGTATCCCTTGTGCTCGGGAACCTCAACCTTGATGTTATGGTAGCGCCCATCCACCGAATGATTTGTCGGGTTGTAAGCGATGGAATATTGGTTACGCAATTCTTCGCCGATGTCCTGGAAAGACTGGTCCAAGTCATCTACGTGGTACGGATAAAATGCGCGGCCACCAGTTTCGTCGGCAAGGTCCTGCAGAATTTTGTCGCCTTCGGTTAAATGATATTTGCGGTTGCCGGTGTTTGCTTTGCTCGGATCGTCCAGTGTCACCCACTGGGTGCTGGTGCTGATCGTGTAGATCACCACGCTGGTACGCTGCGCCATCTCAATGGCTTCCGCGCGCGTGTGGGTCGACAGATTATCTTCTCCATCGCTGATCAGGATCATCACGCGCCGCACTACGTCTGGCTGGTCGCCCGGTGGTCGCGGAGGATGGCTGAGTTCCTTGAAACACGCGTCAAAGATTGCGTCATAAACCGCAGTGCCGCCGCCCGCGCGAGTGCGCAAAATGTGATCGCGCAACAGGCCAGTGTCTCCGGTGAATCCTTGGACAACCTGCGGCTCATCGTCGAAGGTCATCACAAATGCCTCGTCCTTATTCCGCCGCAGGACGCTGTATAGAAAATTGTTGGCGGCATCCTGTTCGAACTTCAGCCGGTCTCGAATGCTGTTCGAAGTATCCATCAGCATGCCAATGCGTAATGGCAAATCGCTTTGCTTGCTGAAATAACGGATGTCCTGTGGAACGTTGTCGTCCAGCACCTTGAAATCCTGTTTCTCCAGGCCGGAAACCAGCTTATTTCGCCGGTCCAGGACTGTGAACAAGACGTCCACCAGGTTGACCGTCACCGGAATCGTGGTTTGGCTCTTCTGAATCGGTTCCTGGTCCGTGGGCTTTGCCACAGGCGGCGTGGCCGGCCCGGGAGGATTCTGGGGCTGCTGCTGCGCAAAAAAAGGCAGGACCCCGCAGGACAGCAGGATCAACAACAAAGCGAGTGATTTGGTTCGCATGTGCTCCGATTATAAGAAGCCCTGCAGTGCAGCGTCAATTCGAGCCTGACTCTCGCCGACGGCAGCGATCAGCTTCGCCAGGTATTCGCGCAGATCGGCCGGCAAAGGCGCGGACAATTCAATGAGCTTGCCGCTGTGCGGCTGGGCGAAGCCGATTTTCGCCGCATGCAGAAAATTGCGGCCTAGTGCCGGAAGCATCCTGCGGCCAACGTGCAATTGAGCCGCCGCGCCGTACAACGTGTCGCCCACGACCGGATGGCGCAGCGCGGAAAAGTGCACGCGAATCTGATGGGTTCGCCCCGTGTGCAATTGTAGTTCCAGCAAGCTAGTCGAATCGATCTTTGCAAGTACACGCCAGTCCGTCCTGGCCGGCCGCGAATTGCGCAGCAACAGCGCGCGTGTCGCTGTCATGCGTGTGCGCCGGTTCGGATCGCGCGCAATCGCCAACTCGATGCGCCCGCGCTCTTCCTCCAGGATTCCCTGCACCAGGGCTATGTAGATTTTCCGGATCGCGCGCTGCCGGAAAGCTTCGGAGAGTTTCGCGTGCGCGAAATCATTTTTCGCCACCAGGAGGATCCCGGAGGTTTCCTTGTCCAGCCGGTGCACGATGCCCGGCCGTACGGGATCATCGCTTTGCGAAAGCTGCTGCCCGCGCCCCAGAAGCGCGTTCACCAACGTGCCATGCGAATTCCCTGCTCCCGCGTGAACGCTCATCCCCGCCGGCTTGTTGATGGCGATTACGTCGTCGTCTTCATACTGGATATCGAGCGGAATCGCTTCGGGCTCCGCCTGTAGCGGGGGCCGTTCCTGCGGCACCACGCGAATCACGTCGTTCGCATGCACTTTGTGCGAATCCTTCGCCGCTTTGCCGTTCAGCAGCACCAAACCTTCCTCAATCAGTTCCTGCACCCGTGTCCGGGAAAGTTCTGGAAAATGCTGCACCACTACGCGATCCAGGCGCAGGCCAGCCTCCTCCATCGTCACCGCGAATTCCTGTTGTAAGGATTCCATCACGCCGAAAGTGTACCGCAGGAAACGACGTCAGCGTTTACGCCAGCTGGCTCTCTAATCTTTGTAGCGCCGTGCCTTAAGGCCGGCATCTTGGGGTCATTCAATCTAAGCCAGGCTACCCGATCCCGCGAGCTTCCCGTACCAGTAGCCCGAATCCTTGATGATTCGGCGCTGATCGCGAAAATCGATGTACGTCAAACCGAATCGCTGCGCGTATCCTTCCGCCCATTCGAAATTGTCCAGCAGGCTCCAATGATGGTACGCGCGCACGTCGGCTCCATCTTTCATTGCACGTCCTAGCGCGCTGATGTATCCGCGCATGAACTCGATCCGCCGCTGGTCCGGCACCCGGCCGTGAGCGTCCGGCGCATCCAGATACGAGCAGCCATTCTCGGTAATCTCCAGAACTGGCTTGTTGTACTCGCGTGTGAAGCGCAGCAGCAACTCGCAAAAACTGTCCGGCCACACTTCCCACGCAAAATCCGTCAGCGGTCCCTGCGTCGCATCAAATGCCTCCGCGCCAAACACAGCTTCTCCGAGGCCCGGCGGAATCGCCGCCACAAGTTGCCTGCGGTAATAGTTGATTCCCAGAAAATCCAGGGGAGCCTTGCAAAGCTCCATGTCTCCGGGCTGGATGCCCAGGATTTCGTCTAAATTGCCGACGGCCAGCGCTTTTGGATATTCGCCCTTCAACGCCGGATTCACAAACCACACGTTTCCGATCCCATGTGCGCGATCGGCGGCAGCTTTGTCTTCAGCGCTGGAGGTGGCGGGCTCACAGTTAGACACACTGTAGGCGCTGCCCACCTGGAATTTCGCGTTGACTGCTTTGATCACCTTGAATGCCTGGCCCTGCGCCATGTTCACAACGTGGCTCGCGCGCATTGCCGCCGCCGGATCTTTCACCGCCGGCGCATGAATACCGCGCGAATAACCCAGGAACACGAACACCCATGGCTCATTGAAAATGCACCAGTGGGAAACGTGATCGCCCAAAGCCTTGGTGACGATTTCGGAATAATCCGTGAAGCGGCCCACCATGTCGCGATTCGGCCAGCCACCGACATCCTGCAACGGTTGCGGCAAGTCCCAGTGATACAAAGTGGCCAGCGGACGGATGTTCGCTTCGCGCAGCGTGTCTGCCACGCGCTTGTAATAATCCAAACCTTTTGGGTTCGGTTTGCCGGTGCCGTCGGCTTGGATGCGCGGCCACGAAATCGAAAGACGGTAGCTTTTCACGTTCAACTTCTTGGCGATCGCGATGTCTTCCTTGTAGCGATGAAAGGAATCGCACGCGACATCGCCTGTGTCGCCGCCCTTCACTTTCCCCACGGTGTGAGAAAAATGATCCCAGATCGATTCGCCCTTGCCGTCCACGTTCCAGGCGCCTTCGACTTGGTAAGAAGCCGTTGCCACGCCCCAGAGAAAGTCCTTAGGGAATTGATAAGGTACAAAAACATTATGACTGTCGGCTGACGCGGCCAGCAGGCGCGATGAACCCGTCAACGAACCTACCGCCACAACGCCAATCAAGCCACCCAAAAAGTCGCGGCGCGAAAATCCAGACGTACGAGGAGCCATGCGCACTCTCCATCAACCTAATCGATATTTTAGTGAGAATCCACGAGGTCTTGTCGAGAGAATAATACATCAATTACCAGCAGGAAGGCACCAATTGTCACCGCGCTATCGGCAATGTTGAACGTCGGCCACGGATTCACGATGTGCCAGGGCAGGAAGCGCAGCCACACTTGCAGGAAATCCGTGACCGCGCCATGAATCATGCGGTCCGTGACGTTCCCCGTGGCACCAGCCAGCAACAGCGCCAACCCCGCAGCGCTCGGCGCGTTCAGATGGCGACTGGCGACCAGCAGCCACGCGATCACACCGATAATCACCACGGAACCGAGAATCAGCAGGTAGCGCATCGCGGGTGAGGAAGCGTCGGCGAAAAAACTGAATGCGATACCCGGATTGTGCGAACGGATTATCTCGAGAAAGCCGCGAATCACCTGGTGCGGAAAATATTCTTCGGGCCGCGAATCAATCCACACCTTCGATGCGCGGTCAAGAAAAACCACGGCAAGCGTAAGCCAGAGCCACTTCAAGCGGAGTGGAATGATCATAAGGAGCTGGAGATGAAGGACGTAGAAGAGGTTAATGAAGTGAAGGATCGGAAGAAGCAAAATCGCGGCGTTAGGCTCATGCCGAGTCCTTTACCTCCTTCATTTCCTTTGCATTCTCTACTTCCCGTCATTCTCCACCTCGATCTCCGCGATTGCTTCACTGCAACGCTCGCAAATCGTCGGATACCGCGGATTCTCGCCGACGTGGATCGAATAATTCCAGCACCGTTCGCACTTCTTGCCGTCCGCACGCTGCACCGTCACTTCCAGGCTTGGCACCGTTTCCGATTTAAACTCCCCGGAGCCTGCGTTGATCAGTTCCACCTGCGACACGATGAACAGCCCAGGCAACTGTGCAAGGTAATGTTTCAATTTAGCCTTGAGTTCCAGGTCCGCATTGAGAAGGACCTTCGCTTCGAGACCGGAATTGACCAGCTTCTTTTCATTGCGCGAAATTTCCAGAGCCTTCAGCACCTCGCTGCGTACGCGGCCCAACACTTCCCAGGTTTCAACCTTTGCGGGGGCGATTCCCGTTCGCAATTCGGCTTCGTTCGGGAACAGCGTCATATGCACGCTCTCCGACTCGCCCGCTATCTTCGGAAAATATTTCCAGATCTCTTCGCCGGTGAACACCAGTATCGGAGTCGCCAGCCGGATCAGCGCGCTCGTGATTTTCCAGACCGCCGTTAGCGCGGACCGCCGCGATTTGCTGCGCGGCGCCTTGGTGTACAAACGATCCTTAAGCACGTCGTAATAAAAAGCGCTCAGGTCCACTACGCAAAAATCGTGGATCGCGTGGTAAATCCGGTGGAATTCGTAAGACGCGTACCAATCGCGGCAGCGCTTCACCAGGTCTGCCGTGCGCTCCAGCATCCACTGATCCATTTCCTCCAGTTGCGCGTTCGGCAACGCAGCTTTGGCCGGATCAAAATTGTTCAGGTTCCCCAATGCGAAGCGAAACGTGTTGCGAATCTTGCGGTAAGCCTCGCTGAGCTGCGTCATCACGCGATCGCTCATCTTCACATCGGCCTGGTATTCCTGCGAACCCACCCAGAGCCGCAGCAGGTCCGCGCCCCACTTGTCGCAAATTTCCGTGGGCAGCACCACGTTACCGAGCGACTTCGACATCGGCCGGCCTTGTTCGTCCAGCGTCCAACCGTGCGTCACTACTCCCCTGTACGGCGCTTTATCCCGCACCCCCACGGCAATCAACAGCGAACTGTGGAACCATCCGCGATACTGGTCCGGCCCTTCCAGATACACGTCCGCGGGCCATTCCTTCCCTTTCAGTACCGCCAGGTGCGATGAGCCGGAATCAAACCACACGTCCAGAATGTCGTTTTCCTTGCGCCATTTCGCGCCGCCACAATGGCACTTCGTCCCCGGCGGCAACAGTTCTTCCGCCGAGTGTTTGTACCAGGCATCCGCGCCTTCTTTTTCAAACCACTTCACCACGTTGCGCAGCGCTGCAAAATCTTCCAGCCGCGTGCCGCACGCATCGCAGTAAAACACGATGATCGGCGTGCCCCAGAACCGTTGCCGGGAGACACACCAGTCCGGCCGCTTCTCGATCATTTCGTACATGCGATCCTGGCCCCACGCCGGCAACCACTTCACCGTGGGAATCTGCGCCAATGCTTCCTGCCGGAATGTTTCCGTAGCGCCCTTCTTCGGCTGATCCATTTTGATGAACCACTGCTCCGTGGCCCGAAAGATCACGGGGTTGTGGCAACGCCAGCAATGCGGATAGCTGTGCTTGTAAGGATGGTTCGCCAGCAGCGCCCCACGATCGGCCAATAGCTTCACTACGATCGGATTCGCCGTGAACACATCCTTGCCTTTGTATTCCGGCAAGCCTTCCAGATACACGCCGCGATCGTCGACCGGCGCGTAAACTTCCAGGCCATATTTTTGCCCGGTGACAAAGTCGTCCGCGCCATGGCCCGGCGCCGTGTGCACGATGCCGCTGCCCTGATCGAGCGTCACGTACTCCGCCAAAACACCCGGCACCTGAATCGGCAGGAAGGGGTGCTGAAATTTCATGCCCTCAAATTCCTGTCCCTTGAACCGCGCCAATTCCTCGGCTTGCTTGATGTCGCAGTCCACCTGAAGTGCCGCTACGCGATCCGCTGCCAGCAGAAGCTTCCCTTTTTCCGTCTGCACCACCACATATTCAAAGTCCGGATGGAACGCCAGCGCGCGGTTGTGCGGAATCGTCCATGGCGTGGTTGTCCAGATCACTGCGGAAACATCGGAGCCCATCTTCTCGGCTGCGCCCGTTCCGCCCCCCACTACTTTAAAGGTCACCCAGATCGATGGGCTGGTGTGGTCTTCATACTCCACTTCCGCTTCCGCCAAAGCGGTGTTGTCGTAAATGCACCAGTAAACCGGCTTGCGCCCGCGGTACACGTAGCCCTTTTCCATGAAATCCAGAAACGCGCTGGCAATGGTCGCTTCGTATTCATGGCTCATGGTCAAGTAGGGATGGTCCCAGCGGCCGAAAACGCCCAGGCGCTTGAAGTCGCGCTTGTGTTGCTCCACATATTTCGTCGCGTAGTCTCGGCAACGCTGGCGGAATTCCGCCGGCGGCACTTTTCCCTTGCCGCCCAATTCTTTCTCGACCTGCGTCTCAATCGGCAGTCCGTGGCAATCCCATCCGGGCACGTATGGCGCGTAATGGCCGGCCATGCTCTTGGATTTGACGATCATGTCTTTTAGAATTTTGTTCAGCCCGGTGCCCAGGTGAATCGTGCCGGTGGGATACGGCGGTCCATCGTGCAGAACAAACAAAGGTTTGCCTTTACGCGCCTGGAGGATGCGCTCGTACAATTTCGATTCCTGCCATGCCTCGAGCTGCTTCGGCTCATTCTGTGGCAGGCTTGCCTTCATCGGAAAGTCCGTCTTCGGCAAGTTCAGCGTCTTCTTCAGTTCCAGCGGTTCACCCATAACGATAGCTTGTGTATCCCTTCTAACGCCGCCACTCCCCTGGGGACTGGCAAAGGTCGCACGCCTCTGTTGTACGGCGGGAAATTGCGGAAAGCAGTGTAACCACGTATGTTACAATACTTGTTGAAGCTGTGTCAGCCGTGGGGGTCGCGCAACCTTTCCCAGCCGGCGCGAATCATAACGGCAGGTGCGAACATTTGGCGGGCAAACCGCGTTTAAATGACAGAGGGACAAAGGTGCCAGGATTCATTAACCTCCTTCCCGACGAATTAAGTAAGCCCAAGCGCACAGGGCCGGAAGAAGTTGTTCCTGTGCCCAACTCCGCGTTGCCCGATTTCGGGACGCCGGAGATCCTCATTCCCGACAATTTCTGGTCTAACCTTAAGCAATTTCTGTTTGAGCGCCCGGTGAAGGTCATCGAGCGCGCTGACGTTCCTTTCACGAGGAACTCTTTCGGTTCGGGCATGAAGGAGAATCTTAAGTTCTTCTTGTCCGCTCCCGCTGCTCCTAAGGGCGTCGTCAACAAGCGCCTGGAAGTCGACTGGGGCGGTGCTTTTGGCGGGTTCAGCGAGCGCATCAGAGATTTTTTCAATCCTCCGAAGCCTGCGGCGCTTCCTCCGGGAATCAAGCCGATCAAGGTGAAGGATATTTGGTCCAAGGACGAGAATTTTGGCTGGACCCAGGCTATCGCTTTCGCCGTGCATGCCGGCATCATCGCTCTTTTGGTAGTGCCATTCGTCCTGTTTACTACGCCCACTAAAGCGGTGAACAAACAGGTCAATGTAACGCCTCTCGATATTTCTCCGTACATCGCCAAATTGCCCGCCGGTGCGGACAAGGCTGGCGGCGGCGGTGGCGGCGGCGATCGTTCTCCGCTTCCTCCAACGAAGGGCAAAGCGCCGCGCTTCAGCATGACGCAGTTCACCCCGCCGACCGCGGTAATCAAGAACCCGAATCCGAAGTTGGCCATGGATCCAACGCTTCTCGGTCCTCCGGATCTGAAAGTGGCCAACCCCAATCTTTCTAACTTCGGCGATCCGATGGCTGCCGCAGTAAATATGTCCAATGGCTCCGGCGGCGGTGGCGGGATCGGCACTGGCGAAGGCGGCGGTATCGGCAGCGGCAGCGGTGGTGGCCTTGGTCCTGGCGAAGGCGGCGGCACTGGCGGCGGTGCATTTCACGCTGGCGTAAACGGCATCGGCATGCCTAGCTGCTACTACATGCCGAATCCCCCGTACTCCGAGGAAGCGCGCAAGGCTAAATATTCAGGCATCGTGCTTGTAGAAGCGGTCGTGAACACCGATGGCCATCTTTCGAACATGCGCTTGATCCGCAGCCCTGGCCTGGGCCTCGACGAAAATACCTTGAGTACCATGAAGACCTGGCGCTGCAAGCCCGTAACTGGACCCGGTGGCAAGCCCATCCCGGTCATCGTCCCGTTTGAAGTGAACTTCCGCCTGTACTAGGTTTGCTCAGTCGAACGGATTGGTGCAACGCAATTCCTTAAATCGCGAAAAGTCACGGTCGGTCGAGTAAAGCGCTCCGCCATTTTCCAGAATTAGGGCCGCTAACTGTGCGTCGCTCACCATCGGGCCATGCACTTGCTCCGACAGTAGCAACCGGCGCAGCACAGTCCAATGTTCCTCTTCCGGCGCAAGAAAGCGAACGTTGGGCGGCTCTAGCCATTGGTCCGATAAGGCTGGATGCTTCCTCGATACTGAATCGCTGGCCCGGCAAGCTCTTGTGGGTGACAATGCCGAGGAATGCAGATACCGTCTGCCAAGGAATCCCTACGGTCTGGTCCTCTGAGAGAATCCGTTCGATTGTAGCCCGGGCTTGGCTGTGCCTCGCCGAACTGGCGTCATACGCATAAAACAAAATGTTGGCGTCCAGAACAATCACTTGTGCGCTGCGCCTTCTAGTACTTCAAGAAATTCCTCCACGTTGTCATAACTGAGCCCGGGGCGCAGTCCCATAGGGCGCGGCTGGACAACAAAGCGCTTTCGCGGCCCTTTTCCAGTGCTCGTCAGCCCGATTCTCAGAAATTGATTCACAGCGGCCTTGAGAGAAGTTCCGGAGCGACAAATCTCGCGGCGCAGGAGTTTGGCGACATCGTCATCTAGAGTGAGTGTCGTTCGCACGCCATGTTGTTCACATAGGTGACATCAAGATGTCAATCCTATCTCTCGATCCTGCTCCCCGCCTGGCACACTATAGAAACCCGCTTCCAGGTCCTCCCGATTGCGGCGCTCCTGGTTTTTGATGCCGGCTCAAACGGTCGATGCAACACTCTTCAATGTCGTTGATTCGACTATGCCTTCCTAGAAGAACTCTTCTGTTTAGTTGTCTTTGGTCAAAACCTAGCCAGAGCAGTGTTCCGGCTGATCTAACCCTAGCAACCGATTTCAGCCTTTGTTTTCTTTGTAAATCCGGTTCGGGCTGAGTGTTGCGTCGACCCATTGAGACCACCGATCTTTCCGGCAATTTGCGCTTCAGCTTCCCGAGCAGAACGATTCGTTCGAACTCTCGGACTAGGCGGATTGGACAACCAGCGTTTGTTTCCCGCCGCCGCGCAAAATCATTCTGCTACGATATGAGGCACATGCGAAATTTTCGACGCATTCTTTTGGCTCTCGCAGCCTTTGTTTATTTCCCCGCGTATCTCGCCGCTCAGGCCTCCACCGGTTCCATCGATCTCAGCGCTCAAGTCACTCCGACGGGCGCGCAAGCCGAGCCTGTCCGCCAATTTACTCTTTACGTGCTCACGCGCAGCTACGCCGACGTGGTTCAGGAAGTCTCTGGGCAAGATGTTCTGCCAACACGGGAGGAGTTCATCGACACGCTCACCGTTTCTCCAGAGCTGAAAGCATGGTTAAAGGCTCACAAAACCCTGGATCTTACCACCACCGACTTAGACAAATCGCTGACCACCGACGACATCATGAAAACCCCGGAATTTTTTGCCGCTTATGAGCGCTCCAACGCCGGCGGAGTCACCAAAGGTTTTCCTCTTCCGAAATACCGCGAGTCCGACAAAACCGCCAATCCCGACAAGTACGCAAAACAGAAAGAGGAATTCCTCAGCGAGACCAAGAAATTCATTGAAACTCATCCTGCCAGCGTCCAGGGCATCGAACTCGAACTCACCGGAGTCAATCCCAAAGTTGCGTGGGATAATTTGCATGCGCTTCACGCGGCTCGCCTCTCGCAAGCTGCACCGGATGCGGCCCAGGTGAAATATCTCGCTGCAAAGGCACAGACCGATCTCGATGGCCGCGCTTCCATCTCCGGCCTTCCTCCCGGCAATTACTGGGTGAGCAGCCTGGGTGTGGAAGCCACGTCAGGTGACCGCCGCCTGATGTGGGACGTCCCGATAACCATCCAAGCCGGCAAAACGCTTCGTCTAAGTCTGAGCAACCTCAACGCCAGCAATAACCTCAAGCCCCCCGCCACGCCGTAACCGATTTTCGTGAATCGCCGAGTCTGTGCTGTTCCGCAACAGGTTAGGGCATCCCACCGACTTACGCTAATATCTTTGCCAGCATGGGTACTCCGCTCCTCTGGGTCGGCTTTAATTTATTCGTCCTCATCGCTCTAGCCCTGGACCTCGGCGTCTTCCATCGCAAAGCCCACAAAATTAAAATTCGCGAAGCGGCTTTCTGGAGCGTGGTGTGGATCGGCCTGGCCATGGCTTTTGGTTATTTCGTATGGCACTGGCACGGGTCACAGCGCGGCCTGGAATATTTCACCGGCTACGTCATCGAAAAAGCGCTCAGCATCGACAACCTATTCGTTTTCCTGGTGATCTTCCGGACCTTCCAGGTCGACGAGAAAGTGCAGCACCGCGTCCTTGAGTGGGGCATCATCGGCGCCTTGATCATGCGCGGCGTCATGATCGCCGCCGGCGCCGCGCTCATCTCTCGCTTTCAGTGGATTCTCCCGGTCTTCGGCCTGTTTCTCGTGTACACCGGGCTGCATATGATCTGGAAGCATGGCAAACAGGTGCATTTCGAACGCAATCCCATTTTTCGTTTTGCCAGCAGCCATCTTCGCGTGACCAAGGAGTATCACGGCACCAGCTTTTTCGTTCGACAGGCCGGCCAACTCTTCGCGACTCCCTTGCTTTTGGTTCTGCTCGTCGTGGAAATCAGCGATGTTACCTTTGCCGTGGATTCCATTCCCGCGATCTTCGGCATCACGCGCGATCCGTTCATTGTGTTTACCTCCAACGTGTTCGCGATTCTCGGCCTGCGCTCCCTCTATTTTCTGCTTTCCGATTTGCTGCAATATTTGCGCTACCTCGGCTATGGCCTGGCTGTGGTTTTAATTTTCATCGGCGTGAAGATGGTCGCCGAACCGTGGGTGCACATCTCGGTCCACGTCTCTTTAGCGGTTGTGGGAGGGATCCTGCTTCTCGCCACGCTTTTATCTTTGTTGGCGGGCGGGCCGAAAGTTTCGGGCGCGATCCCCTCTTAGCACGCGATGAGGAAGACGCTGTTTACAATGCGGCACCGCGGCTGGTTTGAAATTTCACGGTTGTTGTTTCGGCTGGCGCCAGCGCTGCGCTCAGAAACTGCCACGCCCGAACCACTTCGGCCACCGTCCAGGCCTGTGCGATTGCTCCCGCTGGTGAAAATGGAGGGTCGCCATCGTAAATTTCGCCTAGCGTGCCGAGTCCCGCGCCACAAATGCTTCTTCCCAACGCCTCAAGAAAACTCTGCGCCAGCGCCGCATCCTTATAGACGCGATAATGCGCGAGCGCGAAGGGACCCAGCAGCCATCCCCACACGGTACCTTGGTGGTAGGCGGAATCTCGTTCCCTGGGCCCGCCGGCACACCGGCCCTTGTAGCCCGGCTCGAACGGTCCCAGACTGCGCAATCCATGCGACGTCAGCAATTGCGCCGCAACGATATCCACTACGGCTTTCTGCTGCTCCGGCGTGAGCGGGCACGCCGGCAGCGATAGCGCAAAAATTTGATTCGGCCGCAGTGAGCCGTCCCTGTCTCCCGAAGGCGTGTCGATCACGTCATAGCAATGGTTTCTCTCTGCGTTCCAGAATTTCTGGAAGCTACGCGCGGCCTTCTCCCCCAGGCGTTCGTAACCTTCGCCCGGCCGCACCAGTAAGCGCGCGAATCCCGCCATGGTATCCAGCGCGTTGATCCACAGCGCGTTAATCTCCACCGCTTTCCCTGTCCGCGGCGTGACCACCCAATTTCCCACCTTCGCGTCCATCCATGTGAGCTGCACGTCGGCAGTTCCCGCGGACAAAAGCGCATCGGATGGATCCACTTTGATGTTGTATCGCGTGCCACGCACGTGCGCGTCGATGATGCCTGCCAACACGGGGAACAACCGCTGCAGAATCTCTAGATCCTGCGTGGCCTCAAAATATTGCCGCAACGCTTCAAACAGCCACAGCGTCGCGTCCACGGTGTTATACCCGGGCGCGCTTCCTTCGTCCGGGAAATTATTGGGAAGCATTCCGTGATCCAGGTAGCGCACAAGCGAAAGCAAAATTTTCCGCGTGATTTCCGGACGCCCCATCGCCAGAGTCAGGCCGGGCAACGCGATCATCGTGTCGCGGCCCCAATCGCTGAACCACGGATAACCCGCGATGATGCTTCGCCCATCCGCCTCGTCCGGCAATACACGCTTCACCAGGAACTGGTCCGCTGCCAATACCAATTGCCAGAGCCAGCTCGGCTCTTCTTCCGCGGGATTACCTATAATCTGTCCGTGGTGCGCCTGCCATTTTTGAAAAAGATTCAGCTCATGTGCGGACTGCGATGTAAGCGCGTCTTCGCCATCCAGCGAAGCGTTTTCCTCCGTGCTCAAAACGATGGTCACGCTTTCGCCTGTATGCAACTGGCAATGAAACTGCCCCGCAAACAACCGGTCCTCATCGTCATCCAGCCCGCGTTTCAGCTCCATCGGGAGAAAATAATCCTTGTACCATTCCGCGCGCGCGCCCCACGTCCCTGCAGCGCTCCTCAGATAAAAGGGTGTCGCGCCTTCAAATGCGACCACACGCAAGCCATGTTCCATTGGCTCCGTGCGCGTCTGCCAATTCGGCGCCCTCGTTGTCAGATGGAAATCGCGGTAATTCACCAGGGCTTTCGCGTCCACATCGACGACCGGACCGCCGCGGACCAGACTGTACCGGATATATGTGGTGTTCTCGCCCTGTTTCATCCACACGCGCTTTTCGAGCAACGCATCTTCCAGCGCGTATCGCCACACGGGCTTCGAACCTTCCAGGTGGAAACTTTCAATCTGCAGATAGCCGCTCGGCGAAACAAATCCGCTCTTCCATCGATTTGTCGCGAGAGAAAAACTCGTCCCACGATAGCGAACAGTCTCGTCCAGAGCGTTCACCAACACCGTACGTTTCACCGGCGGCTGCAGCGCGGCCACCAGCAGCCCGTGGTACCGGCGCGTAGTCGTTCCCGCCACGGTGCCGCTGGCATAGCCGCCCAGCCCGTTGGTGACTAACCACTCTCGCGCTTCCGCGATTTCCAGTTCGCCGCAGATTTCCCTGCCGAACTGCACTTCCGCAAGCAGGGACATAGTCACTCTCCACTTTGTTCCAGTAATTTGGCCACAAGGCCGGTCCAACCGGTTTGGTGGCTGGCGCCAACGCCCGCGCCATTGTCGCCGTTAAAATATTCGTAGAACAGGATCAGATCGCGCCAGTGTGGATCCTTGTTGAACAAATCATTGTTGCCGCTAAAGGGCCGTCGGCCGTTCTTGTCTCGCAGAAACAACCGCGTCAACCGCCGCGAAATCTCCGTGGACACTTGCCAAAGGTCCGCTTCCTTACCGGAATATGTCGGGCACTCCACCTTGAAATCTTCGCCATAATAATGATGAAACTTCTGCAGCGACTCGATCAGCAGGTAATTCAACGGAAACCACACCGGCCCTCGCCAGTTCGAATTCCCGCCAAAAATTCCTGAAGACGATTCCGCCGGCTCATAGTCCACCCGGCTGGTATGGCCGTTCACCTGCACTTCGTAGGGATGATCCAGATGGTAGCGAGAGAGCGCGCGTATCCCGTGCGGTGAAAAAAATTCCGCCTCGTCCAGCATGCGTTTCAACATGCGTTTCAGTTGCTTACGATTGGCCAGCGACAATTGCCGTCGCACTCCTCGCGGCGACCGCTGCGTCATTTCAATGTGTTCCGGCACATCCGCATGATTGTCAATGAACCACTGCATGCGCCGCTTGAACCCCGGCAAACGGTCGACCACTTCCGGCTCCAGCGTCTCCACCGCGAATAATGGGATCAACCCGACCATCGACCGGATTTTCATGAAGTGGTCTTCGCCATTCGGCAAATGCAACAAATCGTAATAGAAGCCGTCCCCGTCGTCCCACAGCGATCGGCTATCAGTCCCGATGTCATTCATGGCGTGCGCGATGTGCACAAAATGTTCGAAGAATTTGCTGGCCACATCTTCGTATGCCATATCGTCCTTGGCCAGTTCCAGCGCTATGGCCAGCATATTCAGGCAATACATGCCCATCCAACTTGTGCCGTCCGATTGTTCCAGATGCCCTCCGGTCGGCAGCGGCGCCGAACGGTCAAACACTCCGATATTGTCCAGCCCGAGAAAACCGCCCTGGAAAATATTGTGGCCTTCGGGATCTTTCCGGTTCACCCACCACGTGAAGTTCAGCAAGAGCTTGTGAAAAACGCGCTCCAGAAATTCACGGTCCGCCACGCCGCGCATTCGCCGGTCGATCTTGTAGACTCTCCAGGCCGCCCACGCATGCACCGGCGGATTCACATCGCCAAACGCCCATTCGTATGCCGGAAGCTGCCCGTTCGGGTGCATGTACCATTCGCGCAGCAGCAGAACCAGTTGCTCTTTCGCGAAATCAGAATCGGCAATCGCCAGCGGGATGCAGTGAAATGCCAGATCCCACGCGGCATACCACGGGTATTCCCATTTATCCGGCATCGACAGCACGTCATCGTTGTAAAGGTGCGCCCAATCCTTGTTTCGTCCTTTCAACCGCCCGGCCGGCGGCGCAGGGCCTGCGGGATCGCCCCCCAGCCAAGTCTCCACGTCGTAGTGATAGAACTGTTTCGACCACAACATTCCCGCATAAGCCTGGCGCGTTACCATCCGCGCGTCTGGAGAAAGATGCCGAGGAATTCGCGCATCCCAAAATTCGTCGGCTTCTTTCATTCGTTGGCTGAACACAGCATCGAACCCGTCGCCAAAATTTCCCGGCGCCAGCGCCCCGGGGCTCGGAGTGTGTTGGCCCGCGGCTCCGCTCATCCCAATCCATGGCAGTTCCGGATCCATACTTCCCAGCGGATCCGTGTCTGTCAGCCTCAATCGCATGGTCGCGGATTCCCCGGGCGGCAGATGAAACGTAGAAAGCGCCGCCATCTTGGTTCCCGTCAGCGCGGGATTTACCGCCAGCTTGTTTCCGTGGACTAGATATTCGTGGAAAGCATCTTTTACGTAGGGCACTCGTTCGCGGTAGTTGAATAGCTTCACGTAATTCGTTTCATTTTCCGTGAAGAGCAATTCCGGCCGGCCCGCGGCCAGCAGCCATCGTTTGCCATATTGCCAATGCTCGACCTCTGCGCAAACCCCTCCGGGCAAATCCGCAGCCCTTCGCGCCACGGGCCTCCGCAGGTCCTTTCCCCAGGACCAAGTGTTGCGAAACCAGAGTGTCGGCAAAAGATGCAGATCGGCCGCTTCCGGCCCGCGGTTGTATGCCGTGATCTTGATTAAAATATCTTCCCAATCGCTCTTGGCGTACTCGATAAACACATCGAAATAGCGGCTTTCCCGGAACACCCCGGTGTCTAGCAGCTCATACTCCGGCTCGCTGCGCCCACGTTTCTGATTTTCTTCCAGCAATTGCCGATAGGGAAACTCCGCCTGCGGGTATTTGTACAGCATGCGCATGTAGCTGTGTGTAGGCGCCGAATCCAGGTAGAAATACTGCTCCTTCACGTCCTCGCCGTGGTTGCCCTGATTGCCCGTCAGCCCGAACAACCGTTCCTTGAGAATGGGATCGCGCCCGTTCCACATTGCAAGCGCAAAGCAGATCATTTGATGGCGATCGCTGATGCCGCCGATTCCGTCCTCTCCCCAGCGGTAGGTTCGCGCATGAGCGTGTTCGAAGGGGAAATATTCCCACGCCGTTCCGCCGGCGCTGTAATCCTCGCGTACCGTTCCCCACTGTCGCTCCGACAGATAGGGTCCCCAGCGCTTCCAATGCTTCTCGCGCTGCCTGGACTCTTCCAGTCGTAGATCTTCTGCGGTGAGAGCTCTCGCCATAGCTGGGACCTTGGCCCAAAACAGGCATACATATTCGCATCATTCTGGATTCCAGAACCAGCGCCATCTGCGGGAGGTTCCCGCAAGGCGCAACGGATAGCAGAGCGGGAGGCGGTAAGGTCCGGCATTGCTTTGTTTATCACTACATCACCAATGACAGGGGCGAACGTTGTGCAGTATGGAACTGCTGGCGGCGCTTTGGCTGCCGGGTTCTCCGCTGGCGCAACGACTATCACGGCAAACCAAGGCGGTGCCACTGGAACGCGACGCCTCCAGCATCCACCACCGGCTGGCTTCGG
>Ga0210383_10000886_pt1 | contig 27666 bp, 21 predicted proteins | sample IncBWC14OmetaG_FD_160072 | JGI IMG/M metagenome (GOLD analysis project Ga0210383, IMG submission 160072) | Forest soil microbial communities from Barre Woods Harvard Forest LTER site, Petersham, Massachusetts, United States - Inc-BW-C-14-O ... | reverse complement strand
GCCACTGAGCCGCAGACCGACCCGGACCGCCGAGCCTGGCACCGGGCGCAGGCCGCAGCCGGGCCCGACGAGGAGGTCGCCGCCGAGCTGGAGGACTCGGCCGGGCGGGCGCAGGCGCGAGGCGGACTCGCTGCCGCGGCGGCCTTCGGCGAACGCGCCGCGCTGCTGACGCCCGACCCGGCGCGCCGCGCCGGCCGGACGCTGGTCGCGGCGCAGGCCAGCTTGCGGGCAGGCGCGTTCGGCAAGGCGCTGGAACTGCTGGCCATGGCAGAGGCCGGACCGCTGGACGAGCTGCAGGGCACCCGGGTGGACTGGCTGCGTGGCCAGATCGCGTTCGCCTCCGGTCCGGGCAGCGATGCTCCACTGTTGCTGCTGAAGGCGGCCAAGCGGCTGGAGCCGCTTGACCCCGGCCTGGCCCGGGAGACTTACCTGGACGCCTGGCAGGCGGCGCTGTTCGCCGGGCACCTGGCCGGCGGCGGCGACCTGGAGGAGGTTTCCCGCGCCGCCCGGGCACTCCCCCCGCCGGCAAGCCCGCCGCGGGCGGCCGACCTGCTGCTGGACGGTCTTGCGCTGCTGGTCACCGACGGTCCGGCCGCCGCCGCCCCGGCGTTGCGGGAGGCCATTAGCACCTTTGCCGGGCCGGACGTCCCTGCAGCAGACCGGCTCCGGTGGAGCTGGTGGGTCCCGGTGGCGAGCCTGCCGCTGTGGGACGTCGAAGGCTGGCACCTGATCGTGCCGCCGCTCCAGCTCGCTCGCGACGTCGGCGCGCTCGACCAGCTCCCGATCCTGCTGAGCGTGCTGGCCGGGGCCGCCGTATCGAGGGGTGACCTTGCGGCCGCCGCCTCGCTGATCGCAGAAGCCGACGCCGCCCGCGAGGCCACCGGGGCGCGCCTGGTGGCCTACGCCGCCATGGTGCTGGCTGCGTTCCGGGGCAGCAAGGCCGAGGCGGTCCCGTTCATCGAGGCCATCCTTGAGCAGGCCGCGGCGACGGGGCAGGGAGCCGCGGTGACCTGGGCGCACTGGGTCACTGCCGTTCTGCATAACGGCCTGGGCCGCTACCAGGAGGCCCTGGCGGCGGCCCGGCAAGCCGCCGGGCACCGGCTGGTACATATTTCGATGTGGGCGCTGCCCGAGCTGGTCGAGGCCGCCGCACGCACCGGGAACACCGCGCTGGCCCGCGATGCTCTCGACCAGTTGTCTGAATGGACCCAGGCTGGCCAAACCGACTGGGGACTGGGAGTCGAGGCGCGGTCCCGGGCGCTGCTGAGCGAAGGCGAAGCCGCCGACCGTCTGTACCTTGAGGCGATCGACCGGCTCGGCCGGACAGGCATGCGCCCAGACCTGGCCCGCGCTCACCTGCTCTACGGGGAATGGCTGCGACGGCAGCGGCGGCGTGGCGAGGCGCGGGTGCACCTGCGCACGGCCCACGGTCTGATGGACGCGATGGGCATGGAGGGGTTCGCCGCGCGGGCCCGCCACGAGCTGCGGGCCACCGGCGAGACCGCCCGCAGGCGCAGCGTCGCCGCCATGCCGCAGTTGACGGCCCAGGAGGCCCAGATTGCCCGGCTGGCCCGCGACGGCCTGTCGAACCCGGAGATCGGCGCCCGGCTGTTCCTGTCCCCGCGAACCGTCCAATACCACCTGGGTAAAGTCTTCCTCAAGCTCGACATCAGCTCGCGCAGCGACCTGCGCCGCGTCCTGCCTACCGACCCGGACGCCGCGTCACTGCGCTGACCCGCGGCGTCGCAGGTCCGACGCCGAGCCGCCACGTGCGCTAGCCACTGTGGCGGATTCGAGCGAGGCTTGGCCGGGTGACGATGACGGTGTGGCAACGCACGACCAGAACCCGGTTCCGGGGCCAGGGCCAGGGCCGACTGACCGTGGCCCGCACACTCCACGGCTTATCGCTCGCGGCGATCTTCTCGCCGCCCTGGATCGCGCGGCGGCGAGGAAGGTGACGATCATCTCTGCTCCCGCCGGCAGCGGGAAGACGTCGCTGCTGCGTGCGTGGGCAAACCATCCGGATCGGAAGCATCGGATCGCCTTCGTGTCGGTGCGGCGTGACCAGGAAGCCGCCCAACAGTTCTGGCTGGCTCTGCTCAACGCGGTTCGTCGGGCCTCCGGCACAACCAGCGAGACAGAACCGCCGACCGCAGCACCGGACCTCGATGTCCGGACGCTGGTCGACAGAGTGCTCTGTGAGCTCGCCGACCCGGGCAGCGGCATCACCATGATCATCGACGATCTCCACGAGCTGAACGCGCCGGAGGTCCTCGCTTCGCTCACACAGTTGCTCACGAGCCTTCCGCCCGGGGCCCACGCGATCCTGGTCACGCGTCACGATCTCCCACTGCGGCTGCACCGGCTGCGCCTGGCCGGTGAGCTGGCTGAGCTCCGCGCGGCGGACCTGCGCTTCACCGGGCGCGAGACTCGGGAGTTGCTGGACGCCTCGGGTATTGCGCTGTCCGAAGCCGGAGCAGCGCTGCTGCACCAGCGGACCGAGGGGTGGGTCGCGGGCCTGCGGCTCGCGGTGATCTCCCTAGCTGGCCACCCCGACCCCGAGCGGTTCGTCACAGAGTTCTCCGGCAGCGACCGCACGGTCGCGGAGTACCTGATCGCGGAAATGCTGGAATGCCAGCCCGACGACGTCCAGGATCTGCTGCTGCGCACCTGCGTACTCGACCAGGTCCACGGTGAACTGGCCGACGTGCTGACCGGTCGCCCGGGCTCGGAGCGGATCCTGCTGAGCCTCGAGGACGCGAACGCGTTCGTCGTATCGCTGGATCCCGAGCGGACGTGGTTTCGATATCACCACCTGTTCGGGGATCTGCTCAGGTTGGAGCTGCGCCGGACGCTGCCCGGCCAGGTGCCGGCGCTACACCGGCGGGCCGCCGAGTGGTTCGTCCAGCACGGCCACGCCGGCGACGCCATCCGGCACACCCAGGCGGCGGGCGACTGGCCCGATGCGGCCCGGATGCTTGCCGACCATGCGTTCAGCCTGACCATGGACGGGCAGGAGCAGACCGTCCTGGCGCTGCTACAGGCCTTCCCGCCGGGCGCGGACTACCCTGAGCTGGCCCTGATACGCGCAGGGCATAACCTCGCCCGAGGACGCCTGGACGGGGCGGCCGCCCATCTGGCGGTCGCCGAGACGTACGCCGAGACGGCGCCGCCGGATCGTCAGCGCCGCCTCCAGATAGCGATCGCGTCACTGAAGCTGGCGCTGGCCGCGCGGCGCGGGCACCTGGCCGGCGTCACCGAGCAGGCTAGATTCCTCGATTCCCCGCTCACCGGGCAGTCCGACGAGGACATCGCACTCAGCAACGACCTTCGTGCAGTGGCGCTGATGACCCAGGGGACCGTCGAAGCGTCCCTGAGGCTGCCAGACGCCGAACGCCACCTCCGGGAGGGCGCCGTACTGGCCCGGAAGATCGGCCGGCCCTACCTTGAAGTCAGATGCCTCGTACAGCTCGGGTTCGCGTCGATGATCCACCCGTTCGCCATCACCCGGCAGCGCTGCCACGAGGCGATCGCACTTGCCGAGCGGCACGGCTGGGGCACGGAGTGGTTTCTCGCGCCCGCGCTGGTCACGCTGGCCGGGACGATGGTGTGGACGGGTGAGTTTGACGAGGCCGGGCGGTGGCTGCAGCGCACCATGCGGGCCCTGCAAGGGGACACCGGGGCCGACATCAAGCTGCTGCTGCACCAGACGGCGGGGATACTGTACGCCGGCCGGGGCCGCCACCACGAGGCGTTCGAGGAGTTCAGAGCGGCCGAACATCTGGGATCCCAACTCGAGGGATCGCACGCGCTGGCCAGCCAGGTAACCGGCTGGCTGCTGGCCACCCAGGCCCGCCTCGGGATGACCGGCGAGGCCCGCGCGGTGCTCGCCGCGCTGGATGACCAGCGGGCCGGCTCCGGTGAGATCCGCAACGCCGACGCGGTGATCTGCCTTGCGAACGGCGACCCGGCCGCGGCCCTGGCCGCGGTACAGGATGTTCTGGATGGCACGGCTCCGGTCATCGGGTACGTCACGGTCGTGGAGGCGCACCTGCTGGCCGGGCTCGCCCATCGTGAGCTCGGTGACCAGCCTGCGGCGAACCAGGCCGCCGAACGGGCCCTGGCCCTAGCCGAGTCCGACCGGCTGGTCCTGCCGTTCGCGATGACGGGCGCCCAGGAGCTGCTCGAAGCGCTGCCGCGGCATCAGACCGCGCACGCCGCGTTGCTCGCCGACATCCTCGACATCACGCACGGGTCGTTCGTGCCTCTCGGAGAGAACCTCGCACCCCTAGCACACGAACTCAGCCCGAGCGAACTAAAGGTACTGCGATATCTCCCGACCAACCTGTCCCGGCCGGAGATCGCCGGCGAACTGTCCGTCTCGCTGCACACCGTCAACACGCATGTGCGCAGGATTTACGCCAAGCTCGGTGCCGACGACCGCTCCGCAGCGGTCCACCGTGCCCGCAAACTGCGGCTCCTCTCCGTCGGCCGCACACACTACTAAGGCGGCCGTGCAGGTCAGATCGCTTTCAGCGCCTCCGATTTGGTCACGACTCGGCCCAAGCCGCCGTATTCGTGCAGGTCGCCGAGCATCTCGATGCGGATCGACTGGTCCAAGCCGCCCACACGGACCGGTTCATAGCCGCTGGCGCGGATCAGATCGGCGACCAGGTCGCCGGCGGCGGCGTCGTCGGCAGCGTAGAACAGCACCGCCCGCTCCGGCTCCCGCCGCGCGGCCGCGGACAAAGTGGGGGCCGACAGCGTGCCGAACGCCTTGACCAGCCGCGCGCCGGCCGGCAGCAGGCCGGCCAGGATCTGGCCCGAGGACTCCTGTTCGCCGATGATCTTGCGGACGCCGCCGTGACCGTCGGGTGCGATCGGGTTGGTCGGGTCGACGATCACCTTGCCGGACAGCCGCTCGCCGTACTGGGCGATGAGCTGCTCGAAGGCGTCGAGCCAGACCGCGAGCACGAGCACGCCGGCCCGGTCGACCGCCTCGTCCACGCTCACCACTTCGACGTGGCCGTCCAGGTCGGACGCGATCTTCCGGGCGGTCTCCTGGTCGCGGCCGGCCAGCAGGAAGTCCTGACCGCCGGCCACGAAGTTCGCCGCGAGCCTGCTGCCGATGTTGCCGGTGCCGATGATGGCCACCGTACGATCCGAGATAGTCACCTTGCTCCACCTTTCATGACGTTGGTTTCCGCGTAAGAAGCAGGACTGAACTGATGGTTAGGTCTGGTGTTGTTACTGGCGTTGCGGGTCACGCTGCGCCTGGCGGCTGCCACCAGACGCCTGAAGTTAGCGGCCATCACGGTGAACGGGTGTCGCCTAATCCATGTGATTTGCAGTCTGGGGTGACTTGGCGGACTTCGAGCAGGTGTAGCAGCAGCCTGATATCCGGCCCGTTCGTAGAGATCATCAATAGCGAACGTGATGTCACCGCGAGCATCGCCTAGCTGCGAGAGCACCTCGCCGGTCATCGCCCGTGTACTGAACTTAGGCGTCGCAGGCTGCTGTTCCGCCCCGCTGAACGGGCCGGCGGCATGACGGGCCGCATCGAGCAGGATCAGTCAGTCAGAACTGTCAACGGCACGAATCGCCCGGATCCGGCGACGACCTCTCACCTGCCTCGTAGCAATCTGGGTCTGTCGATCGCACGGTCAGGGAGGTCGACATGGCGCTGGGCAACGAGAAAATCATCCGCCAGGCCTACAAGATCGCCGAGGAAAGGACCTGCAGGGATGGGTGGCAGCATTCACCGAGGCTGGACAACCGAAGGCTCACTCGGACCAACCGCCAGCCTGCTGGCCCGCGACCCAGACGAGACACTAGCCGAGTTCGTCGAGCAGACACCCGCTGCGCCACGATCGGCTGACGTCGTGAGCGCTCCCGTCGCGATTGCGACCGGTGCACTTGGTCACGCCACGATAATTCTCGCCGCCGACAGCTTCACGGTGGTCGGAGTCGACCGAAACGAGCATGGGCTGGATGAACTGCCGGCAGTTCGCGCCGAGGTGGCCGGCACCACGGGCCCCACAGCGGCGACGCGTCAGTAGCAGAACTGTTCACACCTATAGGAGGTATCGGCCATGACCGCTCTCACTCCCAGCGCGACGCGACGGGTGCGCCGCTTTACCGAGCAGCGCTGGCTGCTCGACGCTGTCATCCAGACCGTCGGATTGGAATGGGATCAAGGCCGCATCGGATATTCGATGGCGCCGTGCGGGGTTCTTGCCGCGCCGGATTTCGAGCGAGTCCGCAGCCGGGTCAAGAAGTTCGATGACATCGCGCGGGAATTCGCAGAGGTCGGCGTGGCGCGGATACGACGCGCGGAGGCCGCCCGGCAAGCCGGCCATGAGGCCAGCGAGCGCGAGCACAACTTCATCGCCAGCATCTTGTTCGGCCAGGCGCAGTGGCCGATCTTCGAGAACACCGAGGAGAACCAGCGCCTCGAGTCGCTCAAGAACGCCGCTTACGCCGCGTACGCCCGGGTCGCCGGTCACCCGGTCCGGCAGGTGGAGCTGCCATGGGGCGAGCGGTCTCTGCCCGGCTGGTTGCACCTGCCGCCCGGCGCCAGCGCGGACAAGCCGGTGGGATGCGTGATCAGCATCGGCGGGATGGATTCCACGAAGGAGATGCTGGTGGCCATGTACGGCGATGCGCTGCTGGAGCGGGGCCTCGCAGTGCTGGCGCTGGACGGGCCCGGACAGGCCAGCTGCACGCTGCGCGAGATCTGGGTCCGGCCCGGCGACTTTCCAGTCGCTACCGCCGCTGCGCTCGACTGGCTAGAAGGCCAACCGGAGATCGACCAGTCACGCATCGCCGTACGCGGGGTCAGCATGGGGTCCATGTGGGCCACACAAGCCGCCGCCCACAACGACCGCATCAAGGCCTGCGCCGTCGTCTACCTACTCCAAGAACAGGGTTGTCCGGCAGCCTTCAGGGAAGCCTCCCCGACATTCAAAACACGGTTCATGTACATGGCCGGATACGACGACGAGCACGAATTCGATGCGGCGGCTTCCGACCTCATAACCGTCGAGGGGCTGGGAAAACTCGTCCACTGCCCCTACCTTGCGATCGGCGGTGAGGATGACGAGCTCACCGCGCTGGAAACGACCTTCGCTCTCCTTGACGACATCTCTGCGCCGGAGGAGCTGATGCTGCTCCAGGGCGAGCGCCACAACATGGATAAACCGCCCAAATTTATTAACGAGGTAACTTACATCGCCGACTGGTTCGCAGATTGCCTCGCCGGGGGCACTCCTGAGAGCGTACTGACGCTCGTCGGCCAGGACGGCCGGATCAGGCGAACCCCGTGGTCGGATCGCCCCGCCTACCACCACGGTCTCCCCGAGGTTGTGTTTGGCGACCACCTCGGGGAGGTCGTCCTCGGCGAGTAGGGAGTCGCGCCAGCACCGGGCCTATGACAAAGCGCAGTGACCGCGTAAGCGGCGCCGGGAGCCCGAGATCAGCGCCTTCGCCATCACGTCCGGTGACCGCTGGCTGGTCGCCGAGACCTGCTAACCGACCACGCCGGAAACACCGTTCGTGAGATAGCCCTCTGTCCACGCGGGCTGTGCGCTGCTGTCGCCGGACGTGCTCGGGGACCCCGACACGACAGCCGGGCTACCAGGCTGACCGGCGACCGGAACTGGCCATGATCCGGGGCCCCAGGAGGTCACCCCAACCAAGATCACGAAAGGTTCAGCCTAGGGAATGAACTAGGGAGTTTCTCTAGGGACCGCGGCCTCGATCCGGGCCACACTGGATCCATAAGCACAGAACAGCTGAATTGAGAAAGGAATCAGGCGCCCCTAGCTCAGCGGTAGAGCAACGGACTCTTAATCCGGAGGTTGGGCGGGTTCGACTCCCCCCGGGGCGCACGAAGTTGCGGCCCCCTTTCCTCCTCCTGGGCGGAGGAAAGGGGGCATGTCATACCTCGCCGACCGCGCATGGTCAGGATTCCCGGCATGCGCTCAAAAGTCATCCGGTCCTGACCACCTTGGAGACATCCGCTATGAGCACCCAGACCGATACCACCACCAAGCAGACGACTGGGCCATCCCGGTCCCGGTCGCGGTCCTGGCGCTGGATCCTGGCCGGCGTCGCCATGATGGCCGCAGCCGCGGTCGCCTTGAGCCTGACCCTGGTCCTGGCTGCGCCGAAGGCCGGCCACGGCACGAGCGCCAGTCACTTCCTCAACAACGCAGAGCTCAATGGCATACGCAGCCAGGTGGCCAAAACAGGCCAACTGCCCGGCCACGGCGTCACCGTGACCGTTCCCATCCCTGGGGAGAACCTGAAGTTCAGGCCCCGGCCGGCGTATGTATGGGTTCCCCCTGCGTGGTTCGCGCGCAATCCTCCTCAACTGCCGGTCATCGAGCTACTGCACGGCACGCCCGGCAATCCTTCTGACTGGACCAAGGCGCTTGACGCCGATGTCACGGCGCTCGCCTTCGCCCAGCAGCACCACGGGGTGGCGCCGATAATCGTCATGCCGGACATCAACGGGTCCTATCCCGCGGACAGCGAGTGCGTCAACAGCCCGGTATTCGGGGCCGTTGAGACGTACCTGACCCAGACCGTCCCCCAATTCATGCGGAACAGCTTTAACGCCAGCACGGTTTCCGGATCGGTCGCGGTAGCCGGACTTTCGGAAGGCGGCCTGTGCGCCACGACCCTGGCCCTCAACAACCCCAACGTATACGCCGCCTTCGGCAACTACTCAGGCGACGAATCGCCAACCTACCAGGATGACAACCAGGACCAGACCATTCAGATCCTGTTCGGCGACTCGCCAGCCAGCTACAACTCCCACAATCCGCCCTACATCTTGACTCATCAGCATTTCACCGGCCTGGCGGGCTGGTTCGCGGCCGGAGCTCAGGACCCCGCTGCCTTGCAGGCCGCGCGCACGCTGGCGCCACTGGCCTCGAACGCGGGGATCGATACCTGCATAATGACGCCGCCGGGTCGCCATGGCTTCGACTTCTGGACGCAGGCCTTCAAGGATTCGCTGCCGTGGCTGTCGTGGAAGCTGAAGCTCACACCGCAGCCGCAGTCCATCCCGGCCCAGTGTGTCTCCGGGAAGAGCTAACCGGCCCAGCCAGCCCTCAGAGGTGCGGAAATGGAAGCCCTCGTCCACCGGGCGGGGCAGGACGATGCTCAGTGCGGCGATGGTCTCTGATCCGTTACCACTGCCAGGCCGGCGACGACGAGACAGCGTTCAGCGGCGGGCGCTCACCCCGGTGCGGCGTCTTCATCGTGGGCCTGGCCCCCGACGCCGGGCTGCTGGACGCCGAGCGCAGCTGGGTCCGCGGCTTGTGGGAGGCGCTACGCCCGCACGCCATCGGCAGCGGAGACGGCTACATCAACGGCATCACCGATTTCTCCGACGACCGGGTGCGCCACAGCTATGGCTCGGCTAAGTACGAACGGCTGGCCCAGATCAAGGCGCAGTACGACCCAGGCAACCTGTTCCACCTCAACGCCAACATCCGGCCCGCCTGATGCCGCCTCGGCATCCGTTCGGGTCAGGAAACCGATCCGATTCAGACGCACGCGCGGGGTGAGTTCGAAACACGAGATCCGCCTACGTTCTGCGTGGGTCGGACGGCTGGAGTTCGCCTGATGCCCGGCATCCAGATCGGAACATTCTGTGGCGCTTGCGAACGGGCAGCCCGAATCCCGGAATTAGCTCTCCACGGTGACCGTGACGACCGGCTCACGTTCACCGCCGCGCCGATATCGCCCCAGCTGATGCAGCCTTACAGTAGGTCCATGACGGACGAGGCGTCGCCGCCGCAGCGCGGCGCTGAGCTGGCCTCTCAAGCTGGCCTGCGGGCCTCACACGTGGATCGGGACCGGGTCGTCGAGCGGCTGCGGGTGGCGGCCGGTGATGGCCAGCTGACCGCGGAAGAACTCGACGAGCGGCTCGAGGCGGCCTTGACGGCACGCACCTACGGCGAACTGGCGGCGCTGACCACGGACCTGCCGGACGTACCAGATTCCGCCCCGGGCACACCGGTCCTGGAACCGAAGGACCTGGCCCGCATCGACTGCCATGGCAGCAGCGTGAAGCGTGATGGCCGCTGGCTCGTGCCGCGGCGGATGGAAGTGCGGGTCACCGGTGGCAGCGTGACGCTGGACTTCACCGAGGCGGTGATCTCGCAGCCGTCGCTGCTGATCGACGCTGAGGTGAGCGAAAGCCGGCTGATGCTGGTGACCAAGCCTGGCGTTGTGGTCGACACCGATGAGGTAGCGGCCGAAGGCAGCTACGTGAAGGTCCGGGCGCATCGGGGTCTCGAAGTGCCCGTCATCCTGCGGATCCAGGTGTCCGGCAAGGTCAGCGGCGGCCACATCACGGCACGCCCGCCACGCCGGACCCTCTGGCCGCGGCCAGCCTGCTAGCGGCCCAGGGCCCCGGTGCGCCGAACGTGATCCCGAGCGCGCCGACGGCTGCGAGCCTGCGGATCGGCGACGGCATTGCGCAGGCCCGGCGTATCTACGGCAGCGCCTTCGTCGTCCTGTCTCCCAAGGCGGGAGCTGGCGCGTCACTACTTCGACCGGGATGCTCGACGGCTACCTCACCGCCGCCCCGGACCGGCCGACCCCGCCGGTCCCGAAGGTCGCGGACGTGAGCGCGGGATCAGTGGGTTGCCCCGCAGCCTCGCCCTGATTGATTCAGACGCCCGGCATGCCGACGCGGACCGATACCACCCGGCGCCGAGGACCTCTTCCCCAGGCCCCGGAACCGCGAGGCCGAACCCGCACAGTCGGCGGCGGCGCACAGAACCGGCTCATATGCGCTCGCCAGCGGCCCGCATCAACCCAAGAGGAAGCAGAAAATATCCGCCGATCTGGCCTGATTTTCAAAGTCGGCTCTGAGTGCTGTGGCTGGCACCTGTGTGGGCGTTCTGGGCGCGGTGCACGCCGCCGTCCGGCACAGTTTCCTGTCAACGGCAGCGCGGAGGACCGCGATGGGGTGCCATCGTGGTCCTCTGCGCTGTGGTCATGGGTGGTAGCGCCGGATTTTCCAGGTGGCGGCGCCGGCCAGGGCCAGGGAGATGGCCAGCAGGATGCCGGTTTCCTCGGCTTGGAACTGCCAGAACCGGCTGGCGGGCTGGTAGCTGATCTGGCGGCGCAGGTGCTGGCCGGCGAACCACGCGGTGCACTGCGCCTGGGCGGGGTTTGCGCAGGCCGACGCGAACGCGCTGCCGGATGACTGCGGCACGATGAACACCTGCCCCGACGGGGTGATCGTCTGGTTGGAGATGATCCACGCGCCAGGCAGGCTGTTGTCGGTGACTATGACCTCCCCGGAGGGCAGTACCTGGTCCCGGGTCAGGTCCGGTGTCACCGGGGCGACCTGGGTGACCGGCGTGGCCAGATGGGGGAGCACGAACGCGGGTAGCGTGTACAGGAGCCCGGCGAACAGCACGAGGGTGATTGCCATGGCCGGGATGATCTTGCGGACCAGTACCCCGGCAAGCACGCCGATGGTGAACGTCAAGGCGGCGAACCCGATGGGGACCAGGCCGCGAGCCGCGAAAACCTCCGGGGAGAACCGGCCGAGCTGGGTGTGGCCGACCGGAAACCCGCCGGCCGCGTCAACCGGCGCCGCCCACCACGAGACCAGCACGCTGGCCAGCCCGGCGATCGCCATAGCGGTCAGGCCGGTGAGCGCCAGCTTGACCAGCGTCCACCGGGTCCTGGTCACCGACTGGTTCCACGCCAGCCGGAACGTGCCCGCCTCCAGTTCCCTGGAGATCAGCGGCGCGCCCCAGAACGCCCCGATCACCGCGGGGAAGAGATACAGGACCGCACCGCCGACGAAGAAACCCAGCGGGTACTTGCTGGACTGGACCGCCGTCAGGAACGCCGTGGTCCGCTGCCCGCAATCCCCCGGCACCGCGCACTGGTTCAGCCCGTTCGCCGAGTACAAGCGGGCCAGGCCGGGCTCGGTCCAGATCAGGGCGACCGCAAGCGCCGCTAGCGGGATTGCCAGCGCCAGCGCCTGCACCCGGAACTGGCGCCATGTCAGCCAGATCATCGGGCCACCTCCGTCCCGCTGTTGCCGCGGGCGGAGGACAGGTAGCCGAGTACCATCTCCTGCACGCTGACGGACTGGTGCGCGGCGAGCAGGTCCGGGACCCGCCCGGCGACCTGGACCCGCCCGTTGGCCAGCACGATCAGGTAGTCGCAGGCACGCTCCAGGTCTTCGATCAGATGCGAGGAAAGCAGCACCGACAGGCTCCGCTCGGCGGCGGCCTTGGCCAAGCCGGTCATGAACTCGCGCCGCGCCAGCGGATCAAGCGCCGCGGCCGGCTCATCAAGGATCAGCAGCGACGGCTGCTTGGCCAGCGCCATCGTCAGGGCCAGTTGCGCCCGCTGCCCGCCGGACAGCTTGCCCGCCTTCTGCTTCTGGTCAAGGCCCAGGTGCGCGACCCGGTCCCTGGCCAGGTCCATGTCCCAGCGCGGGTTCAGGTGCGCGCCCAGCTTGAAATGATCGGCGATCGACATGCCCGCGTACACCGGGGCGTCCTGTGCCACGAACCCCACCTTCGCCAGCTGACCCGGACCCGCGGCCGGGGCACCACCGGCCACCTGGATCCGGCCCGCCGTCGGCGGCAGCATCCCCGTGATCATGCTCAGCAGCGTGGTCTTGCCCGCTCCGTTCGGCCCGACCAGGCCCGCCATGGCCCCGGCCGGGACCCGCAGCGAGCACCCGGCCAGCGCCCACTTATCTCCGTACCGCTTCCCCAGACCCTCGGTCTGGATCATCGCGTCCATCTCATGTTCTCCACTTCGGCGACGTTGTGTCTGGCTTGCACCCCCAAGACTCGCGCCGCCGACCGGGCAAAACGTCAGGCCGAGGTCCAGATCCCGATGTGAACCCTGGTCTACATCGCCTGGCCACACAGTGGCCTTCGGTCCGATGCGGCGGCCTGGCCCGCACGGCTAACGTGAACCTATGCAGAAGAGCCGATTCCGGCTGCATCCCGGCGGTGAGGTCGCCGTCGACTATGCGGTGACCGCGCTGCTGGCGCTGCTTTACGCGCTGACCTGGCGCTGGAGTGCGGCACACGAAACCGCGCCGTGGGCCACCACGCTGCTCGCCGCGGCGGCGGTGCTGCCTGCCGCTGGCCGACGGCGCTGGCCGGCGACTGTCCTCGCCGTCTCCACGATCGCTAGCGCGATCCTGATCGCGATCACCGTGAACCCGCTTCCGGCCTTGGCTCCGGCCTTCTGTATGTACCTGATCCCGTTGCGGTTCCGGCACCGGGACGCGCTATGGCTGCTGGCAGCCACGCTGCTCGTCACCGCGGCTGGGTGTGCCGCTTTCGGCGGCATGAGCCACGGCGTGTCTGGCCGGGGCGGAGCCGACCAAGCGGTAGCGGTCATGCTGGAGAGCAGCCTGGCGATCATCGGCGCCTGGCTGATCGGCAACTCGGTCCGGCAGCAGCGCGCCATCACGGCCAGCCGCCGCGCGCAGGCTGAGCAGCTCGCGCGCCAGCAGCTCGCCGAGGCCCGCCGGGCGCACAGCGAGGAACGGCTGCGCATCGCCAGGGAACTGCACGACGTGGTGGCGCACTCGCTGACGCTGATCGCCGTCCAGGCGGGCGTCGCGAACCACGTGGCCGCCAGGCAGCCGGAGCAGGCGGCCCGGGCGCTGTCTTCAATCGAGACGATCAGCCGAGGGGCGCTGACTGAGATGCGGGCGTTGCTCGGGGTACTGCGGGCCGACGACCTCGGCGAAGTCAGGCCCAAGCGGCAAGAGACCAGCCTGCAGCCCGCGCCGGGCCTCGCCGATCTGCGGAATCTCGCGGAGCGGGCCGCCGCGGCCGGTGTCCGTGTCGACCTGGACGTGGCCGATCACCTGCCGGATCTCCCGGCCGGCCTGGATCTCGCTGTGTTCCGGGTGATCCAGGAGGCGATCACCAACGTGGTCAAGCACGCCGCCGCGGATCATTGCCAGGTGCGCCTCGCCCGCCAACAGGACAAGATCATCGTCGAGGTCACCGATGACGGTCACGGGCTCACTAGCCAACCGGACGAGAAACCGCCGGGGAACGGGCTAATCGGGATGCGCGAGCGGGTCGCCATGTACGGCGGGGAGTTCTCCGCCGGCCCGCTGCCCGCAGGCGGCTTCCGGGTCACCGCCGCTTTCCCGCTGACCCTTGCGACGGCCGTGGCATGAGCCAGATCCGCGTCCTGGTCGCCGACGATCAAGCGCTGCTGCGCGCCAGCTTCCGGGTCCTGCTGGACAGCGAACCCGACCTGGTCACGGTCGGCGAGGCGGGCACGGGGGGCCAGGCCGTCACGCTCGCCCGGCAGGAAAAGCCCGACGTCATCTTGATGGACATCCGCATGCCGATGCTGGACGGCATCGAGGCAACCCGCCAGATCACCAGTGACCCTGCGGCGGGCACGGCAAGGGTGCTGATCCTGACCACCTTCGACCTGGATGAGTACGTCTTCGCCGCGCTCCGGGCCGGGGCCAGCGGCTTCGTGCTCAAGGACACGCCGCCCGATGAGCTCCTCGCCGCGATCCGGGTGATCGCGGCGGGCGAGGCGTTGCTGTCACCTGGCATCACCCGGCAGCTCATCAACGAGTTCGCAAAGATACCTGAGCCAGGCAACAGCAAGCAGCCGGCAGCGCTTGAGGAGATCACCGAACGGGAACGGGAAGTGCTCACGCTGATCGGGCTCGGCCTGTCCAACGATGAGATCGCCGCCAGGCTGTTCGTCAGCATGTCCACGGTCAAGGCCCACATCGGCCGGCTGCTGGCCAAGCTGGGCGCCCGCGACCGGGCCCAGCTCGTCATCGCCGCGTACAGCGCCAGGCTGGTAGGCGACCGGTAATGGAGCTGACCACGATCGTCAGCTCCCGGAAGCCTGCCGGTACCCGGGCCCGGGCTACCGGATGATCTCCAGCGGCGCGCTCCGCAGCGGCATCGCCCGCGCGCATGGGTGCTCAACGTCCAGGCACCGGGCCGCGGCATGCGAAACCGGCTGGCCTGTCCCGGCCGAGGTCGTCACTGGCCTGGCTAACTCTCCTAACCACTTGATCCCGGCTGAGACTCCATGCGCAGCAGTCGCCGGACCGGCACGTTCATGCCCGGCCCGGGCTCGCCATAGTCGACTCCCCGCACCAAGAAGGCCACATCGCATCAGCGGCGTGAGATGTGACCGCCTCGCCCGGACCGCGCAATGAACCCATTCATCAAACACTCACTAAGCGTGAAGCTCAGCTCCGCCGGCCAGGCGCGCTATCCGCCGTTAGGTACGGCGCTTCGCTCGCCGGTAATGCCGGGCGGTGCCGCACCGAACTGGGCGTTTCGGGCGGTTGCTGGCTGGTGGGTGAGGGCGATCGGCTGCTGCAGCGCGGGGATCGTCATCGTGGTGCCTGTGCTTTGCTGCTCCTTTACTGCGCCGGCTGGGGGTGTCACCCTGGACCGGTGAGGCCGAGGATCATGTACTGCAGCACGCCGGCGGGGCGCGTCGGGTACTCGACGTCGGGCGCTGGGCCGCCGCTGTTGTTCGACTCGGGCTGGGTTTCCCATCTGCGCGGGCAGCTGGAGCTGTTTGCCTTCGGCACCTTCGTCGAGCGGCTGGCGGAGCGGTTCACCGTGATCCGCTACGACAAGCCCGGGTGCGGCCTGTCCGACAGGGACGGGATAGATCTGTCGTTCGATGGGCAGGTGGCCGCGGCGCTGGCGGTGGCCGACGCGGTGGGCGCCGGCCGTTTCGGCCTGTTCGGGGCCTCGCAGGGCGGTCAGCTGGCCGCCGCGATCGCGGCACGGTACCCGGACCGGGTCGACGCGCTGGTGCTATACGGGATGTGCGCCAGCGGCAGCGATCTGGCGCCTGCCGAGGTCCGGGACTCGGTCGTGGCGTTGGTGCGGGCCCATTGGGGCCTGGGGCTGAAGGCGCTGGCCGGGGCCTTTGTCACCGATCCCGCTGCCGAGGAGTTGGAGGCATTCACCCGGTTCCAGCGGGCCAGCGCCTCGGCCGCCGTGGCGGCTGAGATGCTGGAGGTCTACTACCACACCGACATCAGGGCGCTGCTGCCGGCGATCCGGGCGCGCACGGCGGTGCTGCACCGCGAGGCGGACAAGGGCACCAGGTTCGAGCTGGGGCGGGAGGTCGCCGCGCTGATCCCGGGGGCGACGCTGATCCCGCTGCCGGGTTCGAGCCACCTGTTCTACCACGGCGACTGGCCGATGGTCCTGGATGCGTTGCTCGGCTTCTTGTGCGAGCCTGCGAGCGCGGGGCCGCGGCTGACCGGCCGTGAGCTCGAGGTGGCCGGGCTGGTCGCCGAGGGGCTGACTAACCAGGCCATCGCCCGGCGGCTGTCGGTCGCGCCGCGGACCGCCGAGGCGCACGTGGAGAACATCCGGCGCAAGCTGCAGGTGCACTCGCGGGCCCAGATCGCGGCGTGGGTGACCGAGCACCGGCTCCGTACCTGAGCGGCTCGGTAGTTCACCCGAGGCATTTACGGGGGACGGGCGCCCCGGCCGGGGGGAACGGGGGAATTGCCGGTAGTTCACCCGATAGCCGTCCCAGGCCGGGCGGTCTTAGCGTCGAGGTATGACACACGCCACCAGGCCGACCCGCCCTCTGGCGGCCGCCGAGCGCCCGCAGCCGGCCACGATGCCCGCGCTGACTATCCCGTCCCGCTTCTGCGGCCCCCCGGGCAGCGGCAACGGCGGCTACGTCTGCGGACGCATCGCCGCGTACCTCGATGGCCAGGTGACAGTCACGCTGCGGCGGCCAGTTCCGCTGGCCACGCCCATGACGGTGGAACGGGGCGGCGAAAGCTCGGTCCGCATCCACCACGGCCGCACCCTGATAGCCGAGGCAGCCTCCTCGCCGGGCAGCCCGGCGCTGGAGATACCGGGTCCGGTCTCAATGGCGGAAGCTCGCACGGCGGCCGGCCGCGCGCGCTACTACGCCGATCCGTTCTTCCCTGCCTGCTTTGTCTGCGGGACGGGCCGCCAGCTAGGGGACGGACTGCGGATCTTCCCCGGACCCGTGGCTGGCAGGCCGTTGTGGGCGGCGCCGTGGACACCGGATCCCTCGGTCACCGACGCCAGCGGAAGGGTCCGGCCGGAGGTGGTCTGGGCCGCGCTGGATTGTCCCAGCGGGATCGCCGCAGCTGAGGCCGCCGGCCTGGCCCAGGACACTGCGATCCTGCTCGGCCGGATGACGGCCAGCCTGGCGGTGCTGCCTGCGGCCGGCGACCAGTACCGGGTGATCGCCTGGCCGGGCGAGCGTGACGGCCGCAAGCTCACCGCCGGGTCGGCGCTGCTCGGGCCCGGCGGCCAGGTGCTCGCCGCGGCCAGGGCCGTGTGGCTGACCGTGCAGCGCCCGGTTCTGGCGCTGGCCGCTGAGGGAGCGTCGTGACCTCGCGACGGCGCGGCGTCGGGCTCACGCCGATGGAGACCCGGCGCGATGTCATCGTCCGGACCGCGGTGCTCGCCGACGAGCTGGGGTATGAGATCTTCGCGGTGCCCGAGGGCTGGGGGCTGGACTCGACCCCGGTGCTGACCGAGATCGCGCTGCGCACCCAGCGGATCCGCCTCGCCTCTGGCGTCCTGTCGGTCTGGGGCCGCACCCCGGCCACGCTAGCGATGACCGCCGCCACTTTGGACCAGGTCTGCGGCGGGCGTTACCTGCTAGGCCTGGGCGCCAGCACCAAAGCGCTGGCGGAGGGGTTCCACGACACCTCATTCGAGCACCCCGCCGCCAAGCTGCGCGACGTCATGACCAAGGTCCGTGCGCTGCTAGCCGGGCAGGCCGCCCAGCTCGACCATGTCCCGGCCGCGCGCCCGCTGCGCCTAGGCCAGCCGCCCGCCCCCGACCTGCCCATCTGGGTCGCCGCGCTGGGCCATCACACCACCCGGGTCGCCGCCGAGCTCGGCGACGGCTGGATCCCCGCGCTGGTGGCCCGGGACCGTCTCCCCGGCTGGGCGGCCCAGCTCACGCAGCTGCGCGACGCCGCCGCCCCGCACGCGCGACCCCTCACGGTGGCGGCTGGGCCTATCACCGCCGCCGACGAGAACGCCGCCACGGCCCGCGACATCGCCGCAGCCTGCACCGCCTGGTACCTGGGCGCCATGGGCGAGGTCTACGCCCGGTCCCTGTCCGGCCAGGGCTATGCCGCCGAGGTCCAGGCGATCATCGCCGCGAACCCGCGTCCCAGCCCGCGAGGAGGGACCATCCCGCCCAGCGCCCAGGTCATCCTCGACCAGCTCGCCGCCTACGGAACCTGCGATCAGGTCCGCGAGCAACTCCAGCCCTGGGACCGCGCCGCCGACATCGTCACCATCCTGCTGCCACCAGGCATGCCCTGGCCCACCATCGAAGCGACCCTCCTGGCCGCAGCACCAAGCACCCGGCCGGTACGCCCCAGGAGCCTGTCCGCCCCCGCAGCCGGTCAGGCCACTCCCAAGGTGGCGGCCGACCATCTTTAGGTAGCGCGGCCCGCAGGACACTACTCAGTAACTAAAGATCTGCGCCCTCTTCTCCGTTCGGCCATACACGCTGTCCGCCGTGCCGATTCGGCGGTCTGGAGCATTTCTCGGGTGGTATGCCAACGACGGACACTCGCCCGCTGGTGGCATAGCGTGACCTGGCAGGACGGCTTACGGTGGGTCTCCGCTTTAACTGCTGGGGCCGGAACTGGCCCAGCCTTCCCGGTTCCAGCCCGGCCGGGAGGTGCCCGATGACCACTGCCGCCCCATCTACCGCGCTCGTCACGATCCAGCCCGCCTTCACCGATCCCGAACGGCTCGCCTTTGCCGGGTACCTGGCCGGGTACCGCGGGCTGACACGCGAAGCGTACGCACTCGACCTGCGCCAGTTCACCACCTGGTGCCGCGCCCGCTCCCTGATGCTGTTCGCCGTCCGCCGCGCCGACATCGAACGCTTCGCCAGGGAGCTGGAAACCAAGGGCCGGGCCCGCGCGACCGTCACCCGGCGGCTGTGCACCATCGCCGGGTTCTACAAGTACGCGGTCGAAGAAGAGCTCCTCGAGCACTCCCCGGCCGCTCACGTCCGCCGTCCGCGGCTAGATTACGAGTCGCACGTGACCGCGCTGGACCGCAACGAGCTCGGCGCGCTCCTGGTCGCCGCCGGGCTCGGCCCACCGATCGAGCATGCGCTGATCTCGCTGCTCGCGCTGAACGGGCTGCGGGTGTCGGAGGCTACTGGTGCCGACATCGAGCAGCTGGGCTTGGAGCGCGGGCACCGGACGCTGACGATTACCCGGAAGGGCGGCAAGGTGGTGACTATCCCGCTGGCACCGCGCACCGCCCGGGCGATCGACCTGGCCCTCGGGGAACGGACGGACGGGCCGGTGTTCCTGGCCGGAGACGGGCGGCGGCTGGACCGGCACGGCGCCGGGCGGCTCGTCCGCAAGGTCGCCCGCCGCGCCGGGATCGCCAAGACCGTCACGCCCCACACGCTCAGGCATGCATTCATCACCGCCGCGCTGGATGCCGGGGTGCCGCTGCGGGACGTGCAAGAGGCGGCGTCGCACGCGGATCCGCGGACCACGATCCGGTATGACCGGGCCCGCGGCAGCCTGGACCGGCACGCCACCTACATCGTCGCCGCCTACGTCGCGGGTGCCGCCCGGTAATCCGCGAGGGCTGGGATCTCTTCCGCCTGCCGGCTATGGCAGTCAGGCGGAAGGTCCCGGCCGTCATTGGTCACGGACCGCAGCCCCAACCTGAGCGCGAACCGCCGTTCTGGCGCAGGTTGCCGCTGCCAGGATGTGGGCTGACTGGGGCGGCAGATCCGTTGTTCGGGAGCGGCTTGGAGCATCCACGGCTGTTCCCTGGCAGACCCGCGAGCGGTCATCCGCCAACGCGTGCCCAGGCCTTTTTGAGGGCAAGGATCTCGGCGGTACTGCTCTCCCGGGCGATATACGGGATGTCCAGTGCGTACCGCATCCGTTCGCGCGGAATCCGGCGGTGCACCCCGGCGACGTCTTCGAGGATCTTGCGGTACAGCGACGCCCCATCCATGCAGAAGACGTCAATCAGCACAAGCCGCCCGTCGGCGGCTCTGCGGATGTGGGCTTCGTTCAAGTCGCACCTGCCCCACCAGGACGTCGACTTCCGGTACCCCGCATCGATCATCTGCGCTGCCCGCCGTACCTCCCGGAACTCCGCATCACCGGCCGCGGTCCGCCACTGCTCGGCGACCTGCTCGGCGACGGCATGGTCCACGGGAGCGGCGAACTCCAGGAAGACGACCGAACCGCCGCCTTCGAGGTCGGCAGCCAGCTCGATCCTCGGCAGCCACCGGTTGCCGGCGCACTTGCGGCACAGGTCGACAAATGCCCGATATGCCGGGTCGAACGGGCATACCCTCGCGACGACGGTTCCCTCCGGGGACCGCAGCGCCACTGCCCAGTCGCCCACCCCGCATGGCACCCATCCCCCTGCGGCTAGCTCGGCGAGGACCTGGCGATGAGACAGTGACTCCCAGGGCAGGCCGGGAATGGGAGGAAGGCCTGCACTCAGTTCAGGCACCGCAGCAACATAACGGCACGCCGCCCGGCGGCGCACCTGATTTACCTGGCCGCCATCCACCATCGATGCGGCCTGCCGGCATAGCCACCCCGTCATCTGATCCACGGGACCCCGGCCTCGTCCCCGGTGATCTCGTAAAGCAGAGCGGTGTGGGCCAATGCGAGGATGCGGCCGGACGCCTCGTGCATCTGATGAACAGAATCGGCGATTCTGCACCGCATAACGGATGAATTATCGGCCGCTGTCAACAGCTCGTAATCGGCGATCGCGATCAGCGGAGGCCGACCGCTTCGGCTCACGTTGCGTGACCTGACCTCGACGTGAGTAGGCGCGCATCGCCGCCGGTACGGAGCAGCAGGTTGATCAGGGCGCTGCCCTGCTGTCGGCTGGTCAGCCCCGGGCCGAGGGCCGGCCCGGTTGAAACACGGTACCGTCCCGGTCATGGCCACCCAAGCCGAGCGGCGCGCCGCGCGCGAACGCGTGAGCGTCTACCACGAATCGCAGTTGGCCGAACTTCTCGGCCGTGTCGGGGTAGAGATCGACCGCTACCGCGCCGGCGAGATCGACGCCTATGCCGCGGATGAGACGATCCACCACTACCACCGTGCCGCCGCAGAACTCTGGAAGTTCTGCTTCGCCCGAGGCGGCGGCGCTCATGCCGAGTTCATCGCCGACCTCCTCGACCGCATGACCGCCGACGCAGAAACCATCGACTGGTGGGAGCGCGCCGCACCGCGACGACACCAATGACCCGACCGCGCTGCGCTCCCCTGCGGCGTGCCGGGGTTCTGTCACGGACCGTGGCCACGCCTCCAGACGGTTGAGCGTGCTAACCGCCCAATCGGCACCGTTGCTGGGTCGCCGTTGTTGTGCCAGGAAGTCGCACCTGGATGGGTGCTATGGGCGCGTCATGTCCAGGTTCTGTTGTGACTAGACGATCGCCAGTCGGATCTTGCGTCGGCGCCGGGCAATGCGCCGCGGGACGCACCGGATGTGGTCGGCTGGTGCCGGCTGGCAGGCGCATTGGCTGGATGAGCGGCATCAGGATCTGATCCGCGATCTCGGTGAGCAGCTCATCGGGAGGCGGTGAGCGGCTGGCGGTGACACCCAGTTGGCGTGCGGTCAGTCCTGTTCCGGCGGCTCGGCCGGACTAGGGCCGCCGGACGCTTTGGGGGCCGGGGCGATCTTGTTCAGCCAGCACAGCGGGCACAGCACGTGCGGCTGTCCGTGCCTGCCCTTCTCGTGCTCCGACGCGAGGTACGCCGCGCCAGCAACTAGCACCAAGTTGAGGCCTCCGCCGAAGGGAAGGCCCGGGGCTCTCGGTATGGGGCGAGGCATCGCGGTTCACCTGTCCATCGATAAGGGCGGCGCGATCGGGGCCGATCGCAGGGAGCCGGCCCCTTCCAGTGTGGCACCGCTAGGCCGGATCGACTGCCAGGCCTGGCGGCGCTGCCCGCGCCCATCCATGTGGTCGGCCAGCCTCGCAGCGCCCGGATTCGGCAGGGCGCCACGATGCAGGTCGGCATTAGTCACGCTATGCTGTCGGTCCTGGTCACTCATCGGGCGGGATCCCGTTCGGGACGCGAGCGGGGATCTGCACCCGGAGGAGCAATCGCGTGCAGATGCGGATATCCGGTGCCCGGCTGGGCTGGCGTCAGTTCCTGGCGGGGTTCGCCGTGCCGCTTTCCGGTGGTGGCGGGAGCTGGGGCAACGGGTACTGGGCGGGCTGCTCCCGGCGGTAGCTGTCCAGGTTCACGGCGCGGCCTGCCAGCAGGGTGTTGCGGCGCTGCAGCTCCTCCCAGTATGCGGGGTCGAGATAGATGGCCGGGTTCGGCCGCGACGCCGTCAGAGCTGCGGGCTGACCCAGGTACAGGCCGGCGTCCAGGAGCGATCCCAGCGGCACGCCGCGGAAGGGGTTGACAGGCGCGCGGTCCGGGCCGAAGGCGATGACATGAAACAGCAACCCGGCGTCGACGGACCCGAGCCAGGTGCCGGCGGCCGGGATGACCGCGCCTCGCGGGTACCGGGAGAGCTGGCCGGCTAGGCCGCCGGGGTCTGCCGCCGAGGGTACGAGGTCGCAGATCGTGTACATCCGCTCGCCGGTCCGCTGCTCGATGATCGAGGCGAGGCTGGGCGGCATGCGCAGACTCGGGCCGGGGTGCACCAGGTGGGCCGCGCCGTAGCACAGCAGCGCCCGGTGGCCCTTGGCCAGCACCTGCTGCTCCACCACCGATGCCGCGTGCGCGTCGCGCGGGGTCATGACGGCGCCGATCCCGCTGCTGTCGGTGACTGCGGCCCAGTCGATGGGAGGGTCGCCGAGCAGCACGCGGATCTGGCGGCCGGCCGGCCGCGCCCGGTTGACCGCGCGCACCGTCCGGTAGAACTGCTCGTAGACCGGGGCGTCCCAGGTCTGCCTGGGTGATTGCGTGGTGTTCCGCCAGATCGCGCGCAGATCGGCGTCGGCGACCGGGTGGCCGGCGATAAACCGGTCCGTGGTGTCCTGGTAGCGCGCGTTGCCGAACTCCGCGACGATGTCGTCGGCCACCTCGGGCAGCCGCGGATCGGCCAGCAGCAACTGCAGCGCGTCGTGATGGTCCTGCAGGCCGTGCGACTCCCCGATGCCGACCAGCCGGTGCCTGGTGAAGGCGTCCAGCACCACGCCGGCTAGTTCGCGGCCAGCCGCAGCCACAGACTCACGCGCGTCAGCCATGCCGACCTCCAGCCGGCCACTATGCCTGCTACCGACGTGGCCTCGACCCTATCCCAGCTGCCTCACGGTCAGGTGAACCCGACGCTCTGCCCCGTACTGGAGCGTCGGCGCGCAGCTGCCACGCTCCAGCGCTTCTGACACCAGCCGAAATAATCGGCGATCGGAAACCCGGCACCTGATGCGCCTGTTCACCCAACGTGATTGGTCCTCGATTTGAGCGAAAACGCGCATTCCCGCCAAATCGAGCTGTACGGATGGTGTTTCTTTCATTGCGGCGGGCTGCGGAGGCCAGAACAGGCCGCTGGCCTTGAGCTGCTGTCCGGCTGCGGCACTGTTCTGAGGTGGACAGGCGTCCGCAGCCGGACCGGCGCTTTCGGGCGAGCAAGGGCTGACCGCTGGCGAACCTGCCGGGGCATGGCGGCCGGGGCCGCCGCGGGCGCCGGGCTGGAACCGGCTAGCCTGCGGCCATGGGTACCTTGTCGATCATTAATGCTGCGGTGTTCGACGGTGTGTCTGACGGCCTGGGTGACGGGCCGGTGTATGTCGCCGACGGCCGCATCGTGTCGGTCGGCGGGCCGCCCCAGCCAGCCGATCAGGTCCTCGACGCGCACGGCGGCACGGTGCTGCCCGGCCTGATCGACGCGCACTGCCACGCCTACGGCATCAGCCTGGACATGATGGCCACTGAGTCGCAGCCGCTCAGTTACGTGGCGCTGGCCGCCGCCCGGCGGCTGGGCCGGGCGCTGACCCGCGGGTTCACTACAGTGCGCGACCCGGCAGGCGGGGACGCGGGACTGGCCCGGGCCATCGCCGAGAAGCTCATCCCGTCGCCCCGTTACTTGTGGACCGGCGCGGCACTGAGCCAGACCGGCGGGCACGGCGACGCCCGCGGTCCGGACAGCGAGACCTGCCCGTGCTATGCGCACGGCTGTGAGGTTGTCGACGGAGTCGACCCGCTGCGCAGGGCGGTCCGGGAGCGGTTCCGCCGCGGCGCGCACGCGATCAAGATCATGACCTCGGGCGGTGTCATGTCGCTGGCCGACCCGATCCGGATCCCGCAGTACTCCGCCGATGAGATCCGCGCGGTGACCGATGAGGCGGCGCGGCGCGGCAGTTACGTGGCCGCGCACGCCTACTCGCCCGAGGCGATACGCCACTCGATCGACAACGGGGTGCGCAGCATCGAGCACGGCAACCTGCTCGATGCGCAGACGGCGACGGCGATGGCCTCGGCCGGGGCCTTCCTCGTGCCAACCCTGGCCGCCTATGACGCGATGGAGCGCCGCGGGGAGCAGATCGGCATGCCGGCTGTGTCACGGCACAAGAACCGGGAGGTCCTGGAGTCCGGTCAGCAGGCCATCGAGCTTGCCCGCGCCGCCGGCGTGAGCGTCGGCTTCGGCACCGACCTGATGGGCCCGCTGGAGGACGAGCAGCTCAACGGCCTGCGCCTGCAAGCCGAGGTAGACGGGATCTGGACCGCACTGGCCTCGGCTACCTCGGTCAACGCTGAGCTGATCGGCCGGCCCGACCTCGGCCAGGTCGCCGAGGGCTGCACCGCCGACCTGCTCATCCTCACCGGCAACATCCGCGACGACCCATCGGTGCTGTGGTCCCCCGACAGCCACCGAACGATCGTGCAGGACGGCCGAGTAATCACCAACTCAAAGACCGCCTCATTAGCAGACGCGCGAAGACCCGCCGTTAGGTACTGGAACAATCCCTTCGGTCCGGTCCGTTGGAGGCACGCAGAACGTCGTTTTCTGTCGTGTGTGTGCTGGCGAATGCACGCAGCTGGCCAGGACCATGCGGAGATGCGGGCCCAGCCTGGCGGGCCGGTGCGGCTGCCCGGTGCGGCGCAGGCAGCGGGGCCGGGAACCGCCGCGCTCAAGCTCGACGGGTGACGCCGGTTCTGGTCAGCGGCGGCGCGCGATCAGCGGCGGCCTAGTCGCTTCCGCCGTTGCGGCCAGCGGCCGGTGCCGCCAGATGTCATCGTCATGGTGGACATCTTGGTGACCCGCGCGGCGCTGGCGGGATCAGCCGAGGGCGAGGATGGTGCCGTTATCTCCCACGGCGTAGCAGGTGGCCGGGCCGGCGCAGCCGATGCCGTACAGGTCGCTATGGGTCGGGCTGGGCTGCGCGGTCACGGTGGTCCTGTTGGTGATCCGGGCGATCGATCCGCCGCTTCCGGCCAGGTAGCAGGTCAGCGCGGCGGGGCAGGTGATGGCGTTGAGCACGCTGGTTGACCACCCCAGCTGTGGCCCGATCTGATCCCAGCCGGCTCCGCCATCGGATGACTGGTACACGTTGACGCCGCCGTCTGGGCCGCCGAACGGGTTGGTGCTCTGGACGCCGTAGCAGCTGGTGCTGGTGGGGCAGTTGGCCGCGTCGGGCGCGACGCCGGCGCACATGACCGTGGACTGGGCGCATATCCAGGGCTGGCCCGGTCCGCGTGTCAACAGGACGGCGTACGCGAACCCGCAGTGCCCGCAGTCCACGAGGTCTCCGCCACCGGCCCGGCACAGCCCGCTGCTCAGGCAGGTGATCCACTCCAGCGGGTAGGCGTAGAGCCCGGACTGGCAGTCGCCGTTGCAGGCCACCCCGGGCGGGATGGACTGCCGGGTCCAGCTCGCTCCCCCGTCGCGGGTCAGCCAGATCGAGCTCGGCGCGGCATGCGGTGTCTTCGGTACCGGGGTGCCGTTGTCGTAGGCCGACGGCGCGGTGGCGACCGCGGAGCAGACTCCGGCGCCGACGCAGGCGATGTCCAGCAGGCCCAGGCGGCACAGCGCGGGCCGGCCGACGATCGCATAGGCAGGCAGGCACGCCTGATCGGTGAGGTCCGCGCCGGACACGCCGACGGGCAGCACATGGCGGCTCCAGGACGCGCCGCCGTCGTGCGTCACCAAGATGGTGTTCGGCCGCGCGATCACATAACACGATCTCGGCGCGACGCAGGCGATCGCGTACAGCGGCGTCGGTGACCCACGCAGCGGATTGGCCTGGGCCCGCCAGGTCCGGCCGCCATCGGCGGTGGCCACGATGGTGCCCGCCGCACCCACCGCCTCGCACCGCAGCGCGCTCAGGCAGGCCACGCCGTACAGACGCTGCCCGGTGCCGCTGCTTTCCGCCCGCCACGAGCCAGCGCCAGCCTCGGACGAGCCCGTGACCGGCGTGCTCGGCCCGGCGCTGGCCTGCGCGCCGGGCGGGCTGCCACCGCAGCCCGCGAGCACCACCGCGGCGGCGCACAAGCACGCCGCCGCCCCCGCCGCACCTGGCCGCCCGCCCGGGCGGCGGCGCATCAGACGAGCCAGCGACACAATGGAATCGTATTGCCGTCCGCGGGCTAAAGCGGTCCGTGCCCTCGGGGCGGAACCTGCTCACCCGTGGCCGGGACGCCGGTACGTCCAGGCCCGCTGGGTGATCACGGGCCCCTGGCCAGGCCGGAACGTCGGGGTCCAGTAGACGACGCCGCTTCGCCGCCGCCGTGACGATCGACACCCGGCTCGGAGCCAGGCCCCTGATCACCCTCACCAGGCTCGACTGGGCCGGCGCGCTGAGAACGCGCGCCGCCCGCGGCGACTAGGCGCAGGCCCGGACGCTCGCCTGGCAGGCAGCCACGGAGGCGCGCCGCCTCGACATGCCCGGCCCAGCCGACCGCGCCGGCCATCTCGTCAACGACCTGGAACAGGCCATCAGAGCCGGCGACCCGCTGACCCCGCGCGAGCGGGAGATAGCGGACCTGGTCTCGGCCGGGATCACCAACCGCGCGATCGCCACCCAGCTGGTGCTCTCCGAACGGACCGTTGAGGGACATGTGCGAAGCATCCTGGCGAAACTGCAGCTGACAAACCGAACCGAACTCGCCGCCTGGACACTCCGAGCTCCCGGCCCCTAGCACGCAGCGCGGCACAAGCCACCAGACGGCAGCATCCACGCAGCGTGGCCAGCCGCCGCAAATTGCGCAGCCCCGCGAACCGGATGATCTGCTCACCAGCGCCTTCCAAGCGCGGCGGGCGCGAGACCATACCGAACGAACGGCGGTTAGCGCGCCCGTCCGGCGGAACTGCGCTTCACGCTCAGCAGCTGCAGCGCAGTGCTGCGCCGGAGTCCTGTGCTCTTGGCCGGGCGTGGCGCTTGCAGCTGGCCGTGACCCGGGCGGGGGGCCGGAGGTGGCCCGGCTGCCTGCTCAGGACCAGAAGTCGATACTCGCCTGCGGGTCGGTAGTTGCGGCCCAGAACTCGGTGACCTTGCCGTCGCGGACATGGCTGACGTTGGCCACCGGGGTCTCGACTGACTTGGTCCCGCGGGAAGCCGACAGCGTGCACAGCGCCACGGTGTGCTCGTCGTTGGCGAGTACGTCGTGCACGTCGAGCCGGAACGTGCCCGCTGTCTCCTCGGCCAGCCTGC
>Ga0210383_10000885_pt1 | contig 27680 bp, 18 predicted proteins | sample IncBWC14OmetaG_FD_160072 | JGI IMG/M metagenome (GOLD analysis project Ga0210383, IMG submission 160072) | Forest soil microbial communities from Barre Woods Harvard Forest LTER site, Petersham, Massachusetts, United States - Inc-BW-C-14-O ... | reverse complement strand
GGGTGGGTGTTAGGTTTGGGAGGAGGGTTGGGAGCGAATTTTCGGGAGATCGGGAGGGCGGATTGGAGGGAGTTTGGGAGAGGTTTGGAACTGGAATTGGGAGGGAGTTCTGGGGAGGTTGGGAGGGTTGGGGGCTGGAGTTGGGAGCTGGAATTGGGAGGGAGTTCTGGGGAGGTTGGGAGAGGTTGGGGGCTGGGGTTGGGAGCTGGAATTGGGAGGGAGTTCTGTGGAGGTTGGGAGAGGTTGGGGCTGGAGTTGGGAGCTGGAATTGGGAGGGAGTTCTGGGGAGGTTGGGAGAGGTTGGGAACTGGAATTGGGAGCTGGATGTGGGAGGGAGTTCTGTGGAGGTTGGAGGTGGATTGGGATTGGTTGGTTGGAGCGTGGTTGGACCACAGGGCGAGCGGGATGGATTGACGGCGAGGTTGGGCAGAGGGCGAGAGATGGATTTGCGATAGGGGGCGAGGGGTGTGGCTTTTGAGGAAAGTTTTAACTATGGCGAAATCGCCATAGTTAGAATCAGAGCGGCTAGAGACAGGGTGGGCACGGGAGAGCGAACGCGCGGGGTGGAATGAGGAGAGAGGCACGGGGCGAGATATCGGAGGAGGCACGAGGTGGGATGAGGAGAGAGGCATGGGGCGAGATATCGGATGGGCTGAGCGACAAAAAGTTGGTTGAAAAATAGGTGGTGTCGACCTTTTTTTATTAACTTTGCGTCCCCAAATAGATAGTTCTTAGAAATGGATGGTTTGGGAGTTCCTTCGGGGCGCGAAGAGCGAAACACAGCCTGAGAAGGGACGTTAACACCAAAAATAAGTAACATGGCAAAAGAGATTTCCGGTTATGTCAAGTTGCAGGTCAAGGGCGGTCAAGCCAATCCTGCACCGCCTATCGGGCCGGCGTTAGGTAGTAAGGGTGTGAATATCATGGAGTTCTGTAAGCAGTTCAATGCACGGACCCAAGATAGGATGGGTAAGACCCTGCCCGTTGTCCTCACTGTATATTCGGACAAATCGTTCGAATTCATCATCAAGACACCCCCTGCGGCTGTTCAGCTTCTGGAAGCCAGCAAATTGCAGAGCGGGTCCAAAGAGCCAAATCGTACTAAAGTTGGAAAAGTCACCTGGGCGCAGGTTGAAGTGATCGCGAAGGATAAGATGCCTGACCTGAATTGCTTTACTGTCGAGAGCGCAATGCGGATGGTGGCCGGTACTGCCCGCAGCATGGGTATCACGGTCGAGGGAAAAGCTCCCTGGGGATCCAATTAATTGGAGTATTCACGTCAAAATCGTTTCTAACGTCAAAACAGTAGGAAATGGCAATCACAAAGAAAAGAAAAGCAGCCATCGCAAAGGTGGACAAAAATAAGTTCTACACGTTGAAGGAAGCCTCTGCTTTAGTCAAGGAGGTCAATTTGACGAAATTCGACGCATCCGTTGACCTGCATGTCCGGCTTGGGGTGGATCCCAAGAAGGCCGATCAGTCGATCCGCGGGACGGTCAATCTGCCCCATGGCACCGGCAAGACCAAGCGGGTATTGGTACTCTGTACTCCCGACAAGGAGGCTGATGCCAAGGCTGCGGGCGCGGACTATGTAGGGCTGGATGAATACATTCAAAAGATCGAAGGCGGGTGGGTAGATGTCGATGTCATCATCGCTACTCCTTCCGTGATGCCGAAGATCGGGAAGTTGGGTAAGGTGCTTGGGCCGCGGAACCTGATGCCGAACCCCAAGACGGGTACGGTTACCAATGACGTAGCCGCGGCGGTTGGGGAGGTAAAAGGCGGCAAGATCGCGTTCAAGGTTGACAAGGCGGGGATCATCCACGCGTCAATCGGCCGGGTCAGCTTCACCCCCCAGAAATTGGAGGAGAACAGCCAGGAGCTGATCCACGCGATCATCAGAGCCAAGCCGGCGACGGCCAAGGGCACGTACGTCAAGAGCGTGTTCATGGCGAGCTCGATGAGCCCCGGGATCGCCCTGGATGCTAAAGCTTTTTTGTCCTGATGGACCGGAGGTCCATCGGCCGATAGGCCCATTATAAGCCCTTTTTCGCCGAGGGGCTAAATTTGGAAACGAGGGGCTAAATTTGGAAAGAGACCCGAGGCGAAAAACAATTTGGAAATGATTCAAAGTAAATGTTATGAACAAAGATCAAAAGAACGAGGTCATTGAGCTGTTGAAATCCAAGTTTTCGGAATATAACAACTTCTATGTCACGAACACCGAGTCGCTGACGGTAGAACAGGTGGGTAAGCTCCGCCGGATCTGCTTTTCCAAGAAGGTTGAAATGAGAGTTGCGAAGAACACGCTGATCAAGAAGGCGTTGGAGGGCTTGGACAGCACGCGTTATACCGGGGTATACCAGTCTCTGAACGGGGTAACGGCCCTACTGTTCTCCGAGAATGCCAAGGAGCCGGCGCTGATCATCAGTTCGTTCAGGAAGGATGCGAATACGGAGAAGCCGGTGCTGAAGGCGGCCTTCATCGACGGGGATGTTTTCGAAGGTGACAACCAGCTGAAGACGCTGACTACGCTGAAGAGCAAGAACGATCTGATCGGGGAGGTCATCGGGCTGCTGCAGTCGCCGATGAAGAACGTGATGGGCGGGTTGAATGCCGGTGCGAAGCTGGCGGGGCTGGTCAAGGCGCTGGAGGATCGGGCAGGCGCGAATAATTAAGGTTAAAGGCGGCGCCCCCGGGACAGGGAAAAAGGTCCTGGCAGGGCAGTCACACGAAGATAAAGCCCAGGTTCGGGGGCTTGAAGACCGACCAATTTTTTTAAACCTCCGCCGGAGCAAACACACAAGCTGTGAAGGCGGAAAAAATTTACAAACATGGCAGACGTAAAAGTAATTGCTGAGCAGTTGGTTGGACTGACGGTGAAAGAAGTAAACGAATTAGCAAAGATCCTGAAGGAAGAGTATGGTATCGAGCCTGCAGCTGCTGCTGTAGCCGTTGCCGCTGGTCCTGCTGCAGGTGGTGGCGCTGCTGCCGCTGCTGAAGAAAAGACATCCTTCAATGTGATCCTGAAGGCAGCCGGCGCTAACAAGCTGAACGTGGTGAAGATCGTCAAGGACCTGACCGGTCTTGGGCTGAAAGAAGCCAAGGACCTGGTTGACGGCGCTCCTAAGCCGATCAAGGAAGGTGTCAGCAAGGCTGACGCTGACGCCCTGGTTGCCAAGCTGAAGGAAGCTGGCGCTGACGTAGAAATTCAGTAAGTTTTGCGGTCGTTGTAGACATTTTTAACCCCGGCGGAGGCCGGGGTTATTTTTGTTTGGTTGGCAAATAAGTGCTACATTTGCGGTCCGTTTCCCTATTTCGTAGGGTTGTTGGCGCTTGCCTATAACTGTAAGTCATTGATTATCAGTGGACGATTCGAGGTACGAACTATAAAAAAACCGGTTTTAAACAATATGGCTTCTACAAAATTGCAAAGCAGGATCAACTTCGGTAAAATCAAGCATCTAGCCGAAACTCCTGATCTTCTGGAAGTGCAGATCCAATCTTTTAAAGAATTTTTTCAGCTAGAAACGACGCCGGACAAACGCAACATCGAGGGTTTGTTCAAAGTGTTCAAGGAGAATTTCCCGATCACGGATACGCGGAACATCTTCATGCTGGAATTTTTGGATTACTTCATCGATCCGCCCCGCTATACGATCGAAGAGTGTATGGAGCGCGGGTTGACCTATGCTGTTCCCCTGAAGGCTAAATTGAGGTTGAGTTGTAATGACGAGGAGCACGTCGATTTCCAGACGATTGTGCAGGATGTGTTCCTGGGCAATATCCCATATATGACTCCGCGCGGGACGTTTGTGATCAACGGTGCCGAGCGGGTGGTTGTGTCGCAGCTGCACCGTTCGCCGGGAGTATTTTTTGGGCAATCGATCCATCCGAACGGCACAAAAATCTATTCCGCACGCGTCATCCCCTTCAAAGGTGCGTGGATGGAGTTTGCGACCGACATCAACAATGTGATGTATGCGTACATCGACCGGAAGAAGAAGTTCCCGGTGACTACGCTGCTGCGGTCGATCGGCTATGAAACGGACAAGGATATCCTGGAGCTGTTTGGGATGGCCGATGAAGTAAAAGCAGACAAGAAGGGGCTTCAAAAATATATCGGTAAAAAACTGGCTGCCCGTGTCCTCCGGACCTGGGTGGAAGATTTTGTCGATGAGGATACCGGCGAGGTGGTGAGCATCGAGCGGAATGAAGTTGTGCTGGAGCGTGACACCATCCTGGATGAAGAAGCGATCGAAATGGTTGTTGAGATGGATGTGAAGAGCGTCTTTATCCAAAAGGAAGACGTCGGCGGCGACTATGCGATTATTTATAACACCCTCAATAAAGATACTTCCAACTCGGAACTGGAGGCTGTCCAGCATATTTACCGCCAGCTGCGCGGTGCGGACGCTCCGGATGACGAGACGGCGCGTGGTATCATTGATAAATTGTTCTTCAGCGACAAGCGGTACGATCTCGGCGAAGTAGGCCGTTACAAGATCAATCGCAAGTTGAACCTGCACCAGCCGCTGGATCAGAAGACCCTGACAAAGGAAGACATGATCGAGATCATCAAGTACCTGGTCAGGCTGACGAATGCCAAGGCCGAGATCGACGATATCGATCACCTGAGCAATCGCCGGGTCCGGACGGTAGGCGAGCAGCTGTATGCGCAATTCGGGGTAGGTCTGGCGCGTATGGCGCGGACGATCCGGGAGCGGATGAATGTGAGGGATAATGAAGTCTTTACTCCTGTAGATCTGATCAATGCCAGGACGCTGTCTTCGGTGATCAATAGTTTCTTTGGAACTTCTCAGCTGTCACAGTTCCTCGATCAGACGAACCCGCTCAGCGAGATCACGCATAAGCGTCGTATCTCGGCGCTGGGACCCGGAGGTCTGAGCCGGGAGCGCGCGGGCTTTGAAGTTCGTGACGTTCACTATTCGCACTATGGCCGGCTCTGTACGATCGAGACGCCGGAAGGGCCGAATATCGGGCTGATCTCGACGCTTTGCGTCCATGCAAAGATCAATGAAATGGGCTTTATCGAGACGCCATACCGCAAGGTGGCGGATGGTAAGGTGGATCTGAAGAAGCTGACCTATCTGAGCGCCGAAGAGGAGGATGTGGCCAAGATCGCGCAGGCGAACATTCCGCTGGATGAGAAAGGGAATTTCGTAGAGGAAAAGATCGTCTCGCGCCAGACCGGTGACTTCCCGATCCTGGACAGGAACGAGGTGGAGTTCATGGACGTAGCGCCGAACCAGATCGTGGGTCTCAGCGCGTCGCTGATCCCGTTCCTGGAGCATGACGATGCCAACCGTGCGCTGATGGGATCGAACATGCAGCGTCAGGCGGTCCCGCTTATCCGCCCTGAAATGCCGATCGTCGGCACCGGGCTGGAGGCCAAGGCTGCCAGGGATGCGCGCATCCAGATCCATTCCGAAGGAGAGGGTGTTGTCGAGTTCGTCGATGCAAATGAGATACATGTCCGTTACGATCGCAGCGAGGGGCAAAAGCTGGTATCGTTCGAAGACGATCTGAAGATATACAGGCTGACCAAGTTCATCAAGACCAACCAGGAGACTTGTATCAACCTGAAGCCTGCGGTCAAGAAGGGCCAGAAGGTGAAGGAAGGCGATTTCCTGACGGAGGGCTATGCGGTGCAGGATGGCGAGCTGGCGTTGGGTCGTAACCTGAAGGTGGCGTTTATGCCCTGGAAGGGTTACAACTTCGAGGATGCCATAGTGATCAGCGAGAAAGTAGTGAAGGAAGACCTCTTTACTTCGGTACATATTTCCGAATATGAGCTGGAGGTGCGGGATACAAAGCTGGGTGAGGAAGAGCTGACGCCCGATATTCCCAACGTATCGGAAGAGGCCACCAAGGACCTCGACGAGAATGGGATTATTCGCGTAGGTGCCCAGATCAAGGAAGGGGATATCCTGATCGGTAAGATCACGCCGAAAGGCGAAAGCGATCCGACGCCGGAGGAGAAGCTGCTGCGGGCAATTTTTGGGGACAAGGCGGGGGATGCCAAGGATGCGTCGTTGAAGGCGCCCAGTGGCACAGAGGGAGTTGTCATTTCCAAAAAGCTGTTCCAACGCGCCAAGAAGGACAAGAATGCCAAGGTGCGGGAAAAGGCGGCGCTGGAGAAGATCGAAAAGGTGCACGAGAAGAATACGGGAGACCTGATGGACGTGCTGCTGGGCAAGCTGACGACGCTTCTGAGAGATCATGTCTCTGCCGGTGTCAACAATAATTTCGGTGAGGTACAGATCGGAAAGGGTGCGAAGTTCACGGCCAAGAACCTGGGCGGCATCGACTATCTGAATGTGAACCCGCTGGGCTGGACCGGAGAGGCGAAAACGGATGATTCGATCAATGTTCTGCTGCACAACTACAGCATCAAATACAATGAGGAACTGGGACGTTACAAACGGGAAAAGTTCAATATCTCCATTGGTGATGAATTGCCGGCAGGTGTACTGAAGCTCGCCAAGGTCTATCTCGCGGTCAAGCGGAAGCTGAAGGTGGGTGATAAGATGGCCGGGCGGCATGGTAACAAGGGGATCGTGGCAAAGATCGTCCGTGCGGAAGATATGCCGTTCCTGGAAGACGGTACGCCGGTCGATGTAGTCCTGAACCCGCTGGGTGTACCGTCCCGGATGAATCTGGGTCAGATCTATGAGACAGTACTGGGCTGGGCCGGTGAAAAGCTGAATGTGCGGTTTGCTACGCCGATATTCGATGGGGCGACGGTGGAAGAGATTGCGGAAAATATCAGCAAGGCGGGTCTGCCGAGCTTTGGTCATACCTATCTTTATGACGGGGAGACCGGGGAACGGTTTGACCAAAAGGCCACGGTTGGTATTATTTATATCATTAAATTGCACCATATGGTCGATGATAAGATGCACGCCCGGAGTATCGGACCGTACAGTCTTATTACTCAACAGCCGTTAGGCGGTAAGGCCCAATTTGGTGGTCAGCGGTTTGGTGAAATGGAAGTATGGGCACTGGAAGCCTATGGCGCATCGAACATTCTGCAAGAGCTGTTGACGCTCAAGTCGGATGATATCATAGGCCGTGCGAAAACCTATGAGTCCATCGTGAAGGGTGACAATATCCCCAGGGCGGGTATCCCGGAGTCTTTCAACGTGCTTGTGCATGAGTTGAGGGGATTGGGGTTGGATCTGAAGTTCGATTAGTGGGGGGATAGGCCTGGTTCGACCGGGTGGAAATATGGCTCCGCTAACTGATGAATAAAACGCAAAGCCACTTCGGGAGACCGGGGTGGCTTTTTTGAATCCGGTAATTGGCGAACGATGTTAATACTCGGCATATCGGCTTTTTTCCATGATTCGGCGGCGGCGATCATCCAGGATGGAAAGGTGGTTGCTGCCGCCCAGGAAGAACGTTTTACGCGCATCAAACATGATCCGGGGTTTCCCGCCCAAGCTGTGCGCTATTGTCTGGAGGCGGTGGGAGCGAAGGTGGATGAGCTGGATGCGGTGGTCTTCTATGACAAGCCGCTCCTGAAGCTCGAGCGAATCCTGGAGTCCTATCATTCGGCAGCGCCAAGGGGATGGGGGGCTTTTCTGCGATGGATGCCGATCTGGATGAAGCAGAAGATGATGCTGAAGAAGGTCATCCGGGATGAGCTGGGGGGGATGGGGCCTTATGACCGGAGAAAGCTGAAGCTTCTGTTCAGTGAGCATCATCTGAGTCATGCTGCAAGTGCGTTCTATTGCTCTCCTTTCGACGAAGCGGCGATCCTGACGGTCGATGGTGTAGGGGAATGGACCACGACGTCGATCGGGGTGGGGAAGGGGGCAAGTATCCGGCTCCTGCGCGAGATCCGGTATCCGCATTCACTGGGGTTGCTCTATTCGGCCTTCACCTACTACTGCGGGTTCAAGGTGAATTCCGGGGAATATAAGCTCATGGGGCTGGCGCCTTATGGGAACGAAGATTCGGGGCGATACCGGGACTTCCTGAAAAAAATTAAGAGCAATCTCATCCGCGTATATGAAGACGGGAGCTTCTTTTTGCATCAGGAATATTTTGACTATTTGCCGGGGCTGCGGATGGTGCGTGACGGGAAATGGGAGGAGTTGTTCGGGTTGCCTCCACGGGAACCGGAGACGACCGTTACACAGGAATATTGCGACCTCGCACTCGCGATCCAGCGGGTCACGGAGGAGATTATGCTAAAGCTGGCGGCGACGGCCAGGCGGCTGACGGGTTGTGACCGGATCGTGCTGGCCGGCGGAGTGGCGCTAAATTGCGTCGCGAATGGGAGGCTGGCGGCGGCGGGGATATTTAAAGACATTTTTATTCAACCCGCGGCGGGGGATGCAGGTGGAGCTTTGGGGGCGGCGCTGGCGGCGTACTATATCTATTACGGCCGGGAGCGAGCGGTTGAAGCCATGGAACATGCCTACCTGGGGCCGGCCTACCCGGCGGACCGCATTGCCAAGGTCTGTTCGGTGAACGGGCTGGTGGGGACGCGTTATGATTCCGAGGAAGAGCTTTCGAAGGCGGTAGCAGGAGCGCTCGGAGAGGGGCTTATCGTCGGCTGGTTTCAGGGGCGGATGGAGTTCGGACCGCGGGCGCTGGGGCATCGCAGCATCCTGGCTGATCCGCGGAGACCCGATATGCAGCGGAGGTTGAACTTATCGATCAAATACCGGGAGGATTTCCGGCCATTTGCGCCGGTCTGCCGGGAGGAAAAGGCGGACGATTATATCGAGGGTGGCGTGGTTTCGCCTTACATGCTGCTGGTGGCGCGGCTGGCGGAGCGGTGGTATTGTGAACTGCCGAAGAGGTATGCCGAGCTTGAGCCAGCCGGGAAGCTGGCGGTGGTGCGCAGCCGGTTCCCGGCGATTACCCATGTCGATGGAAGTGCGCGCTGGCAGACCGTTGCAAAGCGGGTGAATCCCGGGCTGTGGCAGGTATTGGAGGCTTTCGAGGCGCTGACAGGCGAAGGGGTGTTGATCAATACCAGCATGAATGTTCGCGGGGAACCGATTGTTTGTACGCCGGAGGAAGCATACGCATGTTTCGTAAATATGCGCATGGATGTGCTGGTAATGGAGAATATCGTTATTTTGAGGCGGGAACAGTCCGCCGCCGCCGGGTGGAAGGAGAAGGGGGCGATGGCGTTGGATTAAATCTTCGATTTTTATGGAATTCCTGCGCGATCTCTGGCGATTTCTGAAAGAAAGAAAGAAATGGTGGTTGGTGCCGCTGATCATCCTTATCGTATTGATTGCGATACTGGTCGTATTGGGCGGGACTTCGGCGCTTGCACCATTTATCTATACGCTGTTTTGATAACTGGGCGGAGCCCCGACATTAACGGTATTGAGACAGAATCGAGCGAAGCGAAGATTCCGAACGAGATTCAAACGGTGTTGGAATCGAAGTTAATATTTTGCGGAGCAATTTTTTGTCGAAACTTATATGAAGACGGGCTACAAAACAATTGAGACGATGCTGGTGCTCGCTATGGCGTGTCTGGTGGCGTACGTCCTCTGGCATGCGAAGACGGCGCTTTATCTGTCCTTAGGGTTTGGGTTGGTCGGGATCCTGTCGCCGTGGGCGAGTCGGCACATCGCGCGGCTTTGGATGGGGCTGACGCGTGTCCTTGGCCGGATCAGCAATGCGGTACTGCTGTCGGTCGTCTATTGGCTGGTTGTGGTACCGGTGGCCCTATTCAGGCGGATGCGGAAGAAGGACAAGCTTACGTATTTCGATCCGACGGCGGGGAGCAATTTCAATTCCCGGGACCATCTTTTTATAAAGGAAGACCTGGAGAAAACCTGGTAATTTTAATCCGGCCCGCCTGCAATTTCCGGGATTGTGCCCCGTTTAACAGAGGATTATGCGATCCTATGTCCCTGGTTTGAACCGTCATACCTTAATAATTGCCCTTCTCTTTATTTCGGGGTCTTTTATTTGCTGCCCGCTGGTCCGGGCGCAGGAAAAGGAATTTACTCCCGCCACGGAAAATGCCGCGTTACTGGCCAGTCTCCTGAATCAATATCAGCTGCAGTACAAGGACGACCTCAATCAACTACCATCCGGAAATCGAAAGGACTACACGGAAATCTATGATGAGCGGTGGAAGAGTATCCAGGGCAAATTCGACAAACAGGAAATCTATACCGCCACTGACGCCCAGGACTACCTGGATAAGCTGGTGAATGTCATCGTCAAAGGCAACGCGGAGCTTTTCCGCCGTCCCTTCCACTGTTATTTCTCGCGCTCGTATATCCCCAATGCCAGTTATATGGGTGAGGGGATCATTCTCTTCAATATGGGGTTGTTCGAGCGTCTGACGGATGAAAGCCAGGCGGCCTTTATCCTCTGTCATGAGATCTCGCATTACCTCCTGCGGCATCAGGAAAAGAGCATCGACAAATATGTGACATCGATCAATTCGCCGGAGATGCAGGCCCAGCTTCGGAAGATAAAAGGATCTGAGTATCACCGGCGGGAGCAATTACAAGACCTGGTGAAGGGGCTGACGTTCGACAGCCGCCGGCACTCCCGGGATCATGAGTCGGAGGCTGACTCGATGGCCGTAGAGCTGATGCGGCATACGGCATTTGCGCTGACGGGGGCGACGAGTACGCTGGCGCTGCTGGATAGTGTCGATGAGGATCGAACAGACGCGGAAGGTTGTCTTCAACGGACCTTCAATGCCGGTGAATATCCGTTCAGGAAAAAATGGCTGGCCCGGGATGAAGGTTTGCTCGGGGGGCATGCTCATCTGAAGAGTGAGGGTCAGGTCGGGTTAGCGGATTCGCTGAAGACGCATCCGGATTGTGAACTTCGGATCAAGCTGATCGCGCCGCTGGTGGGGGTCGCCGGGGCGGGGGGAGCGGGTGGGTCGCCGGTGGGGCGAGGGGATGGGTCGCCGGCCGCGGTCCGGGCGGGCCGTGCCTTTGTGGTCGACCCGGTGAAGTTCAGGGAGCTCCAGGAGCGTTGCCGGTATGAGGTCATCGAATATGCATTTGTGTCAGACGAGTATACGGAAAGTCTTTGGCTGGCGCTTGAATTGCTGCAGCAGCGGCCGGCGGACGGTTATGCGGTTGCACAGGTAGGGAGGGTGCTGAATGGGCTGTATCGGGCGCAGAAAGGCCATACGTTGGGTAAGGTTGTGGATCTGCCGGCGCCGTATTACCCGGAAAATTATAATTCGCTGCTCCAGTTCGTGCAAAATCTTTATCTGGTGGATCTGGCATCGATCAGCTATTATTTTCTGAAGGCCCGGTATCCGGAGCTGAATCAGTATGGGGCGTTCCGCAAGGCCCTGGAGGAGGCTGCGCGAAATAAAATGGAACAGGATTAGGGGGGTCGACGGGCGAATGAACGAAAGGGGAATCAGATGTAAATCCTAACTAAAAAATATAACCAACATGACCATTTCCAAGCGATTTTTCCGACGGGCCCTGGCGGCGATGCTGGCCCTGAGTTTGCCGGCGGCAAGTCTGCTGGCGCAAACCAAACTGAGTATCGACAAGGTGTATACCGCGTATTTGCGCAATAGCGGTACGATCATGGCGAAAGGCCAGATCAAGGGCTATTTCTTTTTGTACATGAGTGACAAGATCGACAGACATACCGATGAGTATACGCTGCAGATCCTGGATGAAAACCTCAACAAGGTCCAGAGCATCAAGTTCGAGGATACTAAAAAGCTAAGTCTGCTGGAATCTGCCTATAACGGCAACAGCATCTCCTTCCTGTTCAAGAATGAGGACACGAAGACGCTGGACATGAAGATCTATGATTTTAACGGCAAGCTGATATACACGTACAGCCGGGGATTCGACAAGAAGACGGATGATCTCATGAAGCAATACGAAACGCTGCATACGGATGAGGGGACGAACAAGAATGTATTTGACATCGGGGATCAGGGGTATGTATCGGTGTTGCCGCTTCGTGAGGGAAAGCAGCGGACCTATGAAATGGACTATTATGCATCCGATAACAGAAAGCAATGGACATACGTCCCCAACGACGATGCCGAGAAATATGCCATGGCGGAATACCTGGGCTCTACGGACAGTCTGATCATCCTGGAGGTGTTGAAAAAAAACAAGACACTGGGAAACGACTTCAGCTCGCATCTGGTAGGTGTCAATTTCATCACGCATAAAAAGCAATTCGAGATTGACGGGACCAACGACCAGTACAATCTCGTCCCATCGAGTATTTTACCGATGGACTCGGGCCGCCTGATGCTGTTTGCGTCTTATTATGATAAGGATCAGAATATCGTAAAGGATTTCAGCCGGGGTCTGGCGATCTATGAGATTACGACGTCGGGAAAGGTGCTGACGAAGACATACAATACCTGGGCCGGAGATTTTGCGCGGTATCTGCCTACGAACAGTAAGGGAAAGATCGACGATATCGGTTATCTATACATCCACAAATTGATCCGTACTCCCGACAACCGGTTGTTTGTAGTAGGCGAAGGATATAAACGGCAGGCCAACGCGGCGGGGATCGCGGTGAATACGCTGTCTATTCTGGCTGGCGGCGGGACAACGACCATGGGCAACACCAAGATCGTCATTACGAACCTGGTGATGATGGAATTCAACCCCAGGTATAAGGTGACAAACGCTACTATCTTCGACAAGACGAAGAACACGGCCCTTGCCAGCAGTGCGGCGGATTATGGCAGCCAGCACGCACTTGCCTTATATCTCAAGATGATGGGCGCGTTCGACTATGCGTTTACCACCGGTGATGCCGATAACTCCAATTTTGCGGTGTGTTACAGCGATTATGAAAGGAGCTCTGAGTACCATGGACAGACCTTCAATGCGATCCGGTATAACGGCAAGAAATTCACTACCGACAAGATCGAGCTGAAGTCCAAAGCCAGCATGATGCGTATTTTCCCGGCCAAGGCGGGATCGATCATGATTATGGAATATTTCAGGAAGGACAAGCGGCTTGATTTCCGGCTGGAAAAATTAGGATAGTGTAGGCGCGCAGAGGCATGGATGCTATTCTGATCTAAGTATCCCGGCAGGATTGGTGAAGGCGAGCTTCAACGTTTGAAAGCCGATGGTGAGCATCGCGATCGACAAGGCGATCCCGCCGGCCAGGAAAAATACCGTTCCACCGATGGGGATGCGATATGCGAAGTTCTGCAGCCAGTTATTCATCAGGTACCAGGCGACGGGCGATGCGATCAGTACAGCGATCAGGATAAGCCGGGCGAAGCTGCCGGACAGCATCAAAGCGATATCAATGACGGTGGCGCCGAGTACTTTGCGGATGCCGATCTCCTTCTTTCGCCGGCCGGCGGTGAACATGACCAGGCCGAGCAGGCCCATACAGCAAATGAAGATGGTGATCACCATCGCGGAGTTCATGAGTGTAGCCGTTTTCATTTCTTTTTCATACATCGAAGCTATGCTGTCATCAAGGAAAGTATAATTGAAGGGGGTTTCGGGGTAGACAAGTTTCCATGCCTGCGCCATTCGGCCGAGGGTATTTTTGAACTGGCTGAGGGATTGGCCTTGTGTACCTAGCTTCACTGCGATGGCTTCAAGCGGGGCGGGGAAATCCATCATTATGATCGGCATGATGGCCTCGTGGTAGGAATATTCGTGAAAATCTGCAATCACGCCGATGATGGGAAGTGGGCTTTCGCCAAGGAAAAGATTTTTGCCCACGGCTCCCCGGGGGTCCGTGAATCCCATGGCCCTGGTCATGGACTCATTGACGACGACTTCCTTCGCGCTGTCTCTGGGCCGGAGATTGATCCCTGCCAGTAACCTGATCCCGTAAAGTGGAATGAAATGCTCGTCGGCGATCTGGACAGCGGCGGAGATGTCCACCTGCTGTTCTCCTTTATACTGCAAGGGAGCCGTGGCGTGGGCGTAAGTCGTTGGGGGAAAGGATTGTGCGGCAGCGTCGCTGACCCCTGCGAGTTGCCGGAAGCTTTGGGCCATGAGTTGTATCCTTTTTGTCGTATCTCCGTGAGGCGTATCGATGGTAAGAATGGCATCGGAGGAGAAGCCCAGGTCTTCGGTCCGCATATAATTGATCTGGCGGCCGATGACGATGGTGCTAATGATGAAGACGAGGGAAGTGGCGAACTGGAAGACGATAAGGGATTTCCTGAGGTGGCCTTTTTCGTTCGGGTTGAGGGGGCCGGTACCTTTCAAGCAAAGGACGGGCAGCCAGGCCGACAGGACTTTCGCGGGATAAAGGCCTGACAGCAGGGTCGTCAAAAGGGTCATGAGCATTAAGAAAAGCAGGACCGCGGGGCTCAGCAAATGGAACTCCAACCGATTGGGTAGAAAGGCATGGAATACGGCCATGATGGGGTTCGCGGCAAGCAGGGCGATGACCATGGCGCAGCCCGTCAGTAGTCCGGTCTCGATCAGGAACTGTCCGATCAGCCCCGGTCTTCTGCTGCCCAATATCTTGCGTACGCCCACTTCTTTTGCGCGTCGCATGGCCATAGCTGTTGAAAGATTGATAAAATTGATTATGGCCAGCAGCAGGATAAAGATTGCGACGGCGATGAGGGCATATAAGGTGGGACGATGGGCTTTGGTAAGGCCATCTTCGACAGCCGTATCGAAATGGATATCGGCGAGGGGCTGGAGCGCCAGGCTGTATTTTACACCGTCTTCCGGATGTATATGGCCATCCGATAGTGTCGCGAGCAGGGTGTTGACCTGTGATGGCGTTGTGCCTTTGGCCAGCCGGACAAAAGCCCGGGAGAACCAGGGGATATCGGTGGTCCCCCATTCATCCAGGTGGATATCATGCCGGAGGAATGTAACATTGATCGTTGGGAAGGAGATGAAGTCTGTATAAGGGAAGTCGGTATTTGCGGTCCAGTCTTTTACGATGCCCGATACGGTTAGTCTGAGCGAATCATTGTAGACAAGTGTCCGCCCGATGATTTTGTCGGGGGATACGTTGCCAAAGTATATCCGGGCCCTGCTTTGGGTGAGTACTACCTTAAAGGGAGTGCGGAGCGAAGTGAGCGGATTGCCCGCCAGCCAATCATAGTGGAAGATCAAGAAATACTGCGACTCGGTAATGATGGTCGTTTTGGCGGGAACGGGATCATGGGCGCCCGGAGCGAGGACTTGGGCGGTGTAACGATGGTAGGCGGCGACGGCCTCCAGGCCGGGTATTGTGGTCCGGGCCGCCAGGGGTGCGATGGGGGGCACCATGGCGTACAGATGTGTTCTATCCTGCTGTTGCTTTTTGCCGATGAGGCGATAGATGCGGTCACCGTCGGGGTGGAAGGTATCGGTGCCGAGCTCGAAGCGCGTGATGAGGAAAATTACGAGGCATGCGACCAGGCCGATGGAAAGTCCGAGTATGTTGATAAACGTATATGCTTTGTTCCGGGCAATGTTGCGCCAGGCCATTTTCAGGTAGTTTTTCAACTTAGCGGAAGTTTTGCGGTGATCCGATCAAGATACCAAAAAATCCTTCAGCTGCGCATAGTCCGGGGCGAGGCGGATGCTGTTTTTGGGTTGGTTTAACAAGATTTTCACGGATTCGGGAAGGGGAATCTTGCTGCCGATGATGGGCTCGACGGTATCATAAAATTTCACGGGGTGGGCTGTCTCGAGGAAAAAGCCTTTTTCATTCGGATGGTGCTCCAGGTATCGTTGCAGGGCGAGATAGCCAACGGCGCCGTGCGGGTCGGCGAGGTAATGGTGATGAGTATAGAGATCGCGCATGGTGGCGGTGGTCTCTGCGTCGGAGATACTGAAGGCGGAGAGGGTCTTTTGCAGGTTGGGCAGCTTTTGGTGGAAGAGCTCGAGGATGCGGACGAAGTTGCTTGGGTTCCCCACGTCCATCGCGTTCGAGAGGGTGGGGAGGGCGGGTTTGGGGCGGTAGTCGCCGGTTTGCAGGTAAGCGGGGACGATATCGTTTGCGTTGCAGGCGGCGATGAAATGGCGGACGGGGAGGCCCGAGCGGTGGGCCAGCAGGCCGGCGCAGATATTGCCGAAGTTACCGCTGGGCACGCTGATGACGGGGGGGTGGGTGGGGTCGGGCCATTGCTGAGCCGCGAAAAAATAATAGAACTGCTGGGGGAGCCAGCGGGCGACGTTGATAGAATTGGCAGAGGTCAGGAAGAGGCGGTCCTGCAGGGTTGGGTCGGCGAAGGCGTCCTTTACCATCCGCTGACAGTCGTCGAATGTTCCTTGTACTTCGAGGGCAGTGATATTCTTTCCGAGCGTGGTCAATTGAAGTTCCTGGACGCTGCTGACTTTGCCGGAGGGATAGAGGATAATAACGCGGATCCCGGGGATATCGTAGAATCCACTGGCTACGGCGCCGCCGGTATCGCCGGAGGTCGCGACCAACACGGTAACGGGGCGGTTGGAGTCTTTTACAAAATAACCCAAGCAGCGGCTCATGAAGCGGGCGCCGACGTCCTTGAAGGCGAGGGTCGGGCCGTGAAAAAGTTCGAGGGAACTAATTTTATCGGTGACGGGGATAATCGGGAAGTCGAAGTTGATCGTTTCTGCGACGATGCGGTGCAGTTCGGATTCGGGCAAGGTTGCACCGACGTAGGGTTGGATGATCCGGAAGGCGATCTCTTCGCGGGAGAGCTTCTCGAGATTTTGCAGCAGGTCGGCGGGAAGCTGGGGGATCTGTTGCGGGAAATAGAGGCCTTTATCCGGGGCCTGGCCGCGGATGGTGGCTTCCCTGAAATCGACGAATTTGCCCGGGCTATTGAGACTGTAATACTTCATATTATTTTTACTCCGTGTGGATTGACGGTGGTAACATAGGTATGGTGGTCGAGGCCGATCCGCTCGTAGATCTCGTGCATGATGGTCTCCAGGTTGCGGGCGGTGGAATCGTCTTTGCTCAGCATAAAGATCGAGGGGCCGGAACCGGAGATACCGCCGCCGAGGGCGCCTGCTGCTTTGCAGCAACGTTTGATGTCGTCAAAGCCCGGGATCAACATGCTCCTGACGGGTTCGATGATCACGTCTTCGAGTGAGCGGCCGATCAGGTCGTAGTCATTCTTGATAAACCCGGCGACGAGGCCGGCGATATTGCCCCACTGGCGGATGGCGTCTTTCAGCAGCACTTGTTTGCGAAGGATTTGGCGGGCGTCGGAGGTGCGCACTTCGATCTGCGGGTGCACCACGGTGACATGCAATGCCGGTGCGGGGATCGAGACGATATCCAGGGGAAAGATCGAGCGGATGAGGGTGATGCCGCCGTAGATGCCCGGGGCGATATTGTCGGCGTGTTTCACGCCGGAGGCCACTTTTTCGCCGAAGAGGGCAAAGCGGATGAGGTCTTCTTTGGAGAAGGGGTTACCAAGGAGGTGGTTGGCGGCTACGACAGCGCCTGCGGCGCTGGCCGCGCTGGAGCCGATGCCGCTGCCGGGTTTTATCTTTTTGTCGATGATCACCTCGAAACCGATCGGTTGTTGCCATTCCGCCAGCATTTCGATCAGCGGGGCCCCGGCGGTGTTGAGGGCTGGGTCTGCGGGGAGGGGGAAGCCGTCGCGGCTGGTGATGATCACTTCAGGTTTGTCGAGGAGGCGAACCTCCATGATATCGAAGGGTTCGTGCAGCGCCATACCCAGGATATCGAATCCGCAGACGAGGTTTGCGACGGTGCCGGGGCAGTGGACGATGACCTGATCCATTTTTATGAGTTGATGATACGCAAAATGTCTGCAAATACGCCGGAGGCAGTGACTTCGGCTCCGGCTCCCGCCCCTTTGACGACCAACGGCTGGTCGCTGTAGCGATCGGTATAGAACAGGACAACATTATCTTTTCCATAGAGGTGGTAGAGATCTTGTTCAGGACCGATGTGCCGGAGGCCGACGCTGGCTTTTCCGTTGTCGTATTGCGCGACAAATTTCAGTTTTTTTCCTTTGGTGGCAGCAGCCTGATAGAGTTGTTTGAAATGATCTTCCAGCCTACCCATTTCGCCGTAAAAGTCTTCGACGCTGCCCTGCATGCAAGATGCGGGAAGGAAGGAGTGATTATCGATATCGTCCATCTCGATATGCTCGCCAGCTTCGCGGGCGAGGATCATGATCTTTCGCATGACGTCGGTACCGCTGAGGTCGAGGCGGGGGTCGGGTTCGGTATAGCCTTCGGTCTGGGCCTGGCGGACGACATCGGCAAAGGGGCGGACGCCATCGTAGTGATTGAATACAAAGTTGAGGGTCCCGCTGAGGACGGCTTCGATCCGGCGGATGGTATCACCGCTGCGGAGGAGATCGTTGAGGGTCCCGATGACAGGTAAACCGGCACCGACGTTGGTCTCGAAGAGGAAGCGGGCGTTATACTCGCGGGCGAGGTCTTTGAGGTGCCGGTAGTTCTTATATGGGGAGGAGCAGGCAATCTTGTTGCAGGCTACAACGGAGATACTTTCACGGAGCAGGGCAGCATAGCAGGCGGCCACTTCGGTATTAGCGGTGACATCGGCAAAGACCGAGTTGCGGAGATTACGCGAAGTGATGCCTTCGACCCATCGATCGAGTGACATCGGCTCGCCTTGTTCGAGGCGGTGGCGCCAGTTATGGAGATCGATTCCTTCGCCGTCAAAAACCATCGTACGGCTGTTGGCGAGGCCGACGACCCGGAGCTGGACGCGCAGCTGTTGCTGAAGCCAGTCCTGCTGTTGTTTCAGCTGATCGATAAGGCGGCGGCCGACGTTGCCTGTACCGGTGATGAACAGGTTAAGTTGGCGGTAGGAAGTCTCAAAAAATTCTTCGTGCAGGACATTGATGGCTTTTTTAACGTCGCTGGCGGCGATGACGGCCGTAATATTCTTCTCCGACGAGCCCTGGGCGATCGCACGAACGTTTACGCCGTTGCGACCAAGGGCGCCGAACATCTTGCCGCTGATGCCTGGATGGCTCTTCATGTGATCGCCCACCAGGGCAATAACGGAGAGGCCCGTTTCAACGATCAGCGGGTCGACGGTGCCGGCGGCGATCTCGGGGTGGAAGCTAAGGTCGATGGCTTTTTTGGCGCTGGCGGCGTTGGTCTCGTCGATACCGACGCAGATAGAATGTTCGGAAGATCCCTGGGTGATGAGGATGACGTTGATCTGGTGGCTGGAGAGGGCTTCGAAAAGTCTTTTGGAGAAGCCGGGGATGCCGACCATGCCGCTGCCTTCAAGGCTAAGCAAGGCGATCCGGGCGATGCTGGAGATACCGCGGATGCTGTCGCCATTGCGAATGGTTTCCAGTTCGATAACGGTGCCGGGGTCTTCGGGGGCAAAAGTATTCTTGATCCAGACGGGGATGTTCTTCCGCATGACGGGCTGGATAGTCGGCGGGTAGATCACTTTCGCCCCGAAGTGGGAGAGTTCCATCGCTTCCTGATAGGAAATGCGGGGGATCAGTTTGACATTCGCTACGAGCCGCGGGTCGGCGGTCATCATCCCGGATACGTCAGTCCAGATCTCCAGCGTGCGGGCGTCGACGGCGGCGGCAAGGATGGCGGCGGTATAGTCGGAGCCGCCACGGCCAAGCGTGGTGGTGATCCCATTGCTATCGGCGGCGACGAAGCCGGGGAGGATGTAAAGACGTGCGGATGAACTGCTGATGTAATCCTTTATTCTCTTGTTGGTTACCGGGAAATCGACGGCGGCGTGACCATAGCGGGAGTCGGTCACGATGAGTTCGCGCGTATCTTTCCAGGCGTGGTCAAGGTCAAGGGCGGCGAAACGGGCGGCAATAATATAAGAGGACAATAGTTCGCCATAGCTCACGATCTTGTCCTGGGTACGGGGGGAAAGCTCGCCCAACAGAAAGACGCCGCTACAGATGTCTTCGAGTTCGTTGCAACGGGTTTTGACGGCGCTAAGGGCGGCGGACTGGCGGGTGATGGGGAGCAGGATCCGGACGGTCTCGAGATGGCGGTGTTCGATCTCCTGCAATTTGTCTTTGTAGGTCTCATCGCCTATGGCTGCCGATGTGGCTGTTTGGATAAGCATATCGGTGATACCGCCGAGCGCGGAGACGACGAGGATGGTCCTGTCTTTTTGTAATGCTTCGATTGTCAGGGTGATGACTTTGGAGATATTATCTGCGTTGGCAACGGAGGTGCCGCCGAATTTTAAAACTTGCATGACATGGGATTTATTGAAAAGGCCCGGGAAGGGGGTAGAATGGGGTAATATGGAAAGTGGCAACCCTTAACGGGTTGTGATGGAGATAATCGTGATATTTGCTGGATTGGAGATCACGTGGCTGCTAAGGTAGGTGAATTGAATGGAAAAACAAAGAAACGCCATTTCTTTAACTGAAATAAAGTAATTTTGGGCCTCTATTGAATTTATTCTGCAGTATTTGCGCGTTTGTTGAATGGCATTAAATCACCGTTATGAATTATCAACCATCCCAGGGGTTGCCGCAATTCAAGAACCTGGTCGGGATCAAGTTCCAGCTTTACAACAGTCTGTTCACTTCATTGCCGTTCCACCGGATCGAGAAGACGGGTATCCTGCTGTCCCTTTTGTTGACGGTCTGTGAGGAGGGTTATTTGAAGAAACAAAGCCCGGAGCAGATCCTGGAGGAGTTCTTCCGGAAGCAGACGGCGCTTGCGGGTGAGCGGGAGCGGGCGGATATCCTGTTCCGATTCGTGCAATATGTGGAGCGGCAGATCGTACTTTTTGACGCGCTGGAGGATGCGGCTTTCCGGCATGTCACGGATATGGGTGGTCAGGGGTCGTTGAAGCATTTGTTATCGGAGGTGATCCAGACGAACAAGGAAGAGGACCTGACGGAAAAGTTGAAGGATTATTCGGTGCGGCTGGTTTTGACGGCGCATCCCACGCAATTTTATCCCGGGACGGTGCTCGGGATCATCAATGATCTGTCGCGGGCGGTGATCGAGAACAATGCGGGGGAGATCAACCTATATATGCAGCAGCTTGGGAAAACGCCGTTCCTGAAAAAGCAGAAGCCGACGCCGTATGATGAAGCAATCAGTTTGATCTGGTATCTGGAGAATGTGTTCTATGCGGCCAGCGGAAAGATCGTCTCGACGCTGCGGGATTCTTTTCCGGATGCACTGGATAACAAGAATGCGGTGATCAAGATGGGGTTCTGGCCGGGCGGGGACCGGGACGGCAATCCGTTCGTCAAGGCGGAGACGACGCTGCGGGTGGCGGAGGCGCTTCGCGGAGCGATCATCAAGTGTTATTACCTGGATGTGCGGAGGCTTAAAAGAAGACTCACATTCAAGGGGGTGGATGTACTGATCGCAGGGCTGGAGGACAAGCTATACAATAATATTTTCATTCCCAATCAACGGACGGACCTCTCGAAGGAGGAGATCCTGGCCGATCTGGCGGAGATCCGGGAGATCGTTATCTATCAGCACAACAGCCTTTTCCTGAACCTGGTTGACAACCTGATCGGAAAGGTGATGATATTCGGACTTCATTTCGCGACACTGGATATCCGGCAGGACAGTAGTGTACATACCATGGTGCTGGCAGCTGTGAAGGAACGGGGTGGTCAGGCCGATCCAGGATTATTTAATGATTCTAATCCCCTGGTTAAAGATACACTGGAAGTAATGAGAACGGTACGGGTCATTCAGCAGATGAATGGCGAGGAAGGGTGTAACCGATATGTGATCAGCCATTGCAATAGGGTGGGGAATGTCCTGGAGGTCTTCGAATTATTCGTGCTAAGCGGCTGGAAGGCGGAGGCGCTTGCGGTGGATATCGTACCGTTATTCGAGACGGTGGAAGATTTGCAGGCGGCGGCCTCGGTGATGGAGGAGCTGTATAGCCATCCGATTTACCGGAAACATCTGAAGCAGCGCGGGAATACGCAGACGATCATGCTGGGCTTCTCGGATGGAACGAAGGATGGCGGTTATCTGATGGCGAATTGGGGAATCTATAAGGCGAAAGAAGAGCTGACGTCGGTCTCCCGGAAATATGGTGTCGACGCGGTATTCTTCGACGGGCGCGGCGGGCCGCCGGCGAGGGGCGGGGGCAAGACCCACCGCTTCTATGCATCGATGGGGAAGAACATTGCCAATAAGGAGATCCAGCTGACCATACAAGGGCAGACGGTCAGCTCCAATTTCGGAACCGTGGATACGGCGCAATACAATATCGAGCAGTTGCTGCATGCGGGGATCTCCAATGATCTTTTCTCTTCGAAGGAAGTGACGTTGGAGACTGGTGAGGAGGCGCTGCTGGTTGCGCTGGCGGCGGATAGCTACACGGCTTATACGAAACTGAAGGACCATCCTTATTTTCTGCAATATCTAAATGAGGTAAGTCCGCTGCGCTTCTATAGCGAGACGAATATTGCGAGCCGGCCTTCGCGGCGGAAGGGCGGCAGGCTGGAGCTGACCGATCTCAGGGCCATCCCGTTTGTCGGCGCGTGGAGTCAGCTGAAGCAGAATGTGACGGGGTGTTATGGGGTCGGGTTCGCGTTGCAGGAGATGGACAGGCGGGGAAAATGGGCGGCGGTGAAGCATTTGTATGAGAACTCCCTATTTTTCCGGACGCTGCTGGATAATTGTGAGATGGCGATGAAGAAATGCTTTTTCCCGTTGACGGAACACTTCTCCCGGCATCCTGTATATGGGGAGATCTGGACGATGATCTATGATGAGTTCGAGCTAACGAAGAAGTATATTTTGCGGCTTTCGGGCAAGAGTGAATTAATGGCGGACTACCCCGTGGATGCGTTGTCGATCCAGATGCGGGAGCGGATCGTGCTGCCGTTGAGCACGATCCAGCAGTATGCGCTGTCGAAATTCCAGGCGATCGAGAAGAGCGGGGAGAATAAGGGGATGAAGGAGGTGTATGAGAAGCTGATTATGCGGAGTTCATTCGGGATTATCAATGCGGCGCGGAATTCGGCTTAATAACCCCGGAGGGGTTTTGTCTGGCGGCCGTAAGTTGATCCCGGCATGAGCCTAAACGCTTCTTGCCATTTCAGCTTATTCACACCCTTTACGATCAGCCATAACATCAGCGACGCCTCTGCGAGAATCCCGATAATCTCGATGTACAATACAGAATATTTTTCCAAAGGTGAAAGATAAATCAGCCAACCTACACCAGCCAGCACCATCAGCACGCCGAGAATTCGCGGCAGAAATGTCGATCTGAAAATCAAATAGCCGATCAGCAGGCAATAAGGCCCGAAAAACCAAAGCGGGCTGATCAGAGGGGTAACCGGATCAAAAATCGCGATGGTCCCGATAACGCATCCGGCGGCGCTGACGATGGCGGCAATCAAAGAGATAATTCTGTTAACCGGCCTGAACAGAAAAAAGAAAAGAAAAGCAAGTGTAAGATACAATATATTGGAGATCAGATTCATAGCATTGCTGAATGCAGTGAGCTTGTGTTGACTCAGAATCTGAGCAAGTATCGCCAGCAAAAAATATGACAAATAAATCACTCCAATGAACCTTCCCCTTGGAGATTCAGAAGCCGCTTTGATCCATTTCATATTGTTGAGATCCCTCCATTTCCCGGCCAGTGTGAAGATTGTAATTGGCCTTCAAATATATCTCCATTTCCGATAGCGGGTCTTACACAATTCCGCGGCCGTCTTATATCATTCGCAGGCGCCGCGCGGATCAGGATGAAGTTTCGCCTTTTTTCTAATTACTTGACTGACAATGAATTAATTGGTAAGCTGTGGGGCCTGAAACGTCCGTTTTCTTTTCTACTTTTAGGGTCTATGCAGCTCTACAACGCCCTTGCAATCATTACCGTGCTGGCCGCTTTGTTCGGTTATATCAACTATCGCTTCATCCGCTTGCCTGATACCATCGGCGTCATGGTTATCTCCCTGGTCGCTTCCCTTGGGGTTGTCGTAATCGGCTTACTAGAGCCTTCCGTCTTCCAGCAAGCGACTGCATTTATTCGCGGAATAGACTTTTATACTGTACTGGTTAAGATCATGCTTGGGTTTCTCCTTTTTGCCGGCGCAATCCACGTCAATGGCAAAGCACTGAACAATGAAAGGGTTTCTGTATTGACTTTTTCCACTATCAGCGTCTTGCTCTCAACCGCCCTGGTGGGTGGCCTGCTTTACCTGCTTTGCCTGCTCCTGCACCAACCGATCCCATTCGTCTACTGCCTCTTATTCGGTGCGCTTATCTCCCCAACGGATCCCATTGCCGTTCTCAGTATTCTACGGCAGGCAGGGATCTCTCCTTCCCTTGAGATCAAAATAACCGGAGAGTCACTTTTCAACGATGGGGTTGGCATCGTCATTTTCCTTTGCATCTACCAAGTCGCCGAAGCTGGCCTCGGGCAACTGTCTGCAGTCCGTGTTATTCTTCTCTTTTTGCAGCAGGCGGGTGGTGGCCTCCTTCTCGGCGTTGCTCTTGGCTATGCCGGGTATCTCCTGCTAAAGAGCATTGACCATTACCAGGTCGAGCTCCTGATCACCATCGCCATAGTCCTGGGCGGCAACCTGCTCGCAGATCGGCTGCAGGTTAGTGCCCCCCTCGCCATGGTCATGGCCGGCCTCATCACCGGCAACAAAACCCGCCTGCAAGGCATGAGCGAAACGTCCCGGGATTACATTGACAAATTCTGGGGGATGACCGACAATCTGCTAAATGCCGTCCTGTTCCTGTTGATCGGCCTTGAAATGCTTGTTATTCCTTTCCGTCCTTCCCTGCTTTGGCTCGGTCTTGGCGCTATTCCGATCGTTCTAGCGGCTCGCTATATCTCCGTGCTTCTTCCGATCAGCCTTCTCCGTTACAACACCTGCTTCGAGAAGAACGCCATTGGTATTCTCACTTGGGGGGGTCTCAGGGGTGGACTGTCCGTCGCACTTGCGCTTTCGATTCCTGCTTCCATGTACGGCGAGCACTTCGTTGCCATGACCTATATCATCGTACTTTTTTCTATCATCGTACAAGGCCTGACCATTGGGAAATTCGCCGGGCGGCTTATTTAACAACCTGCTTTCGTGACCTGGCGGATGTAGAGAGTATAAAGTTCGGTAGGCATGCACGATTGGACGAGGCGCCATTCTACCTGGTTGCAATGCGGCAGGATGGAAGAGAAGGCGAAAATGAAAATATTCTCGACTGCATTTTTTACTGCGGCATTTCCACCTCTGTAGATCCTTTGGACGCGGCTCATACAATTCTTGAGACCGGCGAAGTCATGCTGGAGGGCAAGATGTTTGGCCTGATCGGTCAGCTCCTGGATGGCGCTAAAGACGGCGGGCAGGGTGTTGGGGGCTTTTTGTTGCTGTAGCATATATTCCTTTTGTATTGTTGAGGGTGCTGGTGCCAAAGGAATGCCTGATATTGTAGGATATCTGATCATCAAAGGGTTGCGTGGATGAGGGCCGGAGGAAAGCATGCCGGAATGGAAAGATTCTACCAAAATAGCAGGGTTTGGCGGGAGGCTTTTGGATGATGGAACTGATATTCAATTTGTTGTGCTTTTTGGAATGTTCTTTGGCCTTGGGTAAACCAAAAAATAGCATGAAAGAAGAACCTGAGGGCCGGGTGGACGGGGGGCGGCAGGAAGTCGCCAAAGGTCGGGTAGAGATTCGAGTTGCCAAGCCGGCCGATATTAAATATGTGTACCCTATTTTGAAAGAGATGGAAGATTCTGCCAAGGCGAGGGGGACGGGTATTGCGAAGCGGTCGCCGCAGGCGTTGTGTCAGAAGATCTATGAAGGGAAAGCGGTAATTGGGTTGGGTGGGGATGGGGAATGGGCCGGTTTCTCCTATATCGAGGCCTGGGGGAACGGCGAGTTTGTATCCAATAGCGGGTTGATCGTCAATCCGGCGTATCGGGGGAAGGGAGTGGCCCGGGGGATCAAAGAAGAGATCGTGCGGTTGAGCCGGAGAATTTATCCGGCGGCAAAGATATTCAGTATCACGACGGGTGCTGCGGTGATGAAGCTGAACCATGAATTTGGTTTTCGGCCGGTTACGTACGCGGAGATCACGCGGGATGAGCGGTTCTGGGACAATTGCCGGAGTTGTGTCAACTATCCTATCCTGCAGGCGCAGGGAAAGCAGCGATGTCTGTGTACGGCGATGTTGCGGGATCCCAAGGTGACGGAAGTGGCGTAATTGCCGATTTGATAAAATTTCTTTTCATTTTGGGGTGGATTCGGCCGGAGGGCCGCAGAGAGCTGTTACGGTCGCGGGATTGGAAATCCCTAACCCTGTTGGGTTTGAATTGAAAGCTTCGCGATGGGCACCGCTCTGGTATGTAATTGGACAATGCAGTAACATAAAATTAGCATATGTTTAAGAGAATTGTTTTCGGTGTCAGCGCAGGGGTAATGGTTTTTGTTTTTTCCAGTTATGGCCAGGATTCGACAGTGGTCAGGCCCGCTCCGTCCAAAGGATCTTTCGCGGCGAAGGAGCCGGCCAGTGCGCCTTTTGCGTTTGGGGATTTCTCGTGGCTGAACGGTACGAGCCGGAAGACAAGTCCGCCGCTTATCGATAGCAAGTATTTTACCAGCGATATCACGCTGGACCTGAACTACACGCACTCGTACAACAACCCCATCGACAATACGGTGGTCGGCTCTACTGCCTTGTCCAGGAACAATGAGCTCCAGCTTTCATTCCTGGGTTTTGGCGGCGACATCCATGTAGACAATGTCCGGGGAAGGATCATGATGCAGTTCGGGACGAGGTCGACGGTGGTTCCGCGTAATGACGGAAGTTCGTACAAGGGCCAGTATGACCTGCAAACGATCTATCGGTATATCAGCGAGGCGTATGGGGGTTATCACTGGGATGTCTGGCACGGGATCAACCTGGATGCGGGTATATTCATGTCTTATATTGGCTTGTTCTCCTATAACAATACCGAGAACTGGGGATATCAGCCGTCCTATACGTCTGACAATACGCCGTGGTTCTTCAACGGGCTCCGGTTGCAGATGTTCCCGAGCGACAAGCTAAAGGTGGAATTGTGGCTGATCAATGGTTGGCAGTCCTATGGGATGTTCAATAATTCGCCGGGTACCGGTTACTCGATCTATTACCGGCCCAAGGAGCGGGTGGATTACGTGTTCAACTTCTATTATGGAAAGGATGATGAAGGGGCGCCGGGCCGGTATCGGATCCACAGCGACAACAGCTATGAGTACCGGTATTTGAACCGCAAGCATGGTTTTGTAACGAAGGGCGCTTTTTCGTTCACGGGGGATTTCGGATTTGAAAACGGGGATGGGGTTACGCCATTTGGTAAAGGAACTAAGGGCACGCCGAGTTACCTGCCTGCGCAAAATTTCATCAGCGGTATGTTGTATAACCGGTTGTGGTTTGGTGAAAAGCAGAAATTTGCGTGGACGGTCGGGGGCGGCTATATGCACAATCCGGGGCAGTACCTGGTGTTGGCGCCCACGGGCTATGCCGATACGTTATTCCAGAAGCAAACGGGCCCCGGTTCGACTTTCGACGCCTGGGACTATTCGACTTCGGTCGATTACATGCCCAGCCAGAACCTCACGGTTAAATTCGAATGGGTCCACCGCAAAGTAAATTCGATCGATCCTGCTCCGGGAGACGCTGCGCTGACCGGCTATTTTGCAGGGCATGGCGGCGTTACTTCTCCGAATGGTTTTGCCAACATAGGCGCCTACACCTATGCATCGAATGGGGCCTCCATAGCGCCGCCGCTGAGCA
>Ga0210383_10000882_pt1 | contig 27689 bp, 22 predicted proteins | sample IncBWC14OmetaG_FD_160072 | JGI IMG/M metagenome (GOLD analysis project Ga0210383, IMG submission 160072) | Forest soil microbial communities from Barre Woods Harvard Forest LTER site, Petersham, Massachusetts, United States - Inc-BW-C-14-O ... | reverse complement strand
GTCGGCCTGAATCACATATAGAAGCACCTGTCCGTGTTGCCGGACCGAGAATGCGATAGACCGTCCATCAGCGGAGATTGCCGGGCCGCCGAGAACTCGCGCGCCTTCGCCGCTCCACAACTCGGTGCCAGTTCCGTTGGCGAGCTTCCAGATACTCTCGCTCGTCCCGGTCGCGGAAACATACAGAAGATAATCTGGACCGAGTCGTGGAGAAAATCCTGTGCTGGTCGTTAGCGCGATTCGCGCAGCAGCCGACAACTCGGCGGGCCAATCACCGATCGGCACGCGCCAGAAAGATGTCTTCGGGCTTCCGACAGTGGCAACCAGACGGCGACCGTCAGCGCTCGCCGCCAGGGACGTGTACTTGTCTAGGCCCGAGTTAAGCCGGTGAGCAATGCGGCGCTCGACGTCCACGCCAAATAGCCACGGCCCCGAACCGTCGGGATCGTTCGCGAGATATACCAGCGTCCGCCGATTCAATAGCACCGGATAACTCACGCGGTCCATTTGCGATGTGATCCGTTCCGGCGTCCCGCCCGCTGGAGCGATGCGCCAGATGTCCAACTTGTCTGGCAGAGAACCCTGTACAAAGTAAATGAATGCAGAGTCGGGCGCCCACAACGGAAAGTGACTATGGAGCCCAGCAGGCGCCGTAAATATAGGCCGACCCTCCGTTCGCCGGCCGCCATCTGACACGAACAGCGGATCTCCAGGTCCAGGTGTGTGGTATGCGAGTCGAGATCCGTCTCGCGACCAGTCAAACTCGGCAACGCCTTCGAGGTATAACTTCGGCTGCCCCCCCAGCGTCGGCACCGCCCAAATGCTGATGTCACCGCCGCTCGAACTGTCTTGTTTGCGAACCCAAAACGTAACGAAAGCGCCGTCGGGCGAAAACCCCAGTGTACGTACCGATGGGTTGACGAGTTCCCGCACGCTTCCGTGCGTCAAGTTGTGGAACTGCCCCGAACCAAGCTGTGTAATCCAAACGTCCATCGCACCGTCGCGGTCTGACAAAAACGCCACAAAATGACCGTCGCGCGACACGGCAGCGGCCTCTTCGATTCCATCGAAGTCAGTCACTGTCTGAAAGCGCGCGTCCGCGATGGGGTTTCGCCAGAAGTAGTCTGTCCTCCGAAGCCATAGGCTCGCTGCAATGGCCAACGCGACCACCACTGCTGCTAGCGGCCAGACGAACCGCCATCTGCTCAGAGGACTCGACATCGCAGTGCCCTGCGTTGGAGGGGGATTGGATGTTGAAACAACATCGGTTCCGTTCTCTTGCGCCACTGGAAGATTCCGACCGCGCACCCATGCATCCAGCTCGGCTCGGGAAGAATAGACAGAGCCCATCCTGTCGTGCAGGTGCCGGTGAACGGGCATCCCCTCGCGCTTTTCCCAGCGCTGGACCGTCGTTACATCGCGTTTGAGGTAAGCAGCGATTTCCTTCCATGAATCCAGCCGGTCTTCAGGCGGGTTCACAGATGGCGGCGTGCCAGAAGTTGGTTCAGCCAACGCGCTCTCCTGTTAGGTCCGCGGCTATCACGAGCCGGGGGAGCCGAATTGTACCCCCGCCCGCCCGGCCGGACCACGGTAAAGCACGGTATTCGACGGCAAGTAGAGAAATGGCGGCGATTCGGCCCATTACCGTTTGACGATGCCCTTCGAGCCGTTCGATTGTGTACGCGCTACTCAAGTGCGAAATCGCCGAAGCGCAGTTCTTGAGCTGTAACTCTCCCGCTCGCGCCCTGACGTCCCCAACGGCCCGAGGAGCTTCGGGAAACAAAGGCACAAATCTCAAATTTGGAGGCTTTTCATGAAGAACAAGGCTTTTCCGTGGGCAGTACGAACTTTCGTAATCGTGGTGTTAGCAGTTACTGCCAGCGCTCAGTCTCAAGCTCCTACTCCCGACCACTTCAGCGGCATCCTCAATGACTATACCGCCGCAACAGGCGTGGCTGGCCCTTGGGAAATGCACGGCACGTGGTCGGTGAAGTTAAAAAGAGATGGTAAAGCAGATTTCTCAGTCGTTATGACCATGGAGCATCCGGATTATTGGGTCATAGCAAATCCCCCTGCTCCTACTACCCCGCCTGCTCCCCCACCAACGCCAACCGTTGATAATCCCGGGTTACGCAATCCCCACACTCACCATCTCACAATGACCGATGCCACGGTCAGCTACGACATGGCGACCCTCGCCCTCTGCCCCGCCGACAGCCCTACCACCACAGCCCGTTTTGTGCTCACAGGTGAAGCCGACATTACTGGCAACGGGACTGCCGCCCCATTTCAGAAGCCACCTACAACAGGGGTTACCACGCTATCCCCGCTGCAGGTATGCATCACGGGAGGCACGGAAGTCACCTATTCAAACATGACCATGACGTTCCAAACCGGCGCTCCCGCGATTAAGCATTTCGGAAGCTTCCCCATCCACGGCGTCGTTCGCCTGCCCCACAAGCCGGATGATCATGACCATGATGGAGATAGACGCTAAGCATTTTGGGCCTCTTGTAAGCCTTGTTCACAGGTCGAAGCGGCTTTGCCAAGGGATACTCGACGCTCGTATCCCTCACAGCAAAAGAGGCGGGCACGGGCTAGAGGAGCCGTGTCCGTCCCACCCCTCTCGATAACACCCACGATAAACTCTGAAACTCGAACACCAGCCCCGCACGAAAAAATTCGTTGAGTTGCGCCATGGGAGGACGTGCTTTACCCTTCGTCTGGAGTAACCCATGGCTGAACAACTCTCATTTAATCCTGCCCGGACAGCAGTTTTGAGCATGGACAATCAGGCTGGGATCGTTGCGAGCTACGCGAAGGATCAAGAGACCCTGGTGGCGCGAGGCGCAAGCGTGCTGGAGCGGGCTCGCAGCCTGGGGATGTGCGTGATTCATATTCAGGTGGGGTTCCGCCCGGGCATGCCGGAAGTAAGTGCGCGCAACTTGTTGTTCGGCGCGATAAAAAACTCGAGCAGACATCAGAAGCTGTTCGAAGGGGAGCTGGCCGCGGTTCATCCTGGGTTGGCGCCGCAGAAGGACGATATTTTCATCACCAAGCACCGGGTTAGCGCGTTCCGTGGAACGGACCTGGAGCTTATCCTGCGCGCCAAGGACATCGACACACTGGTGCTATTCGGAATTGCGACGAGCGGTGTAGTGCTATCAACTTTACTCGAGGCTTCCGATGCGGACTACCGGCTTGTGGTCATTAAAGACTGTTGCGTTGATGCCGATACCGAACTCCATACCAATCTGATCGACAAGGTTTTCGCGCGGCGCGCTACTGTGGTGACCGCCAGCGAATTTCTTGCCGCCGCAAATTGAAAGGCGAATTCCCCTCCTCAGGAAATTGACCTCGAAGCATTTCAAAACTCCACCCAAAACTGACGTCTGGAGCGCCACAAGCCGCTCAGAGCCACGCAAGCGTTGACATTTGCCGCCGAAAAGCCGATTGTTGCTCGCCTGAGATAATCAGGGTTTCGAAGTCACTAGCGTTTCCAACTCTGATTCGACTTTCGGATGTGGTCAAGGAGACTGCAATGGTCCAGCGAACGACGCGAAGATCCTTAATCCTTCTGGCTGGCATCCTGGGAGCCACCGCGTTCCCGAGCGCCGCCCAACAGCCGGATACCGGCACCAAAGTTGTACAAGTCACGGGTCTCGCGGGCGTGAAGGCGAACGCAAAAGGAAGTTTAACGCCAGAAAACGGGAACCTTCAATTTGATGACTCCAAGGCGAAGGTCAGTGTGCCAATCCATTCCGTCGAGGATGTCATCACTGGAAACGACAGCGAACGCGTGTTTCGAGGAACGCTCGGGACGCTGACGATGTTTGCGCCTTACGGCGGCGGCCGGTTCTTGAGCCTGTTCCGCGCAAAACTCGATACGCTCACGATTCAATATCGCGATGCGGACGGTGGATTACACGGCGCGATCTTTACGATGGCGGTGGGGAAAGCGGAACCACTCAAAAAGGAGCTGGTCGCGCAAGGAGCGCGCACTAGCGTTCCGATCCAGGAGACTTCGGCCGCTTCGAATGCCCAGGAGAAAAAACCATGAAGCGCACTCTCCACGTCACGGCCATAGCTGTTTTGCTTCTGAGCGCCTCCGCCGGGGCGACAAATGCTCACGCCCAGGCTCCTACCCGGCCCGCAAAGAAAGCGTCGGCGATTCAGGTTCTCATGATTCAGTCGGACGAGATCAAATTGCCCGCGGAATTCCAGATCTCACTTTACGAAAATCTGATCCAGCAACTTGAAAAGAAAGGCGGATTCCAGCACGTGTACCGCGACGGCGACCATAATGCGGACGGGGTAACCGATCTAGTCATCCTTCGTAGCACGGTTCGCGGGTTCAAAAAAGGCAGTGAAATGGAGCGGAATGTCACTACGGTTGCCGGCAAAACGTCGATTGACATTCATTGCCAGTTCACGGATAAGGACGGCAAGAGCGTTCTGGAGCGGGACTTAAACGGCAAAGTGAGGTTTCTCGGAGGAAACCTTCGCGCCACCCTTGATTTTGCAAAAAAAGGGGCGAAGCTCGCGCATGACAATTTCGCGGCGAATCCAGCCTCCTGAGCTGGACGTTCCCGACGGACAAGCAGCGATAGATAAGATTGTCCGACTACCGGACTCGCTAAGTTGTGCCAGGGAGGAAGGTACTCTAACATTCGTCTGTGATCGCCGGAGCAAACAGAAGCCGAATCTCCAAACGTTTATTCGCGATTCCTGACCTCCAGCAAATCGCGCGTTTCGTATTTGCCACGATCGGGACCTACCAACGATAAAGCCAAACTTTGCTCGTTCTTCGAAACCACTTTGAGAATGCGGACGTAAGATGGAGTACACGGCTTCAGCTCGAAGGTAACGGCGTTGTTTTTTATCGAGATGATGTGGCTGCCGGGCGAAGGAATCAGCGTCAGGACCGACGCCGGCGGCAGCCGGCCTACTTCTTTTCCGTCCAGAAGAATCTTCTGCACAGGCGCTCTATAACCGGAAAAGCTCTTTGTCCGCGCTTCGTCGCCGGGAATTTGATGCCACGGTTCTGCGTCCTCAGCAAGAAAATACACTTGTAGACTCGCGATGTGATCGCATCGCGCAATCGCTCGATGGGTCTCTGCAAATTTCTCACTCATAAAGGATTGCAGCGCGTCGTTTGGCAGTCTGACGCCGGCTCCAACGTAAGCCTCGAAAGTAGTTCGTTTGTGTATCGTGGCATACCCGCCGACCGTCCAGAGGTAGCGGATGCAGTCCCAATAGAATGGGCAGTCCACCCCACCTTTCATGGTGTAGCCGCCAAAGAGCGGAATTTGCTTTCCTGTTACGCCGGCGACAGAATCGGCTCGAACCGATATCTCGCCATCTTCGCCGATAACCGGCGTCGTGATCGTAGCCGTGCCCGTGGCTTCCGCTCCCTCTTCAATAACCATAAAATCTCCCACCCAAACTGATTTGACAACGCGAAGGCGCACCCTTTCGATGGTCCCCGTTTTGTATCCATCGACGTCTTGCTGTAATTCCACTTGGACGGGAGTCCCAAACCTCGCCCGTGTCATCGTCGAATCATCTTGCTCATCATCGTCGGGAGTATGCGCGACAACACGGTTCGTAGCCCGCGAGCTACAACCGCCAAGCCAGACGATGAGAATGGCTACTCCAATACGGTGTTTACGCACGTGACTCGCCTTAGGACACGTAAATGGAAATCTCCGACTCGGCCTTCTGGTTCGTACGCCGCAGCCTAATCCGAACTCCGCCGTTTTGCACACCTCGCGACTTTTCGCGCCGTGATCGCGTCTTCCTCTCACAACCCGCAAGCAGCCGTGTGAAGAAAAAGCACCATCCGTAGAACGTCGTTAAGTACAAGGGTTCCCTGCGCGCCTGAAATTTAGTCCCGCGACGGAAGCCAAAGCAAGCGACAAACTGTGACATGCTGCGGCAGCGGGCTCATCACGACTCGGTGCATTGCATTCCGCTGCTGCTCGGCGGAAGGCTAGCGCTTGCTTCCCACACGCGAATACTTCGAAACAAAAAGCGCGCGAAGCTATCGCAGACTTTTCGTCTTCATGATGAAGTGTAAGCAGTTGGACGGTAAAGGCCGTGGTCGGTAACCGGATCGTTGCCGGGAAGTTCGTGGATTTGCTTTTCCCGTCTGCTCGCCCAACAATAATAAGGAACTCCAGATTGCGAGGTTGCCATGCCGGAAGCTGTCATTGTTTCCTCCGTTCGTACACCTGTCGGAAAAGCCTTTAAGGGATCGCTGCGCGCGACGCGGCCTGATGATTTGGCGGCACTGGCCATTAAGGAAGCGCTGGCGCGCGTGCCTGGCTTGGACACCAAGGAAATTGATGACGTGATTCTAGGCTGCGCCATGCCGGAAGGCGAACAAGGCATGAACGTGGCGCGGATTGCGTCACTACGCGCGGGTTTGCCGATCGAAACTTCGGCGATGACCATTAACCGCTTCTGCTCTTCCGGGTTGCAGGCGATCGCGATTGCGGCGGAACGCATTCGCGCAGGCTCAGCGCATGTGATTGTGGCAGGTGGAACAGAATCGATGACCATGGTGCCCATGGGCGGCAACAAAGTCTCGCCGAACCCGTGGCTGGTGGATCACAATCCGGACGCGTACATCAATATGGGGTTGGGAACGGAAAACATCGCGAAAAAATTTGGAATTACGCGAGAGCAGGCAGACAAGTTTTCTGTCGAATCGCATCAGAAGGCGCTGGCGGCAATTGCTGCGGGACATTTCAAAGACGAGACCGTGCCCGTGGAGGTGAAGATTACAGCGGTGGCCAACGGCAACGGGACTTCCTCAAGTTCTGGCGGTGCGAAAGCAAAATCCGCGGCGAAAGCGGCAACGCAAACCTTCACGTTTGAGACGGACGAAGGTCCGCGGGCGGACACTTCGATGGAGGCGCTGGCCAAGCTGAAACCGGCGTTTCACGTTAAAGGAACGGTGACTGCGGGGAACAGTTCGCAGATGAGCGACGGAGCTGCGGCAACGGTGGTGATGAGCGATGAACGCGCGAAGGCGTTGGGATTGAAACCGCTGGCGCGATTCGTAGCGTATGCGACAGCAGGCGTTTTACCGGAGGAATTTGGAATCGGGCCGGTGGCAGCGATCCCGAAAGCGTTGAAGCTAGCGGGGCTCACGCTGAACGACGTCGCGGTGTTCGAATTGAACGAAGCATTCGCGGCGCAGTCGCTGGCCGTGATTCAGCAAGCGGGAATTGATCCCGCGCGTGTGAATCCAAATGGGGGCGCAATCGCGCTGGGTCATCCGCTCGGGTGCACGGGAGCGAAACTTACCGCGACGATTCTCCGCGAATTGCAGCGGCGCAACGCGCGCTACGGCATGGTGACTATGTGCATCGGCGGAGGCATGGGAGCCGCTGGGATCTTGGAGCGCCTCTGAGCGTTCGGCGGAAGGCTGAGTCCCAGCGAAAATACTGAGCCCTCCTCCTTGTGTTAAGCTCCACGCGATGCGAACTCTTGGGCTTGTTTTCCTATTTTTCTCGTGCGGCGTTCTTCGAGCACAGGCTCCCGAAGTTCACGCCGCGAAGCTGCCCGGCGAGCCACATCATCATCTCCGAATTGATAATGAGTTTGTGCGCGCCTATTACGTCGAAGTCGCTCCGCATGACGAAACACAGCTCCACCAGCATGACCACGACTACATTTACGTCTCGCTAGGGCCTGCCGATGTCGTGAATGCGGTCTTCAACAAGCCCGAGGTTCACCTCGTTCTGAAAGACGGTGCAACGCGTTTCACCCCCGGTGGATTTGCCCATGTGGCCCGCAATTTAAGCGACGCCCCTTTTCGCAACATCACAATCGAATTGCTGAAAGCGAGTGGCGAGCCGAGGAACCTGTGCGCGCAGATTGTTCCGAACCGCGCCAGCGTGGGTTGCGACAAAACGACGGCGGCCGCACGGGGAGGCCACGGCTTTTCCGTCGAGCCGCAGTTGGAATCAGACACAATGCGGCTGGACTTGATGCACCTCGAGCCGGAAACGGAAAGCGCGGGAGTTGCCCTGGAGGCAGATTCTTTGCTTGTGCCGCTCGACGGCTCGGAAATACAAATCAAAATCCAAGGCGAACTGCCGAAAACGTTACGAGGGGGCGAACTGGCCTGGATCGGGAAGAATATGAACGGCGGAGTTTGGAATCCTGGCAAAAATCCCGCGAGCTATCTCCAGCTCACATTCCCCAGCAAAAACTGAAGTGCGAAAAATTGAAAGTTTGACGAGCTCTTAGCGCCTTTAACCTCGACAGTCACGTGCTCGCATCGGTCAATGCCTTCCAGGCGTCCTCAACGGCAGCGTTGATCTCTATTTGTCTTTCAACGCGGCTTTCTTTTTTGTCTCTTCGACCTGTTTGGCTCCGTCATTTCGCGCTCCGCTCATCTGTCAGAATTGGTGACTGAGATTCCGGTTCCTTTGCCACGGGAATTGGATAGCAGCCGACGACCAAACGGAATGGCCGGCCTTCCGCGACTGAGCCATCAGCTTTGGAAAACAGCGGACTGTGGCGGCCGGCAACTTCGACGATGGCGCGCTGCAGCTCTTGCGTAAAGGCCGCGCGTTGCTCGGGCGACGTGAAGCGCAGCTCGGTGTTGATAGACAGAATCGCCAGCCGCTTCCCCGCAGCTGCAGCCAGCTCCGCAGAGCGCCCAAGCTCGGATTGCACCTTGGACGCAAGGCCGAGCAAATACTTGGCCGACAACGTGTCCGCGACCTGCGCAGGATCGGCGGCCAGATTGCCCAGAAGTTCCGGCGACAAAACATAGCCGCGCGCGGTGGCTACATAGCATTGTTCAAATAGATGGCGCCGGCGGCGGCGTCCGGCACGGACTAAGAGGCGCACGCGGGCAAGTTCGCGGACATGATAATTCACAGTCTGGCGCGGCAGATTCATGCGCCGTGCAACGCCCGTCGCCGAATCAGGTTCCAGAAGGGCTGAGAGTATCTTCAAACGGCGCGGGTGTTGCAGCAAGATAGCGGCCTGTGATGGCTCGCGCAGGATATCGAGGCCAGAGCACGGCGCCGCTTGGGAAGCTTGTGGAGCGCGGGTACTGGGAATCTTCCAATCGCCGCTGCGGGTGACGCGCATAAGAAGCAATCCCTCGTGGATGAAAGCAAGCACAGTCTCCAATGGACTAATTGTTTTGTCAAGACATATTCTATGGTCCATTGAAAAACGTACTTTATCTGCCGCCTCCCCGTCTTCCTCGACTCCTAAACTCACGCGTTTAACGCTGTTTACCTGCTCTATTACCCGGAGTAAAATAGCCTGTCTCACGAGTTTTCCAACTTCTTCACCTGCTATTTGCGAAGCCCCTGCGAGGGCGCGACCCTGATTCACGATAGACACGCGAAGGCACGCAAAGCGACAAGGAGACAACGATGGCTACCGCAACGATAACCAAACCCGCCGCTAAGGGCGGCAGTTTCCTCCTCGAAGCTCCTCTTCCGCAGGAGGTCTTTACCCCCGCCGACCTTACCGACGACCAGAAGCTGATTGGCCAGACCGCCGAGGAATTCGTCGTCAAGGAAGTTCTGCCGCTGGTGAAAGATTTGGAGAACAAAAAACCCGGCCTGATGCCAGAGCTTGTGAAAAAAGCTGGAGAGGTTGGCCTTCTGGGCGGTGGAATTCCCGACGAGTATGGCGGTGCGGGCCTCGACAAGATCGCCACGACGGTGCTCACGGAAAAGCTTTCGATTTATGGCGGTTTCGCGGTTACCCACGGAGCGCACGCGGGCATTGGCACTCTGCCGATCGTCTATTTCGGAAACGAAGAACAGAAAAAGAAATACCTCCCCAAACTGGCGACGGGCGAGTGGATCGGCGCTTACTGCCTCTCCGAACCGCAAGCCGGCTCCGACTCGCAGAATTCCCTGACGCGCGCCGAATTAAATGCGGAAGGCACGCACTACATCCTGAATGGCCAGAAGATGTGGATCACGAACGGTGGTTTCGCCGATGTTTATATCGTCTTCGCGAAGGTGAACGGCGAAAAATTCACCGCGTTCATCGTCGAGCGTACTTTTCCCGGGTTTAAACCCGGAAACGAAGAGCACAAAATGGGCATTCACGGCAGTTCGACCACGCCCATCTTCCTCGAGAATTGCAAAGTACCCAAGGAAAACGTGCTTCATGAAATCGGCCGCGGCCACATTGTGGCATTCAACATTTTGAACGCCGGCCGTTTCACCCTTGGAGCATCCGCTGTGGGCGGCTCAAAGCGCGTGTTGCAAGATTCCTCGAAATATTCGAAGGAACGAAAAGCCTTCGGAAAGTCCATCGGTGATTTCGGCTTGATGAAGGAAAAGCTGGCGGAAATGGCTATTCAGATTTTCGGCGTGGAATCGATGGTCTATCGCTCGGCGGGGAACATCGAGTCGGCAATGGTGGCGGCTTCCGGCTCGGGAGACAAAATTCAGAACACCATGAAAGTCCTCGAAGAATACGCCATCGAGAGCTCCATCGCGAAAGTCTATGGAAGCGAAATGCTGGATTACGTCGTCGACGAGGGCGTGCAAATCTTCGGCGGCTACGGCTTTCACGAGGATTACCCCGTATGCCGCGCCTATCGCGATTCGCGCATCAACCGGATTTTCGAGGGCACCAACGAAATCAACCGGATGCTGATCGTCCAGATGCTGATGAAGCGCGCCATGGGTGGTCAACTCGCGCTAATCCCGGCGGCAATGAAGTTGGCTGATGAAATTCTTGCCGGGCCTTCGTTCGAAGAAGTGCCGGAAGGCGTGCTTGCCGAAGAAGCCCGCGTCGTGGCCAACGCCAAGAAAATGTTCCTGCAGGCAGCGGGCGGCGCGGTCCAGAAATTCCGCGAAAAGCTCGCCGAAGAACAGGAGTTGATCGGGGCGCTCTCGAACATAGTGATGGAAGTGTACGCGATGGAGTCAGCACTGCTTCGCACGCAGAAAGCAGCCGCGGCCAAAGGCGAAGCGGCCACGCAGACGATGATCGATGCCGCGCGCGTGCTCATCGCCGACGCCGCCGAGCGCGTCGAACACGAAGCCAAGCGAGCGATCGCGGCCGTCCACGAAGGCGATATGCTCACCACGCAAATGGCCGTGCTAAAGCGTTTCGGAAAGCGCGCTCCAGTCGACACGATCACGCTGCGGCGGCACGTAGCGGCAGCCGTCCAGGCGCAAGATCGTTATCCCTTCGAGAGCCGCTAAGAAGCTGGCACCGCTGCTGTCGGCACGGCGGCGAAAAGCGAGTAAAAGCCTAAATCGCAACCGTTTGTATCGGCGACTCTTATTTTTTCGGCGACGAATTCCTGAATCCACCCTGCTTCTTTGTGCACAAATTCCACGACTCGCCCTTTGCAGCCCGCGCATTCTTGCTAACGTTTATTCAGTTCAACGCGGTTTTGCAAAACCCGCTAACTTTCATCAACAAGGGGCCCATGCCATGAAACAACTTGCGCTCGCAACGCTTGCGGCAGTGCTGTTTTCCAGCGCCCCGTTCGCACAGGAAAAATCTGTGAGTGCCGATGAAATCCGAATCAAGCAACTGGAACGCGCTTGGAATCAGGCCGAGGCCAAGCAGGAAGTCAAAGAAGTCTCTTCGCTGCTCGCAGATACCCTCGTTTACACGGATTACGATGGCTCGTTCATGAACAAATCGGAATACATGAAATGGGTCGCCGCGCCGCAGCAGAAGGCGGATCATCTCTACGACGAAGGCATAAGCGTTCAGCTGTACGGCGACGCCGCCGTGGCCATTGGCATTTATCGCGAGACTGGCACGAACAAAGGCAAACCCTACACTATCCGGTCGCGCTTCACGGACACATGGATCAAACGCAATGACGCTTGGCTCTGCGTGGCTAGCCAGAGCACGCTCATCCCATCCAAGTGATCGGCCGACTCACTTTTGTTTCGAGAACCACCGCACGCTAAACGAAATCGGCAACCCGACCACCACCATGTGGACCGCCAACCCGAGAATCAAGTCATGGAGCGTGTACGGCCCCTTGGCATGAAGCGCGCATAGCGGCAAAACGATGAACCTCATTACATCTTCCACCGCGGCCCCAAAGAACAAACCGCACACCAGTGGATGCTGCTTCAAAAAGCCCAGCCTGAAGCTCGCCCCGTAATAAACAGCCGCCGCCGAACAAGCGATAAAGAAGTGCAGCGCGACGCCAAGAACATAAGTGCCGGCGCCTCCCTGAAAAGCAGCCGGGCCCAGCAGGCCGCCGGCTATCGCCAGCGGAATGTCCCACCCAAATAGAATGCAAGCCTGTAAGAGGTCTATCGTCCCGGCAATTCCGCCGCCCACCGCGATTGCCAAAAGAGCATTCCTATTTCTAAGTGTCCCCGGTCCAGTATCCACGGTCATCCGATATCCCTTCCTTTCGCCGCCGATTGTTGCAAGCCGATATGACACGGTACGCAAGCGGGACCGCAGAAGTCCTGAGCGTCTTCTGAAATACGCTGAATACTTCTGAATCGAGGCCGCATCGAGGCCGTAAAGAGGGAGTAGATCTGCAAATCGTAGGCTCGCGGACCATCGGCGTTTTTGGCCAGTGTTGGTATACTCGGCGAGCGCAGCTTTTCCATTTAAAGTCTGAGCGCAATCACAGACCCCATATGGATCGCCAATCCACGACAACGCTTCGCATCGGCGCCTGGCGCGTCCATCCAGCGTCCGGCGAGATTTCTCGAAATGGAGAGACCGCTCGAGTCGAGGTACGCACAATGAGGCTGCTGCTTTGCCTCGCCGAGCACGCTGGCGAGGTCGTAAGCATCGATGACCTGCTCGATCAGGTTTGGTCTGACGTTGCAGTCGCTCCGGATTCCGTCTATCAGGCGGTCACGTCGCTCCGCCGTCTGCTCGGCGACGACCCAAAGCAACCCACGTACATCGCGACCGTCCCGCGACTAGGATATCGGATGGTGGCGGAAGTAAGTCCCTGGGCGGATCCATCTGTCGTCAAGACGGAGGCGCAAGAAAGCTTAGGCCCCGGCAGGCAGTCGAGCGCACAGGCCAGCTTTTCACTGCCTGTGGAGAGCGACCATCCGGAGCCAGCGACTGCCAACGTGGCCTATGCAGCAACTAAGTCTAAGCCGCGCCTCAAAGCAAGCTACATCTGGGCCGCGGGCGCAGCGCTGTGCCTCGTACTGGTCGTCATTCTTTTGTTCAACAGCAAGTTTGCGAAGAGCAGTTCTTCCGCCTCTCCGGCGGTTTCTCCGTTGCCCCAAAAATCCATAGCCGTGCTGCCGTTTCTCGACTTGACTGACGACATGAACCAGGAGCCCTTCGCCGACGGCATGACCGAGGAACTGATCGACAAACTGAGCAAGATTCCGGACCTTCGCGTCCCACCGCCCACATCCTCGTTCTATTTCAAGAGCAAACTATGGCCCCGCTCAAAGGAGGATCCACAAAGCACCATCGCCGATATCGCCAAGGCTTTGGGTGTTGCGTACGTATTGGACGGGAGTGTGCGCAAGTCCGGCGATAGGCTGCGGGTCGACACGCGATTAATTCGCGCGGACAGTGGCTACGTGGTGTGGTCGGAAACTTACGACCGGCCATTCGACGACATATTGATGGTCCAGGACGACATCGCCGGCGAAGTAACGAAAGCGCTGAAGGCCTCCATCGAGGCCCGGCCGAACTAAGTCGCGATGTGAACTAATTCAGGCTTTTTGCCAGTGCGCGGTCCGTTGGAGTCCCAGCGCGAAGGCCGGTCGCCGCGGCCGCGCAGCCGGTTGACGAGCGAGCCGACGCCCACTGATCCGCCCACAAAATGTCCGACTCGGAGTGGGCCGGCTACTTTCACGCTCCGGATCCAGTGCAAGCCGCTGCTGGCGGCGCATCCACACTCTGAACAGTTGGGAGTTCCGCCGAAGACACATGGCTCGACGCGCGTCACCAGATCCGCGGAATAGTTTGCGGACATTTTCGCAAAAAGACAGTCGGCGGGATTCTCCGGCGGGTGGAGAAACGCGCGTGCAATGCCTTCGTTCATCAAGAACTTCGAGTATTTCTTTGCCAGAGGCGGCAACACGCGCGCTACTTCTTGACGGTCTTCCGGAGTCAGCTTTTCCGCGCTCTCTTCACCGATTTGCGGCGTGTAGAGGCTTACCCAGATCCGATCCACCTCGGCGCGAGCACTCCAAAACGCAACATACTCTTCCAGGTAGCCGGGGCGCTGCAGCATCGGACGCGTGATCACCCAGTGTACGTTCACTGTGCGCCCATCGATATTTTTTAGAATGCGCTCGTAGGTGGCGGGCTTGCGCCGGATGTCGTGGTGCTCCGGAAGGCCGTCGACCGAAATCGCGACGCGCACGCGGGGCAGCCCCATCCATTCCATAGGAATCGGGATAACACCACTGGAGACGACCAGCGAGAAAATATTCATGGCGCTTAGCTCAGGCAAGATGGCGCTTAGTTCGCGATGGCGGACTAGAGGCTCGCCGCCGACCAGGGAGACGTGCATCGGTTTGTTTTTCCGCACTAAATCCAGCACACCGTTCACAAGAGCGTCGCCACGGAAATCGTTCAGTTCGGTGAGGAGTTTGCCGCCGCCAAGGTGCGCATCGCCGTAGGCGTAACAGCCGGGACAACTGAGCGGGCATTCGCGCGTGATCTCGATCGAGAGCATGGGCGCTTTGCCGCCCAGGATTTTTCCCCAAGCGCTCAAAATCTCTCTCGGGGTAATGCTTGGATTTGGCTGAGAGGTGACCATGAAAGTTGGATGCTTAGGGATGGCTCTTGGCTGCATGCTTGATGCTAAGCGAAATCATTGTGTAGTATTCAAATGATTCAAAATGTAGCGCCAAGCGAAACGTGGAAGATTTCCGACGGCATGCGGAATGTAGCCCTATGCAGACGCGATGGGCGCGGCAACTTTCTGGGCCAGTTAGCCCCGTGCATGCCAAGACACGTACCCGGAAACCCTGCGCTAGCCGTCTACTAATTCGGTTAAACTGGGCCCTTAGCATCATCCATCTATAAAACTGAAAGAGAACGAGCAGGAATGCCCCGAAAGCTCCTCATTCTTGCAGCCACCCTTGTCGGCGCTCATCTCGCGCAATCGCTCATTCTGGGTGTGTCTCCCGCCGGCACTTTAATCGCTAATCTACTCGAGGTTTCGGCCAGCGCCCTAGCAGCGGTGATGTGTTTTGGAGCGTCGCGGCGTGGCCGCGGGATGGCCCGCCCGTTCTGGGTCTTGGTTGCTTGCGGAATGGCCGCTTGGGGTGTGGCGAACCTCGGCTGGATGTACCACGAACTCATTCTGCATAGTAAACCGCCGACGGGTTCGGCAGTGCAATTCGTTTTCAGTCTGCATGCGGTTTTCTTCGCAATGGCGCTGTTCCTCAATCAAGAGAAGGACTCCGCGCGCTTTGAACCTGAATTTCTTCTGGATTTCACGCAAGTCGCAATTGTGTTCTTTTTCGTGTTTCTTGGCGTTTATTACGTGCCATCGGCGCACCTGCACCAGCAGAGTGCCGCGACACGCCAGCTTTGGATGGAGTTTGGTGAAGAGTTCGCTGTCGTCGCGCTTGCCTGCATTCAGATTGTCCGGTCGCGCACACCGCACATCCGCAATTTGTATGTGGGTTTTGCTCTCTATTATTCCTTCTTCACCGCCAGCTCCGGCTTGGCTGAGTATCATCAGTCCATTCGAAGGACTCCAACCGGTACTCTTTTCGACCTCTGCTGGACGGTGCCTTTTCTTTGGGGCGCTTTCTGGGCCGCGCGTTGGGAGCCGTCGCCGATTCCCGAAACTGCGCGACCTGCTGCGAGAAAAACGCTTAGCGGTGTAGTGCTGACGAATGCCATCTTCGTGCTGGCGCCACTGATTGTCCTGGTTCAGGTGGCGCAATTCCCTTCCGAATGGCGCATTCTTCGTTTTTCGCTTCTTGGCGTTTCGATTTTGTGTTTCGCCATGCGGATTGGATTCAGCGGATACCGGGAAGCAAAAACAGCAGAGACGGTACGGCGGCAGGCGCTGGCCATGGATGCCGCGGCGGATGGAATCTCCATTCTGGGGGAAGACGGGAAATTCATTTACCTCAATGCGGCCTTTGCGCGGATGATGGGATACGAAAATCCGGAATCCATGCTGAGCATGACTTGGCGGCAGATTTATGACCCGCGTGACATCGAACTTCTGGAGCAAAGAGTTCGGAAATCGCTGGAGGCAGAGGGGAAATGGTCCGGGCAGATCAGCCTGCGGCGCCGGGATGGAACCGTGTTCCCGGTCGAGATGGCCATCACTTCGCTCGCAAACGGAGTTACTGCATGCATCGGTCACGATATCAGCGCTCGAAAGGAAGCCGAGAAGGCGCGGGCCGACGCTGAAAACAAGTATCAGACGCTGGTGGAACAGGTCGCGGCGATCAGCTATATCGCGGAACTCGGCATGCAAGGCCAATGGCATTACATCAGCCCTCAGGTCGAGGCCATAACTGGATACTCGCAGGATGAGTGGCTGGCTAACTCTCGCGATTGGATGCGTCACATTCCGCAGGAAGATCATGGCGTTATTGAAGTGGCCGAGGAAGCGAGCTTGCGCGGCGAGCGTTTCCAGGCGGAATACCGGATCGTCCGCAAGGATGGCTCGGTGATTTGGGTAAGCGACACGGCCGTGGTGGTTTCGGGTAGCTACAGCCATCCGGTGATGGAAGGAATCATTGTCGACATCACGGAACGCAAGCTGCTCGAGAATCAATTGCAGCAATCGCGAAGGATGGAAGCCGTTGGGCGGCTCGCAGGCGGCATCGCGCACGACTTCAACAATCTTTTGACCATCATCAAAGGCTATGCGGAGTTGGGCGTGCAGCGCGGGGGGATTCAGCCGGAGCTGCGCGCGGATATTCAGCAAATTGAAAATGCGGCGGAACGCGCTTCCACGTTGATCCGGCAATTGCTGGCGTTCAGCCGAAGACAAGTGCTTCAGCCGAAGATTATCGACCTGAACGCCATCGTTCTGGGACTGGACAAACTGCTGGGCCGGCTCATGGGTGAACACATCGAGATGGTGACGCGGTGTGCGGGAAACGTTGGGCACGTGAAAGCCGATCCGGCGCAAGTGGAACAGGTCATCATGAATCTGGTGGTGAACGCGCGCGATGCCATGCCGAAAGGCGGACGGTTGACGGTGGAAACGTTCAACGTGGATTTGGATTCGACGTACGCGCGCGATCATGTTTCCGTCAAGCCCGGTCCTTACGTGATGCTGGCGGTTTCCGATACCGGCATCGGCATGAACCCGGAGACCGTGGCGCATATTTTCGAGCCTTTTTATACAACGAAAGAGAGCGGTCAGGGAACAGGCCTCGGATTGTCCACAGTGTATGGAATCGTGAAGCAGAGCGGCGGATACATCTGGGTGTACAGCGAGCCCGGCAAAGGGACAACTTTCAAGGTGTATTTGCCGCGCGTTTCGTCACCGGTGGATTCCAAGCCAGAGGTGACGCAGCTTCCCGCGGCGGGAAAAGGCAGCGAAACCATCTTGCTGGTGGAAGACGAAGAAGCGGTGCGCGAGCTGGCGAGCAGGATTCTTTCCGCAAAGGGATATTCGGTGGTGGCCGCGAAGAGTACGGGAGAAGCGGAGGAATTTTCCGAGAAGCACACTGGGCAAATTCATCTGTTGTTGACAGACATTATTATGCCGGGGACGAGCGGCCGTGAGCTGGCTCGGCGGATTACCGGGCGCCATCCGAGGACGCGCGTGCTTTATATGTCTGGTTACACGGACAACGTTTTGGCGCAAGGCGGCGTGTTGGAGGCAGGGCTCTCGTTTTTGCAGAAGCCCTTTACGCCGGGAGCGCTTGTTCAAAAAGTGCGGGATGTGCTCGACAGTCCTGTCCACGCCAAATAGATAGTTCGAGCCGAGTGCGAAGAGGGCACGATGAATCGTGCCCCTACAAAGGCGGCTCGTCATTTTGACCCTTCAAGGTGAATCGTCTTACCAGTGGCAGCGGATTGGCGCGCGGCGTCTAGAATTTCGGTGACGATCATGTTGGTTTCTAGTGAAGAAAGCCCTCGCGGTTGCATTCCATCCAGAACGACAGCTCTTAAGTAATTAACCGAATCACTTTCCTGCAAATCGAGCGGTTTGGCGTCCATTAGCTTTTCGTCTTGCTTCGCGAGACGGACGCGGACGGCGTCCCGCTTGACGGTGATGGCGTAGCCGGTCTGGCCGTAGACTTCCATATCTTTACGATCGAAGGGCCAGTTCCAGGAAGCTTGCAGGATGGCCTGAGCCTTTGGATAAGTGAGGACGATAGTGGCATCGTCATCGACGCGCGAATAGATGTCGGGCTTGATGCGCTGCGTGACGGCTGTGACTGTATCTGGACGGCGATTGTCCATGAGCCAGGTCATGAGATCGGCGCCATAGCAGCCGAAGTCGAAGAGGGCGCCTGCGCCGTTCAGCTTTGGATCGGTGAGCCAGTTGAGGAACCACGGCTCGACATTGATTTCTTTAGGGCCGGAGTGACCGTCGTGGACAACGACTTTGCGGATGTCGCCGATGGCGTTTTCGTGGACGAGATCGTAGGCGGCGCGATTGCTGCGGTACCAGGTTGTTTCGTAGTTTACGAGGACTGGAATTTTTGCGCGCTGCGCGGCGGCCTGAATGGCTCGGGCGTCTTCATTGCTGACGGCGAGAGGCTTTTCCATCATGACGGGAATGCCGTGGCGGGCGCAGGCTTCGACGACGCTGCGGTGATCGAATGTGTTTGTGTAGATGAGGACGGCTTGCGGCTTGGTTTTGTTGAGCATGTCCTCGAGGTCGGAGAAGAAGAGGTCTGGTGCGAGACCGAATTTCTGAGCGATGAATTCCGAGAGCTTTTTGTCGGTTTCGGCGACGCCGACGATCTGGATGTCCGCGCGACCGAGATTTTGTTGGAGAAAGCCGCTGACGTGGCCGTGGACGAGTCCGGCGATGGCAACGCGGAGAGGGGATGAGGACGGCGCGGTTTGGGCCGAGAGAGCGTTGCTGGCGACGGCCACAAGAACGACGGTACGAAGAAGGATAAAAAGAAGAGATTTAGGCATGGTTGGCTCCTGAGTGCGGAGGGCATGGTAGCAGAAGGTTGTCGATCGTCGACGATTGACAGTTGAATGCTGAGGAGACGGAGCGTACAGCGAAGCTGTGTTGGACGCGGGTCCCCCCCACCCGGGTATCCAGAGAATCGTGAAGTAAGCGCTTGAAAAGGAAAGAGGTTACGGCCGTTGCTGTGCGTTGGATGTTTACTCGCTGTGGAAAAATGGGGAACTGTTTGGATGGAGTGGACAGTTCGGCTACGCACCCCTCTCAGCTGTTTTTTGTAAGAATGTGATTCGATGAGGGTTAAATGGTAGGGGCCTGCAAAAGATGTGATTCTATGGGACTTACACGCGAAAAACAGGAGCGGAAGAGAATAGTTAAACACAGATACACAGAGTTCGCAGAGAGGAAAAAGCCCAACCGGGGATTTCTTGCGAGGTGGGAAGTAAGGAACTGACGAGGTAAAGAAGACAGGGGCGCGAGGAGGTTGGGATGGCGGCGGGTTGAGCGTGCTTGGCGGGGTGAGCATAGGAAATGGTAGCAGAGGCTTGTATTACTGTCAAGGTACAGTACTCACTTTGGATCATTCGAATTGAGACGAACTAAGTTTGGTGGATGGAAGGGGTTGGGAGGAAATTGGGAGTTTGGTGAGACGGGTTGGAGAGAGTGAGTCGCGGAAAGTGAGTAGTGCGTGGTGAGTAGTGAGTAGAAGGAGGGCTCGGAATCTCCATTTGGGTGTGTGGTGGGGGCAGGTTTGATTTGGGTCGTGTTCCCTAACCTGTGACCCGTGTGTCTAAGAACGAAGCGGAACTGAGGCATTCTTGCGCTTGCGCTGAGAAGAGGAAAAAGGCTTGTGTCGCACCTACGGTGCTCTGGGCTGGAGTCGGCAATTCCCCAGCCCTTCGGGCTGGGTTAACGTATGACGCGCCTACGGCGCTGACGAGGGGGAGGGGGCGCTGAATTTCGGGCGTGATTTGGTAGTGTCTCACTTTGGCTTTCTCGGCCAGCCCCACGCTTTATACTGGGACCTCGCCACCAGGGGGACCGTAAAATACGCGCCACAGGGCCAAATCGTCGGTAGTGTCCTCGAATTGATGCTGGGTCCCCGCAGCCACGAACAGGATGTCGCCTGACTCGAACGGGTCCCGCTTGCTGTCGTGAATGAGCACTCCCCGGCCACAAATGATGAAGTAAATCTCGTCCTGCGCGTGCGGCGTCTGTTGGCTCGGACGCAGAGGGAGGGAAAGGGCTACGTCAAGAGGGCCACGCCGCAGGACCATGACGGCGCGCTCGCCCGCGGGTCCCGGGATACGCGCTCGAGCCTCGGTAAGGCGGATAACACGGCTGCGATCTGGGGTGCTCATGCTTCACTCCTTGTACCTTCAAACTGAGATACTACCCGTGATTTGTTGGTGGATTAAGGCCGGGAAACGTCTGATCTGCCCCGACGCCCCGAGTTGTGCTTTGGCTATTTCCATCCCATCCGCCGCGGCACACGCGGTCACTCGGATTGCCCGATAACCGAGAACTTTCTGACTTTCATGTCCGGGAACAGAAACTCATAGGTTTGAGACGATTCGTACGCAGTCTTGTGCAAGTCTTGGACGAGCTTCGCTTTGTAGTCGCCGGGTGCTAAGACTCCGTCATTTGAGACAGCTTGCAGCTCGTATGCCTTTCCATTAATGACGACATCGAGATTTTGGAGTGTGGAGAGAGACACAAAGCTTAGGTGGCATGCGCTGACATGCACGGTGATGGTGTAGTCCGCCGGGTTGGGTTCTGTCGGGTTTGGTTTTGACCCGCCCCAAGCGTACGCGGACAGCAGCAAAAGTAGAACAGCAACGGTTATCTTCTTCATGGGGTTCCTCGATTCTGTGCTTGGATAGTGGTCTTCCTTCGTTTGTGAGTGATTAAAGGGCCCTATGAGTTTAAGCCCAGGTGAACGAAGGCAGTTAGTTCTGAGGCTTGGGTACCCCGCTATGAAAAAAAATGCGCACTTCTGCGCGGATTTTGGTGAGCAGGTCCGCCCCCTAGGCATACGACTGTAAGAACTAACAATGCCATGTAGTCGATAGTTGTGCCACGCTCCCTGAAATTGCATGTGGTCTTCAGGACGCTTGGAGTAGCCGCGTTGGCGGTGTCGAGCACGGGACGATATGTGTTTTCAGCGTCTTGCCTCAATCGTAAGCCACTGCTCTCTTCTTTGGTGGTCAATCTCTCGATCTGTACGGAAAGGAGAATCCGATGAAGAATCGCAGGATGCATCTTCACCTTTCGTGGTTTCTCGCAGCTACCCTGTTGTTCTCACTGTCTGCCTCGGCACAGAGCCAAAATTCCGTCCTGCCAGGGCCGGGTTGGCAGGTGATGAAGGCGGATTGGGGCTTGGGCAACCGCTGGATGGATGTCACCAACCGCGTCCGCGTGCTGCTCTCCGGGAACGGCGTGGTGAAAGTGAACAACGCCAACATGGGCGGCGATCCCGCTCCGGGCGCCAATAAAATCCTACGGATTCAAGCTCGGAATTATCGCGGTCAATCGCAGCAATTCAGCTTCAACGAAGGGCGTTCCGTCGATGCGAGCCAGTTTTATAACTATGGCGGTGGCCTCGGCGGTGGCAATGGCGCCGGATGGCAAGTGATGTGGGCGGACTGGGGCGCAGGAAATCGCCGCACGGACGTCACGAACCGAGTGCGTGCCCTGCTCTCCGGGAACGGCCTCGTCAAAGTGAGCAATGCCAATTTGGGCGTCGATCCCGCCGTGGGCGCGGATAAGGATCTGCGGATTGCCGCGCGTGACATGCAAGGGCAAGTTCGGCAGTTCAGCTACAGAGAGGGATCCAACATCGATGCGAGCCAGTTCTACAACTATGGCGGCGGAGGTTTTCCGGGAAATCCGGGGTACTCAGGGAACCCTGGCAATCCCGGTAACGGCAATCTCCAAATCATGCGCGCGTACTATGGCTTGAACAATCGGACCAACGACGTAACTCAACTCATGCGCGACATGGTGCGGAATGGGACGCTCGTCGTACAGGTCAACAACAACAACATGGGCGGCGATCCCGCGGTGGGCGCCGACAAAGTGCTTACCGTCATCTATCGCTATCAAGGCCAGGAGCAAACTGCCACGGTCAAAGAGGGAAACGCGCTTAGAATTCCGTGAGAATTCAATGAGGCGGCCGCTCCGGTTGCAGAGTTCGAGTTACGGAATCTGGTACGGGAATCGGGAGACAGACGGGAGGCGGGTGAAAACAAGTCAAAATCCGCACCCTTGAAACCAAAGACTGCGGCACTCGCCTGTCTCTGCTCCACCCGCCAGTTAGACTTTGAGCTTAGTGTTGCGTCGACCCATTGAGACCACCCGACTAATCGAGAGTTACAGCTCGGTCTGAATTCGATCAGCCTACTTTAATCGCCCGGACCTCTGAGGCGCGCTCATCGACCGGGATCATCGGTAGTCCGCCATTGGTCCTGACGGGCAGGCTGCGGATGTAATCCATGATCGCCTGCCATTCTTTGGTCTCCCGAACGGCACCCCCCTCCGTCATCGTGTCGACACTACTTTTATCCACCGTGCCCAGCGGGGGAAGCAGGTCGGGCGTGTCGCCGCGAGGATCGTTGAGTAACTCGGTCTTCTCCTTGAGCGGCTGCCCCTCTTTGTTCTTGGGCACCAGCGTCAGTTTGCCCTTTGTGTATGGCGGGATGGCCACAACTATCTTGCCGAAAAACAGAGGGCACGTGAGGCTGTACAAACGCTCGTCCTCCCCTGTGATTTCGATTGCACGATAACCGTGATCGAGGTCTCCTATTTCGATCCCCGTTCACGGTTTCGAACTCATAGTCCCCTCGGATGCGGTTTGCAGTACTTCCACAAGAGGCTTACCGACGGAGCCGGACGGGTAGGTGATGCCCAGGATCGCGGAGAGAGTGGGAGCGACGTCCACGGTGGAGATCTCACGGAACACTCGCTGAGCCGTCGTTCCCGGGCGGACAAAGATGACCGGCACGAACTGGTCGTATCGCCAGGGGGAGCCGTGAGTGGAGGCGACCGATAGACCGTCAGAATCATTGATGAACCAAGCAGGCTTGAACACTACATAGATGTCGCCCGACCGCTTCGAATTGTAGTTGCGCAGAATTGCTTCCTCCAAGGGCGTGTTTGGGAACGCCCCGTCAGCAAGAGCACTACTCGGAGCCGCTAGCCAGATGCCGTCGATCTTCTCCAACTCGGCCGCGACTGTCCGTTCCACTTCGGCCAAGTTAAGCCCCCGCTCCTGCACCACCTCGTGATTGAGATATACATAGGGCTGGAAGTAAGACTGTATAAGTTCCTTATCAATCCCAAGTTTCTTCTTCAGGGCTTCGATTGCGGGCTGCCTTTCAAGCGTCTTCGGGTCCAGGGCATCGGGTTTGAAGTATTTTGCATCGATGCCGAACTCGTTCAAGTAGCCAGGTATTTCCGCCGCGCCATGATCGGCAGACACTACGATCACCGTATTGGCCAGCCCAACTTTTTGATCGACGAATTTGAATAGTTCCGCGAGCGTGCGATCCAACCTCAGGAGATTGTCTTCGCTTTCCAAGCTGGATGGACCGAACAAATGCCCGACGTAGTCGGTCGACGAGAAACTAATGGACAGGTAATCGGTAATCCCGCTCTGCCCCAATTTCTCGCCTTCGATCACGGCTTCTGCAAACGACAGCGCGAGTTCATCGCCCACGGGACTTAGGGTCAGCAGAGTTGTGAAATATTTGCTATCGGATTTGCCAAACGGATGTGGAAAGACACGTCCGTAGCCCGGAAAGCTCGTTTCGTAAGGCACGTCGCCGCGGTTGCCGAACAGATACGCGGATCGATCGTGCATGAGTTCCCAGGATTTCCTGGAGTAGCTAAACGCAATCTGCTTGGCATTCCAAGCCTTCACCCACGATGGATACTCTTTGTAGTAGTAAGTGCTGGTAACAAACTCTCCAGTCTTCTTGGAAAACCAGAATGCTTTTCCCGCGTGACCGGCCATCGACACGGCACCACGATCTTTGATGGAGATGCCAAAGATTTTCGATTTGCCCGCATTGGACAGCGCCAATTCATCGCTAAAAGTGGAAACGAGGATCGGCGCTGGCGAGCGGCCTTCGCTTGTGGCTAAACGCTGCGTGGGATCGATCTCGGCCTCACTATCGACACCCGCGTTCTTGGTGAGTAAGGGATATCGCGAATCTTGAATGTTGTAGACGAGCTTTCCCGTTTCGCGATCCAGCCAGACATTGCCGACCATGCCATGTATGCTTGGGTCTGCTCCGGTAGAGAGTGTGGTGTGGCCTACGATTGTTTCGGTATTCGCATGTCGGTGGAAGGCAGCCTCATAGACTACACCCTTCTCGTAGAGGTACCGGAAGCCGCCCTCGCCAAACTCGGAATAGTAACGATGGGGTAGATCGCCCCGGAGCTGGTCCACGGTGATTTGCAACACGAGCCGAGGTTTCTTTTTGTCTTGCGCGGATGAGGGCAGCGCACTGAAGAGCATCAGTGCAACCGTGGCGAGGACCGAGGAATATTGCAGCGCCGCGCACTTTTTCCTCTTGGAAATCATAGAACAAAGCTCCTGAGCGGGCGTGCTGTCCCACCATGATCAGCACGTCCTTGAGTAGATTCAACAACTCGTACAAAGCCGATTAGCCTACTTTAATCGCCCGGGCTTCTGAAGCGCGTTCATCGACTGGGATCATGGGTAGTCCGCCCTTGGTCTTGACGGGCAGGCTGCGGATGTAATCCATGATCGACTGCCATTCTTTGATCTCGCGAACGACACCTCCCTCCGTCATCGTGTCGACACTACTTTTATCCACCGTGCCCGGCGGGCGAAGCAGGTCGGGCGTGTCGCCGCGAGGATCGTTGAGTAACTCGGTCTTCTCCTTGAACGGCTGCCCCTCCTTGTTCTTGGGCACCAGAGCCAGTTTGCCCTTTGTGAAGTTTGGGATGGCCACAACGAACTTGCCGAACATCAGCGGACACGTGAGGCTATACAAACGCTCGTCCTTCCCTGTTATGTCGACCGCACGGTAGCCGTGGTCGAGGTCTCCTATTTCGATCGCCGTTACAACGTCGAACTTTGGGCGCGACGTGTCGTAGCGAAACCTCATGCCGGAGGTGCGGGGAAAGGTTTCTCCGGGATGGGACGGATCGTCCACAAGAAAAAATTCGAGCACATGCTTCAACTCCTGGCCCGTGAAGTAAGCCGTCACGAGGGCGCTGCCTGCCGTTGTATCCACGATACCGGCGCCGAGGGGTGCCACGGCGAACACGTCGTAGACTGTCTGCACGCCCGAATTCCCCCGTGTTAAGCCGGCGCGCATCAATGCATTGGCGGTCATTGCGATGTGGGCATTGGTGGCTTTGCGAAAGGAGTCGGTGACGAGGTTAGCGAGAGGCGCGCTGGCGGCGATGTCTGTGAAAGTGTTGGGCAGATCCCGCGGCGCCACCGCTAGCGGCTGATCAATGCTGTAACCGCGGGCCGCGAATACAACCCTGGTGACAGTCTTCTTGTACCCGTCGATCTCGTCGGCAATGGCCCGGTCGCCGGCAATGGTGTCGTCAATCGGGTGGAGCTGGTAGGACTCCACCGTCAGCTTGCCGCCGTCGACAGTGATCACCAGTTCGCCGAGGTTCTGTCCATACTTCCCGGCTTGCACCACGGGGGTGCGGCCGTTGACGATAATCGCTTCTTGCAGCGCAGTATGGCTGTGGCCGCCAATGACCACGTCGATGCCGGGCACGGCCTCAGCCACGCGCACGTCATCGCCGCCGGTAAATTTCCCGTCCTTTCCTCTCGCTACGCCGCCATGGCTAAGGCAAATAACCATATCCACTTTCTCTTTCTCGTGGAGAACGTTCACCATGTCCTTGGCGATCTCGATGGCGTCGGGGAACGAAGCTGCGCCGCCTTGGGTGTAGACACCAGCTTCTTTGCCGAGCAACCCGATGATGCCGAAGCGCACACCGCCGCGCTCGATCACTAGGTAGCGGCGGATGACCCCATCGTTCGCCAAACGCTGGAGATCAGCCAGCGTTGCGTCTTTCCCATCGAAGTTGGTGTTCGAGGCGACAATCGGAAGAACATGTCCAGCTTTGGCAGCCACTCCGATCGATTGACCCAGTCCGTCGGGACCGAAGTCGAATTCATGGTTGCCGAGGGTAGTGGCATCGTAACCCATCCGGGACAGGAGTTGCAGTTCGGCACCGGTCTCGCGAGTGGCCCCACCGAATGCGGTCCCCATGCTGTAGTCGCCGTCGTCCAGGATCAACACCGGGCCAAGACCTTGGCGGGCTTCCTTCCTCTGGCGAATTAACGCGGCTAGACGAGCGTATCCACCCAGTGTCTTGTCGTCGCCAGTGCTGAACGGGGTGTAGTCCGAGGCCGGGCCCAGCCCGATAAAATTCGAGTGGAGGTCATTGGTGTGCAGGATGGTGAAGGTCGTCTTCCCGTCCAGTGCCGCGGATAGGACTCCAGGTAGCAACATTGTCGCGCCGACTGCCCCTAAGCCAGCCAAGACCTCGCGACGCGAGAGCGTTTCGCATGACGTAGTTATCTTCCCACCCGACGTGGCGGCTGGGTTGTCGTCGGCGGTTTTCACGGTTTTGTCCTCAATGTCTTTGACCGGACCCTGCGATTTGGTACTCGCATTATGTATCCCTGGTGTCGACACAATTACCCTCCTCAAGATATGACGAAGGTGAACTTGCCGACCACACGATGTAATTGTCAAAAACACCAGTCGACTCCGCCCGGCCAACAGGGGCCAGCGCAGAAAGGATGCTCCCCCACCATGCGCAGTTTGGCCACGTAGCCATGGTGGCGCTCAAGAATTTCTTCCAGGCTGGCGCGCGAATGCGCGAACTCCCGCGTCGCCACCGTTAACTCCGCGGAATAGGCGACCTGCGGCTCGCGGTAGGCGTTCGCGGAATCTACCGGTGCCGACGAATAGAGTTTGGATGGCACGCCAGCGGACATGACTGCGTTGAGTTCTTTTCTGCTATCAATCGCGGATCGAATTCCCTCTGCCGGAGGCCATTGGCTGCTTGTGGTCGCGCGAGCCGGCGCGGAAGTGGCACTACTCTGGTGTGCAGGCGCATCCTTCTGCTTTGGTACGGACAAGAATAGGAGAAAAACTCCAACGGCGACGCAAGCCGCCAACACCAATGGGGGACGGGCCGAAAAAGCTTCACGGATTCGAACGACGATAGGTCGCAGACGGACTTCCATGACAATGCCTCCTGTCGCTTCACAGTCCGAACGGAGAGGCTCCGATTTTTTGCAGCACACTTAGGAGAAACTTCGGCGACGTGGAAAAGATAACCCAGAGATGCAGAGGGCTCAGAGATATCGCAAAACGTTGCGCGCGGTTTGCAGGGTCAGCGGTTGGGTTTTTCGGGGGTGGGGTCGTTGGGTTTTTCGGCGGCGGGGTCGGGGGTGGGGGACTTGGGTTGGTTGATGGTGGAGAGGGTTTGGACGTTGAAGCGTTTGTAGTCGGAATAGCGGGTGGTGGCGTTGACGTTGAAGCCTTTCATTAGGAGGACGCGGACGCCGACGTGGGCTTCTTCGTAGGTGGGGAGCCAGACTTCGTTGTTGAAATAGGATTGC